>ENA-UOJL01000116-UOJL01000116.1-human-gut-metagenome-genome-assembly--contig:-P47-NODE-116-length-125052-cov-33.562638_pt1 | contig 125052 bp, 121 predicted proteins | sample MGYA00242347_ERZ723894 | MGnify/ENA metagenome assembly ERZ723894
GAACCGCCGAAGAAAAAGAAAGTTTGCTGGCGGGAAGAGGAGGAAACAGCAACGGGACAAAAAAGGCCACCGGAGAAAAAAAGAGAACCGCCGAAAAACGAGAAAGCCGGCAGGTGGGAAGGCAGAGCCGTCATGGGCCGCGAAAAGAGTGCAAAAAAAGCGGGAGGAAACCCGTTTCCCAACTGTCAAAAAGAACAAAAACGGCCCTTTCGGGGACTTGTCGGAGCGGGAAAGTTTTATTATCTTTATGCCGTTTTACCGAAACCGTTCCGATATGGCCCAAACATTCGATATATTCCTGATCGTCATGGCGCTGCTGGCCTTGGTGGTCTTCGCTGCCCTGCATTTTTTCGAAGCCGGATACGGCTATCTCTTCAACCCCAAATACGGGCCGCCCGTGCCCAACAAGATCGGCTGGGTGCTGATGGAGTCGCCCGTATTCGTGGCGATGTGCGTGCTGTGGCTGCTCTCGGAAAGAACGTGGGAAGCCGGGCCGCTGACGCTCTTCGCGCTCTTTCAGGCCCACTACCTGCAACGGGCGTTCATCTTTCCGCTGCTCATGCGCGGCGCGTCGAAAATGCCGCTCGGCATCGTCGTGATGGGCATGTGCTTCAACACGCTCAACGCCCTGATGCAGGGCGGGTGGATCTTCTACGTCTCGCCCGAAGGCTACTACGCCGACTGGTTCGCGCAACCTTATATTTATATCGGCGGGGCGATGTTCCTCGCGGGAATGGCCGTGAATCTCCATTCGGACCACATCATCCGCAACCTGCGCCGGCCGGGCGACACACGCCACTACATTCCGCGCGGCGGCATGTTCCGCTACGTCTCGTCGGCCAACTACTTCGGCGAACTGCTCGAATGGACGGGCTTTGCCGTGGCTTCGTGGTCGTGGGCCGGAGCGGTGTTCGCGTGGTGGACCTTCGCCAACCTCGCGCCCCGCGCCGCATCGCTCAACAAACGCTATGCCAAGGAGTTCGGCGACGAATTCACGTCGCTCGGACGCAAAAAGATCATACCTTTCATTTACTGACCCGATTATGTCATCGCTTTTCACCCCCTATAAGTTAGGACCCGTAACGCTGCGCAACCGCACGATCCGTTCGGCGGCGTTCGAGTCGATGGGCCGCCATTTCGGCCCGACGCAGCAGTTGAAGGATTACCACGTATCGGTGGCCCGCGGCGGCGTGGGCATGACTACGCTGGCCTATGCGGCGGTCTGCCGCAGCGGGCTTTCGTTCGACAAGCAGCTGTGGCTGCGGCCCGAAATCGTGCCGGGGCTGCGTGACATCACCGACGCCGTGCACCGCGAAGGCGCGGCGGCGGGAATTCAGATCGGCCACTGCGGCAACATGACCCACCTGACCACCGCGGGGCAGATTCCGATCGGCGCGTCCACGGGTTTCAACCTCTACGCCTACACGCCGGTCCGCGGCATGCGGGCCGGCGAGATCGAGCAGGTGGCCCGCGACTTCGGGCGGGCCGTCCATACGGCCCACGACGCGGGATTCGACTCGGTGGAGGTACACGCCGGGCACGGATACCTGATTTCGCAGTTCCTTTCGCCCTACACCAACCGCCGCCGCGACGAGTACGGCGGATCGCTCGAAAACCGCATGCGTTTCATGCGGATGTGTCTGGAGGAGGTCATGGAAGCCGCGGCGCAGACCGGAACGGCCGTGTTGGTGAAGCACAACATGTACGACGGATTCAAGGGCGGCATCGAGATCCCCGAAAGTCTCGAAATCGCCCGCGAGATCGAGCGTTTCGGCGTGGACGGCATCGTGCTGTCGGGCGGATTCGTGTCGAAGGCCCCGATGGCCGTGATGCGGGGGCTGATTCCGATCTACACGATGAGCTACTACTCGCCGCTGTGGCTGCGTTACTTCATCCGCTGGTGCGGGCCGTGGATGATCCGGCAGTTCCCGTTCGAGGAGTGCTATTTTCTGGAGGACGCCAAGAAGTTCCGCGCCGAGCTGAAGTGTCCGCTGGTCTATGTGGGCGGGCTGGTGAGCCGCGAAGGCATTGACAGGGCGCTGGACGCGGGATTCGAACTGGTGCAGATGGCGCGGGCGCTGGTCAACGACCCTGCGTTCGTCAACAAGCTTCGGGAGGGCGACGCCGCGACCCGCAGCGAGTGCGACCACCGCAACTACTGCATCGCGCGCATGTACTCGGTGGATATGAAGTGCTGCAAGCACTGCGGTGACCTGCCGCGCAAAATCCGCGAAGAGCTGGCAAAACTGCCGTAAACATGGAACATAAGAACGACACAAACCCGATGGACAAGCAATCGGGACATACGCCCGGCGAAGGCGCGCCGGGCACCCGCGCCGTGCAAGAGACGACGGGAACGGCGCCGGGCATCCGCACCGGGCAGGAGACGGCACGGCATTCCCGGCGGATGAAGCGCGGCGAAGTCCGGCCGGGAAGCGCATGGGCGCTGGTGACGGGAGCCGGATCGGGCATCGGACGCTGTTACGCCCTGCGGCTGGCGGCGCTGGGCTACCGGCTGGTGATCGTCGGCAACAACGCCGCGCCGCTCGAAGCCGTGGCCGGAGAGATACGCCGTGCGGCGGGGGCGAACGCTTCCGCATCCTTTCCCGAAGTCCGGGTCATGCCGATGGACCTCGCGCGGGTCGGGGCAGCACAGGAGTTGCACGACCGGACAGCGGCCGAAGGGATCGAAATCGACGTGGTGATAAACAACGCGGGCATCTTCTCGTTCTGCGACATCCTGACGACGCCCGCCGAGCGTATCGAACGCATCATCCTGCTGCACGACCTGACCGTCTCGCAGCTCTGCCGCCTTTATGCCGCCGACATGGTCCGCCGCGGGGTGCGGGGGTACATTCTCAACATGTCCTCCTACTCGTTGTGGATGCCGTTTCCGGGGCTGGCTTTGTACAGCGCGTCTAAGGCTTACATGCGGTCGTTCTCGGTGGCTTTCGCCAAGGAGGTGCGCGACCGCGGCATCCGCGTCACGGCGGTTTGTCCGGCAGGCGTGGCGACCGACCTTTACGGGCTGACGCCCCGCTGGCAGCGCATCGGCAAACGGCTCGGCGTGCTTATCACGCCCGACAACTGCGCGCGGCGGGGACTGCGGGCTTTGTGGCGGGGCCGCCGCTGCATCGTGCCCGACTGGTGGAACCGGGCATGGATTCCCCTTTGCAAAGCGTTGCCGATGTGGGTGCTGCGGCCGATCCGCAGGTTCACGATGCAATTCCAGAAATAACACGGCCCGCGGTCTGCCACGATCGGAAGCCAAGCGGCTGACGGAACGGCTGGCGCAACGACGGACTAAACGGCTGGCGGAATAGCAGATGCAACGGCCGGCAAAACGGCGGCCGTAACGGCAGGCCGTGCAAGAACAAAAATCACAACAGCTTATGAATGAGATTAAAAACGTAATATTCGACCTTGGCGGCGTCCTCGTGGACCTCGACATCGAGCGCTGCACCGCCGCGTTCCGCGCATTGGACATGCCCCGTGTCGCCGACCTTATCAATCCCTACTATCCCGCCGAGATGATCGGCCGGCTGGAGCGGGGCGACATTTCGTTCCGCGAAGCCTGCGACGAGATGCGCCGGCTGGACGGGCGGCCCGAAGTGACCGATTCCGAGATCGCGGCGGCATACAGCGCATTTCTGGTGGGGATTCCGGTCGCCAAACTGCGGCAGATCATGCGTTTGCGCGAGGCGGGCGTCCGCACCTATGTGCTTTCGAACAACAATCCGGCGGCGATGGTCGCCATCCGCGGCGCGTTTACGGCCGACGGGCATACGATGGACGACTATTTCGACAAGATATACCTTTCGTACGAACTGCACGAACTGAAGCCTTCGGAGGCGATTTTCCGCAAGGTGATCGCCGACAGCGGCGTGATCCCCTCCGAAACGCTCTTCATCGACGACGGCCGGAAGAACGTTGACGCCGCGCAGGCGCTGGGCTTCGCCGTCTACATGCCCGCGCCGGGAGAGGATTTCGGGCATCTGTTCGAGGAGATAACGCGTTGAGGGATTGCGGGGAGGAGCCGCGGAGCCGAACCGCAGGGCCGAAACCGCACGCGGCAATAACCGTTGACAGAAACCGCACGGCCGGAATTTCTATTGCAAGTTCCGGAATGCGGACCGCAAAACCCACAACCGGAGTTCCGACGCGAATTCCCGAACGCGATCGCAAAACCCATGGCCGGATTCAGGCGGAGGTTCCGAAGCCGCCCGGAAGCATACGACAGGGAGCCGGCAACATTCTGACAGCGTTCAGACAGTATTCGGGCGGCATTCCGACAACGGTCTGACAGCGGTCCGACAACATGCTAACAGCTCTCCGACAGCGTTCGGGTCGGCTTCCGAACGCCCGGACGTAAGATGAAAGGCTTCGCGGAAGATCCGCGGAACCCGGAATAGCGGGAATAAACCGCAGACCGAAAAAAAACGATACGACACAAGGCGGCTGCGGAGGATTTCCCGGATGCCGCACTGACCACAAACAGAACGAACCCTGAAGAAATGGATTAAAATTACGCTGATCGCCGCGGCCGTCTTGGCCGTGCTGATCGTCATAGCTGCGATCGCCGTTTCGCCCGTAGCCAAGAACTACATCGAGAAACACGACCGCGAACTGATCGGCCGCTCGATCCGCATGGAGCGGCTGCGGATGAACATTTTCACCGGACGCCTGCGCATCGAAGGACTCCGCATCGGCGGAAGCGAAGATTCGACGACGTTTTTCCGACTGGACAGCTTCGAGATGCGCATGCGGCTATGGCCGCTGCTGGGAAACCGTGTGCTCGTGAAAAAAATCTCGTTCGCAGGTCCCGACGTGAAGATCTACCAGCGGGGCAACGCCTTCAGTTTCGATGACATCACAGCCCGCTTCGCGGGCGACACGACAGCCGTCGCCGCAACGCCCGAAAAAACCTCGAAGCCGTGGGAAATCGGGATTTACGACATCTCGATCCGCAACGGCAGGGTCTTTTACAAGGACCTCGCGCTCGATGCCGAGTGGGGCATGAACGACCTGAACCTGCATATTCCGGGCGTCTATTTCTCCGGCGAGAAAACCGACGTCGGGGCCGTGCTCAACTTCGCCGAGGGCGGTTCGCTCTCGACCGACGTGGGCTACAACATCGAAAGCTCGGAATTCGACATCGGAATACGCCTGCAGGACTTCGCGTTGGCGGGCACGCTGCCCTATTTCCGGCAGTCGCTCGACGTCACGGCCGTGGACGGCCGCCTGTCGGCCGACAGCCGCCTGCGCGGCAATACGCAACATCTGCTTTCGCTCACGACCGAGGGTACGGCTTCGCTGGCGGGCTTCGCCCTGCGCGACCGGCAGCAGCGGCCCGTGGCGGGCGTCGATACGCTGGGCGTAAAACTCGCCGAGGGCGATCTGGGCAAAATGCGCTTCGTCTTCGACCGCATCTACGTTTCGGGACTCTCGGCGCTGTTCGAAATGACGCCCGAAGGTAATAATCTCGCCGCTCTGATGAAATCCCCGGCGGCAGAAACCGCTTCGCCGACCACCGTTTCCGCCTCTGCGGCAACGAATCCCGCTCCGGAAGCAGCCCCCGCTCCGGCAGCTGAAATCACGACGTCTGCCGTGCCTGCCCCGACTGCTGCGAATCCCGCCCCGGCGGCTGAAATCACGACGTCCGACACTGCGGGAAGCGCGACGCCGAGTCCGACGCTCCGGATCGCCGACCTCGAAATCACGAACGGCCGCGTCACGGTGCGCGACCTGACGATGCACCGCCCGTTCGAATATACCGTCTCGGAAATCCGCATGCGCAGCCGCGATTTCGCCCCATCGAAGCGCAACAGCATGACCGTCGATGCGCGGATGCAGAAGACCGGCTCGGCGAAGCTGCGCTGGGAAGGGACGCTCGACGACATGGACAACCAGAACATCACGCTTTGGCTCACCAACCTCGACCTGCGCGACTTCGGTCCCTACTGCGAACATTACACGGCCTATCCGCTGACCAAGGGCAACCTCACGTTCCGCAGCCAGAACGTAATCCGCAACCGCTACCTCGACGGCACCAACCACCTCGACATGTTCGAACCGAAGGTGGACAAAAAACGCAGGGAGATCAAGGCCGAGATGAATATTCCGCTCAAACAGGGGCTATACGTCCTGAAAGACAAGAAAGGCCATGTGAAGATGGACCTTCCGGTCAAGGGGAGTCTCGATTCGCCGGAGTTCTCCTACCGCAAGATCGTGCTGAAGGCGATCGGCAACGTACTGCTGAAAGTCGTGACGGCGCCCTTCTCGTTCCTGTCGGGCAACAAGGAGAACCTCGAATACATCAATATCGACCCGCTGCAATACGTCTTCACGTCGGAGCAGTACGCTTCGCTGGACAAGATCGCGCAGGCGTTGCAGGACAAGCCCGAAATGCACATCGTCCTGACGCAGCGCGTCAACATGCGCCGCGCCCTGCCCCGGCAGGCGGCCGGCGCGCTCCGGATGGCCTATGCCGAGCATCTGAAGAGCGCCGACACGACCGGCCGCCAGCCGATGTCGATGCTCGAATACGAAAAGATCCAGCAGACCGACATCCGCACTCCGGCGATCATGGCCTTTGCCGATTCGCTGCTCGCCCAGCGGGGAATTTCGCCGCAGGGACTTTCGGCCGACGACAAGGCGCTGGCGCTCTACCGCGAAAAAGCCGCCGGACAGTTGGCCCGCATGATGGCCGCACGCAACAAGGCGCTGACCGACTACATGCAGTCCACGCACGGCGCGACGGCTCCGGCGTTCCGGGTGCAGACGATGGATTCGCTGGCGTTGCCGAATTACGCGGGCCGCGACCGTTACACGATCGCCCTCGAAGTGGACGGCGAGACCGTGGAGGTCGAAGCGGACGACGGCAACGCGGGAGCAGGAACTGACGCAGGGGCTGGTACAGATGCGGGGACGGAGGCCGAGACAGATGCAAGGACAAATACGGAATCGGATACCGAGACGAATGCAGGAACGCATGCAGGAACAGATACAGAGTAGGATGCCGGGGCGGATACAGAACTGAATACGGAATCGGATGCCGTGACGGATGCAGGATATCGCCGGGAATGTTCAGGCGGATTCGACACATGGCCGCATCCGCCCCGGCAGAGAAGCGGCGGGAACCGGCAAGGCAACGGATACGGCGACGGACACAAATCCCATTGCGGTCGCACGGGACGGAGTCTTCGGAAAAAGCTGCGGAAGCAGCCGGTTCGACAGGCGAAGCAACTCCGCCTGTGGCCGGAGCCGATGCGTATATTCCGGCCGAATAGAGAGCGAAAACGGGCCCCCGGCCGATAAAGAGCGGGATATATGCAGAAAAGGTTTAAAATGAGATTCCTCATTCTAAACCTTTTACAATTTGTCGGGGAGACTGGATTCGAACCAGCGACCTCCAACTCCCGAAGCTGGCGCGCTAACCGGACTGCGCTACACCCCGAACATTTGGGACCCTTATCATTTTAAGAGCGCACAAAGATAAGTCGAAAATCTGAAAAGACAAAATTATTTCCGCAAAATTATGCGCTTCTTTTATCTTCCGCCCTGCTTAGGCCCTTTCCGATCCGATCGTACCTGCTTCCCGTTTCCTCGCACGACTTCCGACAGACTGTAACTTCCGGCCCCAGACCGCGCTTGGTGTCCGATTGCCGTTTTTGTGTGAAATTTGCCTGAAAACGGCGTTGTTTCAGTACTATACCCAAACAAAAAAAAAGTCACTGCAAATATTAATTCACAGCAACTTTCTTCATGTCGGGGTGGCGGGATTCGAACCCACGACCCCCTGCTCCCAAAGCGTAATTTGGCGATTTTTGCCGATTTTCAGATATTTTTATTTTGTTTTGTAAATAGTTGTTTTTCAGTGGTAAATATAGCTATTTTATCTTGATTTGTTTTTGGTGATTTGATTTAATTATGTATATTTGTGTGTAAATTGTGTACCGCAAATTAAAATTTATACACAAAATGAACTACTCGAAAGACGGCGTAACGGTTGCCGCAATGTTTGATACCGCGCACCCGAAAAAGTCCGGTAAGTGCCCCGTAAAAATCCGTGTTACCTACAATCGAGTGCGGAACTATTATCCGACTGGAAAGGATTTATCGCCGGAAGAATGGGAAATACTGCCGACTACAAAGGTGCGTGCACTTGTGGCGATCCGCAAGGACATCGAAAGCAGCTACCAGATCGTGCGGGCGGCTGTTGAGGAGCTGGCAGGGGCCGGTGCATTTACACTCAGCAAACTGAATACACGGCTAAAAGGTGCACCCTCAGACACGGTAAACACAGCATTTAGGGCAAAAATGGAGGAATTAAACAAACTCCAGCACGTCGGCAATATGTTGATATACGACAATGTTCTGAAAGGCTTAGAACGATTTGCCGGCACCCGTATTCGATTTGAGACCATTACAGTATCATGGCTGGAAAAATATGCTGCATATCTGCGGGAGGAAGGAAAACGGCAAACGACAATAGCAATCCACCTCCGAACGTTGCGCGCAATTCTCAACGAAGCCAAAAGACAGGGAGCAATCAAGGAGGCGCAATACCCTTTTGGTCTCGGTAAAGATAAATACAAAATACAATTAGGTACGGGGCGCAAAATGGCTCTTACATTGGATCAAATAGGGCAAATAGCCCGTTATGACGACGGAAGCGAGGCCACGACTAAATACCGCGATTATTGGCTGTTCCTCTACTTGTGCAACGGGATCAACGTTGCGGATTTCGTGCGGTTAAAATATCGAGATATTGTAAAGGGAGAAATTTATTTTGAACGCACAAAGACCCGGAACACGATCCGCACATTGCGAGATATTCGGGTTGTGATGACCCCGCCAATGCAGGCTATTATCGACCGCTGGGGGAATCCTAATCTGCCTGATAACTTCATTTTTCCGGTATTGACAGGCCGGGAGGATGTTATGACAGCTAAAAATAAAACCAAGTATTTGACGCACTCGATTAATAAGCGCATGAAGGAGGTAGGCGAAAAGCTCGGTATCGGCAATATCTCGACCTATACGGCCCGGCACTCGTTCGCCACTGTACTAAAGCGGGCAGGCGCCAACATTGCCTATATCTCCGAATCGCTGGGGCATCAGGACCTCAAAACAACGGAAAACTATCTTGCCAGTTTTGAGCGAGAAGAACGGGTAAAGAATGCGGAAATATTAACGAAATTTTAATGGGTATGGATAATAATATGTTGAGAAAAATAGCTTCTGGTAAATGCGGTGATGATAATAACCTAGGATATTACGCTTTAAAATCCGAAATACAAGAACTCAAAAAGCAGTATAAATTTTGCGACGAACTCGTCGATGAATTAAAGGTCGATGGATATAAATATTTACAAGGTCGCATTTGCGATATTCACGACGAAAATAAAAATATGCTCGGTTTTGACCGGGGGAAAGCTCCCACAGAAGAAGAAATAGAAGACCAAATATTCGCAGCGGGGCATAGTTATATTGAATATTTTGCCGACAATCCAACATTATCATTTCATTATGATAATGAAAGATTGGAATTTGTTAGCGACGACGGGCAATATATTAGCTCCGGTGATGTATTGGGAAGTGAAGAATGCCGTGAGTTGGCAATGAATGATCTATGGGAAAACTATCGCCACGACCATCCACGAGGGGCAGATATAGATGCCGAATTGTCAACATTGCACTTTCAATGTGAAAGCCAAATAGCGCATTATAGGGATCGTCAGGCTTTTATCGACAAGATAAAAACACATTCGAATACAATAGCTCCCCAATATTCTTTGGTGGATTACATAATAAAAGATCGTAATAAAGTTTTACAATTCGTTGATAACGAATTAAGACCATGCAGGGCGACGCAAGGAAAGTTAATCGCTATGTTAATAATCGTTTTGCATGATGCTGGGTATTTGGTAGAATATAACGGTAAATTATCAGATATACATAAGGCTTTCAAGGACGCATATCCGGGTAAAGTAGGAGCATTAACCGGTATTGTTGATTATGTAAACAGCTATAATAATGACAAGTACATGGGGGATAAACGAATAAAACAGGAAGATTTAGCAACATTGAGAGATAAATTAAAATAATTTTTGTGTAGTGCGGTGGAGTACACGGGACTCCACTATTTCATTCATCACCTTTGCGCTATCAACGTTGAGCAATCCGCCCGATCAGCGGATACTGTCAAACCGTTAATAGTGTCAAAGTATGGACGAACCTGTTATTGTAACAACCCCCGCGCAACTGCAATCCATCATTAGCGATGCAGTAAACGCAATTCTTCCTAAACTCGCCGACTTCCGGCGCAAGAATGAACCCATCGAAACAGACAGAATAAATGTTGAGGATGCCGCCCGGTTCCTGACCGAACAGGGTATTCCCGCTACTCGGTCTACGATCTACAATCTCGTCTACAAAAACTCAATCCCCCATAAGAAGTTCGGACGCCGCACGTTGTTTTCAAAAAAAGAACTTCTTGCGTGGATCGAAGCGCGCACCGTTCGTTCGGAGGACAAGCGGACCGCCGCCGCGTTGCGTATTGCCCAATCAGCGAATAACCATCAATAGATCAGGGCTATGGATCAAATGAAGATCGCCGCCGGCACTCGATATGAGCACGCAGCGGCAACCCCTGATGTCCCTGTCAGCAAAGATACGCAAAAATCTTTGGCTTTCCATCAGAAAAGGATCTATAATTTACTCCTGTCGGGCAAAAAATATTCCGTCGCTGACATTTCGGCCGTGTTGAGGTTATCCGATCCTCGGAGCTGCATACGCGATTTGAGGGCAAAAGGCATCGACATCCTCGACGAGTGGGTACCCAGCGAGCACGGCAGTAAGTTTAAAAGGTATTATATCAGAAAGGAGGTGTGTAATGAGTAGGCGGGATACGTTCTACTTTCCCCACGAATATAACGCCAAAGACGATCCAAAATGCGAGCGGTTGATATTCGAAATGGGTATGGAGGGATACGGTATATTTTGGTCGTTACTGGAGGTTTTAAGGGCACAACCGGATTATACTTATCCATTGGAAAACATCCCACTTGTAGCGTACAAATATCGCACAGATTCGGAAAAGGTGCGCCGAGTTGTATTCGATTTCGGACTATTTAATGTTGTTGATGATAAAATATTCTTTTCCAATGGGTTAATACGTCGTATGCAACCGATGGATCAAAGACGGCATAAACAGTCTGAAGGCGGGAAAGAGGGTGCAAAGAAACGTTGGGAGAACGGAGGTAAAAATAGCTCACCTAATGGGTACCCTATTAACTTACCTAATGGGTCCCCTTATAGCAATAAGAGTAGAGTAAATAAGATAAGAAAAGAAGAGAGTAAAGGGGATTATAAGGGGGACGATACGAGCGCCGATAATAGCGCCGAAGGTATGAATGCGGGAGGCTCCGCCCCCGCGCCCCATAAATACTCCGAATCTTTTTTGAAATTTCAGAAATGGATAACAAACAATGCCCCGCGGGTTGCAAAGATGAAAGAACCGATGACCGAGGAGCAGTCCCAAAAGTTGAAAGACAAATATCCGACCGAGCAAATATGCGAGGTATTACAGGCAATGCACAATTACGAGCCGTTGATACGAAGAAATAGATCGGCCTACTTGACAGCTTCGAATTGGCTACGCCGCCACGATCAAACCACAGCCCAGACAAACCATGAAACGCGAAAAACAAATTTCTTATAACCGCCCGGCCATTGAAGGGCTGCCGGAATCGCCCGAACTCGAAAGAGCCGTTTTAGGCGCTTTGATTCTTGAACCGGATCAACTACCCGACATGACGGAGATCGTCGAAATTTCGGCCTTTTCTGATCCAAATAACGGCAAAATCTTCGGCGCAATGCTCTCGATGCTGGAGAGAGGTGCCAAAATAGACCTCTACACCCTTTCGCAGCGTCCGGAACTGAAAGGCGGTGAAATGCTCCGCTATCTTTCGGAACTGACCAACGCGGTAGGCTCCGGCGTTAATTTGCTGGACCACGCAAGACAGCTCGCAGACATAGAAGCCCGGCGGCGTTTATGCCTTTTCGGGTACGAACTCGCGGCGCGTGCTGTATCGGATCCCGACGGTGTTTCGGATTGGGCGATGACGGAAATAACCGCGATAACAGATCGGGTCGTGCGTTCGGATGACATTACGCCGTTGTCGGATGTTGTGCGGGCCACCCTCGACGACTTGGAACGACGGCAACAGGCAAGACAGGCGGGCGAGTGCATCGGCATTCCTACCGGGTTGCAGCGGCTCGACGCTCTTACGGGCGGTTGGCGTGGTGGTCAGTTGATCGTATTGGCTGGCAGGCCGGCGATGGGCAAAAGTGCCATAATGCTACATTTTGCCCGTGCTGCGGCCGCATCGGGCGTGCCGGTATGTATGTTCTCGTTGGAGATGCCGGCCGGGCAGTTGGCCGGGCGAATGCTTGTTGGCAGTTCGGGGATTAACTCGGTATCGTTCCGTACGGGAGATGTCGGCACGGATGACTGGCGTAAACTCGAACAAGCCGGCGCGAAGCTTTCGACAATGGCTGTTTACCTAAACGATCGCGCCAACATCAATATAAACACGATCCGTTCTCAATGTAAGGCTATGGCCCGCCGGGGTAAGTGTGGGATGGTTATAATCGACTACCTCCAATTGCTCGACACCTCGACCCGCAACGCGAGTACTACACGCGAGCGTGAAATCGCTGCCGCCAGTCGTTCGGCCAAACTGCTGGCCAAGGAATTAAATATCCCGGTTATCTTGTTGTCGCAGTTATCCCGCAAAATTGAGGAACGGGCAGATAAAACCCCGTTGCTCTCGGACCTCCGGGAGTCGGGAGCCATCGAGCAGGACGCCGATCTTGTCGCATTTATTGACCGGCCGGCAATGTATGGCCAAACCGAGATCGACGCAGGACGCTACGGGATTATTTCGGCTGAGGGCGTCGGGCTGTTATACGTGGCTAAGCACCGCGATGGGGCTACCGGGTGCATTTGTTTTCGACATAACGAGAGCCTGACCCGGATAGCCGACTACGAGAACACGGCGGACGCCTCAACAGACGAAAATCCATTTTGACGTAATACGCGATTTGAGCGCATGAAAATACCCAAGTGAGACAAGTGCCCATAGCACGAAAGAAAATCGAAAAAATACCAAAAGTTATATGAAAAATCAGCTATTGTGCCCGCCATTGCGGGACGAGTTTACAAAGACTGACCGAAAACGGCGATAAAACGACGATAACAACCATTTTAAACCAATAAAACAGAATTATGAAGCGGAACAGAAAGGCGGCATTTGTGCCGTGCAAATTATTCAAGCATGACGGCGCAACCCTTACGGTCGGCATTGCTGAAGTGACTGTAAATAACAAACCGAATCCTTCTGAGGTGTATTTGCTCGTCGGAGGCTACGGAAACGATGAAGACACCCCCGAAGCCCTTGCGACCTTCACGCCGGACAAGGCAGTACAGATCGCCGAAGCACTGTTACAATTCGCACGACTGGCACGGAAATAAAAAACACAAGGCTATGACGAACGAAAAACTAAAAAAGATGCTGCATGCAGCCGAAAAGTACGGTGCAGATGCCGTCTGCGAAATGGTCGCAGAGCACACGGGACAAAATGGTTCTGAGCGCATCGAGGCTGTATCCAGCGGTATCGGCGACGATAATGCGTCCCAAATCGCAAGTCTAATAAATGTCGGAACCCAGCGCATCATCGAGGGTGGCGAAAAGCGAACCCCGGATAGATCGCTGGCAGTTGATCCTTTTACCAACTTACCCATGTAATCATGTCAAAGAACAGCAAGAGAATCTGTATAGGGCAAATGCCCCTTCAGCATGGAATGTATGAATTCAGATCGGCCGTAGAAAAATTACGGGAGATTGTCACACCTGCCGTCCTTGCCGAGTTCGGCGAGGAATTGACTGCAGACAACTTGCGGGACATTATGAGCGGCGGTACAGCCATTCGCGCCCGTATGACGGAAAAATTTAATGCGGCACTAGCCCCCATAGTATTCCCCGCAGAACGCAGCCAAAAAGAGGAGCTATATACTTCTTTGTTGGAGCAATTCAATGAGATTTGCCGCAAAGTTCAAAAGCGCTTCGAATCATTCGGGACTGTTCCCGCAGACTGCTACACGATAGACAGTAACGGTCAGGTAACTTTTGATTCTGAAGTCGCTGAAGCTGTCTTTAGCGAAGCCGCCAACATGTATATCGACGATCCGCAACAAATCGAACTTTATAATGCTGCGTCAAAAGCATTATCCGCATTGCAGGGGCTTGACACACTCGCACGCAAATATGGAATGTATGCAATAAACCGAACAAACTACCGGACCATAATCGACATAGATATTGAAATGTCCCCTACTATGGGCGTATTATCTGCAACTCAGGTTTTACGCATCAATCCTTTCGCCATACAGCAAGGATATGACGGCGGCCTTTTCAAAACTAGGTCCATATAAATCAAACAGTAACCATGAAAGAAGAACAAGAAAGCCAGCAGTCCCAAGGAGTGACGGCCATCGACTACTCCGAGGAAGAGGCAAAGAAGCGCGCTGCGGAATGGGCGGAAACATTGCCCGACGCCGAATAAGCCAGATCAGCACACCCCCAATTATGTAGAACATTAAAATTACAATTCAGATGAAGCATTACGAAGAAATTATTTCGGCACACAAAGCGGCCATCCCTCAATTGGAGGCCGCGATACAACAATTGACCGCTTCACGGTTGAAAATATCTACCGAGAGCCTCAAGGATATTGCGACGGATAACAGTAAGAGTATCCGGGCGCAAGCACTGCGGATCGCAGCCGAAGACGCAAAGAAAATAAATATCGTGACAACCCGCCAAACGCTCACGGATCAGGCTGTTGAATACCTTAGCAAAGTAATAGACAATTCGCAGCAGGTCGTTCATGAAGCGCTACACCTCGGCAAGGAGAAGGCACTCGATTATACTGCCTTTGTGGTGAACGGCGATAAAATCGAATTGTCTGCCGAATGGCTTGCAGATCAAGAGCGGCAACGCCTTATTGATGTAAGCACTATGCGGGGGCGTGTACTTCAGCAGTTCGACGAAGTGCGCCGGGCTGTTGAGGCTCTGAACGCCTTGGTCGCCTGCAACAAGAATTACAAAATGGGGTTGCTCCCCGCCGGCACCCGATACCGGACAATAGCAACCATCGACGAGGACGGAAAATTGGAATTGCATTCTGAAGCATTGGATTTTCTGGGATAACAATAGAGACGGGTGGGGAAAGCCCCGCCCATCTCACTAACATCCATATTCACTATGCTATACCCAGATGGACAAATATACGAACAATCTGGGGAATGCGCAAGAGGAGAGAAAGGATAACCAAAGGATTTGCAGCTGTAGACGATCGAACCGTATGGACGCTTGAGTTGAACCGCGACGAACTGATGATAATTCTGAACGGGATTAAGAATCACCGGATAAAAATGGCGCGTATGAAACTGGCTGCCTTGCGGGAGCAGAGAAACCGACGGCGGGATCCCGGCAAAGCAATCAATGTAAAATCAAAAAAAAGTAAAACTCATGAACGAGAATAAAAACGCACACAAGGACATTGCGACAACACCAAGGCCCCAAATGGCCGCATCCGGAAGGCGGGATTTCATCAGTTTCCGAATAGCCCAAAAGAGCTACACGATATACAAGATGTCACCCCGGACCACGGCGAGAATCATGGCCGCCCGGCATATCGGCAAGGGATCTGACGGCAGTAAGGCGTGTATCGTGGCAATGGCCCATAGTATTGCGCTGGCCGTCGCTGGAAGCAAAAGCATATTCGCGGATCTCAAGGCGTGGTTTATATGCCGGCGGATTATGAAACGGGCATCTTTCGCCGAGCTGTTTGACTGCTACCAAAAAACGCTGATGATGATTCCGCTGGAGGATATTTCTGCAGTTGCCAGCGTAATAAGCGGATTGGCTGAAACTGTAGCTAAAGATGCGAAATGATACACCTGCGAATCATCGAAAAAATAAATTGCAGAAAAGCATTGTTTACTATTGCTTTTTCACGGGACCGCCGCAATCTTTGTACTGAGCTTATGAAGGAATAAGCCACGGATGATAGTATAGTGCGATTGGTCTGTTGGCTTCCGAGCTGACAGACCTTTTTGTTTAATCCGGGTGCCGAGGGGCGCCGCAAAAAAAAAGTTTTATGACAGATTTAATGGCTCTGGCGAAAAGCCATCCCGACACCACCGTTACCGTCAAGCTGAAAGACCTGATGCGATTTCATGAGGATATCACTGCCGACCTAGAAAAAAGATTGCTGAACAAACTTGTCGAGATTAGAAAGGATGATCGCTATCTATCAATAAATCAGGTATGCGAAATATTCTCAATTGATCGAAGCACGCTGTGGAAGTGGCAGCAGAAGGGCCTTTTGGTTCCCTTTAAAGCCGGGACCATTTGGCGATACAAGTTGTCGGAAATTCGCGCAATGGTCAACAAAGCCACCAATAAAACAAACAAATAAAGGGGTGACGATCCGAGCCGCAACAGACATAAAAAATACCCGCGTTTCGCAACGCAGGTAATGTAAAATTGCACGCCACCTAGCCAAAATAATGTCCACGCACAATAACCGTTAAAATTTAAATAATCGTTATGAGCGCACTATCATTCAAAATTACTACGGATACCGCAAAGGTAAACAATTTCCGTAAATCGCTTGAACGTTTATACGAATTACTCGAAAAATTCCCGTCCAAATCAAGCGGATTCAAAGTTATAAACCGCCATATTAGCGATCTGGAGACTCGTGTAGATCAGGCTATACGCAAAATTGCCAAGATGCAGCAACAAGCTGCGGAGTCGGCGGCTAAAGTGGCCACCCCTGCCACCCCAACAGCGACTCCCAGCAACAGCAAAACGACATCAGGGAGTCAGACGGCCCAAGCCGAAGCAGCAGCATATAAAGACCTGATCGGCACCATCCGAGAAGCTAGCGCCCAAAAAAAGATATATACAGCTCAAATTGAGCTGTTGAAAACCAAGACGCAAGCACTGACGGCTGAGTACAATGCACTTTCCAAAGCCGAAAAGAACAACGCCGCAGTCTCGCAGGCACAAAAGGACAAACGACTGGACCTTTCGCTGTCTATTGCCAAAAACAAAGAAGAACTGGCGCTATATCAAGGAACCCTGAAGAACATTATCAAGACAGAGCAATTCGCCGAGGGATCCATTAATAAAATGTCGCAATCGCTGACCCGGATGAAGAATATATACCGGAATTTAAGCGCAGCAGAGCGGGAGGGGACACGGGGACAAACCATGCTTAAAAATATCGACGCACTCGATACGAAGATTAAAGAATTGGATGCAGCAATGGGGGTACACACCCGCAATGTCGGTAATTATGCTTCCGGATTCAATATGCTTGGATTCCAGATTCAGCAGGTCGCCCGCGAATTGCCGTCGTTGGCGTATGGTCCTCAAATATTCTTTTCGGCCATATCCAACAACCTGCCGATGCTGGCCGACGAGATTTCACACGCGAAGAAATCTGTTGATGAATTGAAGAAAGCCGGGCAAACATTCACGCCCGTATGGAAGCAGATCGCATCGTCCATCTTCTCGTGGCAGACCCTGCTTGTCGCCGGAGTTACCATACTTACCCTTTACGGAAAGGAGATAACGAGCTGGGTGACATCGCTGTTTAAAGGCAAGACAGCAATAGATGCCGCCGCTGCCGCCCTTGAGCAATTCAATTCCGCGATGGCTCAAGGCTCTGTGTCGGCGCAATCCGAATTAACCAAACTGAACCTGCTGTATAATGCCGCAACTGACCTGTCCAAGCCCTATGAAGAACGGGCCGAGGCCGTCAAGAAGCTGCAAGACATCTACCCTGCCTATTTCGGCAATATGGCCGCAGAACAGATTATGGTAGGGAATGCCGTCGGCGCCTATGAAAACCTGCGGGATGCAATTATTGAGGTCGCACAAGCTCAAGCTGCTAAAGACATTATTACAGAGAATGCAACTAAAAGATTGAAAATAACTACTAGCAATGAATATAAACGCATTCAGTTATATGCCAACCGTATTGATGAATTACAGTCAAAAATAAACGATTTACAAAATAAAGGAATTAGCAAAGAGTCTCCGATTATAAGAGGATTGATAGGCTCCATTGCCGGATTGGAAAAAGGCATTGAGCGTGCAAGCAAAGCTATCCGCACGAAATTAGAGCTTCCGGATGATATTCCGAATGATATTCGAGAATATCTCGCATTACTAGATGAAGCTGATAAGGAATTGGCACCCACCGCAGAAAAATTGTACACAACTAAAACCCCCGCCGAACTCAACGCAGAGGCAGAAAAAGCCCGTCAGGCAGCCAAAAACGCCGCAGAAAAAGCTGCATCCGAGCAAGAGCGCAATTATAAAGATCTCACTAAGAAATTACAGAAACTACAAGACGACTCAGAGCAGGCCGAGATTGATTCCATGGAAGAAGGAACGGCTAAGAAACTTGCGCAAATTAACCTTGACTATAAGAAACGCGCACGAGCTATACGGGATGCCGAAAAGGAATTATTTGAGCTGCAAAGAAAAGAAATTGATGCCCAGTACAAGAATGACACATCCTCGGAAAGATTCCTTGCCGGGCAACAGATGGTAGCCCAATACAAGGGAAACGTCAAGCATTTGGCCCGGCCACTTGTTAAAGCGGCAGAATTGGTAAAGAAAGGCTGGGAGGATGCAGGAGAAGGTATCGCCACCGTTTTCAGCAGTCAATTTGGTATTTTGGACGCCAAGGGCAAGGTGACTGAAATATTAGTCACCCCTATCCTTCCCAATGGGGATATTTTGTCTCCGCAAGAGTTAGACGATTACATATACACCCAACTTGAAGGAGCGCAAGATATCCTTGCCGCAGATACAAAGGGACTCGTTATAGCCACAAATGTTGCTGCCGATGGATCTGCCGGCGAAAAATACCACAAACTCCAAGAAGTGTATTACGCCGACAACATCAAAGCTGCAGAAGGAGTAAGAATATATGCAACAGCAGTGAGAGAAGCCAATCAAGCTTTAAAGGACGAAGAGTGGATGAATGCCTTTTTGTCAGAAGCTGGGATAAAAAATACTGAAAAATACCTTAATGAGCAACTTGATGCGTGGAATGAGTACTACATGAAGTACGGTACCATTTTAGAAAAGATACAAGCAACAAAGGATTATTATGATCGTGAGATTGAAAAGGCGACTACTCTCGGAGATAAAGAAAAACTAAAAAAAGAACGCGAGGCCGCTATAGCTCAAATTAAGACTAAAGAATCACAAGATTGGATTGCGTTTTTTTCGTGGATAGAAACCATGTCTAAAAACATGGCTTCAAATATATATAACACTTTGCGCAAGCAGCTAAATCAGATGCTGCAAACAGGGAAAATATCAATAGAAAATTATATACAGGCAACTCAAAAACTCGATCAGCAGTATCGTGAAAAATTGAACGAAAGAAGCAGATTCCAAACACTTCAAGATTCGGGGATTAATGGCCTAATTGATAAATATCAAAAGCTTGGAGATGCCATGCAGCTTAAAGGTGCAAAAACTGGCGATCAAAACATTCAAGCAATGGGGGCCTCTATGTCTAAAGCTGCCGGGAATGCTTCGGGGGTTGTTTCAATGATTGACATGATTATCACATCAATTCATCAAACTATCCAAGCAATTCAATTGCTTACAGATAGTATTGTTGAAATGATGGCGTCCTTCGGTCAAGATGCAGAGATTGACACTGCATTAGGCAAATGGGCTGAACTGTCAAATATGTTATCTGAATTTGATAATCACGTATATGCTTCTTGGGAAAAATTCAAAAGTGGCGACATGATGGGAGCTGCCGCCGAAGCAACAAGCAGCGTGTTTGGAGTAATTACAAGTATAAATAAATGGATAGACAAAAGTAAGGAACGGAAAATACAAAAAATTCAGAATCAGGTTGATGCCCTTCAAGATTCATACGATAAATTATCACGTTCAATATCAAAAGCATATTCAACTGATGCAAAAGAATTAATTGAAGATCAAAATAAACTACTTGAACAACAAAAAATTTTAATTCAGCGCCAAATTGAGGAGGAGAAGAGCAAAAAAGACCCTGACAAGAAACGAATTAAGGAATGGCAAAAGCAAATAGATGAAATAACGAATACTATAGAGGATAATGCCGCGAAAGCACAAGACGCCATATTTGGTGCAGATATTCAGTCTGCAATCAATGATTTTGCAGAGGCATACGCAGAGGCTTGGACCAAAGGTGAAAACAGAGCTAAATCGTCTAAAGATTTTGTAAAAAACATTATAAAACAGATGGTTATTGAAGCCATGAAGGCTGATATAAAAACTCCTCTGCAAACTATTCGCGATAAACTGGAAGAATTTTGGAAAGACGGTATTATAGATCAAACAGAAGAGAATGTCATCAATGAAATGATTGATAAGTTAAATCAAGATCTGGAAGCGTCTTTTAGTTGGGCTGATAAATATTTTGAAGATGGAAAGACAAAACAAGAGGCGACATCTCGCGGTTTTCAGGCTATGTCTCAAGATACCGGCGACGAGTTAAACGGCCGATTTACGGACATTCAGGGCAAAGTCACCGACATCCGAGGGTATGTAATGGCAATGGCGCAAACTGGAGGAATTATAACTGCCATAAACAACATCGCCACTTTAGGTGATAGAATAGATCAGATGTCGGTCGCCTGCTATGAATCGTTGCGCTTTGACGCGGAAACCCTTATCGAAGTGCGCGAGATAAATTCCAGCACTAAAAATATGGACAAAACCTTAGCACGGATCGAGGAAGGGATAAATAGCATTAAGAAAAATACTGAAAGCCTCTAACGCTTTTTACTACATGAAGATAAAAAAAGACATAGCAGACCTGAAAGCGTTTATGGACAATATCGAAGACGAGGTTGTCGATTTCATGGATGAAAAAGCCCACGAAGCACTTATTGAGCAAAAGGCAGCTCGACTACTATCTGGCAAACGCGACTATTTAAACCATACATGGAATCTTCGCAGTTCACTTGGTTATGCCGTGACTTATAATGGCAAGGAAAAAAGGCGATTTATAGGGGATCAAAATCATACGGATCCGACAGCGGGTGTCGAAGCGAATAAAGCCCTAAACGAAGTAAATAAAGCAGGTACGGGTTATTTTCGTCGATGGAATGGATTATGCGTCCTTCGTCAGCTCCAAAGGCTATGATGTGATAGATACCGCTGAAGCTTATCTAAAGAGAGAATTAAATAAACAGCAATAATAATTGGAAATGAAAGATATTCATAATATAGAAGAGATCAGGATTTCCGCTCTCCGTGGCGGAGCATGCAGGAAGGTAATGCGCATTCACGACTTCCCCGAACTCATAAAACTCATGTTCACGCCGCAGGGAATCGAATTCTGCCAAGACCACAACTTCCCCTCGGTCGAAGTGTTTAGAAAGAACCGAGACAGTTTAGAAGGGCTGGGAGTATATGTAGATGCGGGAAATATCGCGCTCAAGGGCAAAGAGTACGTGTGCCTCGTCGGAGATACAGACGCTACAATAGAGGCTGCCGGGACTAAATTCACCCACACGATTATCCTAATGCACGGCGCACGAGCCAAGATCAACGCCAAGGACTACGCCGTGCTGAATGTCGTAAATATCAGCGGAGAATATTCGGTAAAGAAAGACGAGACCGTGATTGTACTATAACAATAAAGCCGGGATTAACCCGGCTTTATTAAAAAAAGCAAATTCGCCTAATAAATATCAAAAATCATCATGCATACTCATATAGCCTTTAATCTTATCGCATAGATCAGCTATATATATTGGAGCAACGGTATTCAGTGCTCTTAATGCCTTGTATTTATTACTCATACTCATCTTGGATAAATTTACTTGCCTTAATTGTTCAAATAGATTCTTGCGATCAGACTTGCGTTTTGTCTTATTTAGAGCTGCATAATATAGCTTTGCTGCTTCGTCATATTTACTTATCACAGCGCTATCGCGTTGGTAGGACGCATAAATTTCGGAAATAGTATAAGAATATATCTCGGTTTTTATCTTTGCATTCCCATATGTAAAATAAGGTGTGTTTATTAAGCCATAATCAGACCATGCACACCAGAAGGAAATCCAGTCAAATTGTGGGGTTTCAAATAAATTAGAAAGGGTTGTTATTTTAATATCAGAGATTGAATACCGATATTTATAATCTTTACAGTCAATTTTTATTTTATAGGTAATGAAGGATACCATACGATAATTGGAATCGTAATTGTTTCGAATATAATCACCTATTTTAGCTCGTCCTGATGCAATTATTGTCTTATTATCGTTATTTCGTAGGGTAATATCGAAATCATCGAAAAGAAGTGCAAACATATTTTGTGCCCGCCCAAATAGTATTACTGCACTATCCCTTGATTCAACAATTTCTTGCACAGCCTCCTCTCTTTCATTCGCTTGATGTGGGGCGGCGTGTGTATGTAACAACGGAAATATAATTAGTGCGATTACAAGGCATTCTAAAGAAAATAATCGAATGAACCCTCGCGCATTATCCTTACGCTTCATATCCCTCGTAGTAGTAAGACTGTTCGATACCCTTGAAAATAACCTCCCGGTCATCCGTGCGGTCGGTCAATGCCGGTTGTAGCAGGGCGCGTAATTCCAGATCATTGATCGGACTGCGTTCCATAGCCTGCAAATACAAATCCTTATCCACCTTCCGCCAGTCCACAACCTGCTGGAGACGCTTTTTCAGCATCATGTCAAGCCAGATACGGGTGGTCCTACCGTTGCCCTCCATGAAGGGGTGGGCGATGTTCATTTCGACGTATTTCGCAATTATATCCTCAAAGGTCGTTTCCGGCATTTTCTCGATCACCGGAAGTATTGCATCCAAATATAGGCAATTTGCAAAGCGAAATCCGCCCTTTGATATGTTCAGCGTCCGAACCTTTCCGGCAAAGTCATACAGCCCGCCAAACAGGTAGCGGTGTATCTCGCAAAGCCCGGCCACGGTTCCGACCTCGATGCGTTCGATGTCCCCCGATTCGAAAAGGGCGTGCGCTTGTTCGAGGCTTTGAGCGTCTATCTGGTCTGTTTTCTTTTTCATCTTTACTCCCCCTTCTCCACTTTGATAAGTTTGCCGCAATGCGGGCAATGTATTACACCCTCTTTCGGGGCGGCGAACAACTCCGACACCTCAACACCCAACACGCCCGCAATCTTTTCGAGCAACGGCAACGATGTACTACCACTTGCTGCCCTGCTTAATGTAACCTCCGAAACACCCAATTTTTCGGCCAATTCCTTTTGCGTGGTATTGCGCATTTGGCATACCTCCTTGATTCTCAATTTCATTATCGCGTGATGTTAATTGTTTGTACCTGCAAATATACAACAATATAGCACTAAACGATAATTAAAGCCCAAAAAAATACATTTCGTGATAATTTTTTTGTCGATTTATTTTGTTGTTATTATCATTAAACGTATATTTGCAGTAGAGAATTAAAGTTAAACGATAATAACCATGAAAGCAACCTACAACAAATCGAAGATCATGCGTAACGCTTGGTATCTGAAACGCGCTAACGCCTCTATGTCGTTCTCGGCCTGCCTGAAAAAAGCGTGGCGCAACGAGAAGCTGGCGATCATGACGGCGAAGATCGAGAACCGCCCGACGGAGCAGCCGAAGGCTACGGAATACCGCCCGCAGCTGTTGACGGTACCCGCGGACTACTACGGCAACAGCAGGACCTACTACGGAGACTAACGGCAATCGGGGGCGGACCACCCGTCCCCCTTCAACACTCATTACCGAAATAGACAAATAGCGAGATTCTCGTAAAACCTCGATAAAATTATGAAAGAGAACGTAAACACGACGAATTCCCCGGAAATTGATTGGCGGGCGGAGTATTGGAAAGGTGTACGCGATTACATCGAACAGGGTGATCGCCTTATTGAGGCACACCAGCGAATAATCGAACTAACAAAAGAGCTTACAGAATGCCGTGATATTTTGGCCGGCAGACGCACAATCAATCAATACCAATGCAGAACCAGCAAACTAAATTAATACCATGAATACAGCATTAACCCGGTCCGACATTCGAACAATGGCCCGCAAGGCAGCCGATTACATTACCTTCCACTGCGACGGCATAAGCGAAGGTTTCGAGATCACCCACAAAGGGTATATTGCCTTCATCGACTACGAGGCGAAAGAGTGCAGCGACGATATGCAGGAATCCGTGACGGTTCCGGCGGTCTGGGACGCCGAAGGCAAAGAGTATCCCGATATATCCGAAACCTTGCAATTGATGTTGAACTAATCATCTAAGATTATGATCTACGAACTATCCTTTGAAGGGCATACGCTGGGATATTTCCCCAGCGAGGCCGAAGCGGTCCGCCGGGCCGGGTTCCTGCCCAAAGGCCGATATACGGTCCGGGAATGGGTCAAAGACGGCGAATTTATGATGTTTGATCCCTCTATCAATAACGAATATGAATACGCAGCCAAATAACCCGTCCGACTTTAACAGCCTTTCGGAACTCTACATGAAAGCCTGCGAAGCCCGGTTTCAATTACTCCAAGAACGCAGCGAATTAGTCATGGAGAACTTCGAACTGCGGATGCAGCTGCAGGAACTGCGGGCGCAGGTATCGCCGAGCAAGGCCGATCAAAAGCCGAAAGGATTATTAATGAAACTTACCCGATAAAACTATTGCATCATGAACAGAGACCAAATTTTACGCCGGAATGACGAGATAACTGCGGAGACAGATGCGGTAATACGCAGAGGGAAAGAGATTGTTGCCAAATTGGAAAGCGGCGCAATAAAACCGGAGGATCCGCAGGTAAAGGAGGTGCTCCAGCAGCTTATAGAGCGACGGAGGATCGGCACCGAATTTAATGCCGAGTTGAGCAGGCTGGCAGATGAACAACATAATAATACACACACTCAATGCTGAGGAATTCGCGTACACCCCAAGATGCCCCAGCCGTCAATTCGGGCGGCTGGGTTCGTTATTGGCAGCCGATTTTTCGACTGCCAAAAATGGCAAAGCCGTTCAGGGAATCCTCTTTAACGAATCCCGATGTGGATTGGTTGTTAAATACGGGGAATTCCCGTCTTTAAAATCAAACTCTGATTGTAAGGCACTTAAGAAATCTTTGGTTGACTGGAGCCGGAAATAATCGTCCAGATCCTTTCTTTTTAAATACCCATTTTTCTGGGGATTTAAAGGTGTCTGATTTGGCACGTTTAAAAACAAGGGCAAATCAGCCCGTTGTTGGTTATCAGCTGATTATAAGAAAACAGCAAGATTACAAGGGTATTTACAATTTGGCAGCCGAAAAATCGACTTGAAAACGACTTTATGTCCCAAAGGTTGCCCCAAGGTAAAACAAGCGTAAAACAAGCGTAAAACAAGCGTAAAACAAGCGTAAAACAAAAAAAACATCAAGGTTACGTCTAGGGTAAAACAGAAAAACCGCAAGATTACTGCAAGGGTGAAACAAATACAAAAATACGGCAAGATTACGGCAAGGGAAATGCAAAAACACCAAGGTTACACCAAGGGTAAAAAGGGTTAGATTAGGGTGAGGTTACAGCGAGGGGAAAATCAACCCCAAGCAAGGATAATTTTTCCACGTCCTTACGCGCGCGAAGCCGATCATCTAAAGCCGGCGTATCCAGCACCAAAATCAAACCTTTAGAATAGTTTAGCGCAATAAAAGAGTGTTTGCACTACGTAAAATTCAAACTTATAGAACAATTTAACAGGGGTAGTACAAGGATTAAACGGGGAGGGTAGATTAACGAAGTCGAACGGATCAACGAACGCAATTTTGTGCCGGTTTAGGGGCTGCGGCCGAACATGTTTACCGGGGATCGACGGCTTTAAAATGGGCGAAGTTGTGTGTAAATTGTGTACCCGCACTAGAACGAATCAACCACCTACATCGCTGTAAGTGGCTGGTTTTCAATCGTCGGGGTAGCGGGATTCGAACCCACGACCCCCTGCTCCCAAAGCAGGTGCGCTAACCGGACTGCGCTACACCCCGTCGTTCCCGGCCCTGCAACCCGTGATTGGCCTTACATCGGCCCCGCAGGGCTTTTCGTGTCAATCCCGGACTCTTCCGGCCGGGGGAACCGTCACGATTCCGGGATGCAAAGATAGCGGCTTTTTTCTTTCCGGCAAACTTTTGTCCCAAAATCGGTCTTGCAGGCGGTTCGTGGAATCATCGCCCCGAACGGCTTAATTTCAGACTCACGCGAAGACAATAAGCGGCTATCCGCCGCCGGAAGTGTTGCCGCAGTGCAGTTAGTCGGCAAAAACCGGAACCAAAAGCAGGCTTTGAGCACCTTTCACGACAGATGTGGGGCAAAGAGCGTGTAACGATTCGCAGCAGCATATCAATGATAATTCCGATACGGCGTAACTACAGTCGGTGGTAGTGGCAGTACAGCAGTTCGCCGTCGTCGCCGTGGAGGTGCATGCCGCCGCCCAGACAGTAGCGGAACATCTTGCAGTCGGCGCATGCGCCGCGCCGCGCCCAATCGCGGTTGCGGAAGGGTTCGAAGCGGTTTTGCCACACGTCCCAGAATTTATCCCGGTAGATGTTGCCCTGATGGAAGTTGGCACGGATCGACGTGCAGCCCGAAATGGCGCCGTCGACACGGATCGAAGCCACCGAGACTCCGGCGGCGCATTGGTAGAAGTAATCGCGGACTTCGGTCTCGTAGTCCCCAAGGAAGCCTTCGCAGGCATAGCTGGTCCCGATCCTGCCCTCTTTGCGGGTGCGGCGGATAAATTCCAGCATTTCGCGGAACTGCGCGTCGGTCATGCGCAGCGACGGATCGTTCTTGGCCCGGCCCATGGGGAAAATCGAAAAGAGCCGCCAATGTGCAACGCCCTCGGCAATCAGCATGTCGCGGAACGCTTCGAGCTGCGGCACCATGGCGCCCGTGACGCAGGTCACCACGTCGTAGGTCAGCGAGGGTTCGCGGACGATCATGCGCAGGGCCGCCAGCGCGCGGTCGTAACTGCGGGAATTGCCGCGGATATGGTTGTGTTCGCGTTCGAAGCCGTCGAGACTGACCGAAACGCTGCGCAGTCCGGCGTCGAGCAGGCTTCGCAAGCGCGCTTCGGTCAGGGCCATGCCGTTGGTGACCATGCCCCACGCATAGCCGCGGCGGGTGACTTCGGCTCCGGCACGCTCCAGATCGTCACGCACCAGCACCTCGCCGCCCGAAAAGATAATCAGCACCTCGGAGGGATCGACATGGGGCGTGATCTCCTCGTCGAGCACCTTCAGGAAGTCTTCGAGCGGCATGTCGGGCACACCGGGGTCCACGCGGCAGTCGCTGCCGCAGTGACGGCACGAAAGGTTGCAGCGCAGCGTACACTCCCAGAAGAGCGTCGTGAGCCGGTGCTCGGCGACCGTCGAAGCGTAGAGATCGGAAAAGATATTGAGGGCCAGCCGTTTGCGCAGGCCCGGACGGCGGCGCGCCATGGATTATTTCTCAGGAGCCTTGGCGCCCTTCTTCGTGTCCATGACGGGCGTATCCTCGGTCGGTTTCTCCGCAACGGGATCCAGCTCCTCCGGTTCGGCGGACTGCACCTTCGCATCGGGAATATGCACGCCCGTAGCAGGTCCGGCCTGTCCCGGAGGACGCACGCCGTACATGACGACAATGCGGGGCGGCACCTTCACCGAGTCCTGAACCTCCTGCGATCCGGTCTCCTGCTTCTGTTCCTCTGCGCCCTTCGCCGGAGCGTTTTTGACCGTCGAGCAGGCAGTCGAAAAGCCAAGCAGCGCAGCCAGAGCGAGTTTCAGTTTTTTATTCATATCGCATCGTCATTAAGGTCATTGTTACAGAGCAAAGATAAAAAAATTTCGACCGAACCTAAAAAAAACATGCCAAAAAGTTTTGAAAGCCAGTGATTTTTACTTTACTTTGCCCTGTACAAACTATTTAATTTTCAATTTTTATGACAGGTAAGGTAAAATGGTTCGATAGCAAAAAAGGCTACGGATTCATTACGGGAGAGAACGGCAAAGAGATTTTCGTTCACTTCTCCGGTATCGTAACGGACGGATTCAAGTCGCTCAACGAAGGTCAGGCAGTCGAATTCGAAGTCGGCAGCGGCGCCAAAGGCGAGCAGGCTGTGAACGTTACGGTAATTGAGTAAGCCCCACGGCGTTCTCTAAATTCAGGGAATAAGAGCAACAGAAACTCAGCATATTCATCAGTACTGAATTTTATGTATTCAACGGTGTTCGGACACGATCCGAACACCGTTTTTCGTTCCTCTCCTCACCGAAGATAGGATTCGGGAACACCTTCGGAATCCTTTTGCGTCTTTGAAACGACCTTTTTCAATTCGTATACATATGCGCCTGCATCCTGAGGAGGATCGGCCAGTGTCAGTCTCCGGACTTTGACTACGTATTCATACCCCTCCTCATAGATTTCATCGAAGCCCCGGATCGGATCATGCGAATACCACAACCGCCAGTCCGGACTCTCCTCTTTGTAAATATAGACAGGCAGCCCCTGCAACCAATCATAGTCGTCGTCGGCAGCAGCGGGCTTGACGGAAGCGATGGTGAGCGTGATCGTTTTTTCCGACTTGTATTTATCATCCAGCTTATCGCAGCCGGCAGTCATTCCCCCGGCAAAAATCAGAAAGAGCGTCATGCACAATGACAGCAAATGGTTTTTCATAAACAACAGGTTTTAGATGTGAGAGTTAGACGCAATATGGTTATGCAATATAGATAAAAAATATCGATTTGCAAATCGCAGGATGCTCCTATTTATTCCGTAAAGACATTACACGGCCCGCATCGGTCAATCGAAACGGCTTTTTTTTGCCCGTTTGAAAAAATAATCGTACTTTTGGGCGTCAATTTAGGTTAATTCAGGTTCAAACATAAAAACCCAAACACAACCATGAAAGAAGCAATCGCAATTCTGACTGGCGGCGGACCCGCACCCGGTATGAATACCGTCGTGGGCAGCGTCGCAAAGACCTTCCTCCGCAAAGGTTACCGCGTAATCGGCCTGCACGAAGGCTACACGGGACTGTTCAACCCCTCGCCCCGAACCGTGGACATCGACTATCCCATGGCCGACGGTATCTTCAATCAGGGAGGTTCGTTCCTGCAGATGAGCCGTTTCAAACCCAAGGATTCGGATTTCGAAAACAACTTCAACCTCAAGTTCTTCACCGACAACAACGTCAAGCTGCTCGTGACGGTCGGCGGCGACGACACGGCATCGACCGCGAACCGCATCGCCAAGTTCCTGGAGGCCAAGAAATACCCCATCGCAAACATCCACGTGCCCAAGACCATCGACAACGACCTGCCGCTGCCCAAAGGCACGCCGACGTTCGGTTACGAGTCGGCCAAGGACAAGGGTGCCGTCATCGCACGCGCCGTCTACGTGGACGCCCGCACGAGCGGCAACTGGTTCGTACTGGCTGCCATGGGCCGCAGCGCCGGCCACCTGGCATTCGGCATCGGCGAGGCCTGCCACTACCCGATGATCGTCATCCCCGAGATGTTCGACAAGACGGAAATCACGGTCGAAAAGATCGTGAACCTCGTCATCTCGTCGATCATCAAGCGTAAGATCATGGGCATGGACTACGGCGCCGCCGTCATCTCGGAAGGCGTATTCCACGCGCTGAGCGACGAGGAGATCCGCAAGAGCGGCATCCATTTCACCTATGACGAGCACGGGCACCCCGAGCTGGGCAAGGTGTCGAAAGCGCACATCTTCAACGAGATGATCGAGAAAAAGCTCAAGGAGATCGGCCTCAAAGTCAAGAGCCGCCCCGTGGAGCTGGGTTACGAGATCCGCTGCCAGACCCCGATCGCATACGACCTGACGTACTGCTCGGAGCTGGGTATCGGCGTGCACAAGCTCTTCGCCGAAGGCAAGACCGGCTGCATGGTTTACGTGGATTCGGAAGGCAACGTAAGTCCGCTCTACCTCAAGGACCTGCAGGATCCCACGACGGGCAAGATTCCGCCCCGTCTGGTGGACATCAAGTCGGACAAGTTCTCGTCGGTGGTGGAGACCATCCTCAACGCCATCACGCCCGCGGATTACGAGGCTGCCAAGCAGTATGTCCCCAATCCGGAGGAGTACGATTTCCACAAGATCCTCAACTGGAAATAATCCTTTCCGAAACAGGATTTCAGCAAATCCCCGGAAGCGCGGCTTCCGGGGATTTTTCATGCAGGCCGGGAAAGAGAGCCGGCGGCAAGGACGGAAAGGCCGGACGGTTGAGGGCAGAAGTACCGGGACAGCGGCGGAAGGACCGGAGCGGCGACGGAAGGACCGGAGCGGCGACGGAAGAAAAACCGAGCGGCGACGGAAGAAAAGCCAAAGAAGGAGGAACGGAAGAAGACGGCAACGACAAAAGGACGGACGGCGATGACAGCAAGACCCGCCGGCGACGGCAGAGAAGCCAAAGAAGGAGGAATGGAGGAAGACGGCAACGACAAAAGAACGGACGGTGATCGCAGGAAAACCGAGCGGAGACGGCAGAAGGGCCGGGACGGTTGAGGGCGGTGATTTTCCAACTTTTTCAGGCGGAAAAGGAAAAATACCCGTATCTTTGCCGCATTAGATCCCTAACCCTTAAAAATACCTTTATCCATGGAGACACCGGAAAACAAAAACGATGTGTTCGAACCGATGCCGGAAGAGGCTGCCGCACAGGTTACGGCGGAAAACTCTGCGGACGGCAACCGGTCGCAGAAGATGGCCGAAGCAAAGAAGAACCTGCTTGCAGGAGCGCTTTGGTGCGTCGGCGGACTGGCTTTCAGTTTCTTATCCTACTATTTCGCGACAGCCGGGGGCCGGTACGTAGTCGCAACGGGCGCCATTATCTGGGGCGCGATTCAGGCGATCAAAGGTCTCGTCGTCATCCTGAAAATCCAGCATCAGGAGGGACGTTTCACGGCATTCTGGCGCACGGCGGCGCTGGCGGCATGTTCGCTCGCGGCACTGCTCTATCTGGGACAGTTGTCGGTGCGGCTGGCCGGCGGCGAAGAGATGCAGGTGGTGGATACCGAACAAATCTACACGGGTGCGCAGGGAATCAAGGCGAAGATTCCCGCCGGATACACCCTGCTCGAAGAAACCGTGCAGCCCGAAACGGACGAAACCTACGCCTACTACGGTTTCGACACCTACAACGACCGGATAGGTTACAGTCTGGGCAAGGTCGTGGATATGATTCCGGAGGAGATCACGTCCGTCGATGAGATTTCGGACCACTGCGCACAACGCGATTCGGCCTTCTACACGGGCGGATTCATCGCGCCGACGCAGCGCACCGAAATCGGCGGCCGCGAAATGTTGTGCAGCGAAGGATACATAACGGAGAATCCGGAGTTGGTTTACGCCGTTTACGACATGCTTTACGAAGGATCGCTCGTTACGGCGACATTCAGGTACGGGAAAAAGGATTACGGCAAGCGGGAAACCCGCCTGCGGATCGAAAGCCTGCTGAAAGGCATCGAGTTGGAATAACTGCGCGGATACTGCGAAAACGGATAAGGACGGCACTTGCATGCCGTCCTTTTTTATTAGAGGAAGCGGAAGGCAATGCGGGAAAGACCATCGGGAAAGCGTATGGCGACGGCGAGAGTACGGGCGGCAACTGCAGAAAGGCCGAGCGGCGATGAAAGGAAAGGCCGGGGAGGGCTACGGCAGCAAAAAGGAAGAAGACAACAGCAAAAGGCCGGACAGCGAGGGCAGAAAAGTCGAACGGTGACAGCAGAAAGTACGGGCCGGAACACCGCCGCCGTACAGTGCGTTTCCTCCGCGGGTCGGGAGAGTGTCAGAACAGCGTCGGTTCGGCCTGCCGGAGTGCGGCGGAATGCGGATGGAGATTGATGAATTCGAGCCCCCGGACCAAAGCGCGGCGAACGGTGTAGTGCGTGCCGCCGGGGGAACCGTCGTACCACGCGACCAGCAGTGCGGCGTGCTCGACAAGGTAGTTGTTACGCACGGCATAACACCCTGCATGATAGGACGGGGAGAGCGTCACGCTATGATCGGCGGCAGCCAGCACACGCCGGAAGCGTTCGCGGTCCACGGCCGGGAAGCGGCTCTCCTGTCCCCGGAAAGGAATTACGGCGACCAGCCGCAAACCGGGCATCGGCATGTGCGGAGAGTGCGGTTCCGGAAAAAAGGCCGAAACGGAATCCACAGCAGGAGAAAAGACCGATGCGGGAGGGACAGCAGCAGAAGCCGCAACGGAGGGAAAGGCGGCAGCGGAAGCCGCGGCAGGAGAAAAGACCGATGCGGTTTGGGAATCGCGGCACGCGAGGACCGCTTCGGCGGCGGCGAGGTCGAAGCCCATGGCCATGCCGCAGAGGAAGGTCCGGAAGCCGCGGGCGTACAACTCCCCCACCGTCGCGCGCAGAGCCGCAGCGGCTTGGCCGTCGTAAGTGCGGTGGCCGGTAAAAGCGACGGTGGTAAGGCGGTCTTCGGTCATACATCCAAAGGTAGCGTTTTGGCCCGGACTTTGCAAGATTTCCTGCTGAATTTAAAACTTTATACGAATATGAAACATTCTGCAAATTGTCTCGCTTCCTTTCTGGGCGGCGCTCTGGTAGGAGCCGTCGTCGCCATGCTCGTAACCCCCAAATCGGGACCCGAATTCCGTGAGGACATCCGCGATATGGCTAAAAAAGGCACCCGCAAGCTGAAAAATGAAATTGACAAAATTCATTGCGACTGCAACGGTCTTGACTGCGATTGCGACAAGGACGAATAAACGGGACCGCCCCATGAAAGATAGCCCGTCGCCAACCGGAAACATCGTCACATCGCTGATCTTTTTCGGTGTGACGGCTGCCATTGCGATCATCCTCTTCATCGATGCATTCGTCATGTGGCTCGCGTCGCTGACCGGGTCCGTCGCAGTCGCAGCACTCATTACCGGAGGGTTCTTCGCCGTAATCGCAGCCGTGGTCTATCTGCTGGCCGTGCGTTCAGCCCTGAACTACATCCGGAACCGGATCGAAACGGTCTACGAGGTCGCTTCCCGGATCAAGGATGGGTATGACTGGTTATCCGACAAGTTTTCGTTCCTTTCGTTCCTCAGAAGATCCAGATAAGGTAGGAAAAAACGCCGGTGCAAGGAATTGCACCGGCGTTTTTTTGTGACAGGACGACAACGTTACAGATGCAAGTCCGCGTGGACATATACTTTCGTATAGCTACCTCAGACACGCAGGTAAAATTCGAAAAAGGACACCGGGAAACTGAGAAACAGAAAAACAAAGAAAAAGAGGACCCCGGCAAACCGCACGGCAGGGAGATGAAAAAAGGGTGAACGGCGTTTCAGACGCAAACCGTTCACCCTCGCAAATATGTGGAAACTCCGATTGAATCAGCCGTTATTTACCGAAGTAGCGCTTGTAGAGACCTTCGAAGCCCTTGCCGTGGCGCGCTTCGTCCTTGGCCATTTCGTGCACGGTATCGTGTACGGCGTCGAGGTTCTGCTCCTTGGCCATGCGGGCCAGACGCATCTTGTCTTCGCACGCGCCGCACTCGGCGTTCATGCGCTTTTCGAGGTTGGTCTTGGTGTCCCATACCACCTCGCCGATCAGCTCGGCGAACTTCGAAGCGTGCTCGGCCTCTTCCCATGCGTAACGCTTGTAAGCCTCGGCGATTTCGGGATAACCCTCGCGGTCGGCCTGACGGCTCATGGCCAGATACATGCCCACCTCGGTGCATTCGCCCATGAAGTGGTTCTGCAAGCCCTCCCAGAGTTCCTTGCTGGCGCCCTTGCCGTCGCCGATAACGTGCTCGGTCACGAATTCGAGGTCACCCTCCTTTTCGACGACTTCGACGAATTTCTCTTTGCCTACCTTACACATCGGGCACTGCTCAGGTGCCTCAGGACCTTCGTGGATGTAACCGCATACGGTACAACGCCATTTCTTTGCCATAATCGTAGTAATGTTTATTGTTTATATTCTGTTTGTGTGGTGCAAAGGTAACGATTACGGGCGAAATTCGCATATAAAAACGATTGTCTTTTTTTATAGAACGATAAGCCCTGCTTATAGTCAGCCCCGGCGGTCGATAACCTCCTCGATATAAGGCACGTCGGTGGAATCCTTCACCAGCACGCGCTTGTCGCGGTCGAGCAGATAGAGCGCCGGAATCGCATGGAGGTCGTAGAGACTCTTCTCGCGCACGACGCAGCCCGCATCGTAACCGTTGATCCAGCTCGGCGGAATATGGCCGCGGTATTCGCGCCACTCGGCGAGGTCTTCGTCGGGATAAAGCGCGACGACCTTCAGCCGTCCCCGCTCGATCATCTCGGAGAGCATCGGCGAACCGCCGATCTGCTCGCGCAGCTGTTTGCACATCGGGCAGCCGGGGTTGTTGATGAACAGCAGCACGTATTCGGCCTTCACGCCATAGAGCGTTCCGGTGGCGCCCGAAGCGAGCGTATAGCGGAAATCGTTGGCCCGCTCGCCGATGCGGTTCTGCATCGCCATATCGAGGTCGTAGGAAGGTCCGATACGTTCGTACTCGTCGTAGTAGGGACTCGCCAGCACCGCCCGGAGAACGGGAATATAGAATTCGTCGTTGCGCAGCGGCGAATTGGGGTCGTGGATAACCTGCTCGGCCAGCATCGTGAAGTAGTCGAGCATGGGGCGCGAAGCCGAAGCGCGGCGCATGAGCGAATCCATCGGCGCGCCATCGGTCGGACGGTCGGAGATAAGCGCGATCCAGCGGACATAGGCCTCGACCATCTGCACCGTATCGACTTCGCGGATGAACAGCGTGTCGGCGAAGTCGAAGCGGTCCCAGTAATGCCAGCGCAGGTAGTCGCGCTTCGCGTCGTCGGAGAGACTCGAAGGCGCGATGGCCGGAAGGAAAACCCGCATCTGCGGCGCGGCGGAAGTCTGCTGCCGCGACGAACGGCGGCCGCACGAGACGGCGCAGAGGGCCGCAAGCAAAATAACAACAATACGGTACATAAAAGGAGTGTTTTATGTGCAAATATAGTTTTTTTCGGCTACAATCCTACCATCCTCCCGGCGAAAGAGGTTCATACGACGGATTTGCACGGTAGTTGCAACGTTTTCATCCGTTAAAATCAATTCTCAATTTCATTGAATTATGGATGTAAAGAAAACTACCACAAGTACCGGGTTCAAATTGAGTGTGATGACACTCGCAATTATGAACGTGACTGCCGTAGTGAGTCTGCGCGGCCTGCCCGCAGAGGCCGTCTACGGACTTTCGTCGGCATTCTACTATCTGTTTGCCGCCATCGTGTTCCTCATCCCCACGGCCATGGTCGCCGCGGAGCTGGCCGCGATGTTCTCGACAAAACAGGGCGGCGTTTTCCGTTGGGTCGGCGAAGCTTACGGCGCACGCACCGGATTCCTTGCCATCTGGCTGCAATGGATCGAATCGACCATCTGGTACCCCACCGTACTGACGTTCGGCGCCGTGTCGATCGCCTTTATCGGCATGAACGACGTGCACGACGCGGCGCTGGCCTCGAACAAGGTCTTCACGCTCTGCATGGTGCTGGCAATCTACTGGATCGCCACGTTCATCGCGCTCAAGGGACTCGGATGGGTAGGTAAAATCAGCAAATGGGGCGGCATGATCGGCACGATCATTCCCGCGGGTCTGCTGATCCTGCTGGGCATCATCTACATTTCGACCGGCGGCCACAACCACATGGACATGTCGCAGGGATTCTTCCCCGACCTCTCGAAATTCGACAACCTCGTACTGGCAAGCAGCATCTTCCTTTTCTATGCGGGTATGGAGATGATGGGCATACACGTCATGGACGTAAAGAACCCGTCGAAGAACTACCCCAAGGCAATCATCATCGGTTCGCTGGTCACGGTCTGCATCTTCGTGCTGGGCACCTTCTCGCTGGGCTTCATCATTCCCGCAAAGGACATCAGCCTGACGCAGTCGCTGCTGGTGGGCTTCGACAACTACTTCCACTACCTGCATATGTCGTGGGCAGGCCCGATTATCGCCATCGCCCTGATGTTCGGCGTGCTGGCGGGCGTGCTGACATGGGTCGCAGGTCCTTCGAAGGGTATTTTCGCCGTGGGCAAGGCGGGCTATCTGCCTCCGTTCTTCCAGAAGACCAACAAAAACGGCGTGCAGAAAAACATCCTGCTGATTCAGGGATGCGTCGTGACGCTGCTGGCGCTGCTGTTCGTGGTGATGCCTTCGGTGCAGTCGTTCTACCAGATTCTGTCGCAGCTCACCGTGCTGCTGTACCTGATCATGTACATGCTCATGTTCTCGGCCGCCATCGTCCTGCGATACAAGATGAAGAACACCGACCGTCCGTTCCGTCTGGGCAAGGGCAACGGGCTGATGTGGTTCCTCGGCTGTATGGGTTTCTGCGGCGCCCTGCTGGCGTTCGTGCTGAGCTTCGTGCCACCCAGCCAGATCTCGACCGGAAGCAACACCGTATGGTTCTCGGTGCTGATTATCGGCTGCGTGGTGGTCGTAGGCGCGCCGTTCGTCATCTATGCACTGCGCAAACCCTCGTGGAAGGACCCGCAGGCTGCTGCAGAGTTCGAGCCGTTCCATTGGGAAACGCAGCCCGTCGCAGCGGCTCCGGTGCATACGAACACTCCCGAACCGACGGCGAAACCTTCGGAGACGGAACTTCACAACAAATAAATCGATAAACAGATCGGACAATGATTCAAAAAATAGACAACGCTACGGTCCGCGAGGCCGTACAGCAGGCATACGAGCGCTGCAAGAACGAAACGGGCGGCAAGAACGCCGACTATATCCCCTATCTGGCCAACGTGCCGTCGAACCTCTTCGGCATCGCGGCCTGCCTGCCCGACGGCGAAGTGATCGCCGTGGGAGACACCGATTACAAATTCGGCATCGAGTCGGTATCGAAGGTGCCGACGGCGATACTCGCCATGAACCAGTACAGCGCGCAGGAGATGCTCGACAAGATCGGCGCCGACGCGACGGGACTGCCTTTCAACTCGATCATGGCGATCCTGCTGGAGAACGACCACCCCTCGACGCCGCTGGTGAATGCCGGTGCGATCAGCGCCTGCTCGATGGTGAAACCCGTCGGCGACAGCGACGGCAAATGGAAGTCGATCGTCGGTTTTATCGAAGGGCTGGCCGGATCGCAGGTCGAAGTGATCGACGAGTTGTACAAATCGGAGACGGCGACCAACTTCAACAACAAGTCGATCGCATGGCTGCTGAAGAATTACAACCGCATCTACGACGACCCGGACATGGCGCTGGACATCTACACGCGCCAGTGTTCGATCGGCGTGACGGCCAAGCAGCTCGCAACGATGGCCGCGACGATCGCCAACGGCGGCGTGAATCCCGTGACCAAGCAGCCGGTATTCAAACCGGAACTGGCGCCGAAGATCGCATCGCTGATGGCGACGGTGGGCTTCTACGAGCACACGGGCGACTGGCTCTTCACGACGGGCCTGCCGGCCAAGACGGGCGTCGGCGGCGGCATCATGGGCGTAGTTCCGGGCGTGATGGGCGTTGCGGCGTTCGCTCCCCCGCTGGACGAAGCCGGCAACTCGGTCAAGGCGCAGAAGGCGCTGGCCTATGTCGCCGGGCACCTCAACCTCAATATCTTCGGCACGACGCGCTGCGTGATGGCCGAAAAGGAACCCGCAAAGGCATAGGCCGAGCGGTAATGTACGGCGAAAGGGGCTGCACTCCGAAGTGCAGCCCCTTTTCTATCGGACGGGAATACGCCGTCCGTCAGAATTGATAACGCACCCCGGCGACAAACGAACCTGAAACGCCCAAGCCGCCTTCGGCGCATCATCCGTCCGGCAATGCGGCGGCTACCGGATTCCCCAAAAGCGCAAAACGGGTACGGCAGGGCTGACAAGTGACGCATTTCACAGACTAGAAGAATTCTTTGCCCGAACCGTACCCGGTAATATCGGCCTGCGCAAAAAAAAAGCAAGGGCGCAGGTGCAACTCCCGTTGACCGGCCTTCCGAGCCTTGCATGGCAGTTGTCCTTACGCCCAAGCCCGTCCCGGCGCAAGGCCGGGACATGACAAGGGTTTCAGACAATGTTTACACCATGCATAAACCTGTTATATAAACAGTCGGAAGTTCGTCAACGGCGTAAAGGTTGTCTTAACCTTATAATATGTCGTTACGGCGGTGCCGTATCGTTTCGCAAAGTTAGCATAATTTCTGTATTCGGAGTTTCATAGATACAAATATAAACAAATTACTCGATACTTAAACATGTTCAAGTATAAAAAATCGACTTATTCCATTTTTTTGTAAAATGGAACGAAAAAAACAAAGACGCGACGAAGAGTTACTCAGAAAAATTATTCTGCGGGTGAAAGAGTTACGACGTATGCACGACCACCAATCGCAGGAACAACTGGCCGAAGCGACGGAATTAAGCATTGCACAACTCGAATCAGGCAAGAATTTCCCAAATCTGACGACAATTTCGATTATTTGCAAGTTTTACAATATCACCCTCGGCGAATTTTTCGCGCCGCTCGATTATCCAACGAAAGACAACTGATTATTCTGCAACTTTCCGACTGCAGGATCATCTTATTCGAATAACAGAACCGCACAAATAAAAAAAGATTCCGCCCTTAGAGGCGGAACCTTTTTTACAGTGCGTATCGGACAGACTACTCCGTCTCTTCGATAACGGCCTTGAACAGCTCGACGTCCTCCAAGGTGGAGTTCATGACGTAGGTGTATGCCTCCGAAATCTTGCCTTCGGCCAGCTTGCAGAAGACCTTCGCCGAATTGACATACTCCTCCGACTCGCCGGCCTGACGCGCCAGCAGGTAGGTGATGATGATATGTCCGGCGGTCTCGACAAGACGGCGGGCGTGGAAATCCTTGAAGCCGCAAAGCTCCTTGTCCCCTGCTTCGACGCGGGCGATCATCTCCGCGAATTTCGCGGTCAGCTCCTTCAGCTTCGCAACGACGGGCTGCATGGGCTGGCTGTATTCGGCGGCGGCGTAGCGCTCGATCTGCTCCATGAAGGTGCCTTTGGTCACGGAGTTGATAGCCGCGACGACCTGCAGCTGCGAAGTGCCTTCATAGATATTCATGATGCGCGCGTCGCGGTAGAGACGCTCGCAGGGGTAATCCTTCATGAAGCCCGAACCGCCGTGGATCTGGATGGCGTCGTAGGCCTGCTGATTGGCGTACTCCGACGAGAAGAGCTTGACAAGCGGCGTGAAGCCGTCGGCAAGGCGGTTGTAGAACTTCATCTCCTGACGCTCCTCGCCTTCGAGCGAACGTTCGTGCGCGATATGGCCGTACTGCTTGTAAACCTCGACGAAGCGCGTGGTTTCGTACAACAGCGCGCGGACGCCCTGCAATTTGGCTTTCATGTTGGAGAGCATCTCCGAAACGGCGGCGAAGCGGATGATCGGCTTGCCGAACTGCTCGCGCTCGTGGGCGTATTTCAGAGCTTCGCGGTAGGCGGCCTCGCAGAGACCCACCGACTGGGCGCCGATGCCCAGACGGGCGGCGTTCATCAGCGACATCACGTATTTGATAAGGCCCATCTTGCGGTCGCCGACCAGTTGCGCCGGAGCATTGGTGAAGACCAGCTCGCACGTCGGCGATCCCTTGATACCCATCTTGTTCTCGATACGGCGCACCTTGACGCCGCCGTCGCGCTTGTCGTAGACCAGCATCGACAGACCGCGGGCGTCGGTCGTACCCTCTTCGGTACGGGCCAGCACCAGCGAAACGTCGCCGTCGCCGTTGGTGATGAAACGCTTCACGCCGTTGAGCAGCCACGTCTGCTTCTCCTCGGACCACGTGGCCTTGAGCATCACGGCGCCCAGATCCGATCCGGCGTCCGGCTCGGTGAGGTCCATGGCGCAGGTAGCGCCCGCGGAAACCCACGGCAGGAATTTGGCCTTGATCTCCTCCGAAGCGAACTCGTTGAGCGTCTCGGCGCAGTCCTGAAGGCCCCAGATGTTCTCGAAGCCAGCGTCGGCGCGCGACACCATTTCGTTGGCCATCACGAAGCAGACCAGCGGGAAGTTAAGACCGTCGTACTTGCGCGGAAGCGTCATGCCGCTCAGGCCCGCATCGACGATCGCCTTCATGTTCCGGACCGTACCCGAAGCGTACTCCACATGGTCGTTCACCACGCGGGGGCCTTCGTGGTCCACGCCCTCGGCATTCGGAGCAATGACCTCGCCGCAGACCTCGCCCGCGATCTCCAGCACGCGGCGGTAGGAGTCCATAGCGTCTTCGAAATCCTGCGGCGCGAAATCGTAGAGGTCCTTTTCGGCGAAACCGCGCTCTTTCAGCTCCACGATCTTGCGCATCATCGGATGCCCAAGGTGGAACTGCAAATCTTTGTTATCTGAAAAGAAATTTGCCATTACTTCGAATTTTGTTTGTAGTACTTAATCATCTTGGGGATTATCTCATTGACGTCGCCCGTGATGGCGTAGTCGGCGATCTTGTTGATCGGGGCTTCGGGATCGGTGTTGATCGAGATGATCATGGCCGAACCGTCCATACCCGCCGTATGCTGGATCTGACCCGAAATACCGCAGGCGATGTAAAGTTTGGGACGGACCGTAACGCCGGTCTGGCCCACCTGACGGGCATGGTCGGCAAAGCCGGCGTCCACGGCGGCGCGGCTGGCGCCCACCTCGGCGCCCAGCACGTCGGCAAGCTCGAACACCAGCTCGAAGTTCTCCTTCGAACCCATGCCGTAACCGCCGGCGACGATGACGCTCGCGCCCTTGATATCGATCTTGCTCTCCGAAATCTCGCGGTCGAGGATCCGCACCGCCAGATCGGTGTCCTTCACGAACTTCTGCCAGTCGATCTTCTTCACCTCGCCGGCGCCCGGCGTAGCAGCGTACTCGCGGCGCATGACGCCTTCGCGGACGGTAGCCATCTGGGGACGGTTGTCGGGATTGACGATCGTGGCGATGATGTTGCCGCCGAAAGCGGGACGGATCTGGTAAAGCAGGTCCTTATACTCCTTGCCGGTCTTGGCGTCCTTGTGGTCGCCGATCACCAGCTGCGTGCAGTCGGCCGTAAGACCGCTGTAGAGGGCCGACGATACGCGCGGGGCGAAGTCGCGGCCGTTGCAGGTCGCGCCGAACAGCGCGATCTGGGGTTTCTCCTGTTCGATCAGGCCGCACATGACGGCCGTATGGGGCAGCGTGCGGAAAGGTGCGAAGATCTTGTCGTCGGCGACCCAGACGGTGTCGGCGCCGTATTTGGCCAGTTCGGTCTCGATACCTGCAAGATGCTCGCCCAGCACTACGGCTTCGAGCTTCACACCCAGCGTCGTGGCCAGTTCGCGGCCTTTGGTCAGCAGTTCGAGACACACGTCGGCGACCTTGCCGCCCTCGTTCTCGATATATACGAATATATTGTTCATGGATTACTTCTGCGGATTTAACCGAGCGTGTGGCTCGCGATAAGTTCGACCATCAGTGAATTGATATCCTCGTCGGAAGACGTGAGTTTCTTGGCCTCCTTGGCCTGAAACACCACGTTCTCGATCTTCTTGACCTTGGTGGGCGAACCCGCAAGGCCCAGCTGCTGCGGATCGGGATTGACGTCGGCGGCGGCCCACTCGACGATCTGCAGGTACTCCTTCGCGGCGGCGCGCTTGGCGGCCGGCGAGTCGGGAGCTGCGGCGATCTCCGATTTGGCGAGGGCGAATTTGCAGGTCATCACGCGCTTGGCGTTGCGCGGACGGCATTCGGGAGCCGACGCGTTGACCGTAACGACCACCGGAACGGGCGTCTCGACCGTCTCCATGCCGCAGTTCAGACGGCGTTTGATGACCAGCGAATCCGCTTTGATTCCGATAATCTCCTCGGCATAGGTCACCTGCGGCAGGCCCAGCTTCTCGGCCACCTGAGGTCCGACCTGCGCCGTATCGCCGTCGATGGCCTGACGGCCAGCGAAGATGATGTCGGGAGCGATCATTTTCAGCGCGCAAGACAGCGCGTACGACGTGGCGAGGGTGTCCGAACCGGCGAACTCGCGGCCCGAAAGCAGATAGCCGCCGTCGGCCCCGCGGAACATGGCGTCGCGGATAATGTCGGCGGCGCGCTGCGGACCCATCGTAAGGATATGAACCGTGGAGCCTTCGGTGCGGTCTTTCAGCGCGAGCGCCATTTCGAGCGCATTGAGGTCCTCCGGATTGAAGATGGCCGGCAGCGCCGCGCGGTTGACCGTCCCTTCGGGGGTCATCGCATCCTTACCCACATTGCGGGTATCGGGCACCTGCTTGGCCAATACGACAATTTTAAGTGCTTTTTTCATAAGGTTATAGTTACAAAATTAAATCGGTTTCGTTGTTTCGGACGCCGCGGCAGGCGGAAAACTCCGCGCACGGGGCCGCATATCCGGCCGCAATACGGCATGCGGGATACATTCGGCGCAGCATACGCGGCATGCGACATGCGGCGGCCGAAAGGCTCCCCTACCGGACGATCGTTTCGCCGCGGTCGGGACCGACGGAGATGATCTTCACGGGAACGCCCGTCTCGCGCTCGATGAATTCGACGTACGTCTTGAATGCGGCCGGGAAGTCATCGTAGCTCCTGCAGTCGCGCAGGTCGCACTTCCAGCCTTCGAACTCGCGGTAGACGGGTTTCAGGTCGTCGCCGATCTCGTAGGGGAAATGCGCGGTGCGCTCGCCGCCGACCTCGTATTCGGTGGCGACCTTGACGGTCTCGAAGTCGTTCATGACGTCGGACTTCATCATGATGAGCTGCGTCACGCCGTTGATCATGATCGAATATTTCAGCGCGACAAGGTCGAGCCAGCCGCAGCGGCGCTCACGGCCCGTAACGGCGCCGTATTCATGGCCGATACTGCGCATCCGGGCGCCCGTTTCGTCGAACAGCTCCGTAGGGAACGGGCCGCTGCCCACGCGCGTGCAGTAGGCCTTGAAGATGCCGTAGACCTCGCCGATACGGTTCGGGGCGATGCCCAGACCGACGCAGGCGCCGGCGCAGACGGTATTCGAGGAGGTGACGAACGGATACGAACCGAAGTCCACGTCGAGCAGCGTGCCCTGAGCGCCTTCGGCCAGAATGCTCTTGTCCTGAGCCAAACACTCGTTGACGAAATATTCGCTGTCGATGATGTTGAAACGCTTGAGGTATTCGACGGCCTCGAACCACTTCCGTTCCAGTTCCGCAATATCATATTCATAACCCAGACCGCGCAGAATGCTCTCGTGGCGCGCCTTGGCCCGTGCATAAATCTGCCGGAAATCGGCGCTCAGCACGTCGCCGACGCGCATGCCGTTGCGGCTCACCTTGTCGGTATAGGTCGGACCGATGCCCTTGCCCGTGGTGCCGATCTTGGCGCTGCCCTTGGCCGCTTCGTAAGCCGCATCGAGAATGCGGTGCGTCGGCAGGATCAGGTGGGCTTTCTTCGAAATGCAGAGTTGTTTGGTCAGGTCGTGGCCGCTGGCTGCGAGCGCCTCGGCCTCCTCGCGGAAGAGGACGGCGTCAATGACAACGCCGTTGCCGATGATGTTGGTTTTTCCGCCCTGAAATATGCCCGAAGGAATCGAGCGGAGTACGTATTTCTCGCCGTTGAACTCCAACGTGTGACCGGCATTGGGACCGCCCTGAAAACGGGCGACGACCTCGTAGGCAGGCGTCAGCACATCCACGACTTTTCCCTTGCCCTCGTCACCCCATTGCAGGCCGAGGATAACGTCAACTTTTTTCATTGTATCCGGTTGTATTTTTGTGTGCAAAAGACATTTTTTGCATCCAAAGGTACTAATTATTATCCGAAATACCCAATTCGCCGCGGCGACTTTTCAACAATGTATCAGAAATCGGGTGCGAAAAAACATCCTGCGACGAAAAAACAAAGCACTGTGCGAAATCGGCGGAATAAAATTCGGCGGCTCCGGAGCGGGACGGGCGGAGCAGGCGGACGGGGCAGGCGGAGCGGACGGAGCGGACGGAGCGGACGGACACGAATGAGCGGAGAGACGAAGCGCGGACAGGCAGGTGGACAGACAGGTGGACAGACAGGTGGACAGACAGGTGGACAGACAGATGGACAGACAGGTGGACAGGCGGAGCAGACAGAAAGGTCAGAGCAGGAGGGCGGGACGAACGGAGCGGATAAAGGAATAGGCGGGAATCAGACAAAGCTGACAGACGGAGAGACGAAGCAGACGGGACGGGACGAATGGGCGGGCAGATGGGCGGGCAGAATGGATAAAAGGATAGACAGGGATCAGACAAAGCTGACAAACGGAGAGACAAAGCAGACGGGACGGACGGAACAGACGGGGACAGGGCGAATGGGCGGACGGGCGGACGGGCGGAGAGACGAACCAAACAGACGGAAAGACGAAACGGCCAAAACGGGCGAAGCGGACGGATGGGCGGACGGATGGGCAGACGGATGGGCGGACGGATGGGCGGACGGAGCGGACGGAAAGGCAAGCAGAGCGGACGGAAAGGCAAGCAGAGCGGACGGAAAGGCAAGCAGAGCGGACGGACTGCAGAGACCCCGCATCGCCATTCGGAAGATTCGCAAAACGCCGGACTGAATCATGCCGCAGGCGAAGAAAAAACGACAATCCGCCCCGGAGAAACCGGACGGGAGCGGAAACCGGGAGCAGATCGGACGGGAGCGGATCAACCAAAAAGACGATACGGAATCAGCGGACGATTATTTCGGTATGTCCGTCGGCACTGACGCTCTGCGATGCGCGGCAGTAGACGGTCGTGAGCGGAGGATTGCCGCCCGCATCGGCCTTAAGCCGCTCCGAGCAGGGTCGCAGGTCGAGCGTCACGAGCCGGTTGCCGCTGCAGTCGAGCAGACGGAGCGCTCCGGCGGATTTGAGGTCCAGCAGCGTGAGCGCATTGTCCGCGCAGTTCAGCTCCAGAAGAGCGCGCAGCCCGTCCAGATCGAGCGAAGCGATGCGGTTACGGCTGCAATCGAGCGTCTGCAACAGCGTACACTTGCGCAAATCAAGCTGCGTGAGGTCGTTGCCGCTGCAGTCGAGCCGTTCGAGCCGCGAGAATTCGCCGATCTCCCACATATGCGCGATGCCGCGGTCAGGGCAGTCCATTTTCAGGACGCGCTGCGCTTCGTAGCGCGAAATGCGTCCGTCGTGGTCGATGTCGAAATGCTCAAGGCAGTAAGCCTCGAATGCGGGATCTGCAAAAGTGATGTATACGCGCTTGTTCTTGTCGTCGCGTTCGTCGTCCACAAGGCCGCAGGCCGCAAGAAGCGCAAACGCGAGGAGAGGAACGAAGCGGGTCATAGGCCTCAGATGTTTACGTCGTCGTCGGAGTCGTCGCCGCCGTCGGAATTGCCGTCGTCCTGAATCTCGTCGGCACCCTTGATCTCGTCGTCGTAGTAGTCCTTGTCGTCGTCCTCCTGCGCATTGTCGTCGATCTTGACGTCGATCTTAACCATGTAGGCGATTTCGTCCGTATCGAAAGGTACGGCATAGAAAAAATCTCCGTTGGGCTTGTCCACGCGCATCATCGCTTCGGTGAACCCCAGCGGGTATTTCTGCTTGACGGCCTCCTGCAGTTCGGGGGCCAGATTATGGAAGCTCGTTACGATATGTTTCTTCGTCGTATTCTGTTTAGCCATAATAATGCTTGGAAATTTTCTGCAATTATAAGCAAAATTTACATATCGCGCCACATACTCAATTTTTTTTTGCATTTTTTTTGAATTTGCAGGTAGTTACGAACAAAATACGTACCTTTACGCACGTTATACTTATATTATGATACGCGAGAGAATCGAAGAGCTGCGGCGGCAGCTTGAGTACCATAACTTCAGATATTACGTCGAAAACGCCCCCGAAATCTCCGACTTCGAATTCGACGCCATGATGCGCGAACTGCAGGATCTGGAGCGCGCGCATCCCGAAATGGCCGATCCCAACTCACCTTCGGTACGCGTCGGAAGCGACATCACCGCGGAGTTCCGAAGCGTGAAGCACCGGTTTCCGATGCTTTCGCTCGGCAACACCTATTCGCCGGACGAGCTGCACGAGTTCATCGAGCGGATCGAGAAGGAGACGGGTCCCACGGAATTCGTCTGCGAGCTGAAGTTCGACGGCACGGCCATATCGCTCACCTACGAGCATGGCCGGCTGCTGCGCGCCGTGACGCGCGGCGACGGCACGCAGGGCGACGACGTGACGGCCAACGTCCGCACGGTGCGGACAGTGCCCCTCAGGCTCAGGGGCGACGACTGGCCCGACTATTTCGAAATACGCGGCGAGATACTGATGCCCTACGCCTCGTTCGACAAGATCAACGCCGAACGCGAGGCGGCCGGGGAGACGCTTTTCGCCAATCCGCGCAACGCCGCGGCCGGAACGCTCAAGCAGCAGGCTTCGGCGGTGGTCGCGCGGCGCGGTCTGGACTGCACGCTCTACCAGCTGGCGGGCGACGACCTGCCCTTCACGAACCATTGGGAGAGTTTGCAGAAGGCACGCGAATGGGGATTCAAGATTTCGGACCAGATGCGCATATGCCGCAGTGCGGAGGAGATAGACGCCTACATCGCCCATTGGGACGAAGCGCGCAGGGAACTCCCCTTCCCCACCGACGGCGTGGTAATCAAGGTAAACGATTTCGGCGTGCGGCGGCAGCTGGGATTCACGGCCAAGGCCCCGAAATGGGCCGTGGCCTACAAGTTCAAGGCCGAGCAGGCTTTGACGCGGTTGGACAGCGTGGCCTTTCAGGTGGGACGCACGGGAGCCATAACGCCCGTGGCCAACCTCGAACCGGTGCTGCTGGCCGGCACGACGGTACGCCGGGCGACGCTGCACAACGCCGAACAGATGGCCCTGCTGGACATACGTCCGGGCGACATGGTATACGTCGAGAAAGGCGGCGAAATCATTCCCAAGATCACGGGCGTGGAGCTTTCGCAGCGGCCGGCAGACAGCAGGCCGTTCGAGTACATCACGGTATGTCCCGAATGCGGCACGCCGCTGGTCAAATACGAAGGCGAGGCGAAGCACTACTGTCCCAATCAGGGCGGATGCCGTCCGCAGATCATCGGACGCATCATCCACTTCATCCGCCGCAAGGCGATGGACATCGAGGGACTGGGCGAAGAGACCGTCGAGCTGCTTTACGAAAACGGGCTGGTGCGCGACGTGGCCGACCTGTACGACCTGCAGGCTCCGCAGTTGGCGTGTCTGCCGCGGCTGGGCGAGAAGTCGGCCGACAACATCATCCGGAGCATCCGGGGATCGGTCGAAGTGCCCTTCAGGCGCGTGCTGTTCGGGCTGGGAATCCGCTTCGTGGGCGAAACCACGGCCAAATACCTCGCGGAACACTTCCGGTCGCTCGACGCGGTGATGAAAGCCACGCGCGAGGAGTTGACCGAAGCCGACGAAGTGGGCGGACGCATCGCCGACGCGATCATCGAATACTTCGCCGACGAGAAGAACCTCGCCATCATCCGCCGCCTGCGCGACGCGGGCGTGAAGTTCGAAGCCGAAGCGCGCGAGCTGGCGTCGGAGTCGCTCGCGGGAAAGAGTTTCGTGATATCGGGCAAATTCTCGAACCACAGCCGCGACGAGCTGAAAGAGCTGATCGAAATACACGGCGGCAGGAACCTCGCGGCCGTATCGGCGAACGTCGATTACATCGTGGCGGGCGAGAATATGGGTCCGGCGAAGCTCAAGAAAGCCGAGAAGCTGGGCGTGAAGATCATCTCCGAAGAGGATTTTATCGCCATGATCGGCAGCGACGAAATACCCGCCGCAAATGCGGCGGAAAAGCGGACCGAAGGGAGTGCGGAAGGGGGCGCGGCGCACAAGGATGCGGCCGAGCCGGAGCTGTTTTAGCGGCAGGCGCAACCGGATAGGCCGTCCCCGCCGGTACGAAGAAACGGCGGCGGGAACGGAAGAGACGACAACGGCGGGAACAGAAGAAGCCGCGGCGGCGGAAGTTGGAAACACGGCAGTGAAGGCAGGAAACGCAATGCCGAAAGAAGGCTAAAACGCAGGCGGAAACGGAAGCAGGAGACACAACAGCGGAAGCAGGAAACGCGGCGGCGGAAGTTGAAAACACGGCAGTGAAGGCAGAAGACGTAATGCAGAAAGAAGGCTAAAACGCAGGGCGGCAAACGAAGACGCTGCGGCAGAAGCAGGAGACACAACAGCGGAAGCAGGAAACGCGGCGGCGGGAACGGCGTAAGCGCCGGATCGCGGAAGACAGCCGTCGAAAAAGAAACTACGAACAAAACCGGAATACGATGATAAGAGAGAAACTGACAGGCGTGGGGGTCGCGATGATAACCCCCTTCACATCGGACGGACGCGTCGATTATCAGGCATTGGCGCGCATGATAGACTACGTAATAGAAGGCGGCGTGGATTACATCGTGGCGCTCGGCACCACGGCCGAAACCCCGACGCTCTACATGCCCGAACGCGCGGTGATCGCCATGTTCATCACCAACCATATCGCAGGCCGCGTGCCGCTGGTGATGGGCTGCGGCGGAAACTCGACGTCGGAGGTGCTGGACCAGCTCCGCGAATTCGACCTGCGGGGCGCGGACGCCATCCTGAGCGTGACGCCCTATTACAACAAACCCTCGCAGGAGGGACTTTACCAGCATTTCCGCACCGTATCGGAGCATTCGCCCCTGCCCGTGATACTCTACAACATACCGGGCCGGTCGGGCGTGAACATGACCGCCGAGACCACGCTGCGGCTGGCGCGCGACATGAAGAACGTCATCGGCATCAAGGAGGCGTCGGGCGACATCGAGCAGATGCAGCGCATCCTCGACAACCGCCCCGAAGGGTTTCTGGTGCTGTCGGGCGACGACGGCATGACGCTCGACCTGATGCGCCGCGGCGGCGAAGGCGTGATTTCGGTGGCGGCGAACGTATTTCCCAAACGTTTCATGCAATGCGTCGGTCATGCCAAGCAGGGCGATTTCGACCGCGCCGAAGAGGAGTACAGGGCGCTCGACGAAGCGGTGCACGCGCTCTTCGAGGAGGGGAATCCCGTGGGTGCGAAATGCGCGCTCTCGGTGATGGGCAAAATCGGCCCCACGATGCGGCTGCCGCTGGTCGAGGGTTCGCAGGCGCTGCGCGAAAAGTTCAGCCGGCTGATTGCGGAATACGATTTGCGCTGATTCCGCGTTAGTGTCTAAAATACGGACTAAAACACGGACTAAAACACGGATATGAAAAACTTACTGCTGTTACTGCTTCTGCTTCCGGCGCTGGCCGCGGCGAAGGTTCCCGACGAGGAGGATATTCAGAACAAGACGATGGACGCCGAGTCGCCGTTCTACTATCCGTCGCTGATGATGCGCTACAACGCCGGCGACGAAACGCTGACCGACGAGGATTACCACTACCTCTATTACGGCTACGCCTATCAGGAGAGCTACAAACCGCTGGACTCGAATCCCGATCTGGACAAGCTGCTGTTGATGGCTTCGGGACTCGATCCCGACAAACCGGCCGTCGAGACGCTCGAAGCGATGCTCTACACGGGCGAAGATGCGCTGGCCCGCGATCCGTTCAGCCCCAAGATCCTCAACCTGATGGCCTACGCCCACGGCGCGCTGGGCAACAAACTGCAGGAAAAGATGTACTACAACCGGATGCAGGGCGTCATCCGGGCGATCCGGGAGTCGGGAGACGCGCTGACGCAGAAAACGCCGCGCCATATCCTGATGTTCGACCACGCGCTCGACGTGATGGCCACCGAAGGGCTTTCGTACGACAAGAGCCGCATCATCAGCCGAACGGTGGAGTTCATCCCGCTGACCGTACCCTACACGGTGGAGGGCAAGAAGCGCAAGGGACTCTACTACGACTTCGGACGCATATACTGGAACAAACCCGAAGGTTATACCTATAAACGCGACCGCACATGGCAGTTCAACAACCTCAAACCCCGTACGTACAAATAATCCGGCGCACGTTCGCCCTGCTGCTGGCGCTGGCGGTTTTCGCCGGCTGCGAAAAGGAGCGGGAGCCGGCGGAAATAACGAGCTCGCAGGAAGAAGCGGTGCTGCGCAGCACGGCCGGATCGGCAGCGGCGTTCACCGTGACGGCGACCGGACCGTGGACGCTGACCACCACGGGCGGCGGATTCGGCATCTCCCCCACCGCAGGCGGCCGGGGCGAGACGACGGTAACGGTAACGGCGTCGGACGGTAATCCGAGCCGCAGCCGCATCAAGCTGGGGACGGTCGCGCTGACTCTGAACGCAGGAGGCGCGCAGTGCAGCGTCACCGTGTCGCAGAGTCCGGCGACGGCGACGCAGACCATGCTGCTCTACATGCCGGGACGGGATCTGCTGAAATTCTACAAGCAGAATATCGACGGCGTCCTGAAAGCCGTCGATGCGAACGTTCCGGGCGACGGCCGCGTATTGGTCTGCTATCAGCCCAATGCGCACTCGCAGGCCGAAATGTACGAGGCGTATTTCAACGCCGAAAAGCAGGCGGCCGCATTCGCGCTGCTGAAAAGCTACGACGATTTCGCGGCGGCCGATCCCGCATGCATACAGCGCATGCTGGCCGACGTGGAGGCGCTCGCCCCGGCGCAGCATTACGGGATCATCGTCGGCTGTCACGGCAAGGCGTGGGTGCCCGCGAATCAGGGAGCGCTCAGCTACTCGGCCCGGATGTCGAAGGAGCTGGAGGATTTATGGACCCCGGCGCCGGGGGCGCTGACGACCCGTTCGTTCGGCGACACGGGGCGGTCGATCGACATTACGGACTTCGCAGCGGCGGTCAAGGCCCAGAATTACAGGACCGACTACCTGCTTTTCGACGCCTGCTTCATGGCCAATATCGAGACGCTTTACGACCTGCGCGAATGCACGGACTACGTGATTGCCGCGCCCTGCGAAATCATGGGACAGGGATTCCCCTACGAGCGGGCGATGCCGTGGTTCTTCACCGACGGCGGCAAAACCCGCGATCTGACAAAGGTGTGCGAAGCGTTCTGGAACTTCTACATGAACGACGCGACGACCCAATCGGGCTGCATTTCGCTGGCCGTGATGTCTGAAATGGAGGGCATGAAGGAGGTCATGCGGCGCATCAACGCAGCGTCGAAAAAGTCTTATGCCGAGGAGCTGCAAAGCTACGAGGGAATGTCTTCGCACATATTCTACGATCTGGGCCACTGGGTCGAACTGGCCTGCGGCGACGCGGGGCTGAAAGAGGATTTCAAAGCGCAGCTGGACAAGGCGTTTCCCAAAGCCGCGCGGCTCAGCACACCGGGATTCTACTCGGCGTACAACGGCCGGATGAACCCCGTCGCCTACTATTCGGGAGTGTCGTTCAGCGAACCGTCGGACAAATACGTCGAGGAGAACAAGCAGACGAGCTGGTACCGGGACACGCATTGAATGAAAAAGGGTGATTCTTGCGAATCACCCTTTTCCGTTATTCGTACTGGCCGGACTTGAGCCGTTCGACCTCCTCGCGGGAGAGGAAACGCCATGCACCGCGCTTGAGGTTCTTTTTCGTCAGACCCGCATAGTAGACGCGGTCGAGCTTGGTGACGGTATAGCCGAGGAACTCGAAAATACGGCGCACGATGCGGTTGCGGCCCGAATGGATCTCGATGCCGACCTCCTGCTTGTTGTCCTTGACATAGGAGATCTCGTCGGCGAAAATCTCACCGTCTTCGAGCGTAATGCCCTCGGCGATGCGGTCCATGTCGGCGCGCGTCAGGGGTTTGTCGAGCGACACCTGATAGATTTTCTTCTTCCGGAAGGCCGGATGCGTGAGCTGCTTGGTCAAATCGCCGTCGTTGGTGAACAGCAGCAGTCCGAGGCTGTTCTTGTCGAGACGCCCCACCGGGTAGATGCGTTCCGTGCAGGCGCCCTGCACCAGCTCCATGACGGTTTTGCCCGCATGCGGATCGTCGAGCGAAGTCACATAGCCCTTGGGCTTGTTGAGCACAAGATAGACCTTCTTTTCGCCCTGCACACGGCTGTCGTTGAATTTCACCTCGTCGGTGGGCAGCACCTTGGTGCCCAGCTGGGTGACGATCTGACCGTTGACGGTCACCAGACCCGCCGTGATGAAATCGTCGGCCTCGCGGCGCGAGCAGAGTCCCGACTGGGCCAGAAAGCGGTTCAGGCGCATTTCGCCGATCTGCTTTTCGGGTGTGAACTTCGGATAGGAAGCCGGCTTGTCGTCGTGCTTCCGGAATCCGGGCTTATAGGGTTTGTCGCCGAACCTGCGGTCGCCGGACTTTTTGTCCGCGAACCGACGGTCGCCGGCGGGTTTGTCGCCGAACCTGCGGTCACCGGACTTTTTGTCTGCGAACCGACGGTCACCGGCGGGCTTGTCGCCGGATTTGCGCTCTCCGTAGGGTTTGTCGCCGAACTTGCGGTCGCCGAATTTCTTGGGACCCCGGTTGTCGCCGTAGGCGGTTTTTTCGCCGCGGGGCTTATCGCCGAACGAGCGGCGCGGTTTGTCGCCGTCGCGGTAACGTTCGTCCGAACGGGCGCGATCGCCCTGCCGTTCGTCGCCGAAACTGCGGCGCGGTTTGTCGAATGCAGGACGGTTGTCCTCCGTAAAGTGGGGGTTGTACGACGCCCGCTTGACGGGCTTGCGGTCATCGGACGGCTGCTCCGAATCGGCAGCATCACGCTGCAAACGCGGGCGACGCTCGACACGCTCCGCCGTAGCGGTCACGGTACGCTGACGCTTGTCGCGTCCGAAACGCGTAAGCACCGAGGTCGAGTCGTTTTTAAAGTCTTTCATAATCAGTTTGAATGTTTACGCGGCAAAGTTAATCGAATTTTCCGGATAAAAGCATATTGCGTGCCCGATTCGGAGATAAAAGCCGCAGGCCGTTACAAATTCGCCGCTTTTGCGTTATCTTTGCATCCATAAACAACGCCCGGCGCCGTTTGCCGGGTATTTCCCCCGTCGCTTTCCATGAACATGAACCGTGAAATACTGCGCATTGCGCTCCCCAATATCGTCTCGAACATCACCGTGCCGCTCATGGGCATCGTCTCGACGGCGATCGCCGGGCACTGGGGTTCGGATACGGCCGCGACGATCGGCGCGCTGGCCATCGGCGTGTCGATCTTCAACTTCATCTACTGGAACTGCTCGTTCGTGCGCATGGGGACCAGCGGACTGACGGCGCAGGCGTTCGGCGCGGGCAACTTCCGCGAATGCACCAACATGCAGGTCCGGGCGCTGCTCGTGGCCGGAGGAATGGGCCTGCTGATGTTGCTGCTGCAATACCCGCTGGGCGAGCTGGCCCTGTGGGGACTCAACGGCAACGACATGACGCGCGAGTACTTCTACGCCCGCATCTGGGCCGTGCCGGCGGGGATTCTGCTGTTCGGCTTCAACGGCTGGTTTACGGGAATGCAGAACGCGCTGATACCGATGTTCACGGCCATCACGGTCAACGTGGTCCATGTGCTGTGCAGCCTCTGGTTCGCATTCGGACTGGACATGGGGATCGTCGGCATCGCCTACGCCTCGGTAATCGCGCAGTGGACGGGCGTGGCCCTCTCCGCCCTGCTGCTCTTCGCATGCTACCGCAGGATACTGACCGGAATCGACTGGGCGGAGGTGGTGAACCTGAAACCGCTCAGGACCTTCTTCATCGTAAACCGCGACATCATGCTGCGCACGTTCTGCATCGTGGCCGTCTACACCTTCTTCACAGGGGCGTCGGCCCGCATGGACGAACCGGCGCTGCTGGCCGTCAACACGCTGCTGCTGCAGTTGTTTACGCTCTTCTCGTACATGAACGACGGATTCGCATACGCCGCCGAAGCCCTGACGGGCCGATTCATCGGCGCACGCGACGAAGGGGCGCTGCGCGACTGCCTGCGCCGCTGCATCGCGTGGGGCACGGTCGTGTCGGTGCTGTTCGTAGGCATCTATATCGGCTGGTGGCGCGAACTGGTGGGGCTGTTCGTGGACAGCACGGCGCCCAATGCCGCGACGATCGTGGAGCTGGCGGGAGAGTATATCGTATGGATCATCCTGATTCCGGTCGCCAGCGCCATGCCCTTCATCATGGACGGCATCATGGTCGGAGCGACCGAGACGCGCGTCATGCGCAACTCGATGTTCTGGGCCACGGCGGCCTACTTCGGCATCTTCTACGTCGGCTACGCGATAATCGGCAACAACGCGCTCTGGCTGGCGTTCACGCTCTACATGTTCCTGCGCGGGGTGCTCCAATACTTCATGACGCACCGCCTGCGGTCGATCTATGTGAAAGCGACAGTCTGACCGCCATGGAACTGACCCCTGATTCGCTCTACATCAAATACGTCCGCCTGAAAGAGGAGGACGAAACGCCGCAGACCTATCCGTACACCGTTCCGGCGCTGGCCAACTTCCGGCGGCTGGAATTCCGCAGGCCCGTGACGTTCATCATGGGCGAGAACGGCATGGGAAAATCGACGCTGCTCGAAGCCATAGCCGTCAAGGCGGGATTCAATCCCGAAGGAGGGTCCAAGAACTTCCGGTTCGCAACGCGCGCCAGCCATTCGGACCTTTACGAACATGTCGTTCTGGGACGCGGACTCCAGCCGCGCGACGGCTATTTCCTGCGGGCGGAGAGTTTCTACAACGTGGCGACGGAAATCGAAAACGTCGCCGACGGCGTACTGAAATATTACGGCGACAAGTCGCTGCACCAGCAGTCGCACGGCGAAAGTTTTCTGGCGCTGCTCGGACACCGGCTCTTCGGACACGGACTTTATATTTTCGACGAGCCGGAAGCCGCACTGTCCCCCTCGCGCCAGATGTACATGCTGTGCCGGATGAAGCAGCTGGCCGAGCAGGGATCGCAGTTCATCATCAGCACCCACTCGCCGATCGTCATGTCCTACCCCGGCGCCGAGATATACGAAATCACGGACCGCGGACTGGAACCGACCGAGCTGGAGGAGACCTCCCACTTCCAGCTGATGAAGCGTTTTATCCTCGACCGCCGGGGAATACTGCGGCAGATGGAGCTGGAGAAGGAATAGCCCTCGAACTGAGTTCGAGGGCTATTCCTTATTCGGAGTGCGCACCGGACATAGCATCGGATAAAGCGCCGGACAAAAGAGCGCAAACAAAAACCACCCGGCTACTACGAGCCGGGTGGTTCTATATTGCCGGAGGGCTGTCCCGCCCGTTATGCGGCGGTTATTCGCCCTTGGCGGCTTTCCAGAGCGGGAAGTATTTGTCGTACTTCTCCTGAATGCCGGGTTCGTCGCGCAGACGGAAGCAGAGCTGCTTGAGCATGTCGAGCGTATTGAAGTCGTCGGCTTTCAGCTCGTGGGCCTTCTCGAACCACGGAATAGCCTCCATATAGACCGCATTGGCGGCTTTCAGGTCGGCATCGTAAGCGGCCTGACTGCTGTACTGCTTCTCGTTCATCACCTTGTTCATCTCGTCGGCCTTGATCGTGTAGAACACGCCCAGATAGTAGTTGCCTTCGAAGAGGTCGGGTTTCAGTTCGACGACCTTCCGGAACGATGCGATGCTTTCGTCGTACTGCTTCAGCGCGAAGAAGATACGGCCGCGGCCGAACCAGAGGTCCACATTCTCCGGATTGCTCTCGATAGCCGCGTCGATCAGCGCCACCAAGTCGGCGGGGTCGCCCACCGAATCCTCAGGATTGGTATAGAGCTGCACCAGACCGTCGAGAATGCGCTCGTTCTTCGGGAACTTCTTGATACCGGCGACCAGCGCATCCTTGGCTTTCAGGACATTGGCCTTGTCGGCGTCCTTCTGGCCGTAATAGCAGTGGAAAAGGTAATAGTAGATATTGCCTTCCTCGTCGTTATAGCCCAGATCGAGCGCCTTGTTCAGGTAATCGGCACCGATGACGTACGATGCAGGGTTCGCAGCGCCGTCCACCGTGCGCAGATAACCCGCATAGTAGAGCAGCGCGGGTTCGGGATTGCCGTGAGCGGGGCTGGACTGGGCTTCGAAAGCCAGTGCATAGGCGTCGGCGGCATCGGCGTAATTGCCGGTGTCGATACCCGTGTTGCCCACCTGCGAGCAGAAGTCGCTGATCTGCTTGAGACCCTCCTTGACCTTATCGGCCGTCTTGGGGTCCATTTCATAAGCCTTGTTGTAGGCTTCGATAGCCTTGGCGGGAGCGTCTTCAATCACCCACTGCGTCTGGCTCCAAGTCGCGATCTTGCCGTCCTTGATATATGCCGTGAACCAAGGATAGACCCAAGCCTCGTAGGGAACGTTGACGAGCGTCACCGATTCGGTCGAGGCGGGTTCGCCGACGGCCAGCTTGAGCATCGCGGCGTCCATATTGACGAAAAGGTTCTTCGTCGGTTCGATAGCCGCTTCGTAGAAGGCTTTGCCGCGGTTGATCCACGTCGCAGCCTTGGCGCCCTTCTTCGCATCGGCGATGTCGGCGTCGCTCTTCTCGATCTTGGATACAAGCGCCGACTTGTTTACTTTCTGGGCCTGAACGGCAGTAACTGCTACGAGAGCCACCGCAAGGACCGTCAAAAATACTTTTTTCATAACAGATTGAATTTTAATGTTTTAAAGTCATTTCTTCATTACTCCTCCGCCGGACGGTCCGCTTCGGGAGTGGCGTCATTCCCGGTTGCAGCGACCTCTGCGGATTGTACTTCTTCGTCTTCATCGCCCGCTGCCGGTACGGCCATCACCGAAGCAATGGCGTCGCCCTCGCGCAGGTTGATGATACGCACGCCCTGCGTCGCGCGGCCCGCAAGGCGGATCTGCGACACTGCCGTACGTATGGTAAGTCCCGAACGGTTGATAATCATCAGGTCGTTGTCGTCCGTAACGGCCTGAATGGAGATAAGTTTGCCGGTTTTCTCCGTTACATTGATCGTCTTCACACCCTTGCCGCCGCGGTTGGTGATGCGGTATTCGTCCAGATCGGTACGCTTGCCGTAACCGTTCTCGCTCAGCACCAGTACGTCCTGCTTCGAATCGGGTTCGACACATATCATGCCGACCACTTCGTCGCTCTCCTCGATCGAGATGCCGCGGACACCCGCACCGACACGTCCGATAGGACGCACCGTGCTCTCGTTGAAGCGGATGGCCTTGCCGTCGCGGGCCGCGATCATCACCTCGGCCTGACCGCTGGTGAGCTTGGCCTCGATCAGCTGGTCGCCTTCGCGGATGACGATGGCGTTCACGCCGTTCTGACGCGGACGCGAGTAGGCTTCGAGTTTGGTCTTCTTGATCGTACCGTCCTTGGTACACATGATGATGAAGTTGTTGTTGACGTACTCCTCGTCGTTCAGACGCTTGACGTTGATGTAGGCGCGAACCTTGTCGTCGGGTTCGATCTGGATGACGTTCTGGATGGCACGGCCCTTCGAAGAGCGGGCGCCTTCCGGAATCTCGTACACCTTGAGCCAGAAGCAGCGGCCCTTCTCCGTGAAGAAGAGCATCGTATTGTGCATCGAGGCCACGTAGATATGTTCGATGAAGTCTTCGTCGCGCGTGGCGCTGCCCTTGGCGCCGACGCCACCGCGGTTCTGCGTGCGGTACTCGGCAAGCGGCGTACGCTTGATATAGCCCATGTGCGAAATGGTGATGACCATGTCGTCGTCGGCGTAGAAGTCTTCGGGGTTGAACTCCTCGGAAGAGTAAACGATCTCCGAGCGGCGTTCGTCGCCGTATTTCTCCTTGATTTCGAGCAGTTCGTCCTTGATGATCTGCATCTGCATGCCGACGTTTTCGAGCACCTCCTTGAGGTAGGCGATCTGCTTGGTAAGTTCGTCGCGCTCGGCGATCAGCTTGCCGTATTCGAGTCCGGTCAGGGCGCGCAGGCGCATCTCGATAATGGCGGAAGCCTGAATGTCGCTCAGGTTGAAACGCTCGATCATCGTCTGCTTGGCGGCGTCGGGCGTCTGCGACGAACGGATGATGTGCACGATCTCGTCGATGTTGTCCTGCGCGATCAGCAGACCCTGCACGATATGCAGGCGTTCCTCGGCCTTCTTCAGGTCGAAGCGCGCACGGCGCACCACTACGTCGTGGCGGTGATCGACGAAATGCTTGACCAGATCGCGCATCGGCAGCATCTGGGGACGGCCGTTCACCAGCGCGATATTGTTCACTGCAAACGAAGTCTGCAGCGGCGTATTCTTGAAGAGCGTGTTCAGCACGACGCTGGCGACGGCGTCGTGTTTGAGAATGATGATGATGCGAAGGCCGTTGCGGTCCGATTCGTCGTTGATATAGGAGATGCCCTCGATCTTCTTCTCGTTGATCATGTCGGCGATCTTCTTGATCATCTCGGCCTTGTTGATCATGTAGGGAATCTCGGTGATGACGATGCACTCGCGGCCGCTGGGAGTATGCTCGATATCGGTCTTGGCGCGCATCATAACGCGGCCGCGGCCCGTAAGCATCGCCTCGCGGACACCCTCGTAACCGTAGATGATACCTCCCGTCGGGAAGTCGGGGCCCTTGATATACTGCAGCATCTCCTCGCCCGTGATTTCGGGATTGTCGATATAGGCGCAGCAGGCGTCTACGACCTCGCTCAGATTGTGCGGGGCCATGTTGGTGGCCATGCCGACGGCGATACCGCTCGCGCCGTTGACGATCAGCAGCGGAATCTTGGTGGGAAGCACCGTGGGTTCGGGAATCGTATCGTCGAAGTTGAGCGTCCAGTCCACGGTCTCCTTGTCGATGTCGGCCATCACCTCGTCGGTGATCTTCTTCATGCGGGCCTCGGTGTAACGCATGGCCGCAGGCGAGTCGCCGTCCATAGAACCGAAGTTACCCTGACCGTCGACCAGCGGATAACGCATCGACCAGTCCTGAGCCAGACGCACCATGGCGTCGTAGACCGACGTATCGCCGTGGGGGTGGAACTTACCGAGCACGTCGCCGACGATACGGGCCGACTTACGGGTGGGCTTATCGGAGTAGAGGTTGAGCTCCGCACTCATATCGTAGAGGATGCGGCGGTGTACGGGCTTCATGCCGTCGCGCACATCGGGAAGCGCGCGCGACACGATGACCGACATCGAATAGTCGATGTACGCCGACTTCATCTGCTCTTCGATATTGATAGGAATGATACGTCCTACCAAACCGGCATTCTTTTCTTCTTCAGTTAGCATCTTGTCTCTTGAAATTACGGTCTTTTAACGAACAAAAATACGATTTATTTCCGATCTGAGCAACTTTAGGGCGATAAATCTGACGCCGGCGCACAAGATTTCCGGACCGACACCCCGTTTTTGCCCCTTTTCCGCCGATCTGACGGCCTGAAAAAAAATCTCCCGATGAGGTGTCGGGAGAAAACGAGCCTGTTTGCAGCCGGGCGAGAGCCGGCGGCCGCGGCCGGGTGGGGGCGCATGCGTTTTCAGACGCCGGAGAAAAAGTCGGAAAAAACGATTTCAGGGGAGCACGCCCCGCTTTTTTGCCGTTTCGGGAGGATTTTTTTACCTTTGTGGCTTCGACCCGAATTTTATGACCCGAATCAATACCCCCAAAGAGGTCCTCGCGCTGGCCGGAAGCTCCGCGGCGGACAAACTGCAAAATACGGCCGGCAAGACCCTCATACTCGCATTTCTGGCCGGCGCATACATCGCCATAGGCGGCCTGTTCTCGCTGATGGCGGGATTCGGGTTCCCCGGAGCGGCCGAAGCGCCCGGATTCCAGCGCCTGCTGTCGGGCGCGGTATTCCCGCTGGGACTTATACTGGTGGTATTCACCGGAGCCGAGCTGTTCACGGGCAACAACGCCGTACTGATGCCGGGGGCGCTCGGCCGCCGGTACGGCTGGGGCAAAGTAGCGCGCAACTGGACGCTCGTGTGGATGGGGAATTTCGCAGGGGCGCTCTTCTTCACCTATTTTCTGGTGGTTCTGCCCGGCGTGCTGTCGTCGGAAATGTGGCGGGAAGCAGCCTGCAATATTGCGCAGGCGAAGGTATCGCTGCCGTGGAGCACGGTTTTCCTGCGCGGCGTGGGCGCCAACTGGCTGGTATGTCTGGCCGTATGGCTCGGAATGAGCGCCAACGACGTGCCGGGACGTATGCCGGGGCTGTTTTTCCCGATCATGTGCTTCGTGGTGATCGGCTACGAACACTGCATCGCCAACATGTTTTTCATCCCGCTGGGCATGCTGCTCGGCACACCGGTATCGGCGGCGGAGCTGTTCGCCGGCAATCTGGTTCCGGCCACGCTCGGCAACATCGTGGGCGGCGGTCTCTTCGTGGGCGGTCTGTACTGGTATCTCAACCGGAAATAAGCGGCAGGAAATTCCCGCGGCAGCAGGGACGCGGCAGCCCGGCGCGCAATCCGGGGCATGAGCCGTCACATAACGCACACCGTCCGTATCCACGGAGTGTATCCACGGAAAGTATCCGCCGGAGTATATCCGCGCAGGCGTATCAGCGGAAGTCGATAAATTCGTAACCTTTGTAGTCCCCTTTGGAGAAGGCTTTGAGCGGCGTGTCGAGCGGTGCGACGCCGAGAACGGCGATGCCGACCTGCTCGCCGTCGTAATCGTAGCGAAGCGATTCGGGGCGCATCGCGGCGGTATCGACCGTAACGAGAATCTCCCCGGCGGGCGAGGCGTCCGCCGAAGTCGGGGTCAGCCGCACGACGGCCCGGCCCTCCGCGTCGCTCACCAGCGAGGGGGCATACTGGGTACCGATGAAGTCGAAGGCATGGGCCGGGTTGCTGAGCAGATTACGGCTTGAAGTATCCACGTCGTCGATGGTCACTTCGCGGCGGCGGTTGTCGATCTCGTAGCGGATTTTGCCGTCGCAGTAGACCTCCGCCTCCCCCACCGCGATATAGTAGTTTTCACCCTCGACGGCATAACGGCCGCGGGTGGTGTATTCGTCCGAGCTGACCTCGAACGCCACTCCGTAAGCGCCCAGCGCACGGAATCCCGCAGCCAGTTTTTCGAGAATCTCAGCGGCCCGTCCGTCGGCAGAAGGCGCAAGGGCGGCAACCGCCGCGGAGGCTGCGGGAGATGCAGCAGCAGCCGGAACGCCGGAACGGAAGAAATCACCTGCGGCCACAGGAACAGCGGATACGGTGGTTTCCGGGAAAACCGCACGAAGACCCGACACGGCAGTTTCGGCAGACACTGAGAAAACAGCGGATGCGGCGGTTTCGGCTGACGCTGTGGAAACAGCAGACGCAACAGCTTCGGCAGACGACGAGACAACAGCAGATGCAATGGTTTCGGCAGACGACGAGACAACAGCAGATGCAATGGTTTCGGCAGACGCTGAGGAAACAGCGGACGCGGCGGCGGTTTCGGTTAGGGCGGCGGTTTCGGAAAGCATCCCGCGGGCGGCGACCGTCCGGGCCGCTGACAGCAGCACTATTGCGAACAAAAGTCGTTTCATGGGCGTAAGCATCAGAATAAACCGAGGTCCTGCAGTTTGGCTTCGAGCGACGGCAGGTCGTGGAACAGAATGTCGCGCGGCTTGGCCCCCTGCTGGCGGCCGACGATGCCGGCACGTTCGAGCTGCGTCATGATGCGACCGGCGCGGTTGAAGCCGACTTCGTAGTTGCGCTGGATCATCGAGGTCGAAATATTGCCGCCCGAAACTGCGTCGCGGGCGATCTCGGCGAAGAGCGAGTCGTATTTCACCGGAGCGGACTCCTCGCTGCCCAGACTGCTGCCGCCGCCGTCCGCATCGGGCGTATAGTCGGGCAGCGGGTAGGCTTCGGTATAGCCCTGCTGGCGGGAGATGTAATCGACGACGCGCTCCACCTCCTTGGTCTCGACCAGCGCACACTGGATACGGGTCAGCTCGCCGTCCTTCGAGAAGAGCATGTCACCGCGGCCGATCAGCTGGTTGGCGCCCGGCTGGTCGATGATCGTGCGCGAGTCGATCATCTGCATCACGCGGAAGGCGATACGGGCCGGGAAATTGGCCTTGATACCGCCCGTGATGACCTTCACGTCGGGGCGCTGCGTGGCGATGATCAGGTGGATGCCGATGGCGCGGGCCTTCTGCGCCAGACGCATCACGGGTACCTCGACCTCGCGGGCGGTCATGATCAGGTCGGCGAACTCATCGACGACGACGACGATATAAGGCAGGTAGCGGTGGCCGTTATGCGGGTTGAGCCGCCGGGAGGTGAACTTCTCGTTGTATTCGGCGATATTGCGCGCCCCGGCCTTCTTACAGAGTTCCAGACGGTTGTCCATCTCCGTACAGAGCGAGTTGAGCGCATAGACCGCCTTACGGGGATCGGTGACGATCGCATCGTCCTCCGACTCCATCTTGGCGAGGAAATGCCGTTCGATCTTGGCGTAGAGCGAGAATTCGACCATCTTGGGGTCGATCATCACGAACTTCAGCTGCGCGGGGTGTTTGCGGTAGAGCAGCGAGGTGATGATCGCATTGAGTCCCACCGACTTGCCCTGACCCGTGGCACCCGCGACCAGCAGGTGCGGCATCTTGGCCAGATCGAAGACGTAGTTTTCGTTCTGGATCGTGCGGCCGATCACTACCGGAAGCTCGGCCTTCGACTCCTGAAAACGCAGCGAACGCACGGCGGAGTACATCGACACCACCTGCTTGTCGCGGTTGGGGACCTCGATGCCGATGGTTCCCTTGCCGGGAATGGGCGCGATGATGCGGATACCCAGCGCCTTAAGGCTCTGGGCTATGTCGTTTTCGAGACTCTGGATCTTCGAAATCTTGACGCCCTGCGCCTGCACGATCTCATAGAGCGTGACCGTGGGACCGACGGTGGCCTTGATGCGCTGGATCGGAATGCCGAAATTCTTGAGCGTCTCCTCGATGCGGGTCTTGTTGTCGAAAATCTCCTCGTCGCTAACCTCCGAATCGGACTGGTAGTCCTCCAGAAGCGTCACGGGCGGCTTGCTGTAGTTCACGAGGTCCTTCAGCGGATCGTAGCTCTCGGTCGTGATCGCCCGTTCGTCGACCATGCGGGCCTCGTTGGCTTCGACCGTAACGACGACGCCTTCGGCACCGGCCGAACCCGCGGAAACAGATGCGTCGGCGGGTGCGGATTCATATTCGGGCGCGGAGCCAGCTCCATGCGCAGGCGCATCTCCGGATGCGGAAGCAGAGTGGGAAGCAGAACCGGAAAGGGATTCGGAGCCGGAAAGGGATTCGGAGCCGGAAAGGGATTCGGAGCCGGAAAGGGATTCGGGAGCGGCTCCGGCGAAAGTCTCCGGGGAAGATGCGCCGGCATCTCCGCCTACGGTAAGTTCGGTGAACGGGCCGTCGGAAACGGGCATATTGCGGACCGGAGTTCCGGCGGAGGGTGCGGCCGAGGGTGTCGAGGGACGCTCCAGCTCGACGAGTCCGCCGGGGCCGAGCACCAGCCGCCCTTCGGGACGCGAGAGGTCCACTTCGATAAATTCGCCGTCCTCGTCGGTCTTTACCGCGGATTCCGCTTCGCGGGCGGGTTCCGAGCCGACGGGGGTGCCGTCGGACGAGGTTTCGACGAAGGGATCGTCCTCTTCGCCGCGGACGATCTGCGTCGCGGCTGCTTCCGGCTCACGGGCGGGACGTACGATTTCGGGGTCCGGCGTACGTGCGGCGCGCGGCGTTTCAGGCTCCGGCACGCGCACGGCGCGCGGCGTTTCGGGTTCGGCGGCACGCTCCGTTCCGGCTGCCTCGGCGGCATCCGGCGCGGCCGGCGTCGCGGCAGCAGAAACGGCCCCGTCGGCCTCCTCGGCGTGGAGGTGTCCCGGAACGACCTTATGCTTGACGATCTCGACGATCCGGCCGCTCTTGTCCACCATGACGTTGCCCGCGCGATTGACCTTGTTGATGAAATTGCGGTTGATGAAGACGCCCGTCAGTATCCAGCAACCCACGAGCAGGATAAGCGTGCCGAAGACGCCGATATGCGTGTGCAGCAGGGCGCCGGTCTCGATGCCGAAAGCGCCGCCCCACCCCGTCGAGCTGCAAAGGCTCCACTTGTCGCCGAAGGCGAAGCCCAGCGTCAGCGAGCCGAGAATCATGATCAGGAAGAGCGAGAGAATCGAATGGTTGAACAGCAGCGGACGCTGGCGGATGATCCGCACGCCGACGAGAATGATCATCGTCGGAATCAGGATGCCGAAGACGCCGAACGAATTATCGACCAGCAGGCGTCCCAGCTTCGCGCCCGCCCAGCCGCAGAGGTTCTCCGGCTCGACGCCCAGCGTCAGCCGCTCCTCAGGCGAGAGTTGCAGGCCGCTCTGGTCGGCGGCCCAGCTGAAGAACGAAAACAGCACGGACGAAGCGGCGAACACGCCGACGAACAGCAGCAAAAGGCCCGCGATCCAGCGGGCGCTGTCGCTGTTGGAGCGTTCGATGCGCTGACGTCCGTTTTTAGAAGCAGTTGTATTTGTCGTATTTTTAGATGCCATCTCGTGTTGCGCTTGATTTTATCAAGCGAAGTTACGCATTTTTTTCGACATTCGGGGTATCAGGGGGAACTTTATTGAATCCCGCGCCCGCTCAGAGCGACTCCGCGGCCTTATGTTCCAGACGCAGACGGTAGCTTTCACCGGCGAAGGTGCGGAACGTATAGGACGGGACATGGTCCGGGGCGGCGTGCAAGCCGTACTGGTCGAGCAACTGGACGACGCGGCGGGCGACGGCGGGCGACGGATCGACGATTTCGACGCCGCGGCCCGCGACGACGCGTTCCAGCACGGGAAGCAGGAAGGGATAGTGCGTGCATCCCAGCACGATCTGGTCGGCGCCGTGTTCCAGCATCACCGCGACGGCGTCGCGGACGGCCTGCTCGGCTTCGGGCGTCGATTCGCGGTCGCTCTCGACCAATTCGACGAAACCGCGGCCGGGGGCGGTGATGAGTTCGACGCCGCTGCCGTATTTGGCCGCCGTGCGGCGGAAAAGTTCGCCGTCGAGACTCCGCTCGGTGGCCAGCACCCCGACCACCCCGCTGCGGGTATTCAGGCAGGCGGGTTTCACGGCCGGCTCCATGCCCACGATCGGCATGGGGGCGTATTTCTCCCGCAGGAAGTCGATTGCGGCGGCCGTGGCGGTATTGCAGGCCACGACGACCATCTTGCATCCCTGCGCGACGAGGCTGGCGACGGCCTCGTCGGCGAGCCGCCGCACCTCCTCGCGGGGGCGCGATCCGTAGGGGCAGTTTTTGCCGTCGCCCAGATAGACGAGCGATTCGGAGGGCAGCACGCGCCGCACCTCGCGCCAGACGGTCAGTCCGCCCAGCCCCGAATCGTAAACACCTATGGGAGCATCGTTCATTCGTTTCTGTGTATTTGTCACTCCGTCCGCTTCGGGGAAAGCAACCGCCGCGGAGGGAGGTTATTCGTTCTGCATCGTGTGTCGAAGGATCGTTTCGACCACCTCGTCGTCGGACAGCTCGCCGCAATCGACGATCAGCTGCGCCTGCGCGTAAAACGGTTCGCGCGCAGCCATGTCGCGGCTCATGAACTCGACCAGTTCGGCGTCGTCCAGCCCTCGCAGGCGGGGACGCTTCTGCCGTCCGTAAGGGCTCAGCCGCCGGGCGATCTGCTCCGCCTCGCGGCGCAGGTAGACCGTAAATCCCGCAGCGTTCATGCGGGCCATGTTGTCGCGCCAGACGGGAAGTCCTCCGCCCGTGGAGACCACGGCGGCGGTACCGGCGAGCGTCTGTTCCAGCACTTCGCGCTCCACCTCGCGGAAACGCTCCTCCCCTTCGTAACGGAAAACATCGGCCACGGAAGCCCCCTCGCGCCGTTCGATCAGCGCGTCGGTGTCGGCGAACTCCGCACCCAGACGGCGTGCGAGCCTGCGTCCGAGGGTGCTCTTGCCGCACCCCATGTAACCGATCAGAAAAAGAGGTTTCATCGTCGGAGGTTAAAACAGATTCAGCTGTTCGGGGTCGATCACCTCGTCGGCATCGCCTTTGGCGCGTTCGATTTCGAACTCCACGCCGCCCGAAGTCGTGCCCGTACGGGGCAGGCCGGCGGACGACGCGGGCGTTTTCTTCGGATCAGAGGTCTTTGCCGCAGGTTTGTCTTTCGCAGCCGGTTTGTCGGCGGCCGCAGGTTTTTCATGCGCGGGCGCGGCCGTATCGCCGCCCGGTCTGCCCGGCGCACCGGGGTTGTCCGCGGCGGAAGAGGCCGGCGCAAAGTCCGGGCCTTCCGTGGCGGAATTCGCACCGGAAGAGACGGCAGAACCAACTCCACCGGAAAGAGCTGCGCCGCGATCAGCCGCATCACCGTTCGAACCGCCCACCGCACGGTCGGCCGCACGGTCGGCCGCACCGTTGCCGGAACCGCCTTGCGCTCCGGCCGAAGCACCGCCGCCGGAGGGCGTATCGTCGGGAGCGTCGTCGTCCGAAGGTTCGGGTTCGGGCGGCAGTTCGGGTTCGATGAAGCGCAGCGCGACGACGTCGTAGGTCGTCAGGCGCTTGCCCTTGGCGCGGTGGCTCTTGACGCCCACGAATTCGTCCACGTCGATCTCGTCCGCAGGGCGCGATGCATGCGCGCCCTTGTAGGTGATTTCGAGCTTGGCGCCCGTACGTTCCGTCACGGCGACCAGATCGGCCTGTCCCTCCTCGTCGAGGAAGAACTGCATCTTGTCGCTCATCTCGGCCGTGAAACGCTTCATATAGTAGTACTGCTGCGAGCGGTCGTAATAGCAGACGCTGTAGATGCGGTCGGCTTCGTAACGGCTCACGCGCACGGTTTCGTCGGGGAAGTGCTGGCCGAGGTCGTAACCCGTGATGTAGTACTGGTTCTTGGAGGTCCAGACGATGATCTTGTCGTCGCCCTTGAACTCGCCCAGCAGCGTGCCGCGGCCGTCGGCGTTCAGGCGGCGGACATCCTCGTCGAACCAGACGTTCTGGCCGCCGAGCGTCGAGGTGCCGCGCTCCTTGAGGACGATCTTATGGATGCCGTAGCGCGAGAAGAGGTTGCCCTGGCTCTGGCGCCCCTTGATGGCGAGGGTCGAGAAATCGAGGTCGACGATCACCTTCTTGAGACGCGGACGGGGCTTGAAGTAAACCTTCAGCACCTCGGCCTCACCATTCGGATTGACAGACATATAGAGTATCTCGCTCTTGGGCGTACCCTTGGTGATGTCGTACTCCTTGTCGCGCGTGATGGCCTTGATGGCGCAGCGCTTCATCATGATCGGGCCGTTCTTGCCGTCGCGGTACAGCACGTTGTAGATCGTGCGCTCGTCGTTGCGCTTGAAGACGCCGATATAATAGATGCCCTTCTCGAAGAAGGCCTTGTCGCTGACCTTGGTGATGACGTAGCGGCCGTCCTTGGTGAAGACGATCACGTCGTCGATGTCCGAGCAGTCGCAGACCAGCTCGGCGTCCTTCATCGACTTGCCGATGCCGAAGAAGCCTTCGGCGCGGTCCACGTAGAGCTTGGCGTTGGTCACGGCGACCTTCGTGGCTTCGATATTGTCGAATTCGCGCAGTTCGGTCCTGCGCTCCCGGCCCTTGCCGTACTTGTCGCGGATACGCTCGTAATAGGCCACGGCATATTCGGTAAGATGGTTCAGATCGTACTGCGTGGACTTGATGTCCTCCTCGATCTGGCGGATTTCGTTGTCGGCCTTGTCGCTGTCGTAACGCGAAATACGGATGAACTTCAGCTCCGTAAGCCGCTGCACGTCGGAGAGCGTCACCTCGCGGCGGAGCAGTTTCTTGAACGGCTCCAGTCCCTTGTCCACGGCGGCGTAGGCCTCCTCGCGGCTCTTGCTGCCCTCGATGAGCTGGTAGAGCTTGTTCTCGATGAAGATGCGTTCGAGCGACGCGGCGTGCCACGCTTCGTTCAGCTCGCCGAGCCGGATCTCCAGCTCGCGGCCCAGCAGCCATTTGGTATGCTCGGCCGAGCGGCGCAGGATTTCGCTCACGCCCAGAAAATGGGGCTTGTCCTCCCAGATCAGGCAGGCGTTCGGGGCGATCGAGACTTCGCAGTCCGTGAAGGCGTAGAGCGCGTCGATGGTCTTGTCGCTCGACTCGTCGGGCGAGACCTGAATGACGATCTCGACCCGGTCGGCCGTATTGTCATCGACCTTCTTGATCTTGATCTTGCCCTTGTCGTTGGCCTTGATGATCGAATCCTTGATCGACTCGGTGGTCGTGGTATAGGGAATTTCGGTGATGGCCAGCGTACGTTTGTCGATCTTCGAAATCTTGGCGCGGACCTTCACAGCACCGCCGCGAAGACCGTCGTTGTAACGGCTCACGTCGGCCATGCCGCCCGTCGGAAAGTCGGGGTAAAGCTGGAATTCGCGGCCCTGAAGATGGGCGATGCAGGCGTTGATAAGCTCCACGAAGTTGTGGGGCAGGATTTTCGACGCCAGACCTACGGCGATGCCGTCCGAGCCCTGCGCCAGCAGCAGCGGGAACTTGATCGGCAGCGTGACCGGCTCCTCCTTGCGGCCGTCGTAGGTAAGCATCCACTCGGTGGTCTTCTTGTTGAAGACCACTTCGTTGGCGAATTTCGAAAGGCGGGCTTCGATATAACGGCCCGCGGCGGCTTCGTCGCCCGTGAGGATGTTGCCCCAGTTGCCCTGACAGTCGATCAGCAGGTCCTTCTGGCCCAGCTGGACCAGCGCATCCTTGATCGACGCGTCGCCGTGCGGGTGGTACTGCATGGTCTGGCCCACGATGTTGGCCACCTTGTTGTAGCGGCCGTCGTCCACGACCTTCATGGCGTGGAGGATGCGCCGCTGAACGGGTTTCAGACCGTCTTCGACATGGGGCACGGCGCGTTCGAGGATCACGTACGAAGCGTAATCCAAGAACCAGTTCTTATACATGCCCGTCAGTTTGCGCACGCCCCCCTCGTCCTGCGTCAGCCGGTCGAATTTGCCCGCCTTGCCCTGAGGCCCGGCGGCCGGGGTTTCGTCGGCTGCCTCGTCGGCCGTTTCCGGGGTCGATGCGTCCTCGTTGAGCGGCTCTTCCCGCCCGATGATATCTTTTTCTTCTGCCATATTCCTTTAACTGATTGCAAGGTCCTGCTCGACGATATCCTCCTCGATGCGCAGGTTGTCGATGATGAAGCCCTGCCGCTCGTAGGTGTTCTTGCCCATGTAGAACTCTAGCAGGTCGTGGATCGGGTCGTCCTTGGTGATGCGGACCTTGTCCAGCCGCATCCCCTCGCCGATGAATTCGCGGAACTCGTCGGGCGAAATCTCGCCCAGACCTTTGAATCGCGTGATTTCGGCGTTGGCGCCGCAGCGGGAGACGGCCTTCAGGCGTTCGTCCTCCGAATAGCAGTAGTGCGTCTCCTTCTTGTTGCGCACGCGGAAAAGCGGCGTTTGCAGCACGAACAGATGGCCCTGACGGATCACGTCGGGGAAGAACTGCAGGAAGAAGGTCATCATCAGCAGGCGAATGTGCATGCCGTCGACATCGGCATCGGTGGCAATGATCACCTTGTTGTAGCGGAGGTTATCCATATCCTCCTCGATGTTGAGCGCCGCCTGCAGGAGGTTGAACTCCTCGTTCTCGTAGACGACCTTTTTGGTGAGTCCGTAGCAGTTGAGCGGCTTGCCGCGCAGCGAGAAGACCGCCTGCGTACGCACGTCGCGGCTCTTGGTGATCGAACCCGAAGCCGAATTACCCTCGGTGATGAAGATCATCGACTGTTCGGCCAGCTCATGCTTGTCGGTGCGGTGTATCTTGCAGTCGCGCAGTTTCTTGTTGTTGAGCGACACTTTTTTGGCCGTCTCGCGGGCCTTCTTCTGGATGCCCGAAATCGCCTTGCGCTCCTTTTCGTTCTCGACGATCTTCTTCTGGAGAATCTGCGCCGTCTCGGAGTGCTTGTGCAGGTAGTCGTCGAGGTGCTTGCCCAGAAAGTCCACGACGAAGTTGCGCATCGACACGCCCGGCTCGATCTCCTTCGAACCGAGCTTGATCTTGGTCTGCGACTCGAAGACCGGGTCGGTGACCTTGACCGAAATGGCGGCGATGATCGACGTGCGGATGTCCGAAGGGTCGTAATCCTTGTGGTAGAACTCCTTGACGGTCTTGGCGATGGCCTCGCGGAACGCCGCCTGATGCGTGCCGCCCTGCGAGGTGTACTGGCCGTTGACGAACGAGAAGTAGCTCTCGCCGTAACCCGTGCCGTGGGCGATCGCCACTTCGATGTCGTCGCCCGAAAGGTGGATCGGCGGATAGAGCGGCTCCTCGGTCATGTTTTCGTTCAGCAGGTCCAGCAGGCCGTTTTTCGAGACGTAGCTGCTGCCGTTGAAATTGAACGTCAGACCCAGATTCAGGTAGGTGTAGTTGCGGATCATCTGCTCGACGTATTCGAGGTTGTAGGCGTACTGCCCGAAAACCTCCTCGTCGACGCGGAACGAGATGAAAGTGCCGTTCTTCTCCCTCACGCCGCTCTCCCACGTATCGCTCTGTTCGAGTCCCTGCGCGAAGGTCACCGTGCGGGCTTCGCCGTCGCGGACCGAACGGGCCGTGAATTCGCTCGAAAGCATGTTGACGGCCTTGACGCCGACGCCGTTCAGGCCGACGGTCTTCTTGAAGGCCGAGCCGCCGTACTTGCCGCCGGTGTTCATCTCGCTGACGGCCGCCGCGAGCGACTTGAGGGGAATGCCGCGGCCGTAGTCGCGCACCGAAACCACGTTGTCGGCGATCGAAATGTCGATCTGACGGCCGACGCCCATGATGAACTCGTCCACCGAGTTGTCCACGACCTCCTTGATGAGGACGTAAATGCCGTCGTCGGCCTGCGCGCCGTCGCCCAGCTTGCCGATATACATACCGGGCCGCAGGCGGATGTGCTCCCGCGGCGAGAGGGTGACGATGGCGTCGTCGCCGTAATTGTCGTTCGGATTCGTATTGAGTAAATCTGCCATAGTCTATTTTTTGTTTCGGATCTCGGCGAGGGCCGCGCACATGGCGTCGTGCACCTCCTGCATCAGTTCGTGCGTCTCGGCCGCGGCGACCCGCCCGGCGGAGACGGGGGGCAGCACCCGGATCGTGATCCGGTTGCCCCAGTTGAACAGCGCGTTCTTTTTGATGAGCGTCTTCGTACCGTCGAGCACCACGGGAAGAATCTCCACGCCCGCCTCCTTGGCCAGCGTGAAGGCCCCCGCCTTGAAACGGTGAATCTCGCCGTCCTTGGAGCGCGTACCCTCAGGGAATACGGCCACCGAAGCGCCGCGCGAAATCCATAGTTTGCCGTCGCGGACCATCTGCTCCAGCGCTTCGGAAGCGCGACCGCGGTTGATGCAGATGTCGCCGTGCAGGACGAGGTACTGCCCGAAGAAGGGGGTCTTGAAGACCTCGCGCTTGGAGACCCAGCGGAAATTGAGCGGAATGTAGTAAAGCGTCGGGATGTCGATCACCGTATTGTGGTTCAGCACGATGACGTAACTCTTCTTCCGGTCCACGTACTCCCGGCCGATCACCCGCTGCCGCCACCGGGGAGGCACGGCGAAGAAGATGCGGACCAGAATGCGCGACAGTTCGTGCACCACGCGGCGGCCCTTGTCGAAAGGATAGCATACGACCAGAGCGACGGCCGACAGCACCATGAAAAAGGTGCAGAGGAAGACCAGAAAGATATAGTAAACTGCGCTTATCATAAAATCAGTCTTTAAGGCCCGGCCGCCACACCCCGCCGCACCCGTCCGGACGCCGTATCGGGCGGAAAACGGCATAGCGGAGCGTTCGGAATAACATCAGGGGACAATGAGCCATAATAATTCAATCTGCAAATTTAGGAATTATTCGCAGGAATCCTAAATCGGGGAGCAACGATTTTTCAACAAAATATTCACGATGACCGTCGGGCCGGACCTTTTTTTCGCAGGCCGCCGAAAAAAATAATGCGAAACAGTTGACCCGCCCCCAAGGTCAGGGTGTATCTTTGCCGCATGAACACTGCGCAGAGTTTACGAAGACAACGAAAATCAAATTCAAAATCGGAGAATTTTCCAAGCTCAACCGGGTTACCGTCAAGACATTGCGGCATTACGAAGAGATCGGGCTGCTCGTACCGAGCCAAGTGGACAAGTGGACCGGATACCGTTATTACGACGTATGCCAGCTGGGAAGGATGAACACGATCCGCGACCTCAAGGAGCTGGGATTCACGCTCGAAGAGATCGGAGAGCTGTTCGACGAGGGGCGGACGCGCCCGTCGCCGGAGCTTATCGCGGCCAAAACCGCGGAGTGCCGGGAGACGCTGCTTCGGCTGGAGCGGCGCATGACGGAGCTGGAAAGGCTGGGAAAAGAACTCGCAAAACCGAAGAAAATGGAAAAAGCATTTATCAAAGAGCTGCCGGCGGTCGTCGTCGCCAGCCACCGCCGGGTCGTCAGGGGCTACGACGAACTGTTCGACCTCTGCCCCAATGTCATCGGACCGGAGATGGCGCGGCTGGGTTGCGAATGTTCCGAACCGGGCTACTGCTTCACGATCGACCACACCTGCGAATTCAGGGAACGGGACATCGACATCGAATACTGCGAAGCGGTGACCGAACGGAAAGAGGAGTCGGAGCTGATTGAATTCAAGGAGCTGGAGGCCGTGCCGACGGCCGTGTGCATGTATCACCGCGGAAACTACGACACCCTGCCGCAGACCTTCGCCGAGCTTTACGCATACGTCGAAAAAGAGGGATACAAGCTCGCGGGAAGCCCCCGGTTCAGCTATATCGACGGCATCTGGAACAAGGACAGCGAGGAAGAGTGGCTGACCGAAATTCAGATTCCGGCAGGCAGGTAACCCCGCCGTCCTACCCTTTCGGACCTCCGTACCCTGCCGGTACGGAGGTCTTATTTATATATGTATCAAAATTTTCTGCAAAAATACAGTACTATGCATTGCAAAGTATAAACATTTTTACATATCTTTGCCACGTCAACTAAAATGCTACGCAGATTACAATTAAACGCAGAATATTATGAAAAAACTTATCCTCCTTATCCTGCTGCTCGCAATGGCTGCGGCGAACGCAACAGCGGCCCGCATGTATCCGGCCGGAGGCCGCGTCGTGGACGCGCAGGGACAGGCCGTGGAGTATGCGACGGTGGTACTGCTCAGGGGCGGCGAGCAGGTGGCCGGCATGGCGACCGACGACGCCGGACGTTTCGAGCTGAAGGTCCCGACGGGCGAATACACCCTCTCGATCCAGTATCTGGGTTTCGATCCCGTCCTGCGGCAGGTGCGCGTCGATGCGGACAACGATCTGGGCGACATCGTGCTGAAAAGCTCCTCGACGCAGATCGAGGGCGTGGTGGTCAAGGCGCAGCTGATCCGCCGCGAGGCCGACCGCTTTGTCGTCGATGTGGCCAACGCCCCGGCGGCGATCGGCAAGGATGGCATCGAACTGCTGGAGCGCGCTCCGGGCGTATGGGTGGACGACGAGAAGATCTCGATCAACGGCAAGAGCGGTTCGAAGGTGTACGTCAACGACCGCGAGCTGCGCATGGAACCGGCGCAGCTGCTGACCTACCTGCGTTCGCTGCGCGCCGACGACATCCAGAAAATCGAGGTCGTGCCCACGACCGGCGCGGACTACGATGCGGATTCGTCGGGCGGCATCATCCGGATAACGCTCCGCAAACGCCGCGAAAACGGCATGGAGGGGTCGCTGTCGGTCGATTCGCGGCTGGGCCGCTGGGTGCGGTCGGTCAATCCCCGTGCGCGCGTCAACTACCATTCGGGACGGCTCGACCTCTACGGGCTGGCGTGGTTCAACCTCGAAACCGACGAATTCGAATCGGACGAAAACACCCGCTACACGTCGGGGAGCAACAGTCTCGAAGCCCACTCCGAAAAATTCGAACGCGACCGGAATTTCGGCGCGAGCTTCGGTTCGGTGTACGAGATCAATTCCCGCCAGAGCGTCGGCGCGGAGTTCGAATACTGGCGCAACCGCGAAAAAGGTCCCAACGACTCCTACACGGACTTCACGGCCGAAGAGGGGGTGACCCGCACCGACAGCCGCTATGACAATTTCACAGCGCGCAACAACTACTCGCTGACGTTCAACTACATCTGGAAGATCGACTCGCTGGGTTCGACGCTCAAGGTGCTGGCCGACTACAACCGCCGCACCACGGACGCCGAGAACGACAACTTCAGCCGCATAACCGCTCCGGCCCCCGCGCCCGCCGCAGACTCGGCCTACCGCGACAATTCGGTCTCGGTCTACAACGTGACCACCGCCACGCTGGCCTTCGACAAGAAATTCTCGCCCCGCTGGTCGCTGCGGGCCGGCGCCAAGTACACCTACAACGACATGCACAACGACGCGCTGTACGAATACCTGAAAGACGACGCATGGGCGCGCAACGACAACCAGAGTTTCACGATCAACTACACGGAGAACATCGCCGCGGCGTACGGCATCGCGTCGGCCAATCTCGGACGCTGGAGCTTGGTGGCGGGAGTGCGCGGCGAGTACACCCGCACCGAAGGCAAAGGGCACGGCATTGCGCAGAATTATTTCAGTCTGTTCCCCAACGCCAACGTCTCCTATACACTCACCAAGGACGGCGCCTATTCGCTGATCGCACAGTACGCCCGTACGATCGAGCGGCCGCGGTTCTGGACCCTCAACCCGCAGCGGTACCAGATTTCGGACTACACCTATCAGACAGGAAATCCGGAACTCGATCCGGCCTACAAGCACGACGCGAGCCTGACGCTGGTGCTGAAACACAAATACACGCTCACGGGCGGCATCGTCGTCCAGACCGGCGAAATACAGCAGACGATGCGTCCCGACGCCGACGACCCGAAGCGGCTGTGCATAGCGTGGGTCAATTACGACACGACGAAGAGTTATTACGTCTCGGCCAATGCGCCCTGCCAGTTCGCAAAATGGTGGACCATGAACCTCAACGCCACCTACATCCGTCAGGGCCAGCGCATCGACCAGCACTCGCCCGAAAAGCACTACAATTTATATTTCGCGAATGCTTCGACCACCTTCACGCTGCCCGCGAAGTTCTACATCGACCTGTCGTACCGCTTTCAGAGCCGCATGGACTTCGGCAACTGCTGGGTGGAGCCGATGCACTTCCTCAATGCGGGGATCAAAAAACGGTTCGGCGACAAGTTCACCGCCGCATGCTCGGTGCGCAACCTGATCGACCGCCCGCAGCACGTCGGCGCACGCGGCGAAGGATTCGTCCGCAGGGTGGATGTCTCCCAGCAATGGAACTGCCGAGAATTCCGCATTTCGCTGAGCTACAACTTCAAGTCGGGCAAGGCCTTCAAGCGCAGGGCCGTCGAGGCGGGTTCGGCCGACGAGAAGAGCCGGTTGTAGATCGTCCGCGCGGCAACCACCCCTGACGACCATAGCGGACAGGAAAAAGAGAATGCGGCTTAATGCCGCATTCTCTTTCATACTCCGCCACTACCCTACCGCGCCCGGCGGAACCGCAGGTGCGGGAAAGGAATGTGCAGTGACCGACCGGCGATGATGAGCGTCACGGCAACCAAAATCAGCACCACGCCCAGCACGATGCGCAGCGTGAGCCGTTCGCCGAAGACCACGACGCCGAAAAAGAGGGCCGTAAGGGGTTCCAGCGCACCGAGGATCGCCGTGGGCGTGGAGCCGATGGCGCGGATGGCGGCGGCCATCGTCACCAGCGACACGATCGTCGGAAAGAGCGCCAGCGAGACGGCGTTGATCCAGAGTCCGGGCGTGGGAATCGCCTGCAGGTCGGCGCAGAAGCGCAGGCGCACGACATAGACGCTCAGGCCGAACAGCAGGGCGTAAAAGGTGAGTTTCTCGGTCGGCAGGCCGCGCAGCGACGAGCGGTTGACGCCCACGATGTAGACCGCATAGCAGAGCGACGAGAGAAAAACCAGCGCGACGCCGAGAAAGGAGAGCGGCTCACCGCCGCCCTTGTAGAGCATGGCGATGCCGGTGAAGGCCAGCAGGATCGAGAGCATGGTGATCCGGCTCACTTTCTCGTGGAAGCCGACGGCCATGATGACCGCGACCAGCACGGGATAGAGGAACAGGATGGTCGAAGCGATGCCCGCGTCCATGTGGTTGTAGCTCTCGAACAGGAAGAGCGACGAAAAGGAGAAGAGCAGTCCCATGACCGCCAGCGGCACAAGGTCGCGGCGGCGCACGGCGAACGACTGCCGCCGGACGAGCATCAACGCGCCCAGCATCGCCGCAGCCAGCAGATAACGGTAGAAAAGCACCGAATCCACTCCCATGCCCGCCCCGTAGAGGGGCAGCGTGAAGAGCGGATTCAATCCGTAACTGGCGGCGGCCACGGCACCCAGCACGCAGCCGCGCGACTTAGCGTTCGCCATTTCCTTTAGAACTGTACCTGCGGCGCGGCTTCGGAGCCTTCGGCCGACTCGAAGTAGGGCTTCTGCTCGAAACCGAACATTTTGGCGACGAGGTTGGCCGGGAAGCGGCGCACGGAGACGTTATAGGTCCGGGCCACTTCGTTGAACTGCTTGCGGGCCACCGAAATACGGTTTTCGGTGCCTTCGAGCTGCGCCTGCAGTTCGAGGAAGTTCTGATTGGCCTTCAGGTCGGGATAGCTCTCCGACACGGCGATCAGGCGGCCCAGCGCCGAGCGCACCTGCGCCTGCGCCTGCTGAAACTCGGCCAGCTTTTCGGGCGTCAGGTCGTCGGCCGACAGGTTGATCGAGGTAGCCTTGGCGCGGGCTTCGGTCACCTCGGTAAAGGTCTGCGTCTCGTGGGCCGCATAGCCCTTGACCGTATTCACCAAATTGGGAATCAGGTCGGCGCGGCGCTGATACTGCGTCTCGACGTTGGCCCATGCGGTCTTAACGCCCTCTTCCTTGTTGACGAATCCGTTGTACGTTGCATAGAAGAAGATCACCACGAGGGCGGCGACTCCAATCCAAATCCATTTTTTCATAACAAACTGTTTTAATAAATTATCAACTCATTTCGTTCCGGACCGCCATGCCCGCGGCCGACAGCCGCGCTTAGAAGTCCGCCCTGTGCGGCATCATGCAATTGCCTTTAAACAACCCGTTACCAGCGCGATCCGGCGCCTCCGCCCCCGAACGAGCCGCCGCCGAAACCTCCGCCGAAGCCGCCGCGCGATCCGCCGCCGAAACCGCCGAAGCCGCCGATGATCGTCCCGCCGCCACCGCCGAAATTGTCGTCGCGCAGATTTTTGGCCCGCCGCTTCACCACGGCCCCGCAGTTGGAGCAGACGTAGGTGTACTCGACCAGCCGGTAGCTGGGAGTCACCTGCAAAATACGGTTCGACTGCTGCCGAAGCGTCGGTTTGTGGCACTTCGGGCAGCGTTTGCGGGCATAATAGCCGAGCATGACGACGCCCAGCGGCAGGACGACGAATCCGACGACGATCAGGAAGACGGCCCACGACGGAAGCTCCCCGTCCGCGGTATCCGTACCGCCCAGATCCAGTTCGCTGCCTTCGAGCAGCTGCGCCGCGGCTTCGACGCCCGCGACCATGCCGCGGCTGTAGTCGCCCTCGCGGAAGGCGGGCAGCATGTATTTCAGCTGAATCCGCTTGCAGACGGCGTCGGGAAGCACGCCTTCAAGCCCTCCGCCCGTGACGAAGCGGATTTCACGCCGATCCCTGACCAGCAGGATGCCCAGCCCGTTGTCGTTCTCGGCGCGCCCCACGCCCCACTGCATAAAGAGATCGACGGCGAAATCGAAGACGTCGCCGCCCGCAATGTCGTCCACGGCCACCACGGCCACCTGAGCGATCGCCCGGCCGCGGAGCGCCCCGCAGACCGAGTCGATACGCGCCACGGCGCCGGGCGAAAGGATACCGTCGGGATTCGACACGTAGCGCGTACGGTCGGCGCGCTGGACATTGGGGATATCCTCGGCGCGGTAGCTCCGGGCCTGCGCCGCAAGGCTCGCAAAGAGCAGCAGGCAAAGAATGATAAAGCGTCTCATATTCATCGGCAAAAATAGCAAATATTCCGGAACCGGAACGGATTCCGGCAGGAAGTTACCGGACAAAATGCAAAAAAAAGGCCGCCCTGTCGCGCGGCGGTCTTTTTTCGGCGGCGCAGAGGCGTCAGCGGGTCAGGATGCGGTAGCTCCACGGCGCCATATCCTCCTCGACGTGGCCGCGGAGTTCGCCGGGACGGCCCGTCATGGCGTCGGTGTACATGCCGGCGTAGATGCCCGTATAGTAATCGGCATGGATCGCATAGGGCGAGAGGTTCATGACCGCGACGACGCAGTTGCCCTCCGCCTCGCGGACCGCAATCATCAGGCAGTCCTCGGCGTTGTTGCGTATCTCGATCATCTCGCCGCCCCGTTCGCCCGATGCGAGCGCCGGATTGGCGTGCCGCAGCGCCGTCAGACGGCGGTAGAACTCCGAAAAGGGATTGGATCCGTAGGCGGGAAGCGGGTCGCGGTCGAAGAAGGCGAACGAATGGTCGTAGCCGATCTCCTGACCGGTGTAGATCAGCGGCAGGCCGCGCGGCACGACGAAGGTGAAGACGGCCATGATCTCGCGGGCGGCGCCCATGCGGGCGAACTCCGAGCCGTTCCACGAATTCTCGTCGTGGTTGGAGGTGAAGGCCAGCCGCATGGCCGAACGGGGATAGCGCCGGCGGTCGGCATAGATGTAGTCGCGCAGCGACGTGACGCGGACCCTTTGCTGCGCCACGTCGTTCATCAGGTGGTGCATCTCCCACGCATAGCAGGCGTCGAAGGCTCCCCCGTCGAAAAGGTAGGTCTCCTCGGCTTCGGCCAGCATGAACAGATCGGGCTTCACCCGCCGCAGGCGTTGCGCCGTCTCGTTCCAGAATTCGATCGGAACCAGCATCGCCATGTCGCAGCGGAAGCCGTCCACGCTGTGTTCGCGGACCCAGAATTCCATGGCGTCGCCCTGCGCGCGCCACACTTCGCGTTCGGCATAGTTGAGTTTGGCCGTGTCGGTCCAGTCCCAAGGCACGGCGGGCGCTCCCGAAGCGTCGCGCTCGTACCACGAAGCGGGCTTCTCGGTCACCCAGCGGGCGTCGCGCGCCGTATGGTTGGCGATCCAGTCCAGCAGCACCTTCATACCCAGCCGGTGCGCTTCGGCGACGAAGGCGTCGAAATCCTCCATCGTGCCCAGACAGGGATCGACCGCACAATAGTCGCGGACCGAATAATAGGAGCCGAGCGAGCCTTTGCGCCCCTCGACGCCGATCGGATAGACGGGCATCAGCCACACGGCGTCGATGCCCATGTCGCACAGGAAGCCCAGTTTCGCGGCCGCGGCGCGCAGCGTGCCTTCGGCCGTCAGCTGGCGCACGTTCATTTCATAGAGCACGGCCTGATAACTCCATTCGGGATGTAACATTTCCATAGCTTAAATAAAAAGGTCGGTTTTCGGGGTGTCAAATGTACGTTTTTTTCCGGACAAACGCTCCGCCCCGATCAAAAACAGGCATAATTCGACGGAAATAGCTGACTCAGGGCGCATTTATTTCATGGAAAATTCTTACCTTTGCGCACGATTATAAAAACGCCTTAATCAAATATGAAACATTTACGTCTCCTTATGCCGGTCGTACTGACGGCTCTACTCGTCACGTCATGCGCCTCGCAAAAGCGTGCATGGTACCTGCAGGATGCCCAGCCGTTCACGCCCGAACAGATCGCAGAAAACGGCCAGATACGCATCAAGCCCCTCGACAGGCTGACGATCGTCGTCAACAGCAAGGACCCCGAACTGGCCGTGCCGTTCAACTCGTCGTCGTCGCTGAGCTCCCTGACCGGAGCGACCAATTACGGAAGCGCCACCAACCAGTCGCTGCAAATCCGCACGGTGGATGAAAACGGACAGCTCGAAATGCCCGTGATCGGAAAGATCGAGTGCAAGGGCAAAACCCGGAGCGAACTGGCGCAGGCCATAGCCGACAAGATCGTCGAGGGCGGGTATATCAACGACCCGACGGTAAACGTGCAGTTCGCGGACATGAAGATTTCGGTAATCGGCGAGGTGGCACGTCCGGGACACTACGACGTCACGCGCGACAAACTCTCGATCTTCGACGCGCTGGCCATGGCCGGCGACCTGACGATCTACGGTATCCGCACCGACGTGGCTGTGGCCCGCGAAGTGGACGGCGTGCGCACCATCGAGTACCTCGACCTCACGTCGAAGGAGCTGTTCAACTCCCCCGCGTTCTACATCCAGCAGAACGACGTGATCTACGTCAAACCCAACAAATACAAGGCGCAGACCGGTGAAATCAGCCAGAACCGAAACTTCTACCTTTCGCTCGTGGGTACGGCAATTTCCGTGGCGACGCTCATCATAACCCTGACCAAATAAGACCGGCCATGACAGAACAGAACATCAATCCGCATCTGCTGAACGAAGAGTCCGAAAACACGAACGGCATCACGCTCCACGACCTGATTCAGATGGTTCTGGCCAACTGGTACTGGTTCGCGCTCTCGGCGATCATCTGTCTGGGAACGGCCTATTACTATCTGGCAAGCACCCCGAAAATATACAGCCGGACGGCGACCATCCTCGTGAAGGACAGCCGCAAGGGCGGCGACACGGATCTGGGCGCGTTCAGCGATCTGGTGGGATTCCAGAACCGCCGCAACGTAGACAACGAGGTCTATATCCTCCAGTCGCACCGGCTGATGTCGGAGGTGGTCAAGCGCCTCCACCTGACGGTCAACTACTCGGTGCGGGAAGGGCTGCGCACGGCGGACCTGTACGGCCGTTCGCCGATCGAAGTCGATTTCATCAACGACAACTCCAAGCAGAAGCTTTCGCTGGAGGTCACCCCGCTCAGAAACGGCAAGATCGAGCTGACGGACTTCGAGGACAAGTTCGTGACGCGGCAGGAGACCAAGCGGGTCATTCTGGCCGAATACGGCGATACGGTCGCCACGCCCGTCGGGCAGGTGGTCGTGCACAAGACCCTGTTCATGGACTCGACCTATCTGAAAAAACCCATCACCGTAATCAAGAATTCGCTCGCGGCGACGACCAACGCCTACCGCGCCGCCGTGAAGAGCGACGTGGCCAACAAGCAGGCCTCGATCGTGACGATCTCGATGAACAATTCGGTGCCGCGCCGCGCCGAGGACGTGATCAACACGCTGATCGCCGTCTATGAGGAAGACGCCATCGCCGACAAGCGCCAGCTGTCGGTGGTGACGGCCGACTTCATCAAGGAGCGCATGCAGGTAATCGGCCGCGAGCTGGGAGACGTGGACCGCGACATCGAGGACATCAAGAAGAGCAACAAGATGATCGACATCACCTCGGAGGCGACCCGCACCATCACCGAGAGCACGCGCTACAAGGCCGAAAGCCTGACGATCGAGAATCAGATAAGCGTCGCCGACTTCATCCGCGAATACCTCAACGACCCGTCGCATGCGGGCGACCTGATCCCGATGGTGGCCTCGATGACCAACAACGGCATCGTCGCGCAGATATCGGAATACAACGAGGCCATCCTGCGGCGCGAGAAGCTGCTGGAAAACAGCTCGGAGCGCAGTCCGGTCATTCAGGACCTAGACAACGGGCTGGCCGCCGTGCGCCGCTCGATCATCGCCTCGCTCAACTCCCATATTTCGACGCTGGAGATACAGCTCGAAACCATGCGCAAGGAGGAGGCGCAGGTCAACCGCCGCATCTCGACCATGCCTTCGCAGGAGAAGGTCATGCTCGACATCATGCGTCAGCAGAAAATCAAGGAGGAGCTGTTCCTCTACCTGCTCAACAAGCAGGAGGAGACGCAGCTCAACTACGCCGTGGCCGAGAGCAACTCGCGCACGATCGACATGGCGTACGGAAGCGCACGCCCCGTATCGCCCCGCTCGACGATCATCCTCGGCATCAGCCTGCTGGCAGGTCTGGCCATTCCGTTCGGCATACTCTACCTGATCGGCATGCTCGACACGACCATCCGCGGCCGCAAGGACGTGGAGGAGAACCTCAGCGCACCGTTCCTCGGCGACATACCCTTCCTCGAAGGGGACAACAAGGGCGGCGTGGTGGTCCGGGAAACCGGACGCGACGCGCTGTCGGAGGCGTTCCGCATCCTGCGCTCGAACATGACGTTCATGAACGTCTCGTCGGGCAAGGAGATCAAGTGCGTGCTCTTCACCTCGTCGGACCCCCATGCGGGCAAGACGTTCGTGGCGATGAATCTGGCAATGACGCTGGCCATGGCGGGCAAACGGGTCGTGCTGATAGACCTCGACCTGCGCCGTCACGCACTCACGACGCACTTGGGACGCAGCAACAGCAAGAACGGCATGTCCGGTTATCTGGCCGGAACGATCACCGACATCGACCAGCTGGTGACGAACATGGGCTTCCACGAGAACCTCGACGTGATCTGCGCCGGCATACAGCCGCCCAACCCCACCGAGATGCTGCTCTCGAACCGGCTCGACAAGCTGGTAGAGCAGTTGAAGGAGCGTTACGACTTCGTATTCATCGACAGCACGCCGGCCATGTCGGTAGCCGATGCGGTGATTACGGACCGTCTGGCCGACCTCTGTATCTATATCGTGCGCGAAGGCGTGCTCGACCGCCGTCAGTTGCCCGACATCGAACGGCTCTACCGCGAGAAGAAGTTCCATAACATGTGCATCGTGCTCAACGGCACACGCACACGCCGCCATGGCTACGGGTACGGATACGGCTATGGTTACGGGTATGGATACGGTTACGGATACGGCTATGGCGACGACCATCAGGAGGTAAGCTACCGCAAGCGGATCAAACTTTTCTTCAGCAAACTCGCACGTAAAGTAAAGAAATAATATGGCTATACACAATGCATTGATCGCCGTGGATTTCGACGGCACGGTGGTAACGCACGCCTACCCCGAAATCGGGGACGATGCAGGCGCGGTTGCCGTACTCAAAGAACTCACCGACAACGGATGCCGGCTGATACTCTACACGATGCGTTCGGGCGCACTGCTCGACAAGGCAGTCAAGTGGTTCAGGGACCGGGAGATTCCGCTCTACGCCATCAACGAAAACCCCTCGCAGCAGCGCTGGACTTCGTCGCCGAAGATTCATGCGGACCTCTATATCGACGACAGCAACTTGGGCTGTCCGATCCGGTTCGTGGACGGCGTGAAACGGCCGGTGGCGGACTGGACCAAGATCAGGGAGCAGCTGGTACGGGAGGGATTTCTGGACTGACCGGCCGGCCGCAGGTTGTTCGACGGCTGCGCAACAGGTTCCCAACAGTTGTTAACCAAAGATAAAAACAGGACTTTTCGGAGTCCTGTTTTTTTATTTTGCGGAACGGATGAAAGGTACGGAAGGTCCTGCCCGGACGGAATGGCGCCGGAAAAGGCGGCGGGATAACAGCTGCGAAAGAAACAGCAGACGAGAAGCGGCAGACGGAAAGCGGCAGAAAAAACGGCAAGACAACCGCGGACAAAGACAACAGGGACAGGCAGCCGAAAAGACGTCGGAAAACAATAGGACAATGCGGGACAAAAGATAAGGGGCGGCTTTCGGGCCGCCCCTTATTATAACGCCGGGAACTAAGCCCAGAGATTGCGGGGGTATTTGCCCTCGGCGATCATCTTCTCGATCGAGGCCATCAGCGCGGGTTTGTCCTCCTTGTAGGTGACGCCGTGCCACTGGGCCGCCGAACGGAGCACGCGCAGGGACGCCGCGCCCTCGCCGATGAGTTTGTTGACCATCGTCGGGATGTAGAACTCCGATTTGAGGTTCTCGCGGTTCTCGGCGAGCCACGTCTTGAAATACTCCTTCGAATAGGCGAAGAAGTCGGGCGTGAAGCCGAAGAGGTTCATCGAAACGGGGGTATCCTCGGCAAGCTCTTCGTCGGCGCCGCCGTCGTGGAAGAGAATTCGGCCGTCGGGCATGCGCTCGATCTGCGTACGCTCGACCATCGACGTCAGGTTGCCGTCGGCATCCACGCCGCAGACGCCGCGCGATACGGTGCCGTTGTCCGAAAGGGTCCGGTTCAGGTCGTAAGCGACCATGCAGTAGCGGTTTTTGCTGTCACCGAGCTGCGAAAGGTAGTCGCCGATGGTCTGGTAGGCTTCGGCGCCGTAGAAGTCGTCGGCGTTGATGACGGCGAACGGCTCGTGCACGGCGTCGGCAGCCATCATCACGGCATGGTTCGTGCCCCACGGCTTGACGCGGCCTTCGGGAACCGAAGCGCCTTCGGGCAGATAGTCCAACTCCTGAAAGACGAACTCGACGGCGATGCGGCCGCCGAAACGCTCGGCCGAAAAGACCTCGCGGAACTCCTTCTCGAAGGAGTGGCGAATGACGAATACGACCTTGCCGAAACCGGCGCGGATCGCGTCGTAAACCGAATAATCGATAATGGCCTCGTTATTGGGGCCGACCCCGTCCATCTGCTTGAGCGAGCCGTAGCGCGAACCCATGCCTGCGGCGAGGACCAGTAATGTAGGTTTTACCATATTTTTTATCTGTTTTTGGCGTTAAAATCAAAACGATTACAAAGTTAAAAAATTCACCGCGTTCCGCAAAGGTTTTCTATGAAATTGGTTATCTTTGCATGGATAATTGCAATGGTTTGATGAAATTTTTAAAGAACATACGGGCATGGCAGCGCAGCTTTTTCCGCAAACGCCGCTTCAACATGCTCAACGCTACGGACAACAGCGAAGAGTGGCACATGCACCTCTCGCCGGCCAGCATCTTCGCAGCATTCGTTTCATTCGCACTGCTGCTCTTTATCCTCATCCTCACGCTGGTGGCGTACAGCCCCGTGCTGGAATTCCTGCCGGGCTACCGCACCGAAGCCGACCGCTCGCGCGAAAGTCTGGTGCAGAACATCATCCGGCTGGACTCGATGGAGCGCATGATGAACGACATGCTCACCTACAACCAGAACATAGCCCTGATCATGGAGGGCAAGACGCCCGTGGCGCGGGTGCTCGCCAATTCGGACAGCACGCGGGCCACGAAGGTGCTGGTGATGCCCTCGCCCGAAGATTCGGTGCTCAGGGCGCAGATGGAGGGCGACGGCGAGTACGCTGTCACGGGCCGCAGCGGCGGCTCGCGGCGCTCGGTGCGTGAAGCGATCGAGCTGGCGACGCCCGTCGAAGGCATCATCACCGACCGGTTCGACATCCGCAACGGCAACTTCGGCATACGTATTGCGGCGGCGGCCAGCGACCGCATAGCGGCCGTGGACAACGGCACGGTGGTGCTGAGCCTCTGGACCCCCGAAACGGGCTACATGGTCGAACTGCAGCACGCCGGGAATCTGCTGTCGGTCTACAAGGGACTCTCGCAGTCGCTGGTGACCAAAGGGCAGACCATCCGCGCGGGCGAGCTGATCGGCTACAACGCCGAAGCCGAGCAGGGCGAGGTGAGACTCTTCGAATTCGAACTCTGGAACAACGGCAAGCCCGTCGATCCCGAAGGATATATCGTCTTCCAATAGATCCGCATGAAACAACGATTGGCAATACTGGGTTCGACCGGTTCGATCGGCGTGCAGACGCTCGACATCGTACGCGAGAACCCCGATTTTTTCGAAGTGCGCGTGCTGACGGCCAACAGCAACTGGCAGCGGCTGGCGGCGCAGGCGCGGGAATTCGACGCAGACACGGCGGTCATCGCCGACAAACGATATTACACCCGGCTGCGCGACGCGCTGGAGGACACCGACGTCAAGGTTTACGCCGGAGAGGAGGCCGTGGCGCAGGTCGCGGCGGGCGGCGACACCGACGTAGCAGTCAATGCGCTGGTCGGCTACGCGGGGCTGGCGCCCACGGTGGCCGCGCTCGGAGCGGGCAAGAAACTCGCGCTGGCGAACAAGGAATCGCTCGTCGTGGGCGGCGAATACGTGATGCGGCTGGCGGCCGAAAAGCGTGCGCCGATCCTGCCGATCGACTCGGAGCACTCGGCGATTTTCCAGTGTCTGGCGGGCGAACAGTCCCCCGTGCGGCGGCTGATAATCACCTGCAGCGGCGGCGCGCTGCGTGACCTGAAGCGCGAAGAGCTGGCCGGAGTGACGGCCGAGCAGGCGCTGCGCCATCCCCAGTGGGAGATGGGCGCGAAGATCACGATCGACTCCTCGACGCTGGTCAACAAGGGTTTCGAGGTGATCGAAGCCCACTGGCTGTTCGGCACGCCGGCCGAGAAAATCTCGGTGGTGCTGCATCCGCAGTCGATCATCCATTCGATGGTCGAATTCGAGGACGGGGCGATCAAGGCCCAGCTCGGAACGCCCGACATGCGCATGCCGATCAGCCTCGCGCTGATGTACCCCCGACGGGCGAACCGTCCCGGCGAGCGGTTCGACTTCCTGAAGCATCCGCAGCTGACATTCGCCGAGGTGGACCGGGTGAAATACCCGGCGCTGGACATCGCCTACGACTGTCTGCGGCGGCGCGGCACGGCGGCCTGCACGATGAACGGCGCCAACGAAGTGGCCGTCGCGGCGTTCCTCGGCGGCAGGTGCGCATGGCTCGACATCGTGCGCGCCATCGAACATGCGCTCAATCGCGCATCGTTCGCTGCGGCCCCCACCCTCGCGGACTATGCGGCGGCGGACGGCGAAGCACGCCGGCTGGCCGCGGAATTTTTAGCCTTGTAACCAAAACACGGACATGGATATTATCATCAAGATCATTCAATTTTTCCTCTGCTTCACCATTCTGGTGGGCATTCACGAACTGGGACACTTCCTCATGGCGCGGGTCTTCAAAATCCGCGTCGACAAGTTCTATATCTTCTTCGACCCGTGGTTTTCGCTCTTCAAGTTCAAGCGCGGCGACACCGAATACGGGCTGGGCTGGCTGCCACTGGGCGGATACTGCAAGATCGCCGGCATGATCGACGAGTCGATGGACAAGGAGCAGATGAAACTGCCCCCCAAGCCCGATGAATTCCGCACCAAACCTGCATGGCAGCGTTTTCTGGTGATGATAGCCGGCGTGGTGATGAACGTTCTGCTGGCCATCTTCATCTACATCGGAATCTGCTACACGTGGGGCGACAATTACTTCTCGAACGAAGATGCGCGCTGGGGATACACCTTCAACGAAGCGGGCCGCAAGCTCGGATTCCAAGACGGCGACAGGATCGTTTCGATCGACGGCGAGGCGGTGGACAACGTGAACAAGATCGTCAATGCGCTGATTATCACCGAAGGCGAACGCCGCGTGGTGGTGGAACGCGAGGGCCGGCAGGTCGAGCTGACACTGCCGCTGGGCGAGCTGATCGAAATGCGCCAGAACAAAGGTTACGAAGACCTGCTGGCGCTCCGCATGCCGTTCCTGATCGACAGCGCGGTGTACGAAACGGCGTCGGCGCTCAGGCGCGGCGACGAGATCGTGGCGATAAACGATGCGCAGGGGCTGGAATACCCCGCTTACAGGGAGTACCTGAAGGCCCATGCGGGAGAGGATGTGACGCTGACCGTCAAACGCGAAGGCGACATGCTGCTGGAGCTGGTCGTTCCGGTGTCGGACGAGGGAAGGCTGGGCGTGACGGCGCTCAATCCCTACAAGCTCCGCACGCAGAAATACACCTTCTGGCAGGCGATTCCCGCAGGAATCAGCAAGGCGGGCAAGGTGATGTCGTCCTACTGGGAACAACTGAAGATGATCGTACAGCCCAAAACCAAGATGTACGAGGAGCTGGGCGGCTTCATCGCCATCGGCAGCATCTTCCCCGGAGACTGGAACTGGGAGGATTTCTGGATGAAGACGGCGTTTCTGTCAATCATCCTCGCCGTGATGAACATTCTGCCGATACCGGGACTCGACGGCGGGCACGCCATCTTCACGTTCTGGGAGATGATTACGGGCCGCAAGGTGAGCGACAAGATACTGGAGGGCGCGCAGTACGTGGGACTGTTTATCATTCTGCTTCTGCTGCTGTACGCCAACGGCAACGACATATACCGGTTTTTCATAAAATAAGATGAAAATAACAAATTGCGCAGATGCCTTGCGGCGGCACCATTTCGAGGTTGAGACGGTCCGGGACACGGACGAAGCTTTCGCAGTGATAAAGGCCGCCGTCGAAACGGAGCGGCCGGAAACGGTATCGTTCGGAGATTCGATGAGCATGCGCGCCACGGGCGTCATCGAATGGCTGCGCGGCGACGGAAAGTACAGGCTGCTGGACGGATTCGATCCCGCGATGACGTACCCGCAGCGGCTCGAAATACGCAGGCAGGCGCTGATGTCGGACCTCTTCATCACGGGCGTGAACGCCGTGACGGCAGAAGGCACGCTCCACTGGCTCGACAAGGTGGGAAACCGCATCGCTCCCGTGGCGTTCGGGCCTCGCAAGGTGATTATCGTGGCGGGACGCAACAAGATCGTCGCAAACCGGGACGAGGCCGAAGAGCGCATCCGCACGATTGCGGCGCCGCAGAACATAGCGCGCCACCCCGGATTCCGCACGCCCTGCGCCAAGACCGGCGTATGTTCGGACTGTAATTCGCCCGATCGGGTATGCAACACCCGCATGGAGATGCTGCGCTGCTGGCCGGACAAGCGCGTGCTGGTGGTGCTGATCGACCAAGATCTGGGACTTTAGCGATAATACGGACTATGGGAAAACTGAAAATACTGACAGCGCTGCTTCTTGCAGCCGCACTCACGGCCTGCGGCGACGATTCGGACGTCTTCTACACGACCTCCTACCCCGTCGCCCGGATCGAGGTATCCGTAAGCCTGAGCGAACCGGAAAAGCCGGATCCTGAAAACCCTGATCCGGAGAATCCCGATCCCGAAAATCCCGATCCGGAGAATCCCGATCCGGAGAATCCCGATCCGGAGAATCCGGACGCAGGAACTTCGCAGATGGAAGAGCCGGAGAATCCGGAAAATCCGTTGCTGGAGGAAATCCGGAACGACGCGCTGGCCAAGGCTCCCGTGCAGGCGGGCGGCGGCTACCGGCTCGACTTTACGCACCACAACGGCGGTCCGCTCGTCGTCCGGCCTGCGGCCGACGCCGAAACCGTCACGGGTACATTCATAAAAGAGCCGGACAAACCGGAGGAGCTGCACTTCACGTTCGGAGAACAGGCCTACACCTGCAAGGTTTCGGGCTATACGGACACCGACGACCTACGCAAAACGCTGTTCAGCGTCGATCTGACCGAGGAGTACAAACAGCTCTATCCCGATGCGGGCGTCACGCAGGTGATCCGGAAGGAATACACGTCGCACCCCTATTAACCGACACGCGATGGCAAAAGTCAAAAAGGCATACTTCTGCAAAAACTGCGGATTCGAAGCCCCCAAATGGCTGGGGCGCTGTCCCTCGTGCGGCGAATGGAACACCTTCACCGAGGAGATCGTCGCCCGCGAAAGCGGCTCGGTGCCGGCCAATGTCGCAGGCTCCCTGCCCGCAGCCAAGCCTCAGCGCGTACGCGACATCCGCGAGAGCGAACACCGCCGCATGGACCTCGGCAACAGCGAGGTGAACCGCGTATTGGGCGGCGGCATGGTGCCGGGATCGCTGATTCTGCTGGGCGGAGAGCCGGGAATCGGCAAATCGACCCTTTCGCTGCAGCTCGCGCTGGCGGCGAACGGACTCAAGACGCTCTATGTTTCGGGCGAGGAGTCGGCCGAGCAGATCAAGATGCGCGCGGGACGCATCGGCATCGGCAACGACGAATGTCTGATCTATCCCGAAACGCTGCTCGAAAACATTGTCAACCAAATCGGCGAACACCGGCCCGATCTGGTGGTGATCGACTCGATACAGACCATCTACACCGACCTGCTGGACTCGTCGGCGGGAAGCGTGTCGCAGATACGCGAATGCGCGGCGACGCTGCTCAAATACGCCAAATCGACCGGCACGTCGATCTTCATCATCGGCCACATCACCAAGGACGGAACCATCGCCGGACCCAAAATTCTGGAGCATATCGTGGACGTAGTGCTGCAGTTCGAGGGCGACAGCAACAACATATACCGCATCCTGCGCGGCATCAAGAACCGTTTCGGCGCGACGTTCGAGATCGGGGTTTTCGAGATGCTCGACAACGGACTGCGCGGCGTGGACAACCCGTCGGAGATTCTGCTCACGCACTACGAGGAGCCGCTGAGCGGCATCGCGGTAGGCGCTTCGGCCGACGGCGTGCGCCCCTACCTGATCGAAGTGCAGGCGCTGGTGAGCGGCGCGGCGTACGGCACGCCGCAGCGTACGACCACGGGCTACGACACCAAGCGCATGAACATGCTGCTGGCCGTGCTGGAGAAGCGCGTGGGAATGAAGATGTTTCAGAAAGACGTCTTCCTGAACTTCGCCGGAGGGTTCAAGGTCGCCGATCCGGGGCTGGACCTCGCGGTCGTGGCGGCGGTGATCTCCTCCTACTACGACCGTCCCGTGGCCGAGGGCGTCTGCTGTGCGGGAGAGATCGGGCTTTCGGGCGAGGTGCGACCTGCGCCCCGGACCGAACAGCGCATCAGCGAGGCGGCACGGCTGGGTTTCAAACGCATCATCGTCTCCGGCTACCTCGGCAAGGGCGGCAAACGTCCCAAAGGAATCGAAATAGTCACGATAAACAGCATCGATCAGCTGCCCCGCGCGCTCTTTGTGGAATAGATTTTGCTCTGTACTCCTGCAAAAAGGAGTAAAAGATGCAAAAGCGAATTGTCATATTGGGCGGAGTAGGATTTATCGGCACACACCTCTGTCTGCGCCTTCTGGAAGAGGGCCACGAAGTGTTTTGTGTCGATATGCGCGACGCCGTGAATTCGCCGCTGCTGCGCAGCGTATTGCAGCATCCGCTGTTCCGGTACGTCCACCACAACATCATCAATACATTCGGAATCCGCTGCGACGAGATTTACAACCTCACTTCGTCGTCGCGCGTGCGCTACAACAAGGCGCTGCCCGTCGAGACGCTCCGGATCAACATGCAGGGCACGATAAACGCCCTCGACACCGCGCGCATGGAGCATGCGCGGATATTGTTCGCCTCGTCGGGCTGCGTATACGGCGCGGGATACCGCGATCCGGCGACCGATCCAGCGGCGGGATATTCGGGGCAGTACATTCTGAGCGAAGGCAAGCGCGCGGCGGAAGCCTTGCACCGGGCCTATCAGGAGGAGCTGGGCGTGGACGCACGCATCGCACGCATCTTCAACACATACGGAAGCGGGGCCGACATCATGGACCAGCGCGTGGTGATGAAGATGATCGTGGCGGCGCTGCAGAACCGCGACATCCCGGTCAACGGCAGCGGCGAACAGATGCGCACCTTCTGCTGGGTCGAGGACATGGTGGACGGACTTGTACGGATGATGGAAGCCACGCCTTCGGAGCAGACCCACACCTTGGATCTGGGCAGCAACCACGAAATCTCGATACGCGCGCTGGCCGAAAAGATCATCTCCCTGACGGGAAGCCGCTCGCGGATCGTACACCGGGCGGCACGTCCGGACGATGCGCGGCGGAGGATACCCGACATTTCGGCCGCACGCCGCGAACTGGACTGGACGCCCCGCACGCCGCTGGCCGAGGGGCTGCGCCGCACGATCAGCTATGCAGAAAAAGAGTTGACAGACAAGGTCTACACGGAGCTTACATGGGCGGAAATGAACTAAACACGACAAATATGACAGCAACGGATTTTGACAAGATTATCTGGCGGGACGCACTGACGTTCGTGGATTTCTTCGCAACATGGTGCGGGCCGTGCCAGATGATGCACCCCGTCATAGACCGGTTTCAGGAGAAGATGAACGGCCGCGTGGATGTCTACAAGGTGGACATAGACGACCGGGACATGCTCGAAATCGTACACCGCTACAACATCATGTCGGTACCGACGCTGATGTTTTTCCGCCGCGGCGAGGTGCTGTGGCGCGAAAGCGGCCGCATCGGCTACGACCATCTGGCGAACGTACTCAGGGAGTTGGAACAGCGCGAGCAGGTGGGGCAGCGCTGACAGGCGGAAGCTATGCTTCCAGACGCCAAGTAAGCTCCTCGTGGACGTAGTCTTCGGCAGGGAGCTTACCCAGAGAACCGGCTGCGCGGAGTACCGCCTGCCGGTTCTCCTCGTTCAGGCCGCCGACGGCAGACAGCAGCGCGACGGCCCCCTGCGCGATCAGGCGGGCGGCCGAAGATGCGGAAAGCGGAGCGGCGGCAGGCTTGGAGAGGGATTCGGCGGCGCATACGGCGGCGCGGCGGACCGCTTCGACGGCGGGCGCGATCCATGCCGCCGTAAGAAGATCGCTGCGGGCGGCGGAGTGCAAGGCGGCGTATCGAAGCAGCGGATTCGGGTCGGCGATCCATGCGTCGAACAAGGCCGGAAGCGCTGCGGAGCGGCTCAGGAAAGCGAAAGCGGCTTCTTCGGCGACTTCGGAATTGACGATCCCGGCCGCCCATGCCGGAAATTCATCGGGCGTAAGCGATTCGGGCCGGGCGATATGCAGCGCCGCAAGGCGCAGTTCGCGGACCTCCTGCAAATAAAGATAACGGGCGAAATCGTGGTCGGGAGTCTCGGCGCGCGCGAGTTTGCGCAGCGTCGGCAGGCTCACGCCGTAGTTGAGACCGTACGGTGCGCCGTAACAGCGCATCGCATCGGCGACGGCGCCGTTCCGCTCGCGGCGCAGCTCGCCGAGCAGCGCCACCATACGCGACGTGAAGTCCATGGACGGGATTATTTGCGGCGGGGAAGCGCCACGTTGATCGTACGGCCGAACTCGAAGAGGGGCAGCACCGCACGGGCATATTCGCGGCCGCCGGCGATGACCGTGCAGACCGAAGGATCGGCCACGCGGCATGCGACGACGTTGGTCTCCTTGGCCGAAGCTTCGAGCGCATTGGAGGTGTTGCCCGAAGGTTCGATCTGCAACAGCACCATGTCGCCCGAAAGATCGCTCTCAGGGAGCAGACCTGCGGCCGGGCTGAAGCGGCAGACGATATACTGCTTCTTGTCGGCCTGAGGATAAACCACATAGCGGCGCGTTTCGGTGGTCACGATGCGTTTGCCGAGAAACAGCTCAAGATAGCTCTGCTCCAGACGTTCGATCTCCGCAAGGGCGGATTTGAGTCCTTCGCCGAAGACGTTTTCACCGGCTTCGCCCGTAATCAGTTCGAGACGGTGCTTGCGGAGCGAAAAGATCGTATTGGCGGCTTCGCGGGCGGCGTCTTCCAGCGCCAGCACCGTCATGTCGTTCTTGTCGGCCTGCAGGCGGGCGAATTCGTCGTCGGACGCAGCATGGGTCATGACACGGCGCGAAAGCTCGGCCGGGGCGGGTGCGTCGAGGCATGCCTTGGCATCGAGCAGAGCCACGGCGGCTCCGGTAACGGCCCAGCCGGTCTTGTCGGTGAGCGGAGCGCGGACGCCGAGGAATTTCTGCGCATAACGGGCGTAAGGACCGCTGAGGGTCACGTCCTTCTCGACGGTGACGTCCACGGCCAGCACCGTGCGAGGCTGGGAGACGACGATGCCGTCGGCGGTTTCGTTCGCGCCCTGCAGGGCGATGTATGGATTTTGCGCCGCCGCGCCGCCGCATACGGCGAGGGCGAGGGCGAGAAGTCTGAGTTTCATGGTCTCGAAGTTTTTATTCACTGATACAAATGTAATTTATTTTGCCGTGCTATCAAAATTTCAGGTAAAAATCACGGGTTAAGGCCCGGTATTCGGGGGTGTACTGCTCGTGTTCGCCCGTGCCGACGACCAGTTCGGAGCAGACAGGAGGAGAATCGGAGCGCAGGCCGGAGCAGGCGTTTTCGTGCGCAAATTCCATCAGCAGGCGTTTGACCGGACGGCGTGGCGTGGTGCGTACGCCCGTAGAGCGGGTCAGCGCGAGGAATCCGCGGCAGACGTCGACAAAACGCCGGGCTTCGTCCGTCGGCAGAATCACGGCGAAGCGGCCCTCGGCGGCGAGCAGGCGCACGACCGCGTCGCGCAATTGGTCGAAGGGCAGGCGCACGGCGTGACGCGCCGTGGTGCGGCCCTCGTCGGGGCAGGTCAGCGAATCGACGAAGAAGGGCGGATTGGAGACGATCAGGTCGAAGCGTTCGTCCGGCGCGAATTCCTGCACGGGACACTGTTCGAACGCCACCCTGCCGCCCCACGGCGACGCGGCGGCGTTTTCGCGGGCCTGAGAGACCTTCTCCACATCGACGCCCGTAATCCGGGCTTCGGGAGCGCGCTGGGCCATCATCAGGGCGATCAGCCCGGTGCCTGTACCGACGTCGAGGATGCGGCGGTCCGAAGGCCGCACGCCGGCCCATGCGCCGAGCAGCACGCCGTCGGTTCCGACCTTCATCGGGCAGCGGTCCTGACATATGGTGAATCGTTTGAAGCGGAACATCGTCAACACTCTTTCAGATAACCGTCGATGCCGGCGCCGAAAAGCGAGAAATCGTAGCGCACGGGATCGGCGGGATCGAATCCGCGAAGCGCCGCCGTGACCTCCTCCACGGCCCGCCAGTCGTTCTGGCGGCGTGAAAGCAGGCCCAGCGCGCGGGCCATGTCGCCCGTATGGAGGTCGAGCGGAATGTAAAGGGCCGACATCGGAATCCGCGTCCACTGGCCGAAGTCCACGCCCCGCTCGTCGCGGCGCACCATCCAGCGCAGGAACATGCAAAGCCGCTTGCAGGCCGCGCCCCTGTCGATCGACGAGAGGTGTTTCTCGCAGCGGGGCGCATGGTCGCAGCTGAAAAATTCGCGGCGGAATTCGGAAAGGACCGCCGGAATACTCTGCGCGGCAGCATAGCGCTCCTCGAAAAAGACGCCGAGGCCGCCGAAGCGTCGGTCCATGCGGCGCAGGGCCAGCACGAAATCGCGCAGGTCGCGGCCGTTGAAGGTGCGGTGGACATAGGTTTCGAGCGTCGCCAGCTCCCGGTCGGAAGCATTGCGCACGAAGTCCGCCGGAGCGTCGTCCATGCAGCGCATCATGCGGTGGCCGCTCGTGACGATCGCCCTGCGGTTGCCCCACGCGATCGTGGCGGCGAGGAACCCCGCGATCTCGCGGTCGGCGCGGTCCGTATAGCGGTGCGGCACCGAAATCGGGTCGTCCTCGATAAACTCAGAGCGGTTGTATTTGTCGTGGAGCCGTTCGAGCAGCTCTTTCAGTTCGTCGTCCATAAAACGCGGCATTACAGAATCCGGCCGTCCGACATGGTGATCTTCCGGTCGGCCATCGCCGCCAGATGCTCGTCGTGGGTGACGATCACGACGGTCTGTCCCAGCCGGTCGCGCAGCTCGAAGAAAAGGCGGTGTATCTCGTCGCGGTTGTGCGAATCGAGGTTGCCCGAAGGTTCGTCCGCCAGCAGTACGGCGGGCGAATTGACAAGCGCGCGGGCAATAGCCACGCGCTGCTGCTCGCCGCCCGACAGCTGGCCGGGTTTATGGCCGCGGCGCGGCGTGAGGTTCATCATCTCCAGCAGTTCGGCGGCGCGGCGTTCGACCTCCGCACGCGGACGGCGGCCGATAAACCCCGGAATGCAGACGTTCTCGAAAGCCGTGAATTCGGGCAGCAGGTGGTGGAACTGGAAGACGAAGCCGATACGTTCGTTGCGGAAGCGGGACAGCGCCTTGTCGCCCAGCGAAAAGGCGTCCTGTCCGTCGATCTCGACACGGCCCGCGTCGGGACGCGAAAGCGTGCCGACGATTTGCAGCAGCGTGGTCTTGCCCGCGCCGCTGGCGCCGACGATCGAGACGACTTCGCCTTCGGCGACGTCGAGCGAGACGCCCTTGAGCACTTCGAGGTCGCCGAAACGCTTGTGTATGTCGGTAACTTTTATCATGCGGTTGCGATGGTTATTTGCGGTTCCGTTCGTATGCGTCGAAGAGCCTGACCGTATCGACGGCCTCCTGCACATCGTGCACGCGCAGGATCGCGGCCCCCTGACGCAGGCACTCCCAGCCGAGGGCGACGGTGCCCGCAAGCGATTCGGCGGGCGTGGCGTCGAGGACGCGGTAGATCATCGACTTGCGCGAAAGGCCCGCCAGTACGGGGTACCCCAGTGCGCAGAGACGGTGCAGGCCCGCAAGCAGCTCGTAATTCTGTTCGGTGGTCTTGGCGAAGCCGAAGCCGGGGTCGAGGATGATGTTTTCGCGCTTGATCCCGGCGGCGAGCAGGTCGGCGGTCTTCGTTTCGAAATAGGCCGTGACCTCGGCCGTGATGTCGCGTTTGTAGTCGGTGAGGGTCTGCATGGTCCGGGGATCGCCCTTCATGTGCATGGCGACGTAGGGCACGCCGCAGCGCGCGGCCGTGGCGGGCATCTGCGGGTCGAGTTCCCCGGCGGAGATGTCGTTGATGATGAGCGGACCGAATTTTTCGATCGCACGGGCGGCGACTTCGCTGCGGAAGGTATCGACCGAAATCAGGACGCCGGGCGCCAGACGCCGCACGGCCCCGATGCCCAGCTCCACGCGTCGCCACTCCTCGTCGACAGGGACTTCGTCGGCGCCGGGGCGCGACGAATAGCCCCCCACGTCGATGATCGAGGCGCCTTCGGCGGCGGCCTCCTTCACGCGGCGTTCGACATGCGTCGCGTCGGGCATGCGGCTGCCGGCGAAGAACGAGTCGGGGGTGACGTTCAGGATCGCCATCACCTGCGGCCGGGAGAGGTCGAGATCAATGTCGTGCTGCTTCATGGCTGAATATGCGGTCGAGTTTGACAACGGCGGGTTCGAGGTCCTCCTCGAAGATATTGACGATCGCGTAGTCGGCACGGCCGCTCAGCGTATCGTCGTCCAGCTGGGCGGCGATGCGGCGGCCGACCTCATCGGGACCGCAGTCGTCGCGGCGGCAGGTGCGCTCGATGCGCAGTTCGCGCGGCGCGAGGACCGCGACGGTCTTGTCGACGCACGTTTCGAGACCGGCTTCGAACAGGATCGCGCTTTCGAGAATCACGTAAGGCCCCTCCTGCCGGGCGGCCCACGCATCGAAATCCGCCATCACGACGGGATGCACCAGCGCATTGAGGTCGGCGAGCGCCTGCGGGTCGCTGAAGACAACGCCTGCGAGGCGGCTCCGGTCGAGCTGTCCGTCGCGGAAGGTGTCGGCTCCGAAACGTTCGGTGAGCCGCATACGCAGCGTGTCGTCCTGCTGCATGAGTCGTTTGGCCGCGGCGTCGGAATCGTAAACCGCAATGCCCTTTTGTGCAAAAAGGCGGCATACAGTGCTCTTGCCGCTGCCGATGCCGCCCGTTACTCCGATTTTCATCATGGTTTCTCTTCGGGATAATCCAGTTCGGGAACAGCGCCGATGGAGACCACCTTGATATCGCTGTAGCGTACCGAAATGGCGCTCTGCAACGACTGGGGGTCGATCACCACCTTGCCCTCGTGCCCCTCCTCGCGCGAACGCTTGTATTTGAGTTCCGAGAGCGGGATGCGCAGCGTCTTGTTCATGTAGACCCGGTAGCCGAACAGGTTGGTGCCGACGCCCTCGACGACGCACGTCACCTCGAACGGCTCCCCGTCCACACTCACACGCACGACCTGCTCGGTGGTATAGGTATAGCTCAGTTTGGCGATATACCACAAAATGAACGACGCGACGAGCAGCGCAAGAAAGACCGGCGAGACGTAGCGGTGCATCCATTTCAGCAAATTATCCAATGTGCGTTGAAGTTCCATGATGCAAAGGTAAAAATAAAATGGACTGCAACAAACCGTGCAGTCCATTTTATTCGAATAGATATAAGGTGTATTACGCCTCCTTGTCGAGTTTGGCGCGTTTGACCATCAGATCATAGGCGATCGGGGTGGCGATGAAGATCGTCGCGGCGGTACCCACGATAACGCCGACGGTCAGCGCGAAGATGAAGCCGCGGATGGTCTCGCCGCCGAAGAAGAAGATCGCCAGCAGCGTCACGAGCGTCGTGCCCGAAGTGTTGATCGTACGCGACAGCGTCGAGTTGATGGCGTTGTTCACGTTCTCCTTGAGGTTGCGCTTGGGATACATGCCCAGATATTCGCGGATACGGTCGAAGACCACCACGGTATCGTTGATGGCGTAACCGATGATCGTAAGGATCGCGGCAATGAAGGCCTGATTGACTTCGAGGTTGAAGGGCACGAAGCCGTAGAGCATCGAGAAGAGACCGATGATGAACAGGGCGTTGACCGCAAGGGCAATCGTGGCGCCCGAAGCCCACTGCCAGCGCTTGAAGCGGAAGGTGATGTAGAGACCGATGGCGATGAGCGAGAACAACACCGAGTAGATGGCGTTCCACGTCATGTCCTTGGCGATCGAGGGACCGATCTTGTCGGCCGTCAGGATACCGTTGACGTCGGTCTGGGTATTGCGGAACTGCTCGAACGAAATGTCGTAGGAGTAGAGCGACTTCATGGCGTCGTAGATGATCTGCTCGACTTCGGCCGTAGCTTCGTCCGACGTATCGTCGTAACGGTACTGCGTCACGATGCGCATCTGGTTCTCGTTGCCGTACTGCTTGACCTCGAAGCTGATCGCCGAAGCGTCGGCGTCGGCGTGCTGCGCGAAGACCTGACCCAGATTCTGACGAACCTCTTCGGCCGAAACGGGCTTGTCGAAGCGGATGACGTAGGCACGGCCGCCGGTGAACTCGGCGCCGAGGTTCAGACCGCGGGCGACGAACGAGATGCACGACAGCGCGAGCAGGGCGACCGAGACGGTGTAGGCGACCTTGCGGACGCGGATGAAGTCGAAATGCGTATTGGTCAGGAAGTTCTCGGACCACTTGCGCGAGAAGGAGATATTGCCCCACTTGGCGACGATCCACTCGATCAAGAGGCGGGTGATGAACACGGCGCTGAAGAACGAGGTGATGATACCGATGATGAGGGTCGTGGCGAAGCCCTGCACGGGACCGTTGCCGAAGATGAAGAGGACGATACCGGTGATGATGGTCGTCAGGTTACCGTCGATGATGGCCGAGTAGGCTTTCGAGAAACCGTCTTTGATGGCCAGCGAGAGCCCCTTGCCGCCGCGCAGCTCCTCCTTGATACGTTCGTAGATGATGACGTTGGCATCGACGGCCATACCCATCGTCAGGACGATACCCGCGATACCCGGCAGCGTCAGCACGGCGCCGAACGACACCAAGACGCCCATCAGCAGGAAGACGTTGGTCAGCAGGGCGACGTCGGACATCCAGCCTGCGGTCTTGTAGAACAGGCCCATGTAGAGCAGCACGAGGATGAAGGCGATCACGAACGAAAGCATACCCGCGTTGATCGACTCCTGACCCAGCGAGGGGCCCACGACGGTATCTTGGATGATCTTGGCCGGAGCGGGAACCTTACCCGAGTTGAGTACGTTGGCAAGGTCTTTCGCCTCCTGAATCGTGAAGTCGCCCGTGATCTGCGAGGAACCCTTGTCGATCTTGGTGTTCACGCGGGGTGCGGAATATACGTACCCGTCGAGGACGATGGCGATGCATTTGCCGATGTTCTCGCCCGTCAGACGCGCCCACTCCTGCGTACCCTCGCCGTTCATGGTCATCGACACCTCGGCCGTAGCGCCGCGCTGGGCGTACTGCTCCGTGGCGCTCGTCACGACCGACCCGTCCAGCGGAGCCTTGCCGTCGGGCGTGGAAACCTTGATGGCATAAAGGTAGTAGCGGCCGTCGATCTTATCGTCGCCCTTGACACCCCACTTGAAGTCGATGTCGGCCGGGAAGAGCTCGCGCACCGCAGGGTTCGCCAGGTATTCGTTGACGGCAGCCATGTCGGCCTTATAGGCGGCACCGATGGCGGCCCCACCCGCATAACTAGGGTCGAGCACGGCCAGCAGCGGGTTCTGCGTACGGTCGTAGCGGCCTGCGTCCACCTGCCCGGCAGCGGCAACGGAATCGGCGCCGATCTCGGCGATCAGGCCTGCGGCGTCGCCGGAAGCGGTCTGCTCACCGACGGCCTCGGCTTCGGCCGAAGCGGTCTCGGGCTGCGTGGCGGCGGGGAGCTCGGCCAGCTCGGCCTTGACGAGCTTATCGGCGGCTGCCAGTGCGGGAAGCACCTCGCGGGCATCGTAGGTCAGCCAGAATTCGAGCGACGCGGTACCCTGCAACAGGTCGCGCACACGCTGCGGCTCCTTCACGCCCGGCAGCTCGACCAGGATGCGGTGCGAGTTGGGCAGACGCATGATGTTGGGCTGCGTAACGCCGAAATGGTCGATACGGCTGCGCAGGACGTTGAACGAAGCGGCGATGGCGGCATCGGTTTCCTTCTTGAGGATTTTCTCGACGTCGGCATCGGAGCTTTCGAGCGTGATGTCCTTGCGGTCGGGGCTGACGAAGATCGCAGCCAGCGAACCGCCGTTCGAAAGGCGCTGGTAGGCCTTCACGAAGTCGGAAATATAGTCTTTCGAGGTGCCGTCCTTCAGGGCCGCGTTGGCCTCGGCGATGGCGCCGACGAAGGCGGGATCGTGCTGGCTGTCGCCGGCGAGCGCCTTGACGACATCCTCGACCTGCACCTCCAGCATGACGTTCATACCGCCCTTGAGGTCGAGACCCAGGTTCAGTTCCTTCTCCTTGCACTCCTTGTAGGTGAACTTCTTGAACCCGAGGTTATAAACACCCAGATTCTGAACCGAATCGAGGTAATGCTGTTCGGCCTCGCCCTGCTGGTCGAGGGGGAACTGCGCGGCGTACTCCGACGCCTTCTTCTCTACGCTCCGCGTCTTGAACGTGAAGGAGAGCTGGTAAACACACGCAAGCGCCAAAAGGACTGCGAGTAATTTAATAGCACCTTTACTTTGCATTTGAGTTGAAAAATTTTGTTATTATTTGTTGTAATTATTGTCATTACGCACAATAGCACGCAAAGATAGGAAAAAAGAATTGAAAATCGGAAATTAAGAATTAAGATTTGCGCCCGGACGGCAAAAAATCTGTATTTTTGGGGCCGTATGATAAAATATACCGAATACAAGTACCATGCAGCGGCGCTGTTCACCGTGGCGGTATGGGGCGCGACGTTCGTATCGACGAAGGTGCTGATCGCCCATTCGCTGACGCCTGCGGAGATATTCCTGCTGCGTTTCGCCTTGGCCTACGTCTGCATCTGGCCCCTGTCGAAAGGCCGCCTGCGGGCCGACGGATGGCGCGACGAAGCGCTGCTGGCCGCGGCCGGGGTGACGGGCGGATCGTTCTATTTCCTGACCGAAAACATGGCGCAGGAATACGCCCCGGCGTCGAACGTGTCGCTGATCGTCTGCACGGCGCCGGTATGGACCGCGCTGCTGCTGAGCCTCGCATACCGCGGCGAGCGGATGACGCGGCGGCAGATCGGGGGATCGGCGCTGGCGTTCGCGGGCATGGTGCTGGTGGTTCTCAACGACCGTTTCGTGCTGCACCTCTCGCCCAAAGGCGATCTGCTGGCCCTGTCCGCGGCGCTGCTGTAGATGGTCTATTCGCTGGCGGTCAAACGCATCGGAGGGCGCTACCCCGCCGTTTTCATCACCCGCAAGGTCTTCTTCTACGGACTGCTGACGATTCTTCCGGTATTCGCCTTCCAGCCCTTCTCGGTCGGCGCGGAGGTACTGGCGCGTCCCGCGGTGTGGGGCAACCTGCTGTTTCTGGGCGTCGTCGCGTCGATGCTCTGCTACATCCTGTGGAACGCCGCCATGCACCGGCTCGGAGCCGTAAGAACCACGAACTATATCTATTTCAACCCATTGGTCACGATCGTCACGGCCGCGCTCTGCATCGGCGAACGGATCACCGCGGCGGCCTCGCCGGAGCGGCCCTGATCCTCTACGGCATGTGGCGGGCGGAACGGCGGCCCGCATCGGGCAATAAAATCCCACGGCCCGACGTTCCGTGATAAACCCGCAAAGTCAGCATGCTGAAATTCCTACTCGTCTGCGCCGCATTCGCGGCCCTGCCGATACAGGCGCAAACACTCTCCGGACGCATCGTCGGAGCTGACGCCCGACCGGTCCCCTACGCCAACATAGGACTCAAGAACCGCCCCGCGGGAACCGTATCCGAACGGGACGGCTCGTTTACGCTCCGCATTCCCGACCTGAGCGTCCGGGACACGCTGCGCATATCCTGCATCGGGTATGCCGCACGGGAGATTCCGGCCGCCGGACACGACGCACGGCCGCTGGAGATACGGCTGCAGGAGCAGCCCCAGACACCGCTGAGTCCCGTGATAACCCATATTCCCCGCAAACGCTACACCTTCGGCCGCAGCATCGGCAGCAAAACCGTTTCAGCGCGGCGTTCCGCGCCGGGCAGGAAGGCGGCGAGATGGGCGTGAAATGCAAGCTCGGAGAGCTCCGGGGTGAGTTGCAGCGGGTGCGGCTCAATCTGGCGGGATGCAAGGGCGTGGACACGCTCCACATGCGCATAAACGTCTACGCCATGCGGGGCGACCGTATCCGCAAAAACCTGCTCGCGGAACCGGTCTATTTCTCGGTTCCGGCGTCGGAGGCCGACAAGACGACGACCGTAGACCTGCGGCCCTACGAGATATTCGTAAGAGGCGACTTCCTGATCTCGGTCGAGAACCTGACACACATGCCGGCGGGGGCGAAATACTGGATTCGCGCCCGGCTGCTCGCGCGCACCTACACCCGCGACACGAGTCAGGCGCCGTGGAAGATGCGCAAGGCCGGGGTCGGGCTGAGCGTCGACGTGCTGGTGGAGCCGGAATAGAAAACCCCGCCACCGTCTCCGTTCCTGCGGCGGAGCGTCCGGCCCTTCGTTCCGGTCATCCGACGGCGGCGGCATTGTGCGGATTGCAAATTATTTGCTAAATTTGTCCGTATCACCAAACCCGACCGTCACCATGACCCGACTCTTCACCTCCTTCTGCGCCTTCGTGATCGCCACGGGCGCCTTCGCACAGGCCGGCTACCGCCCGGCCCCGGAAAACCTCCTGTCACGCAGCCAATTCGCCGACTGCCGGTTCGGCATATTCCTCCACTGGGGGCTTTACGCCATGCTCGCGCAGGGCGAATGGGCGATGACCAACCACAACCTCAACTACCGGGAGTACGAAAAGCTCGCGGGAGGATTCTATCCCTCGAAATTCGACGCGGACGCATGGGCCGAGGCTTTCCGCCAAGCGGGAGCGCGCTACGTCTGCTTCACGACGCGCCATCACGACGGATTCTCGATGTTCCGCACGGCGCAGACGCCCTACAACATCGTCGATGCCACGCCTTTCGCCCGCGACGCGGTGAAGGAGTTGGCCGACGCGTGTCACCGCCGCGGACTGCGCGTCCACTTCTACTACTCGCTGATCGACTGGTGGCGCGAAGACGCCCCGCGCGGCCGGACGGGACTCGGCACGGGCCGCCCGGCCGAAAAGGAGGACGCCGACGCCTATTTCGGCTTCATGAAGGCGCAGCTCACCGAACTGCTGACACAATACGGCGACGTGGGCGCCATCTGGTTCGACGGCATCTGGGATCAGGACGAGAATCCCGGATTCGACTGGCGGCTGGGCGAACTCTACGGGCTGATACACAAATTGCAGCCCGGATGCCTGATCATCAACAACCACCATCTCGCACCGTTCGAAGGCGAAGACGCGCAGGCGTTCGAACGCGACCTGCCGGGAGAGAACACGGCCGGATATTCGGGGCAGGAGATCAGCCGCCTGCCGCTCGAAACGTGCCAGACGATGAACGGCATGTGGGGATACAAGATCACCGACCAAAATTACAAATCGGCGCAGACGCTCGTGCGCTATCTCGCAGGGGCCGCAGGACGCGGCGCGAACCTGCTGCTCAACATCGGTCCCCAGCCCGACGGCGCGCTGCCCGCGGCGGCTCTCGAACGGCTTGACAGCATGGGACGCTGGCTGCGCGCGAACGGCGAAACCATCTACGGCACGCAGGCAGGACCCGTAAGCCCGCGCAGCTGGGGCGTGACCACGCGCCGCGGCGACAAAATCTACGTACACATTCTCGACTGGCCCGACGAAGAGCTGTTCGTGCCCGTCAGAGACGAACGCATCCGGCGGGCGGTACGCTTCGCCGACAAACGCGCGGTCGCCTTCTCGCAGGACAAGGCGGGCGTGACGCTGCGCTTGGGCGAAAAGCCTGCGGGAGCGGACTGCATCGTGGAACTGACAGTCGGACAATAGCAAAAAAAGATGCGGTCCGGAAATCCGGACCGCATCTCGAAAAATATATGTGAGCCTTACGGCTGAAGTGTTCGGAACACTTCGGAATTACTTCACCTCCTCGAACTCGACGTCCTCAGGCTGCGAGCTGTCACCGTTCGACGCATTGCCGGCGTTAGCCTGCGACTGCTGGCCGGCATCGGCTCCGGGCTGGGCGCCCTGCGCCTGCTGCTGGGCGTAGATGTCCTGCGAAGCGGCCTGCCATGCGGCATTCAGTTCGGCGATAGCCGTGTCGATAGCCGCGACGTCGGCGTTCTTGTGAGCCTCCTTCAGCTTGGCCAAAGCCCCCTCGATCGCCGATTTCTTGTCGGCAGGAAGTTTGTCGCCGTACTCCTTGAGCTGTTTCTCGGTCGCAAAGATGTTCGAGTCGGCGGCGTTGATCTTGTCGATACGCTCCTTCTCCTCCTTGTCCTTCGCTTCGTTGGCCTTCGCCTCGTCGCGCATGCGCTGGATCTCCTGCTCGGTAAGGCCCGAAGAGGCCTCGATGCGGATCTTCTGCTCCTTGCCCGTGCCCTTGTCCTTGGCCGATACGTTCAGGATGCCGTTGGCGTCGATGTCGAACGTCACCTCGATCTGCGGCACGCCGCGCGGTGCGGCGGGAATGCCGTCCAAGTGGAAGCGGCCGATCGACTTGTTGTCGCGGGCCAGCGGACGCTCGCCCTGACAAACGTTGATCTCGACCGAAGGCTGGTTGTCGGCAGCCGTCGAGAAGACCTCCGACTTGCGGGTCGGGATGGTGGTGTTGGCGTCGATGAGCTTGGTCATCACGCCGCCCAGCGTCTCGATACCCAGCGACAGCGGCGTAACGTCGAGCAGCAGCACGTCCTTGACCTCGCCCGTGAGCACACCGCCCTGAATTGCGGCGCCGATGGCCACCACTTCGTCGGGGTTCACGCTCTTGTTGGGCGTCCTGCCGAAGAACTCCTCCACGATCTTCTGGATCGCGGGAATACGGGTCGAACCGCCCACGAGGATCACCTCGTTGATCTGCGAGGCGTCGAGCCCCGCGTCGCGCAGCGCCAGTTTGCAGGGTTCGATGGTCTTGCGGATCAGGTGATCGCAGAGCTGCTCGAACTTGGCACGCGTGAGCGACATCACGAGGTGCTGCGGAATGCCGTTTACGGGCATGATATACGGGAGGTTGATCTCCGTCGTCGTCGAGGACGAGAGCTCGATCTTCGCCTTCTCGGCGGCCTCCTTCAGACGCTGGAGGGCCATCGGGTCCTGACGCAGGTCGATCTGGTGCTCGGCCTTGAACGCCTCGGCCATATAGTCGATCAGCACGTGGTCGAAGTCGTCGCCGCCGAGGTGCGTATCGCCGTTGGTGGACTTCACCTCGAAGACGCCGTCGCCAAGTTCGAGGATCGAAATATCGAACGTACCGCCGCCGAGGTCGTACACGGCGATCTTCATGTCGCTGTTCTTCTTGTCCATACCGTAAGCCAGTGCGGCAGCGGTCGGCTCGTTGATGATACGGCGCACCTTCAGACCTGCGATTTCGCCCGCCTCCTTGGTGGCCTGACGCTGCGAGTCGGAGAAGTAGGCAGGAACCGTGATGACGGCTTCCGAAACCTCCTGTCCGAGGTAATCCTCGGCAGTCTTCTTCATCTTCTGAAGGATGATCGCCGAAATCTCCTGCGGCGTGTACTGACGTCCGTCGATATCGACGCGGGGCGTATTGTTGTCGCCCTTGACGATTTCATACGGAGCGCGTGCGATGTCGGAGGCCACCTGATCGTAACGCTCGCCCATGAAACGCTTGATCGAGAAGACCGTGCGTTTGGGGTTGGTGATAGCCTGACGCTTGGCGGGGTCGCCCACCTTGCGCTCGCCGTCCGCCGCGAAAGCCACTACCGACGGAGTCGTGCGGTGTCCTTCGGAGTTGGGAATAACTACAGGCTCGCTGCCTTCCATCACTGCCACGCAGGAGTTAGTAGTTCCTAAGTCGATACCAATAATCTTTGCCATAATCGTATATGAGTTTAATTGTTTATATTTTTTCCGTTTTCTGTCCGTGCCGCCGGAGTTCTTCCGCCCTGCGGGTCCGGAGCGCCGGTCACGTCCTGAATTTGAACAAAGGTTGTACCAAACGGCAATCTCTGCCAAATTGTCAGCAGAATGGCAGACCGGGCCGGGAATATCGCCCCGGAAAGCAGGACGCAAGGTGTTATTTTGTCAGAAACGGCGCGGCGACCAAGCTGCGGAAGGCGGAGGCTTTTTCGAGGAAAGGCAGACCGACGGAACCGCTGCGGAACGACACGGCAAGCAGCTCCCGCAGACATGCAGGCCGGGATTCCGCGGATACAAAAGCCGTGGTCCGGACCGAACGGCAGCGGAAAGAGAAGCGGCGCAACGGCGGGCGATAAACAACCCGCGGCAAGGAATAGACAATGGACGACGACCAACAAACGGCGGGCGATGAACGATGGGCGGCGCAAAGGGCGATGCAAAGGGCGATGCAACGAAGACAGACAGGACTGCGGAGTCAGGCGGCAAAAAAACAGGCCTGCGCAACCGCAGGCCCGACGACACGGCCCGAAGGCCGGCATACAATATTTATTTCTGCTCGCCTAGAATACGCATCGCAACGTCGAGAATCGTCGTATCGTCCAGCGTAACCACGCCTCCGTCCGGCCCCGGCTCGAAATGGACACCCACGCATTCTTTCGCCTCGTGTTTCCCTCCGAAATAGTTGCGGACGGTGTCTACATCGATTCCTAACTCATCTGCAATGCGCTGCGAGCTGCCGCTGGGCAGTCTGTCCTTGATACGGCGCAACTCGTTAAATGTGATAATCATATCCGTTGAATTTTAAGTTGAAGTTCTGCATCACTAAGTTAATACATTTTTGGTGAACTGCAAAATTTCTGCCTTAAAAATGTGTAATAAAAACGAAACGGGGAGATAATAAAAAAGAAACCGCACTTTCCGTCGGGAAAGTGCGGTTTCAGTTTTCGTATCCGGCGCCGGATTACTCCTTCGGCTCGATGTAAAGCTGGAAAATAAGCGGCGTGAACGAGGGAATCTCGGTATTGATGGTCTTGACCGTAGTTCCCGTGCTGGAGCTGTTGTAGTCGCTGCCGTACATGTCGCCGTAATAACCGCCGTAGTAGCCGCCGTAACCGCCGTAATAGTTATTGTAGTAACCGCCGTAATAGCCGCCGCTGCCGTAATAGCTGTTGGCGTAATTCAGGTAGTTCAGGTAATCGTAATAGCTCGACGAATAACCGCTCGTGCCCGACGTGGAGGAGCTGGTCGATCCGGTCTTGCCCGACGAGCCATAGGCGTTGGTCGAAGTGGTGATCAGCTCGGCCCACTGGCCGTACTTGAGGTTGGGAATCGTGTAGTGGAAGGCTTCGATCATCTTTCTTTCCGACGGCTTATAGGAGAGCGCCGAACCGGCGGATTTGACCTCGCCGTAAATGATCTTCTTCACCTCGTCGATATTCGTATCGAAGATAAAGCCGTCGAGGAAACGCCCGATATACCAGATTTTGGCTGTACCTTCGAGCGTCACCGAATCGGCGTCGAGCTTCACGACGCCTTCGTATTTATCGTCGTCGTCAGGATAGAAACGCTTTTTCAGCGCTTCGGCGATCTTCTCATCGATCGTTTTTACGGACTCTTCGGTCACATAGGGTTCGTATCCCGAGTGGTACGGAGCCGGATAATCCAGCCGGTCTGCGGCCTGCGTCGGATCATAGCGCACGTTCACATAGAGCTGCGGAATGGTATCGCAGGCGCTGACCCAGCGTTTGTCGGTCACATAGGCGTGGTTCGGGTCTTCGGGATCGGTCGGACGAACGACGGTTTGCGTCTTTTCGTCGGCTTCCTTGCCGTAGACCAGCCGGCCGCCGTTGCCGTCGCTGAATTCGTCCACGTTTTTACCCTCGCGTTCGAGGGGGTTGCTGACCGTATCGCGGATCTCCATCGTGACAATGAACGGACGGTTGGCGCTCAGCGTATATTTGCTCGGAGAACCCTGCCCTTCATAGCCTCCCGTACCCTCGACGCCGTTGCCGACGACGGTAGAGGGCATGTAAAGCTGTATCTTGGAGCCGATGCGGAGCTGCAGCTCGGTAGAGGTGAGACGGCGCTCGGGATCGTTTTTATACTTGTCGAAATACTCCTGGTCGAGTTTCAGCGTGTTGCGCATGGCCAGCCACGTGCCCTCCATCAGTCCCGTATTTTCGGTGCCGCAATAGCGGTAAAACGGCACATAATGGGTATACTTGGAAAAAGCGCCCGTCAGCTTGGCGTCGGATGCACTGCGTGTGAGGATAATATTGCCGGCCAGATCGCGCCCCGTGAAGTCGAACGACACCCAGATCGGCTCCTTGTTGAGCGGATCTTTATCCGGCTCCCCGGCATCGAGTACGTCGATATAATAACCGCCGTCAGGCTGGTAGTTCTTCACCAGATCGGGACGGTGCTGGGTCATCCACGCTTCGAGCGCCTGATTCTCGAACTGAACGTACGATTCGTCTTCGTCTTTCGCACAGGATGTCAGCGCCAGAAGGCCGGCAACCGGCACGCATAAAAAACGGGTAATAAATTTCATATTTTCGGTTTGTATTTTACTCGACACTGTTTACCGTAAAAAAATAAGCGACGGGACTCTCCTTCGGGATCGTACTGAAGTTGATGTCGCCGTAAGCCATATTGTAGGTCATGTAGGATTCGACATAGTCGCCCTCACGACAACCAAGTAACGCTTCGTAAAGCCCTTTTATTATGCCGGAACCGCGCATATCTATCTCCAGCGGTTCGGACGACCACGCGCCCGGCGTCAGACCGGGACCGTTTTCGGGATCTTCCATCGCCGCGATCAGCACCGGATCGTTCGAATAATAGGGCACCGTAAGGTTGGTGGAGGACGTCGCGGGCGTCACGATATTGGCAAAGGTGAAGACGTAGGCGCTGAAAGTGACGGTCACCTTCGAGGTGCGCGTCACCTCGGTCCAGTTCACGCGGTCGGGGTTGTTGATCCCCGCGATGTAACGGTAGACCGCGTTGCCCGAAGTGGTGAAGTATGGCTCGTCGCTCCCCTCTTCCAGCTCCTCATAGGCCACGAGCTTGGGCGAATGGCTGCCGGTCAGGTAGGAGACGATCTTGGTCTTCTGCGTGGGCAGGATGTCCTCCTCGTCGGAGCATCCGGCCAGCAGCACCAGCGCCGCGAATATGGATATGAAAACTCTGCTCATCGTCGTATAATCGTGCAAATTTACAAAAACAATCCGATTTTACAGCATGAAACGCAAAAAAAGCCCCGGTTAGCATGCCGGGGCAAAAAAAAGACGGCCGAAGCCGTCGATTATGCTACCGATAATAGTCTTTCCGGGGATTTTTGAGACGTTGAATTCGCCGTTGCTTCAGATATATGACGCCTACACCGATCAGGAAGGCAAAGGCGAACACCCCTAGCAGGATACCGATAAAGCCAAGAGGGATTTGTTCTTCCATAAATCAATAATATCAAGTAACGGGTGCGAAGGTATAGCAAATATCTTACCAAACCAAACAAACGGGGGGGGGAATTATTCGATTTCGTTGATGAAAAAAGACTTTTCATAGGCTTTTTAAGCCCATTCGCACCAAATCCTCGACCGAAGCCCCCGGATTTTCGCGCAGAATGCCGCGAAGAGCCTTCTCGGCGGCAGTTTTGGCAAAGCCGAGCATGACCAGCGCCGCGAGCGCCTCTTCGAGCTTTTCGCCGTTGCCGGCAGCCGGAAGGGCGGTGTCGGCGTCGCCCAGTCCGGTGAGCTTGCCGCTCAGCTCGACGATGATTTTCTGGGCGGTTTTCAGCCCCAGCCCCTTGACGTTTTTCAGCAGCACGGCGTTGCCTGCGGTGATGATGCCCTGCAATTCGCGCGGCGAATAGGTCGAAAGAATCATCCGGGCGGTATTGCCGCCGACGCCCGACACGCTGATCAGATGGCGGAAGAGTTCGCGCTCGGTTTTGGTCGCGAAACCGTAGAGCAGCTGCGCGTCCTCGCGCACGACGTAATGGACGTACAGACGGGCCGTCTCGGTGTGCTCGATGGCCGAAAACGTTTCAAGCGAGATATGGAGGTAATAACCTACCCCGCCGGCATCTATAACTGCGTATGCGGGAGCGACTTCGGCCACCGGACCGCTGATGTATTCATACATGGAGTCAAAATTTACAAGGCGTGGGGCAAAAATAAAGATTTTTTTTTACCTTTGTGATTCAAAAGCGGAATATTTAACTAAACCCGATAAAAAACGACATGAAAAAAATGCTTTTTACGGCGCTTGTTGCGGCTTGCGCCATGACGGCCTGCGGTACGAAAACCACTGAGACGGCGGCCGCCGCAGAAGAGGCGACCCGCGAAATCGGCTCAAGCGACATCGCCTATGTACAGGTGGAAGCCGTGCTGGCTCAGTGCGATCTTTTCCTGAACGAAGGCAAGGCCCTGCAGGAGAAGACCCAGAAGGCGCAGAAGAGCTGGGCGCAGAAGGAGCAGAACCTTCAGTCCGAAGCCGCCCAGTTACAGGAGAAGTATCAGAAGGGACTGATTACGACCAACGACGCGCAGGCCCAGCAGCAGAGCATCGAAAAGCGCGTGGCCGCCTACCAGTCCTCGGCGCAGAAAGAGGCACAGGCGCTCGACGAAGAGAACTTCGTATTCACCAACCGGGCGCAGGATCTGCTGCACCGCGCCGTGCAGGATATCAACGCCGACAAAAAGTACAAGATGATCGTCAATTCGACGGCCCTTATCGACGCCGACACGACGCTCAACATCACCCCCGCCGTGCTGGCGAAGGTAAACGAGCTGTATGCGGCCGACCAGAAAGCCGAGAAGAAATAAGCAATCCGGTTCCGCTGCATGAATAAGAGCCGTCCCCTGCGGGACGGCTTTTTTCGTGGACGCGCCTGCGTGGGGAACCGCCGAAACATGCCTGCCGGGCTGCGGCGACCGGCAGGCCGGCAGCACATCGGCACGACTTATTGAGGCCCGACCGAGGAAAAGTCCGTATTTTTTTATACATTTGCAGGAAAACTAAAAAGCAACGCACACGCAATGGGTTTCGTTCCGTTCACATTCGTCGATTTCATAGACATCATTCTGGTCGCCGTGATCATGTACTGGATCTACCGCATGACCAAAGGCACCAACGCGCCCTATATTCTCTCAGGCATCATCGCCATCTACCTGCTATGGGTCGTCGTGCGGACGCTCAACATGGAACTGCTCTCCACAATTCTGGGACAGCTGATTTCGGTCGGAGCCATTGCGCTGATCATCGTCTTCCAGCCCGAACTGCGACGCTTCCTGCAGATGATCGGCATGCGCCAGAAACATTTCAACTTCATCACCCGCATCTTCTCGACGGGCGACGATGCGGTGCAGACCAACGTCGTGCCGATCGTCACGGCCTGCCGCGAGATGTCGGAAACGAAAACCGGCGCGCTGATCGTCATCGGACAGCAGAGCGACCTGCGGCTGATCGCCGAGGGCGGCATCGCACTCGACGCAAAGGTTTCGACGCCGCTGATCCGCAATATCTTCTTCAAGAACGCCCCGCTGCACGACGGCGCCGCAATCATCGAAGGCGACCGCATCGTGGCCGCCAAGTGCATCCTGCCCGTAACGCAGAGCGACGTTCCCAAATCGTACGGCACGCGCCACCGCGCCGCGATCGGCATGAGCGAGATTTCGGACGCCATCATCATCGTCGTTTCCGAAGAGACGGGCGGCATTTCGATCGCACAGAGCGGCGAACTGCGCCGTGACATCGATCCGGTACGGTTGCAGCAGACCCTGCAACGCTATCTGACGATCAACACCCGCAAGCGTTCGAAAAAAGAGGTGGCCGAGTAGGGCCGCAGAAAGCGAGGGCTGTTTCCTCCGGCCGTAAAAGAGCGGACGACCGGACCGGTAGTTGAATCCGGGCCGCAGAAGAGCGGACGATCGGACCGGTAGTTGAATCCGGGCCGCAGAAGAGCGGACGATCGGGCCGGCTGAATCCGGACGCTGTTGAAGAGCAGACAGCTCCCGACAAACCGAAAAACGGCAGGACAGAAGTCCCGAAATAAAAAAAGAGGCGGACAAATGTCCGCGGCCGGGAGCGGTAAACGCCCGGCAGACAACTGCAGTCGGAAGCAGCCGATCCGGTTCCGGAAAACACACGGCGGCGGGACCGGCTGCGATGCGAAGCCGAAATCCGAACGGCATTCGGAATACGGTATCTACATCCACCAATTCAAAACAGAATTTGCGAAATGATTTTTCCAGCACCTACACCCCGGCTCGTGCTGCGCGCATGGCGGGAAGAAGACCTCGGAACATTTACGGCCATGAACGCCGACCCGCGCGTGATGGAGTACTTTCCGGCACCGCTGGCGCCGGAGCAGTCGGCGGAATTCATAGAACGCATACGCGAGGAGTTCTCGACCGAGGGATTCGGCCTGTACGCCGTCGAGCGGCGCGAGGACGGCGAGCTGCTCGGTTATACGGGGCTGCACCGCGTAACGTTTACGGGCATGAAGGATAAAATCGAAATCGGTTGGCGCCTGCGGGCCGAGTTCTGGGATCAGGGTTATGCGACGGAAGCGGCGCAGGCCTGCGTAGCGCTCGCCGCAAAGCTGGGCATCGAAGAACTGGTAGCCTTCACGACCGTCACGAACCTGCGCTCGCAGCGGGTCATGCAGAAGCTCGGCATGGAGCTTTTGTGCGAGTTCGACCACCCCGCCCTGCCCGAAGGCCATCCCCTGCGACGGCATGTGCTCTACCTGATCGGGACTGAAAAATAGAAGCGGCGAAACAGGAGCTGCCGGGAGGCCGGTCCCGTCGGGCAGCCGCAAGAGCGGGCAGCCCGTCCGGCCATGCACCGGAATTTTATTTCGAATAGTATTTTTCAATTCCGCCGAATCCCCGTATCGTCTTATTTTCCTTCGTCTTGCAAATGAAGTGGTTCAACCGCTTCCCGAACTCTTCGGGACGCGACCTCGCAGCTTCGATGTAGGCAATGCGGATACGTTTATAGGTTTCCGGAAAACGGCAGTAGTTTCTCTAGACCGTTCGATCTTCTTTCAGCCGGTCGATGATATCGTCCGGAAATACAAAAGGGACGGAAAGCACCTTCTGTATCTTCTCCTCGAATTTCGGGTGTATCATTCCATTGTCCATGAGCCATTTAAGTCTTTCCTTATTGGCTTGCGAGTAAGGACTTTTGGGATTTCTGGGGGTGAAACGCTGAATTTTATGCTCTGCGTCGAGGGGTCTTATCGTGCTGTCGATCCAATCGAAACAAAGGGCTTCTTCAACCGCATCATTATATACGATGCTTTTCTTACCGGACGACTTATGCGGAAACACGAACCATATCTCACGGGCCGTATCGAAATTGTCAGTCAGCCATCTCCGCCACTCCTCGCGGTTTTCAAAATACTTTATTCCACTTTCCGTTGTCATAATAACCGATTTTGGATTCGAGCGATTGTCCTGCACCCGACAATACTTCGGCGCAGGACGTACGACCGAATACGGGAAAAACGAAAAGCCGTGGAAAATCCACGGCTTGTAAAATATCAGACAGCACCCGCATCGGCCGGGAACCCCGTTCCTCGCGGCCGGCACTGTCCGGCTGAAACCCAGCCCCTATTCGGCCGACTGCTCGGCGGGAACTTCGGCGGCGGGAATCTCGGCCTGCGGCATCGTGGCGGGAGTTTCCGACTCGATAACGCGCTCCTGAAGCGCCTTAACGTCCTTCGAAATCTCGCTGTTGCTCTCGGCGACAAGGCCTTTGTCCATAGCCAGCGTAGCGACCAGACTCAGCACGACGATAGCAATGGCCATCGTCCACGTGAATTTCTCCAAAAAGTCCGAAGTCTCGCGCACGCCCATCACTTGGTTCGACGCGCCGAAGTTGGCGGCCATGCCGCTCTTGGGGTTCTGCACCAATACCGCAAGGATGATCAATACGCTCGCGATGAGTATCAGGGCAATGCAAATCGTGTATAACATATCGTTGAATTTTAATTATTGTTTTCCAATTTGCCAATTAGCTCGGCAAAGTAAACACTTTTTTCGGGATTTAGCAAACTTAATTTGCGATAAATCGCTATTGCTTTGTCACAAAGCCCCTGCGCGAGATAGATTTCGGCCAGCTCTTCGCTCACGACCTCGTCGTCGTCGTCCAGCTCGGCGGCCGTGCGGACCTCCTCCTCCGGTTCGCCGTCGGCCGCGACGATGCGCAGGTCGTCCTCCTGCAGAAAGCGGTCGATGATGTCGTCCGACGAAAGCCGCAGGACGGCCTCCGCGTCGATCGGTCGGCGCAGCAGCGAACTCTGCGCCCGCCACGGGGCCGTGACGGCCAGCCGCGGATCGCATATCCCGGTTACGATCTCCCGTGCGATACGGACCGGAGCGAACCATTCGTAACGCGCCGCGAGGGCGTCCAGCTCCCCGGCGGAAGGGCGCTCCGCGGTGGCGGGCGATGCGAGGTATTGTCTGAAATCCGTCATGCCGCGCAGGTTTTACCAGTTGGAGGCCGAAGCCTGAAAAATATCCGTAACCAGTTTATCGACGATCTGGGGGATCAGCTCGCCCTCGACCTCGGAGAGCAGCCGCGTGGATTCGTAATCCTCGAAAGCCGTGAACGTCCGGTTGAACGACATTTTTTCGTCGAGCGCATTCGTGAAGCGCACCTTGACGGTGATCGAAAGGCGGTTGAGCACCGCGTAGTCGTCGGTCGAAACCGACGAGGTCGCCGACATGTAGTTGGTGATCTCGCCCTCGAAGGCGAAGTCGCCGCCCTCCTCGACCTGCATCAGGCGGGTGCGGCGGGTGAACATGTCAACCAGTGCGTCGGTGAGCGTCGAACTGAGGATCGGCGCGACCATCGTGGCGTTGTTGGGGAAATAGGCCACGCTGAAGGTCTTGGCGTCGGGCGGAATCGAAGCACCCGAAAGCGAATATTTGATGGCCACGCCGCAGCCCGTCAGCAGGGCGGCGCAAAGGGCCGTGATTGCGAATTTTATCTTCATGCCGAAATTCTATCGTTTTACTCCGGTTCGGAACCGGTTATTTTCAGTGCACTCCGCCGGACGATCCGGGGAGGGCCGTCAGCCGTCAGTTCTCTTCGATGCCCAGCTCCTTGATCTTGCGGTAGAGCGTGCGCTCGGACATGAACAGCTCGGCGGCGGCTTCGCGGCGGCGTCCGTTGTTGCGGCGCAGGGCGCGGATGATCTGCTCGCGCTGCATGTCGGCCTTGGTCATCTCGCGCGGCGGCTCGTCGGTCACCTCCTCTCTCTCGGCGAAGACCGGAACCGAGCCTGCTGCATAGACGGGCGCGGAGCTTTGCGCCGTGGTCGGCAGCAGCGCCTTGATGTCGCGGACCGGCTCCTGACAGGGGTTGTGCAGCAGCTCGGACATCATCCGCTTCAGGTCGTTGATGTCGGCGCGCATGTCGAAAAGCACCTTGTAGAGCAGTTCGCGTTCGGTGGACATCGCGTCGTCGAGCGGCGCCCCGCCCATCATGACGGGAGCACCCCCACCCTGCGGCGGCAGGTATTTGGCCAGCACGTCGGGCGTAATGAGACGCGTCTGCTCGATGGCCGATATCTGTTCAGCAACGTTTTTAAGCTGGCGGATATTGCCCCGCCAGTAATAATGCATCAGCATCTCGCGCGCCGCGGGATCGAGCGTCACGGCGGGCATGCGGTACTGCACGGCCACGTCGGCGGCGAATTTGCGGAACAGCAGCGGAATGTCCTGCGGACGCTCGCGCAGCGCCGGAACGGTGATCGGCACCGTGCTCAGGCGGTAATAGAGATCCTCGCGGAAGCGGCCCGAAGCGATGGCCTGCTGCAAATTCATGTTCGTGGCCGCGACGACGCGGACGTCGGTCTTCTGGACCTTCGACGAACCGACACGTATGAATTCGCCCGTCTGCAGCACGCGCAGCAGGCGCGCCTGCGTCGGATGCGGCAGTTCGGCGACCTCGTCGAGGAAGATCGTACCCCCGTCGGCCTCCTCGAAATAGCCCTTGCGGGCTTCGAGCGCTCCGGTGAAGGAGCCTTTCTCGTGGCCGAAAAGCTCCGAGTCGATCGTGCCTTCGGGAATGGCCGCGCAGTTGACGGCTATATATTTATTGTGTTTGCGGGCCGAGTAAGCGTGGATGACCTGCGGGAAAAACTCCTTGCCCACGCCGCTTTCGCCCGTGACGAGTACCGTCAGGTCGGTCGGAGCCACGCGCACGGCGACCTCCAGCGCCCGGTCCAGAAGTTCCGAAGCGCCGATGATGCCGAAGCGTTGTTTGACTGTGGTGATATCCGTCATTTATTCCGTAATGGGTTGTTCTGGTTGTGCCGCATCGCCGGACGCCGCGGTATGGGTGTCGGCAGGCTGTTCGAGGTACTGCATCTCGATCTCCCGGTCCTTCGCCTCGCGCAGATAGCCGAACGCGATGGCCGCGACGGCGAGGGCCGCGGCGATCAGGGCGATCCAGATGAAGCGGTCCGCCTTGCGGCGGCGCGGAGGACGGTCCACGTAAGTATAGGCGTCGGTGTTTTTGGGCGGCTTGCCGTAGCGCAGGCCGCGCACCGAAGGATCGGGAGCCATCTTGGCCGAAGTCGAAATGCGGGGTTCGTCGTAGGGCCGGCGGGCGGGCTTCGGCTGTCCGTCGGACGCCGCGGCCGCACCGGGAAGTCCGGATGCGCCGGATGCGGACTCCGCACGGCGGGATTCGAAAGCGAAGGCGATGGTGCCGTTGGGACCGGGCCTCATCACGCCGAAACCGTCGAGCCGGAATTCGGCGCCGTGCTCCACGGCGTGGCGCACCTCGAAGACGAAGCGGTCGATCTCCCCCGCCGCTTCCAGTTCGCTCAGCCCCCCGTCGATAAGCAGACGGCGGAGCGTCCCGTCGTCGCGCTTCAGAAGTTCCGAGAAAACGATGCTTACGCCCGGCTCCTTGACGATAAACGTCCCAAGCTGGGGAACGACGAGCCGTTTGTGCGACTCAAGATATTGCGATATGGTGCGAATCAACACGATTGAAATCTTGCTTGAAATTTGCACCAAAAGTACCTTTTTTCGAAGAAAAAACCAAAATTCGGGGGAGTTTTTCAAAATAATCCGGCAAAGTGTTGGTTATACGAAAAATATTCGCCTACTTTGCATCCCGTTTTTTCGGAAAATCCGGGCGAGCTACATTGCCCGAAAATTTCGGATGTAGACGGGACGGATTGTAAAAACCACGACAAACGAGCCATGAAGGACAAGTACATCGACCTCATCGAACAGACGTTCGACTTCCCGCAGGATGAGTTCTCGGTCGAAGACAACGAGTTGAATTTCCATGACATCCCGCTCATGGAACTGATCAAACAGTACGGTACGCCGCTCAAGATAACGTACCTGCCGAAGATCTCGCAACAGATCAACCGCGCCAAGCGCATGTTCAACGTGGCGATGGCGAAGGTCGACTACAAAGGCTCGTACAACTATTGTTACTGCACCAAGTCGAGCCATTTCTCGTTCGTGCTGGAGGAGGCCATGAAGAACGACGTCCACCTGGAAACGTCGTCGGCATACGACATACATATAATCAATGCGCTTTACGACGGCGGCATCATCGACAAAGACCGTTACATCATCTGCAACGGGTTCAAGCGCCCGCAGTACGTGGAGAACATCGCCCAGCTGGTGAACGACGGCTTCGTCAACACGATCCCCGTGCTGGACAACAAGGAGGAGCTCGACCTGTTCGAGGACGCCTTCACCAAGAAATGCAAGGTCGGCATCCGCATCGCCTGCGAGGAGGAACCCAAGTTCGAGTTCTACACCTCGCGGCTGGGTATCCGCTACAACGACATCCTCGACTTCTACAAGGCCAAGCTCAAGAACAGCAAGAAGTTCCAGCTCAAGATGCTGCATTTCTTCATCAACACGGGCATCAAGGACACGGCCTACTACTGGAACGAGTTGTCGAAGTGCATGAACGTCTACTGCGAACTCAAAGCCATCTGCCCCGAGCTGGACAGCCTCAACATCGGCGGCGGATTCCCCATCAAGAACTCGCTCAACTTCGAATACGACTACGAATACCTGACCGAGGAGATCATCGCCCAGATCAAGAACATCTGCCACCGCAACGACACGGAGGAACCCAACATCTTCACCGAGTTCGGGTCGTTCACCGTAGGCGAAAGCGGCGCGGCGCTCTACTCGATCGTCAACCAGAAACAGCAGAACGACCGCGAGAACTGGTACATGATCGACTCGTCGTTCATCACTACCCTGCCCGACACATGGGGCATCAACCAGCGTTACATCATGCTGGCGGTGAACAACTGGGACAAGGAGTACCAGCGCGTACTGCTCGGAGGACTGACCTGCGACAGCGAGGATTTCTACAACGCCGAGTCGCACACCAACGCCATCTTCCTGCCCAAGCTCGAACCGGGCAACACGCAGTACATCGGATTTTTCCACACGGGAGCCTATCAGGAGTCGCTGGGCGGCTTCGGCGGCATCCAGCACTGTCTGATTCCCGCGCCCAAGCACATCATCATCGACCGCGACAAGAGCGACAACGAGTATTACACGCGCCTGTTCGCCAAGGAGCAGTCCTACCGCTCGATGCTGAGAATACTCGGATATTAGTCCGCACGCGAGACGCGGCACCAAACAAATAATGCCCGGCCCCGTTGACAATGAATCCGGCCCTTTCCAACGGGGCCGGATTTATTATTGCCGTCTGAGTCCCGTTCTTCCGGTCCGGGGTTCCGCTTTTTATTCGGCCGGCGGCGATTCCAGTCCGACCGTCCGGGTAATTCCGATTTCACGGGTGAAATTGTCGTCGTGGGAGACGACCAGCAGAGTGCCGCGATAATTGCGGACCGTGCGGGTCAGGATCGCAAGGCTCGAAAGGTCGAGGTTGTTGGTCGGCTCGTCGAGGACAAAGAGATCGGGAACGTGGTTGGCGATCATCAGGCTGCAGAGGCAGAGCCGCATCCGTTCGCCGCCGCTCAGCGTATCGCACCGCTTGTCCCACATCTGCTGCCCAAACAGCGCACGGTGAAGCCGCAGTTTCAGTTCGTGGTCCTGCAGATTGCCGTGATTGCAGCTCTGCGCCAGTTCCAGCACGCTCTGCGGGGTGTTCACACGGCTGTATTGCTGATCGAGACAGACATACGAGAAGTCAGCCCTGCCGATGCGTCCGGCAGTGGGTTCCAGTTCGCCGGTCAGCAGCCGGACGAGGGTCGTTTTGCCCGTGCCGTTGTCGCCGGTCAGGCGGATACGTTCGCCGCTGCGGATCTCCAGCGCAAGCGGTTCGCGCCACAACGGGCGGCCGGGCGCATATTCGAAATTCAGGCCGTCGGCCCGGACCAGCAGTTTGCCGTCGTGAAGCTGCGCGTCGTCGAAATCTATTTTCAGCTCGCACTGCGTCCGCTGCCGGCGGCGCAGTTCGTCCAGCCGCTCCCGACTGCCGTCGATCAGCTCCGCATGTTTCCCGACGAGCTGCGCCTTGGTCCGTTCGCCGCTGTCCTTCATCGTCCGGCGCAGGATGCGCGGAAGCTGGTCCTTGTGCCGCTCGCCCTGACGCATCCGCCGCTCCTGTCGCTCGCGGACCTCCTGCGCCTTTTTGCGGGCCAGCCGCAGGGCCGTCTGTTCGGAATCGACCTGCTGGGCCAGCGCCTCCTCCTCGATCCGTTTGCGTTCGCGGTAAAAATCATAGTTGCCGCCGTAGACTTTCAGTCCTTTCGCAGAGAGTTCGCAGGTCGTGCCGAGCAGGTTGAGCAGCGCGACGTCGTGGCTCACAACGACGATCGTCGCGCGGCTGGCACGGATCAGGTCATAGAGCCTGCGGCGGCCCGACGTGTCGAGGTGATTGGTCGGTTCGTCGAGCAGAATGACAGAGGGGTTATGGACCGAAATCCCCGCCAGACAGAGTTTCGTCCGCTCGCCGCCGCTCAGCGCATCGACCGGGTCGGTCAGGCCGACGTGCGGCAGTCCCCAGTGGTCGAGGGCGGCGCGGCAGCGGGCTTCGACGTCCCAATCGTCGGCCAGAATGTCGTAACAGCGGGGATCGGCGCTGCCGCCGCAGATGGCGCGGAGCGCATCGAGCTTGTCCGCGACGCCCAAAACGCCGACGGCGGAGATGCCGGCGGCGGAGAGGTGCTGAGGCACATAGTAGGGACGCGAGGAGCAGGCGATGCTTCCCGCGGCGGGAGCGAGTTCGCCCGCGACAAGTTTAAGGAGCGTCGATTTGCCGGCGCCGTTGTCGCCCACGACGGCAGCTTTGGCGCCCGCGGCGACGGACAGGTCTATTCCTTCGAACAGAAATTGCTGATTGCGGTAGCGGTACGAAACACCGCTAAGGATAATACTCATATGAAAACGATTAATAGCGGTCCCGCAGAATGGGGACCTGTTAAACCTCAGACCGGGTTGTTTTACGGCACGGCGTCGGTTTAATGAAACCGACCTACTAATCGTTTATTCTCATCGGAGCGGATATTGGTTCGGGTACAAAGATAGAGACAATAATCGAAGAAACCAAATAACAGTCCGTATTGCCGGCGATTAGGCCCCGGAAATGCTATCGGAAGCCGCTGAAAATCGCATTGCAGGCGGGATTTTTTCGAATTGTCGCTTTGCGCTCCGGCAAAAATTCGTATCTTGTGCGATCAAAACGGGGATAGGCCATTATGGAATGTAAAATACGGAAAGGATTGACGGGGCTTCTTGCGGGAAGCATGCTCTTTCTGTCCGGCTTCGCCACAGCCGGAGAAGCGGCGGACGAGAGCCGTAAGGATCTGACGACGGCAGGTGTTTCGGAAACTCCGTCTGCCCCGGCGAACGCAAACCGCGGCGGCGATCCGACAACAACGGAATCCCCGACAGCAGATCTCTATCAGGTCAACAGTACGATTAATGAACCAGTCGGCAGTCCGACCGGCGCAAGCGGTCCCGGCGCCTGTAAAACGGACGCTCCGCAATCCCCCGAAACCGCAAAATCCGACGCCAAACCGACAGTCGAATCCGCTCCCGGCACAGCGAACGGTTCGCCCGAAACGACGACGCCCCGGCCGGCAAAGCCGTCGGCGCAGAGCGCGGCGCGTTCGGCCGAATATGCCGCAGGGTACGACGCAGGATACAGAGACGGACATAAAAGGGGTTACCGCACCGGATACGAAACCGGATTTCAGGCTGGGTTCAGTGCCGGATCGGGGGCAGTGGGAAAACATCCGGACGGCGCATCCGGAACGGGTCCGGGATCCGGGTCCGGCACGGCAGAGAGCGGGGGCGCCGGCAACTGGGGCGGATCCGCGCCAAACAGCGGTAACTCCGACAGAAGTTCCGCGACGGGCGACGGCAACAACGGTTCCAGCACCGGTTTCGTGCCAAACGCGGGCACCCGCATAGCCTCCGCGACGGGCGCCAACACCCGTACGGACAGTACGGCAGCATTCCCCCGCCGTCGCTTCGTCCACGGTATCGGGCTGGAACTCCGTCCGGAATACGTGTGTCCGACCAATCCGTTCCTCGCGGGCGACAATCTGGCCCGGCAGCCGATCGACCTGTCGCTGGCCGCCCACCTGCGCTACTCGTTCCGCTTCCAGCCCGGATCGCGTCCCGACCGGATATACGGAGGCGCCTATCAGGGAATCGGGTTCTCCTACTACAGTTTCGAAAACCGGGAGGAGCTGGGCACGCCCGTGGCGTTCTATATTTTCCAAGGGGCGCGCATCGCGCGGATAAGCCGGCGGCTGTCGTTCAACTACGAGTGGAATTTCGGACTGTCGTTCGGCTGGAAACCCTACGACGCGCAGATGAACCCGGCCAACATAATGATGGGGTCGAAGATAAACGCCTACATCAACGCCGATTTCTACCTCAACGTGACGCTCACGCGCGAGCTGGATTTCTCGGCGGGACTCTCGATGACCCACTTTTCGAACGGCAACACCAAATTTCCCAATGCGGGACTCAACTCGATCGGCATGAAGTTCGGCCTGCTCTACTGTTTCGGCCGGGCCGACGATCCGCTCGTAAAACCGCGCAGGCCGCTTCTCGCGCCCGATTTCCCCCGCCATTTCAGCTACGATCTGGTGCTGTTCGGATCGTGGCGCCGCAAGGGTGTGGAGGTCGGCGACAAGCAGTACGCTTCGCCCAACGCCTACGGCGTGGCGGGCTTCAACTTCGCGACGATGTACAACTTCGGTTATAAATTCCGCGCGGGTCTCTCGCTGGACGGCGTCTACGACGGCAGCGCCAACGTCTACACCGAAGATTATATCGTCGAGGTCGGAGGCCGCGATCCCGGCTACACGTTCTACACCCCGTCGATCGACCGGCAGATCGCACTGGGAATATCGGGACGCGCCGAATTCGTCATGCCCTACTTCACGGTCGGCATCGGACTGGGAGTCAACGTCCTGCACAAGGGCGGCGACCTCAAGTCGTTCTATCAGATGCTGACGCTCAAGATCGCTGCCACACGGCGCACGTTCGTCCACATAGGCTACTGTCTCAAGGATTTCCAGACCCCGAACTACCTGATGCTGGGCGTGGGATTCCGCTTCAACAACAAATACCCGGTACTAAGGTAACGCAGCCCGCCGCAGCGCCCACTTGCGGCGCAGGCGCAGGACCGCCGTGACCAGAAACCGCGCGGGAACGACGCACAGCGTGCAGAACCACTGCCGCAGTCCCGGAACATGGAGGTCAGGCAGGCCGAAATCGGCGAACCGGCGGCCCCAGAGCAGGGGAATATACCACAACTTTGATATTGATTCGAAAATCGTTGCTGACGTTGTCCTCGTGCACGATTTCGAGCCACTTGCCCTTATCGGTGGCGAGGTAGACCGTGGGCTGCTGGCGGATGGCTTTGGTATGACGGTAGGAAACGATGGTTTCGGAGTGCGCATCGAACGGCTCGACGAGCGTCAGGAAGTGATTGTTCGTGTAGCGCATTTTGAGCGCGAAGCGCCGGTCGGTGAAATACTGGTAACCGTAAAGAAGGCTGTAGATGCGTTTGCCGGAGGAGAAGCGGATTTCGCGCTGAAGCAGTTCGACGGCGTCGGCGGCCAATGCGTCGTCGTTATCGAGATTGGTAGTAATCAGCAGCTGCGGAGGGGGGGGGTGGCCAGCTCTTCACGCCCGGCCAGCAGGCCTGAAATCGTAGTGCGCAGACTTTCGGTCAGGCGTCCGGCCTGCCCGGCGCTGTAAAATACGGACCGGAACTGCGGACAGACGGACTGGTAACCGCCGATGCGGCGGCGGTAAGCCGCGGGCGTCGCCGCGTCGAAAAGACAGAGCCACCTGAAATTCGGGTTGGTCTGCGCCGCCACCGAAGGCAGGCAATAGCGTTCGAAGATCTCGAAACGATGTTCGAGCCACCGTTCGGTGCGCGTCGGAGCGTCGTGTTTGTCCCGCGCATAGAGGTTCAGATTGAACCGCGTGATGATTAAATGTTCGAAACTTTTCATATTGTGTTTATTGAGCGGACAAATATACGAAAAATCCGCATGCGCCGGACAGGGAACTGCACGGCACATGCGGATCGGTCGGATATTCCGGCCCGTCAGACCCCGAACAGGAAGACGAAGGGTTTGTCGCTCCTGCGGAATTCGGCCGTGGCGTCGCCCGTGTAGGTCCGGCCGCCGACCAGCTTCAACACCCGTTCGGGCGTGCCCTTGCCGAAGTCGATCTTCGCCAGATCGACCCGGAAGGTCTCCATGGCCAGCGTCGGCTCAAAATAGTAGACCCGGTTTTTCTGGTCGCAGACCGTGCGCCAGCGCGTCGAGGAGATGTGGGGCTTGTCGGGCGTCGAGATACCGTAAGGCACCGAGACGTTGCGCATGACCGACATCACGGCCGGGACGGCGATCTTAGGATCGGGACTCTTCACGACGGCGTTGATGTAGAACGACGCGCGCACGAAGCGGTCCGGAGCGCGGTTGGTGCCGGGAAGCATCGTCAGGCCGCCGATCTGCCGCCAATAGTCGAGGATCGCCAGCTGCTGGTCGTAGAAGGGCGAATTGGTCATCACCTGATACTGGCGGCCGTGGTGAATCACCAGCCGGCCGTCGATGTATTCGAAGATGGCGCTGTCGCCCGAAGGATCGGAGACGGCCAGATGCAGGCGCGACTGCACACCGTTCGGAAGGTCGGGCGCGTCGATGCGGAATTTCTCCTTCGAGAGTTCGGCGACCGCCTCGTCCACCGTGGCGAAATTGTCGAGTACGTACTGCGTCCAGATGCTCAGTCCCATGACGGGCCGCGTGTCGCCCGGCCGCTCGTAGACCGATTCGGGCAGGAAGAGCAGGTTGGCGACCAGCCCGGCCTCGTTCATGCCGTCGGTGATGCCGATGTCGTAGCCCGCGGCCGAAAGGGAGCCGTATTTCGAGGTCCAGAAGACGGTGTCGTCCGTATTGGCTCCGCGGCGGGCGGTGCCGCGCGGGAAAATATAGAGGTTGGTCAGAGGGTCTTCGCGCCAGTCCATGGTGCGTCCCGTGACAGTCATGCCGTCGGGACCGAGATAGACGGCGCGCGTGCAGGCTTCCGGCTCTGCGGGAAAAACGGCCAGCGCAGCGGCGCCGAACACGGTCAGAAATTGTGTTTTCATAAGCATAGATGTATTTACTCCGATGCAAGATGCAAATCGGATGCTAAAAGGTACGAAAAATTACCGGGAATAACAACGGAAAAAGTCCGAAAAATCTGAATATCCGGTTTTTAGTCTGCATTTACCATCGCCGCCGGAGCCCACACCGCGCGGTCGCATGGGACGGGAACGCCGGACGCAACGGCGAACACAACGGCGGACGGGAATGCCGGATACAACGGCGGACGCAACGGCGGACGGGAATGCCGGATAGGAACGGAAGACAGGAACGGAAGACAGGAACGGAAGACAGGAACGGAAGACAGGAACGGAAGACAGGAACG
>ENA-UOJL01000122-UOJL01000122.1-human-gut-metagenome-genome-assembly--contig:-P47-NODE-122-length-120896-cov-11.156859_pt1 | contig 120896 bp, 104 predicted proteins | sample MGYA00242347_ERZ723894 | MGnify/ENA metagenome assembly ERZ723894
TATCCCCTCAAGATTGAGGGGCAGGGGAGTTGAAGTGTCGAAGACACTTTTTTAATGGAAAAAAGCTTAATTCAAACGAATATATTACGAAATGTTACAGAAATTTAAAATTTATTGCAAATTAGGGTTGAAATCTTTGCAAGGGTGTGTTAATATGTAGCAAGATTGAATGAAATATTGCAAACATATTACAAATTAAGTTATTTTAGATTATCAAAATGATTAACGAGGGTGATGAAACATGAAGAAAAGAATTGTATGTCTGACACTGGCAATTTTAATGTGCGGCTCACAGGCTGTAAGCGTAATGGCTGACCGTGAGAGTGACTTAAGAGAAGAGCAGGCTTGGACAAGCCAGCAGCTGGATGCTACATACGCACGCATGAGTGCCCTGTGGGATCAGAAGCAGCAGCTTGAGAGCCAGATCGAATCTTTGAATTCTGATCTTGTAAATGTAATGGTTTCCATTCAGACTCTTGAGAGTGATATCGCTTCCAAGGAAGCAGAAATTGAGAAAACACAGGGTGACCTGACCAAGGCTCAGAATGCCAAGGATAAACAGTACGGCGCCATGAAGAAACGTATTCAGTATCTTTATGAAAAAGGTGGAAACAATGCATGGTTCCAGATGATGTTAAATGCAGATAACCTTGCAGACCTTCTTACCAGAGCTGAGTATACACAGCAGATGTATGAGCAGGACAGAGAGAGCCTTCAGAAATATGCAAGAACGATTGAGGAGGTTCAGAAGTTAGAAGATCAGTATGAGCAGGAGAAAGCTGATTTTGAGACCATGAAGGAAGAATATGAGGCTCAGCAGTCTAACCTTCAGTATCAGTTGGATGTAACCCGTGCGAACAGTGCTGATTGCGAGAATGAGATCGCATACGCACAGCAGCAGGCTACTGAGTATGCGAACCTTCTGGAACAGCAGCAGGCAGAAATTGAGCAGCTTGAGGCAGAACGTATTGCAGCAGAAGAAGAGGCAAGACGTCAGGCAGAGGCAGAGGCCGCAGCAGCTGCAGCAGCACAGGAAGCAGCTCAGAACGGAGATAATTCCTCAGAAGATGTTCAGTATGATGAAGATGGAAATGTTGTAAGTGGTTCTTCTGATGGATCTTCTGATTATGAATACGATGAGTATGGTAATGTAATTGATACTGACAATACAGTTGATTACAATTCCGAGGCAAGCAGCTCCGACAGTTCCTCAGATAGTTCTTCTGACAGTTCATCAGCCAGCAGTTCTTCAGGTTCCGGCTCTTCTGTTGTATCCTATGCAACACAGTTTGTTGGAAACCCATATGTATGGGGTGGAACAAGCCTTACCAGTGGTGCTGACTGCTCTGGCTTTGTGCAGAGTGTATATGCAAACTTTGGCGTAAGTCTTCCAAGAACATCTTATGAGCAGCAGAATGCCGGATATGAAGTATCCTATGCGGATGCTCAGCCAGGCGACCTGATCTGCTATGGCGGACATGTTGCAATCTATATGGGAAATGGACAGATTGTCCATGCATCCAATGCCAGAGATGGCATCAAGGTCAGCGATAATGCTGCATACAGAACGATTACTTCTGTAAGACGTCTTGTGTAATCTGAATAAATGAATTTGTGAGCCCTTTCCGGAGATGAAAATCCGGAAGGGGCTTTTTACTGAAAATAATGTGGAAAAGCAAAGAAAAAAGAAGTATAGTAAGAATAAAAGTATTGTCTGAAAATCGTAACATAAATATTTCGTATAGCCAGATGAGAGGTGGAGAAAAATGCTTAGCCATTATCAGATGAAGGAAATTCCATATTTAAGAATATTAGGAAGAACGAATGGCAGTCTGGAACCGGTAACACTATTTTGGACCGCTTCCGGAATTGAACTGAATGTAAAAGCAACAGAAATATGGGTGAAAATCCGCTCCGATTATGATGTTTTTGAGCCATGGGTGGATGTGATCGTAGACGGCGTATTGTCCCAACGGCTTATGGTAAATAAGGGAGAACAGGAAATCTGTCTTTTCCGTAATATGGAAAGGGATAAGGTAAGAAATGTAAAGCTTCTTCGTGATACTCCTGCGTTTCCCACAGATGAAAAAACATTGCTTCAGCTTCTGGAGGTTGAAACTGACGGTGAGTTTTTACCTCTTGAAACACCAAAGCTCAGATTGGAGGTAATAGGGGACAGCATTACCTCTGGTGAGGGCGGCAGCGGTGCAGGAGAAGAAATGACATGGAATTCCTTTTGCTTCAATGCCGTGGATAATTATGCATATATGGCAGCAAAAGAACTGGGCGCGGTGTACAATTGCATCAGTCAGAGCGGCTGGGGCGTTTTCTGTTCCTGGGAAGGCAATGAGCAGCAGGCAATCCCGCTATATTATGAGCAGGTGTGCGGTCTTTTAAATGGAGAAAGAAACAAACAACTGGGTGCTATGGAAAAATGGGATTTCCAGAAGTTTCAGCCTGATGTGATCGTAGTGAATCTGGGGACAAACGACAGCAGCGGCACGAAGAATATGGACAGAGTTGGAAAGGCTGTGGAAGACTTTTTGAGAAAACTGCGCGTATGTAATCCAGAAAGCTATATTCTGTGGTGTTATGGAATGCTTGGAGATGAGATTTTGCCTACGCTTGAGAAAGCGGTGGGGAATTATAAAAGAAAAACAGGGGATGAGCGCGTGGAATTTGTGAAGCTTCCGGATACACAGGAAGGAGAATTTGGATCAAGGCAGCACCCAGGGCACAGATCTCATGAAAGAACAGCGAAAATCCTGGTGGAGAAGATTCAGGAAAAAATGACGCTGCTGGTCACGCCGTGACTAGCAACACCAGGTTGATAAAAAAATAACAAAAATCCTTCCAAAGGGTTGACAAAGACAGTGACCGGTGGTACTATGATGTTAGTATAATTCCATAGTGAACATATTAAGTGCTGACAGCTATAAGCTGGCAGAAAGAGGGAATCAGGTGAGAAACCTGAGCGATCCGGTCACTGTAACAGAGGAGCGAATCTCATAGTCCATTGTGCTTACGCATGAGAAGGAGAGAGGAAGTGATGATTCTGGAGCCAGGAAACCTGCTTGGTATGGCGAGGTTAAACTTCCGATGAAAGTGTAACAACCAGTTTTGGGGAATCCGCAGCCCTGAGATGTTGTCCGCTTTTGTGAGTGGACATTTTTTATGGAATGATCGCCTGTTCAGAAGAATTATACAGATTAAATGGCAGGCGATACTACTTCGGATGAAACCGTTCCCTCCGCGTATATATGAACGGATCATATTCTACCCCGGAGTAGCATCGCTCCCTCTTAAATCACGATGATTCAGAAGCCGCATATGCGGTATTTTTTTTACACTTTTCCTGAGCCTGTTTGTAGAATTATTCCGTAATCTCCTGCAGAGTGTGACGCACATCTTGCAGAAAGCCTTTTTTAAACACGCTCTGGCAATATTCTATTCCTGTAAGCGGGAGTCATTTTTATCATTTGATTTTTGTGCATTACGAAATAGAATATAAAGAATATTTTGTTTTGAGTTGTATGAGATAAGGAGAGAAATATGGAGAAAAAATATTGGGAAGACAAAGAATACGCTTATTTCAGCCATAAGAAATGTGAGTATTTTCCATGCCATAAAGGAGCTGATCCAGAGGACTTTAACTGTCTGTTCTGCTATTGCCCGCTTTATGCCCTTGGAGAAAAATGCGGCGGAAATTTCAAATATAATGAGAAGGGATTTAAAGATTGCACGAATTGTCAGCTCCCTCATAAGAAGAAAAATTACGGTTATGTGACAGGAAAATATCAGGAACTTGCAGCGATGATGCAGAAAGTAAGAGAAGCAGATCATAAAAATGAAAATGAGTAATCAAAGAAATAAGTATAAAAAACTCTCCGGAATATATACGAAGTTAAGCTTACGCATTTATATTTCTCGGAGAGTTTTTGCGTAATGCAAAATTCCATTGGAATTCTGCAAGCTGGATCCTTTTTATCGTATGCTTAACAGCATCTTTAATTTCGGAATCTGGTTGTTAAGAATCAGACCCTCTGGAAACATAGCATTATGAACGAAATCAGCGGCATAAGTGAAGTCTCCAATATGCTCTGTTCCATGACTGTCACTGGAAAGCACGATTGGAACCAGATACTTCCGGCAACAGGACAGAATCTGCGCGCAGTTGGCATGTGTATCGCCCCGATATCCGTAAGGCGCCAGGGAAGCTTCGTTGATCTCAAGGAGAACACCGTTTTCACCGGCAGCCTTTACAACTGCATCGTAATCTATGTCATACTGGAGATTATCAATGTGTCCCAGGATTTTTACAACCGGATTTTTCATTACGTTCAGAAAAGCAGCAGTATTTTCTTCCCTGGTCTTAGGACGGAAATTCTGATAATGCATGCTGGCGATTGCGTAGTCCAGCTTATCAAGAAGCTCCTGTGGCAGATCTGTTTTTCCATCGGTATCCAGAATATTCAGTTCAATTCCATATAATAATTCCACATCGAAACGCTTCCTGGGCGAATAGATCAGGCTTCGGAAATAAGAAGAAGTTCCTGCAGCCAGAGTGGCTGGTCCGTGGTCTGTGATTCCAAGAAGCTTCAGCCCTTTTTGAGAAGCAGCCTTTGCCATGTCGCTGATGGTGCAGGTTGTGCCGTGTCCGCTGGCAATAGAATGTGTGTGTATATCAGAAAGATACATAAAATCATCTCCTAGTCAAGATTACGTGAATATATGCAGCTGGTAATTTCACTATAAAAGTGTTTTGAAAAGCCATTTACAGTTAACTTTAGTATGCCAGAGGGCAAAAAACATGTCAATCATAAATAAGAAAAAACAGAGAAAACAAATAAAAACAACATTACAGTACAAGAAAAACCACACATCGCATGCAGAGAAGTGTTGCTTTTTGTTGACACTTGGAAAGCAGAAAGGTATAATCAAATCAGAAAATAAAACTCTTTATTCAGGAGGAGAAAATGGGATACACAGATAATATGTCTCCGGAAATGAAACAGAGAATTGTACAGGAGCTTGTGCCAGGCAAGCAGATTTCCCTGGCACATATCATTGCCAATCCGGATAAGATTCTTTACACCAAGCTGGGTCTTGATCCATCTCTGGATTACTCAAGAGCGGCCATTGGGATCATGACTGTAAGTCCGGCAGAAACTGCTATCATTATGGCAGATATTGCGATGAAATCATCTGGCATTGAACTGGGATTTGTTGATCGTTTCAGCGGAAGCCTGATCATCACAGGTACTGTGTCGGAAGTAGAAGCTTCTACCAGCGCAATTCTGGACTATGTGGGAAATAAACTGGGCTTTACTTTATGCCCCATTACAAGGACTTGACAGAATATGAAGAAACTTGTTCTGATCGGTCGCAGCGAGGCTGGAAAAACTACTTTGACCCAGGCCCTGCGTGGTGAAAAAATACATTATCATAAAACACAATATGTAAATAATTTTGATGTGATCGTAGATACGCCAGGAGAGTATGCCCAGACGAAAGGTCTGGGACACGCCCTGGCGTTGTATACATATGAATCAGATGTGGTAGGGCTGCTGGTATCTGCCACGGAACCGTATTGCCTTTTTCCACCTTGCATTACCTGTATGGCCAACCGTGAAGTAATTGGAATTGTTACCAAAATCCACAATCCGGATGCAAATGTAAAACTTGCCACGTCCTGGCTGGAGCTTGCCGGCTGTAAAAAAATCTTTTATGTAGACTCCAGGCAGCAGGAGGGCATTCCGGAGATTTTGGAATATCTCAGGGAAGATGGCGATGTAATGCCGTGGGAAAAAGATGCCTCCGATCCGGTGAATTAGAAAATACCTGCCAAATGGGGAAAAACAGTAAAACAACGAAAAACAACATAGCAATCTATAAAAAAATCCACATAAAACAACATAAAACAACGGAAAAACCTTGACTTATAATGTGGAATGGTGTAAACTTACAACATAACCTAAAAAGTAACAGGCTAGCTATGCCTAGCCATGATAAGTTACCCGGTGCGGTACTATAACATACATAATCCACCGCACCTGAATGTGCTTAAGGAGGAAAAAAGCATGGTAAACGAATACGAAATCAAAAAACAGATTTGCGACATCGGAAGAAGAATCTATAACCGCAACATGGTTGCAGCAAATGATGGAAACATCTCTGTAAAACTGAATGACAATGAGTTCCTTTGCACACCTACTGGTGTATCCAAAGGCTTTATGACTCCAGAGTTCATCTGTAAAGTAGATGCAAAAGGAAATGTTCTTCAGGCTAACCCGGGATTCAAACCATCATCTGAGATCAAGATGCATATGAGAGTATATGAGAAGAGACCTGATGTAGGATCTGTTGTACATGCTCATCCAATTTATGCAACATCTTTTGCTATTGCTGGTATTCCGCTTACACAGCCAATCATGCCAGAGGCAGTTATCGCTCTTGGATGTGTTCCGATTGCTGAGTATGGTACACCTTCTACAATGGAGATCCCGGATAACCTTGAGAAATATCTTCCATACTTCGATGCAGTTCTTCTTGAGAACCACGGAGCTCTTACCTGGAGCACGGACCTGAACGCTGCATACATGAAGATGGAGTCCGTAGAATTCTATGCACAGCTTCTGTATCAGAGCAAACTTCTTGGAGGTCCGAAGGAATTTGATAAAGAGAACATTAAGAAACTTTATGAGATCCGTCGTAAATTCGGTATGCCTGGAAAACATCCGGCAAGCCTTTGCCAGAACAAAGATGGCATGAACTGCCATAACTGCGGTGGCGCATGTCACAATGAAGACTACAAACAGTTCCCGGGATATCAGTATGATTTCGTTGGCGGTAACTGCGATGCTCCGGCAGCAGATACAGCTAATGCAGATGCAGAGTTAGTAGCTAAGATCACCAAACAGGTTATGGCTCAGTTAGGACTGAAATAATCAGAAAATATAAAGACCGGCAGCTGTGGGAAAATCAGGCAGCTGCGGGCAATTGTTAAGGAGGAACAATCTCATGCCAATCAGCGAGAGCATGGTACAGGATATTGTACAGGAAGTTATGGCGAAAATGCAGATTGCAGACGCTCCGGCCGGTAAACATGGAATTTTCACAGATATGAACGAGGCCATTGAGGCTGCGAAAGCTTCCCAGAAGATCGTTCGGAAAATGTCCTTGGACCAGAGAGAAAAAATTATTACCTGCATTCGAAGAAAAACAAAAGAAAATGCAGAAATCCTTGCACGTATGGGCGTTGATGAGACCGGAATGGGAAATGTAGGAGATAAGATCCTGAAACATCATCTGGTAGCAGACAAGACCCCTGGTACAGAAGATCTCAGCACTACAGCATGGTCAGGTGACAGAGGACTTACTCTGATCGAGATGGGACCGTTTGGCGTAATCGGAGCAATCACTCCGTGTACGAACCCAAGTGAGACCATTCTGTGCAATACAATTGGTATGCTGGCAGGTGGAAATACAGTTGTATTTAATCCACATCCGGCAGCAATCAAAACCTCTATTTATGCGATCAATCTTTTAAATGAGGCATCCCTGGAAGCAGGTGGCCCGGACAATATCGCAGTAACAGTAGAGAAACCTACATTAGAGACAAGCAATATTATGATGAAACATAAAGATATCCCGCTTATTGCAGCAACAGGCGGTCCTGGCGTTGTAACAGCAGTCCTTTCCTCTGGAAAACGTGGAATCGGCGCTGGCGCAGGAAATCCTCCGGCAGTTGTAGATGAGACAGCAGATGTAAGAAAAGCTGCTCAGGATATCGTAAACGGATGTACATTCGATAACAACCTTCCGTGTATCGCAGAGAAGGAAATCGTGGCAGTTGCTTCTATTACAGATGAGCTTATGCATTATCTGGTAAGTGAAAATGACTGTTACCTTGCTTCCAAAGAAGAGCAGGATAAACTTACAGCAGTTGTTCTTGCAGGCGGCAAGCTGAACCGTAAATGCGTTGGACGTGACGCAAGAACATTACTTTCCATGATCGGAGTAAATGCTCCTGCAAATATCCGTTGCATCGTATTTGAAGGACCGAAGGAACATCCACTTATCGCTACAGAGCTTATGATGCCGATCCTTGGCGTTGTAAGGGCAAAAGATTTTGATGATGCAGTAGAGCAGGCTGTATGGCTTGAGCATGGCAACCGCCACTCTGCACACATTCATTCCAAGAACATTGACAATATCACCAAATATGCGAAAGCAATCGACACCGCAATCCTTGTTAAGAATGCACCTTCCTATGCAGCACTTGGATTCGGCGGAGAAGGTTACTGTACATTCACAATCGCAAGCCGTACTGGTGAAGGACTTACAAGTGCAAGTACATTCACCAAGAGAAGACGCTGCGTAATGGCAGACAGCCTTTGCATTCGCTGACAGGAGGAAACATAAAAATGGACATGAATAACGTAAATATCGAAGAAATCGTAAAACAGGTTCTTGCTGGAATGGCTGGAACAGCACCGGCAGCTTCTGCATCAGCAGCACCAGTTGCACCAGCTGCAGCACCGGCAGGCGCAATCCCGAAAACTGCACACGTTGCAGTACTTACTGAAAAAGAGCATTTTGATATTAAAGAGTACCCGATTCCGGCACTTGGTGATGACGACATCCTTGTTAAAGTAGAAGGCTGCGGCGTTTGCGGTACTGATGCTCACGAATTTAAGAGAGACCCATTCAACCTGATCCCGGTTGCACTTGGACATGAGGGAACTGGTGAGATCGTTGCCATGGGTAAAAATGTTAAGACTGATACAGCTGGAAAACCGGTTAAGATCGGTGACAAAGTTGTTACCTGTATGATTTTCAAGGATGATCCGGAGATCACAATGTTCGACCTGAACAAGAAAAACGTTGGCGGAGCTGACGTATACGGACTTCTTCCAGATGATGACATTCATCTTAACGGATGGTTCTCTGATTACATCTTTATCAGAGGCGGAGAGTTTGGAAGTACATTCTTCAACGTAAGTGATCTTGATCTGGATTCCCGTATCCTGATCGAGCCATGTGCAGTTCTTGTACATGCAGTTGAGAGAGCAAAAACAACTGGTATCCTTCGTTTCAACAGCAGAGTTGTTGTACAGGGATGCGGACCAATCGGTCTGATCTGTATTGCAGTTCTTCGTACCATGGGTATCGAGAACATCTGTGCTGTAGATGGAAATCAGCAGCGTCTTGATTTCGCTAAGAAAATGGGCGCTACCATGAGCGTTAACTTCATGGAGCACAAAGGAATCGAAGCACTTTCTGAAGCTGTTAAAGATCAGTTTGGCGGACATCTTGCAGACTTTGCATTCCAGTGTACAGGATCACCTGTTGCTCATGCAAACATCTACAAATTTATTCGTAACGGCGGTGGTCTTTGCGAGCTTGGTTTCTTCATCAATGGTGGAGATGCTACAATCAACCCGCATTTTGACATCTGCTCCAAAGAGATTACAATCGTAGGCTCCTGGGTATACACCTTAAGAGATTACGTTACAACATTTGATTTCCTTAAGAGAGCAAACGCAATCGGACTTCCAATGTCTGAGCTGATCACAGACAAGTATCCGCTTGAGGAGATCAATGAAGCATTAAAGAAGAACCTTGCAATGACCGGTCTTAAGATCGCAGTTGTAAATAAATAATTGCCGGATAAAGGAGAATCAAGATGGCAGAAGCTGTAGGAATCTTGGAGGTGTTCGGACTGGCAACAGCGTTTGTGGCGGCCGACGCCGGCTGCAAGGCAGCAAATGTCCATCTGGAGGTTTTTGATAAAAATAAACCTGCAAATGCGGACAGTCTGCCGGTACCGCTCCTTGTCTGCATCAAGTTCCGCGGAAGCGTTTCTGATGTAACAGAGGCTGTAGAAGCTGGAATCAGAGTAGCAGAGAGTATGACCGGTGTGGTACAGCACTACGTAATACCAAATCCGGAACCCGGTACACAAAAAATGCTGAAAATCAGCGCACTGGATAAGGATTAATGATTGCTAACCAGTGAATTTAAGTCTATAATAAAAACGAACAAAGTCATGCGGAGCATGGCAGGTACCTCACAGCAAGTACGCTGGAGCGTACTTGAAAAGTCGAGATATATCAGGAGGAATTCATCATGGCACAGGAAGCTTTAGGAATGGTAGAAACCAGAGGACTTACAGCTGCAATCGAGGCAGCAGATGCAATGACAAAAGCAGCAGAGGTTACACTGGTTGGTACAGAGAAAATCGGATCCGGTCTTGTAACTGTTATGGTTCGCGGTGATGTCGGAGCTGTTAAGGCAGCAGTTGAGAGTGGAAGCGCAGCAGCATCCAGACTTGGAGAGCTTGTAGCTACACACGTAATCCCAAGACCTCATACAGATGTGGAGAAAATCCTTCCAAGCATCTAATGAACTATAAGGAGTTCGCTCATGAGTAAATCATATGGTTTTATTGAAATCACAGGTGTTGTAGCGGCCATGGATGCCCTGGACATCATGTGTAAAACGGCAGACGTTGAGCTGGCGTCATGGGAGCGTAAGCTGGGCGGACGACTGGTGACCATTATTGTACAAGGCGATGTGGCAGCTGTTACAGAAGCCGTGGAAGCGGCAGCAACAAATGCCATCAAGAAACCGGCAAGCTATGCAGTAATTGCCAATCCCCATGAGGAAATCGTCAAAATGGTGGAGCTTAGCGCAAGTCGATGGAGAAAGAAAAAGGGGGATGAATAATGGCTGACGAAGAAAAGAAAGAGACAGCGAAAAAAGCAGCCCCTAAAAAGGCAGCCGCTCCGAGAAGAACGGCTAGAACAACCAGAGCAAAAGCAGCAGAAGTAAAGACTGAAGAGCCGAAGACCACTGCAGCTGACAAAGAGATTACAGAAACCAAACATATAGAAGCTGAGAAACCAGCAATTCATAAGGAGGAAAAAATCATGACACAGGAAGCATTAGGAATGGTAGAAACCAGAGGACTTACAGCAGCTATCGAGGCAGCTGACCAGATGTGCAAAGCAGCTAACGTTGCATTAGTTGGAACAGAGAAGATCGGATCCGGTCTTGTAACAGTTATGGTTCGTGGAGATGTTGGAGCAGTTAAATCTGCAGTAGAGAGCGGAAGCGCAGCAGCATCCAGACTTGGAGAGCTTGTAGCTACACACGTAATTCCGAGACCTCATACAGATGTTGAGAAAATCCTTCCAGTTCTGAAATAATATAAAAGTCCAGACAGCAGCCATGAATGAGCTGTGCTTGCATGAGCGAATTCATGGATGCTTCTTACTTTTATAATGTCTGCTATGTCAGACATTACCGAATTCCAGGAAGAAAGTAGGTGTACTTTTGGAAACCAATAATGTTGAGCTGATTACCAGAATGGTACTGGATGCTCTCAATAAAAAAGAAGAAAAAGGCAATGGCTTCATGGTGCCCATCGGAGTTTCCGCAAGACATATCCACCTGACACAGGAACATGTTGAAGCTTTATTTGGACCAGGATATCAGCTCACCAAGAAGAAAGAGCTGATGGGCGGACAGTTTGCCTCCAATGAGACAGTAACTATCGTTGGATTGAAGCTCCGTGCAATTGAGAATGTACGTATTCTCGGACCGGTCCGCAAGGCTTCCCAGGTTGAAGTATCAGCTACAGACGCAATCAAGCTTGGTATGAAAGTACCGGTGCGTGAGTCTGGAGATGTTAAGGGAAGTGCTCCTATTGCAATTGTCGGACCGAAAGGTGCGATTTATCTGAAAGAGGGATGTATCGTAGCAATGCGTCACATTCACATGTCCCCGAAGGATGCCCAGGCAGCCGGTGTGAAGGATGGAGATATCGTATCTGTTAAGGCTGACAATGAGAGAGGAACCATTTTTAATCAGGTGAAGATCCGTGTAGATGACAGCTTTACACTGGAGATGCACATTGATACAGATGAAGCAAATGCAGCAAAAATTGCCACAGGCAATACAGTTACAATTATAAAGTAATGTTCTGGGAATCATTTCCTCATTACTAAAATAAAGTGTTCAGCCATGCTGGTTCTGAAAATGACAGGTGCATGGCTGAACTGATATAAAATTTGGAGGTTCACATGATAGTTGGCAAGGTAGTAGGAAGCGTTGTTTCCACAAGAAAAAACGAAAAGCTGATCGGCAATAAGTTTATGATCGTGGAACCGGTTCATCACATGAAAGGTGACCTCAGTCAGATTGTTGCAATCGATATTATCGGTGCAGGAATCGGAGAATATGTATTGGTGGCACAAGGAAGCGCGGCAAGAATTGGCTGCGGCGTAGAAACAGCACCGGTAGATGCCGCCATTGTAGGTATCGTTGATGACGGTGCAGGATTGGAGTAACGCCATGGATATCAAAGAATTACAGAATATTATACAGGAGAATGGTGTAGTTGGTGCCGGCGGTGCAGGATTCCCTACATACATGAAGCTGACAGACAAAGCAAATACCATTCTTATGAACTGTGCAGAGTGCGAACCTTTACTGAAATTACACAGACAGTTATTAGAGAAGCACGCTTACGAAATTATGAAAACCTTCCATATGGTTCAGGAAACGGTTGGAGCTTCTGAAGCCATTATTGGAATCAAAAAATCTTACGTTCAGACAGTAAATGCTCTGAAACAGCATATTGAAGAGTTCCCTGGAATGCGCATTCACCTTCTGGATGAAGTGTATCCGATGGGAGATGAGGTTGTACTGATCTACGAAGCAACTGGTAGAGTTGTAAGACCTGGCGGACTTCCTATTGAGCAGGGAGTTGCTGTGTTTAACGTAGAGACATTGTATAATATATACAAGGCAGTAGAGAAAAAAGAGCCTGTAACAGCCAAATATGTGTCTGTTGTAGCTGAGGTAAATCATCCGGTAACTGTAAAAGTACCTCTTGGATGTACTATGGATGATGTTGTTGCCCAGGCAGGCGGAACTACTGTAAAAGATCCGGTTTACTTTATTGGTGGACCGATGATGGGAAGAATCGGAAAAGGTTCTGACCCTGTGACGAAGACAACAAATGCGATTCTGGTTCTGCCAAAAGACCATTTAATCGTACAGAAGAAGATGCGGACTTCTGCTATAGATTTAAAACGTGCAGCATCTATTTGCTGCCAGTGTAATACTTGTACAGATCTTTGCCCACGTAACAATCTGGGACATCCGATTGATCCAGCCCGCTTCATGCGTGCAGCTTCCAATCAGGATTTCAGAGATGTTAATCCATACATCAATGCAAGCTTCTGCAGCTCCTGTGGAGTTTGTGAGATGTATGCATGTCCTCAGAGCCTTGCTCCAAGAACACTTCTTGCAGACATGAAGGGCGGACTTCGTAAGGCAGGTATTCGTCCTCCTCAGGGAGTACAGCCAGTACCAGTTAAGGAATCCCGAGAATACCGCAAGGTTCCGGAAGAACGCCTGATGGCACGTCTTGGTCTTACAAAATATGACAAAGACGCACCGATGGACGAGACACTGGTTGATATTCCAAAGGTTAAAATTCTTCTTAGCCAGCATATCGGAGCACCTGCTCAGGCAATTGTAAAAGTTGGAGATCAGGTGACAAGAGGTCAGATGATCGCTTCTCCTGCCCAGGGCTTAAGTGTTGGTATCCATGCAACCATCTCCGGTAAAGTTACCGAGGTGACAGACCGCTGGATCGTAGTTGCAAAGAATTAGAAAGGACGTGCAGAAAATGAGTAAAGCAATCGGAATGATTGAATTCAAAACTACAGCTACCGGCGTTACTGCAGCAGATGCAATGGTTAAGACATCTGATGTAGAAATCGTTGAGGCGCAGACCGTGTGTCCGGGTAAATATATTGCAATTATTACCGGTGATCTCAGTGCGGTAAAAGCTGCCGTAGATACAGCTGTAACAACATATGAGGACAAGTGCATTGACAGTTTTGTACTGGGTAATCCACACGAGTCTCTTTTCCCGGCTATTTATGGAACTACTCAGGTTGAGGAGATCAGTGCGCTGGGAATTCTTGAAACATATGATGCAGCTTCCATTATTGAGGCTGCAGATCAGGCTGCAAAGACTGCAATTGTAGATCTTATTGAGCTTCGTATTGCAAAAGGCATGTGCGGAAAATCTTACATGATGATCACTGGTGAGGTTTCTGCTGTATCCGCATCAATCGACAGAGCGAAAGAGCTTGTTGCTGAAAAAGGCATGTATCTGGATTCCTCTGTTATTGCACATCCGGATAAGAGAATGATCGACAGCCTTCTGTAATTCTGGTCTGACCAATAAAATGAACGCGGAGGGGACCTGAACATGCTTGCGTTAGAGAGACGGAATCTGATCCTTGAGAAATTACAGAATGAGAAGCGCGTAGTAGTAAGTGAACTGAGCCAGTTATACGGTGTCTCTGAGGAAACCATCCGACGGGATCTGGACAAGCTGGAGAAGGAAGGGCTTGCCATTAAAAGTTATGGCGGAGCTGTGATCAATGAAGATGTGAGCATTGATCTCCCTTTTAATGTGCGCAAGAATCAGAATGTAGTTGGGAAACAGAAGATGGCGGAAATTGTAGCCTCTCTTGTGCATGACGGGGAACATCTGCTTCTGGACGCCAGCACTACTGCAGTGTTTGTGGCAAAGGCATTAAAAGAGAAGGAGCGTCTGACTGTGATCACCAATTCCATGGAGATCCTTCTGGAACTGGCAGATGTGTCAGGATGGAATATTATTTCCACAGGTGGGATGATGAAGGAAGGCTATCTGGCTTTTCTTGGATCCCGGACAGAAGAAGTCATTCGCTCTTATTTTGTAGATACCGTTATTTTTTCCTGTAAGGCTCTTGATGAGAACTGGGGAGTAATGGAATCACAGGAAGCTTTTGGAACAGCAAAGAGAGCAATGCTGGATTCAGGACGTAAGAAAATCCTGGTTGTGGACAATACGAAATTTGACCAGACCGCATTTTCCGTTGCCGGAAGATTGCGGGATGTTGATATCGTCGTGACAGATGTGAAGCCTTCTGAAAAATGGCTGAAGCTTTTTGAAGAAGAGGGCGTGGAGTGCAGATATCCGGAATCTGTCCGATAGAAGCTTTCTGCTCACAAAAGAAAGCTGCAATAAAGGAGCATTGAATTATGAAAACTTTTGAAATGAAAACAGTCATCCATTTTGGTGACAATGCCCTGGATAGACTGGCAGAACTGCCATACAAAAGAGTTCTGGTGATCACAGATCCATTCATCGCAAAAGGGAAAATGATCGAGCTGATCACAGACCCATTGAGACGCGGTGGCAAGGAGTTTGAAGTATTCAGTGATGTTGTGCCGGATGCACCGGTAGGAAAAATCGCAGAAGGTGTAAAGAAGTTCCTGGAGTATCAGCCGGAGGTTGTAGTAGCTGTCGGAGGCGGCTCTGCAATTGACTCATCCAAGGCAATCCGTGAGTTTGCCCTGAAGATCAACAATTACGGCAAAGTAGGTCTTATTGCAATTCCTACTACCAGTGGTACCGGATCTGAGGTTACCTCTTTTGCAGTTGTAAATGATACAGATAATCATGTGAAGTATCCGCTGATCTCAGACAGCCTTACAGCTGATGAGGCAATCCTGGATGCAGAACTGGTAAAGAGCGTTCCGCCCTCTATCACAGCAGATACAGGTATGGACGTACTGACTCATGCAATTGAGTCTTATGTAAGTATCAATCACAATGAATTTTCGTCTGCTCTTGCAGAAAAGTCAATTGAAATCTGCGGAGTCTTTCTGTTAAGAGCATACCTTGACGGTGGTGATATGCATGCCCGTCAGAAAATGCATGTAGCTTCCTGTCTTGCCGGACTTTCTTTTAATGCTGCAGGACTTGGAATCACACATAGTATGGCACATCAGCTGGGAGCTATTTTCCATATTCCTCATGGACGTGCCAATGCAATGCTGCTTCCGCATATTGTAGAATTTAATGCAAATATCAACAAACACAGCAGAAGTCAGCAGGAATATCTTCCGGCAGTAAAGCGATATGCCAATATTTCACATATTCTTGGACTGAGTAACTACAACAAAGTAATGTCTGTAAGATCTCTTGTAAACTGGATTCAGTTTATGCAGAAGGAAATGAATATTCCGCTTACGATTAAAGAAATGGGAACTATTTCTGAGGATGAGTATTTTGCAGCAATTGATAAAATGGCAAACCTGGCGCTTGCTGATGCCTGCACAACTGCCAATCCAAGAGTACCAACGAAAGAGGATATTGTGAAGATCTACAAGAAATTGTGGTCATTTTAATGAATTTAAGAGTTGCTGTTCACTTTGTGCCCGGTAACACATAAGAGACTTTGGACAGATACGGCGGAATTGCGTGTATTTGTCCAGAGTCTGTTTATAACTAATGTAGTGAACGTAAGATAATGTGGATTATTTCCTGCTTTTGCACGAACCTTGTCTTATATTCAGTGTATTGGTGCATAATAAAATGTAATTGCTTAAGGATTTCGTGACAGATTAATTTAAGCTACACAGAAATCTTTGAATAGTAGTAATAAAATCCATTTTGCCGGATGGGTAAAATGTCAGGAGAAAGTCGTATGAGTATTTATACAAAGAATGGTGACAAGGGAACTACCAATCTTGTCCATACGAAAAACGTTTCCAAAGCGGATGACCGAATTCAGCTGGAGGGAACCATAGATGAACTTTCCTGCCATATTGGAGTGTTGAAAACCATGATCAGAGATGGAGATACCATCCGTTTTCTGGAAAAGATCCAGGAAAATCTGACCAGAATTGATGCAGGAGTGGCAGATCCATATAATAGAGAGTATAAGATCAATGATGACAAGACAGAGCTTTTAGAGGAAGAGATTGACCGTTTGACGGGGCTTTTTCATATGCCGAAGGAGTCCTCTTTACCTGGGGCCTGTCGCTTGTCTGCTGAGATTGATGTGACTTGGGCTGTGGCCAGAAGAGCGGAGCGTGATCTTGCGGCTGTAAGTGTAAAGTTTGGTTCTGATACAGGAAGCAAGAAATATATGAACCGTCTGGCAGACTATCTGTATGTGCTTGCACGCTATGAAGAAGCGGAGGCGGCAGGTCAGAAGACGGGTGCGTCAGAGTATGTAGAAAATGACACATCTTCTGAAAATACGGAACTACATGCAAGTGGAACTGAGAAAGTGGCAGGAGGAAGCGTGAGCGTGGATACGAAAGTTGAAAATTCTCTCATATCTGGTACCTCTGATTCTGTAGACGAAGCTGTAATTCAGGCAGTACTGCGCCGCATGGGTATGCAGAATAAGATTACACTGGATGGAGCGAAGAAGCTGATCGGGAAAATCGAACAGGAAGCCCTTCGCCGCGGGAAGAAAGCGGTGATTGCAGTTTGCGGTCCGGAAGGAAATCCAATTGCCGTTCATGTAATGGACGGAGCATTTCTGGTAAGCTTTGATGTCGCTTTGAAAAAAGCTTATACTTCTGTTGCGGTGAAGATGTCCACCATGGAATTATCCAAACTGGCTCAGCCAGGTGGAACCTTTTACGGCGTAGATAAGATGGATGGTGGAAAAATCGTGATTTTCGGAGGCGGTGTGCCGCTGAAATCCGGAGATACGATTATCGGAGGTCTTGGCATAAGCGGAGGCACAGGAGAGGAAGATCATAGCTTGGCAGAATATGCATTGTCCGTATTACCGGAAATATTGTAGTTGGAATATAGTACAAGGATTATGACAGAGAAAGGCTATTTTTTCAGGAAAGAGAAAAAGCCTTTCTTTTTTTCGTACGGAGCTTTTGAGACAGAGAGCAGTTTATAACCTGTTTTATCAATGATCTCTTTCAGCTTTGCTTCATCAAGATCATTTTCTGTAAGGATAACAGTCTCTCCTTTTGTATGGGACGAGGTGACTTTTTTTACAGAAAAGTTATTACGAATACTTTCGTTAATGTGGGATTCACACATTCCACACATCATTCCGTCTATTTTTAATGTAATCTGCTGCATAATTTAATCTCCCTTTCTTAATAGATTTGCCATAAATGTCCTGATGGTATGCTTTCAGAAGAAGTGGTACTGGAGCCTGTTTGAAAAAATCATTCCCGCAATCTGCAGACTTTAAGCTGTGTAATCAAATTTCACAAAGGACAGCTCGCAGTTTGCAATACGGCTGCAGATATTTACTGCTGAATACATTACCACGGAAAATTCTCCGTCAATGGTATCCACATAAAGATAACGTCCGTCAGCGGAGATTCTGGCGTGTTTCACATCGCCTCGCTCTGTCAGTTCTTTTATGATTTCATTTGCCAGGTCTTCCGTAACAGTTTTTGATAAATGATAACATCTTCCCATGATTCAACAGCTTCCTTTCATCGTACTTATGTTAGTTGCTTCTAATGAAAAATATTATAGCACGTTTAAGAAAAATGAAAACTCTAGCTACAGATAAAATTTATCATTTAAGTGTCGAATTATGGGAGAATTTTACGACCGAATTTCGTTGTAATGGCAGCCGGCTTTTGTTAGAATAAAAGAAACGAAAGAGAAAAACAATTTCTGATTTTCTGCGGCGTTCTGCAGCAGTATGTGCGGACAGTTTTCTGCCATGGGCTAATCTGCCTGATCAGCAGCAATTCCATCATCCATTTACTTGAAGGCAACCTGCATAAGGGTCCTGGAATAAGAGACCATTCTGGAAAAAATTGGCATGTATATCAAAATAACAGTAAACATCTGCCTTTTCGCGTCTGTACAGCAAAAGAGTGCGCAAAAATGCGTTGCCATAGCCTGCAAAAATGCAGGAATAATTCTCTGTCGTCTTTCTTACGGCGAACAACTCACATCTTCTACATATCTGAAGCAGTAAGAGAAAAGGGCGGACATCAGGCCAATGCCCGCCCGGTAAAAATCACCGCTGTCAATTGTATTCATAGCAGTATAGTATCAGCTTTTATTATATTTACCTGGTGTAGTTCCTTTATATTTTTTGAATGTACGGATAAAATAACTCAAATCATTGAACCCATTTCGATAAGCAATATCAGTAATGGAATCACCTGTAGTGGACAGTTCATAACAGGCCTGTTCAATACGCTGTCGGTTTAGATAATCCATAGGCGTCTGATGGGTCATCTCGGAAAAAAAACGGCAGAAGTACTTAGGTGACATGGAAACAGATTCGGATAACTGACTCAGGGTAAGAGGAGAAGCATAGTTCTTTTCAATGAACTCCACAACCTGCTTCAACTGCAGAATTCGTTTGTAATCCCGGCGTGCTTTAGGCTGGCTGTCCAGATAGTAATGATTACCAAAAACAATACCGAAAAAGTGGTAAAATTGTCCGATTACAGAAAGCTCATACCCGGTCTTTTTTTCCTCCATAGCGTGAAAAAGTGAATTTACGATACCTAGAATATCCGGATAGCGATTGTCAAAATGGTGGAAAATCAAAATATCCTGATGTACGATCTTCTGGATATAATCAGCGCATACGGAATTCAGCTTCAGAAATACGTTCATGTCAAATACAATGCACTGATAGACACAATTTACAGGAATTCCGGAATGTAAAATTCCACTGTGGACAAAAATTACATCACCCTGGGTCGCTTTAAAACTTTTTTCATCTAAAGTGACGGTGAATTCGCCGGAAAGAATGCGAATGATTTCATATTCTACATGCCAGTGATAAGACATAATGTATCGGGGATGGTTTGCATCAATATGATGAAACTCAAAAGGAAACTCATAAGTGCCGCGCGGACGGTCTTCGTTCTGATCAATAATCTGCAAAGTTTTTCCTCCAGTCAAGAATTTATAGAAATTTTATTGTTTCTACAGAAAAGGTGAATATTGTACTATTATTTGCTATTATATCACAAGTAATTTTCCGGAATCAATCTTATAATGTGAAATATGAGAGGCTGAGAGAAAAAATAGATTTTCCAATCAGCGACACACAGGCAGAGTGCCTGAAATAGAGTTAAGAAAGCTATTGTAATTATTCAGCAGGCAATTACGAAACGCTGAACAGTTACGAACAATTTAATTTATATTTATAACAGGAGGTATGAAACTACTATGGCAAAGAGCAGATTAATCGGAAGCTACCCTGTAATCGGTATCAGACCGACTATTGACGGACGTAGAGGAGCCCTCGATGTAAGAGGATCTCTGGAAGAGCAGACCATGAATATGGCTAAGTCCGTTAAGGAATTATATGAGGCAAACTTAAAATATTCAAATGGTGAGCCTGTAAAGGTTGTTATCGCTGATACCACAATCGGACGCGTTGGTGAGGCAGCTGCTTGTGCAGACAAGTTCAGACATGAAGGTGTTGATATCACTGTAACAGTTACACCTTGCTGGTGCTACGGTGCAGAGACAATGGATATGGATCCACAGACCATCAAGGCTGTTTGGGGATTCAATGCTACTGAGAGACCAGGAGCTGTTTATCTGGCTTCCGTTCTTGCTACACATGCACAGAAGGGGCTTCCGGCATTCGGTATCTACGGACATGAAGTTCTGGATGCTGATGACACAGAGATGCCAGAAGATGTTAAAGAAAAAATGTTAAGATTCGGTCGTGCAGCTGTTGCTGTTGCAACTATGAGAAACAAATCATGGCTGCAGATCGGTTCTGTTACAATGGGTATCGGCGGATCCATTATCGATCCTGATTTCATCGAGTCCTATCTTGGAATGCGTGTTGAATCTGTTGATGAGGTTGAAATTATCCGTCGTATGACAGAAGGCATCTATGATCATGAAGAATTTGACAGAGCAATGAAATGGGCAAAAGAAAACTGCACCATCGGCTTTGACAAGAACCCACCGGAACTTCAGATGACAGAGGAGCAGAAAGAAGAGCAGTTTGAGTTTGTAGTTAAGATGGCTGTTATTATTAAAGAGCTTATGAATGGATGCGATAACCTTGATCCGAAGTTCTCAGAGGAAGCAATCGGACACAATGCGATTGCAGCTGGCTTCCAGGGACAGAGACAGTGGACTGATTTCTATCCGAATGGTGACTTTGCAGAGGCTATGCTGAATACTTCCTTTGACTGGGATGGCGCAAGAGAGCCATACATCCTTGCTACAGAGAATGATGTTCTCAACGGTCTGGGAATGCTGTTCATGAAACTCCTTACCGGACGTGCTCAGATGTTTGCAGATGTTCGTACATACTGGAGCGCAAATGCTGTTAAACGAGTTACAGGATATGATCTTGAAGGTGTTGCAAAAGAGAACGATGGTATCATCCATCTGATCAACTCTGGTGCATGCTGTCTTGACGCTTCCGGTGTTGTTAAGGATGAGAACGGCGAAGGCGTTATGAAAGAGTGGTGGAACGTTACAGAAGAAGATCAGAAAGCCATCATGAAAGCTACTACCTGGAATGCAGCTGATAACGGATACTTCCGTGGCGGTGGATTCTCCTCCAGATTTGAGACAAGAGCTACCATGCCGGCAACTATGATCCGTCTGAACCTTGTAAAAGGACTCGGACCGGTTCTTCAGATCGCAGAGGGCTGGACAGTAGAGCTTCCGGAGGCTGTATCTGATACACTTTGGAAACGTACTGACTATACATGGCCATGCACATGGTTCGTACCGAGATGTGATGGCAAGGATGGTGCATTCAAGAGTGCATATGATGTTATGAATAACTGGGGCGCTAACCATGGCGCAATCTCTTATGGACATATTGGTGCTGATCTGATCACAATGTGCTCTATGCTGAGAATCCCGGTTTGCATGCATAATGTACCGGAAACTGATATCTTCCGTCCGGCAGCTTGGAATGCATTTGGAATGGATAAAGAAGGTGCAGATTTCAGAGCTTGCAAGAACTATGGACCTCTTTATAAATAATTAGCTTTTTATAACTTAACTGCTTTCTTTCACTCCCCCCAGGACAATGAAGGAAAGCTGAGAGAGAGCGGGACTTTTGTCTCGCTCTTTTACTGTCTGGGGACTTTTATGGGACATACATTCGCATGCTTTCGCGCCCAGATTCCCGATTTTTCTGTGAAATTTGTTTGTAAAAACACCTCGCGGAACATTACCGGTGGATAGTAACTGTTGCTGTAAAATAATGGGAAAATATGAGAAAAATGGTTGCAAGTTTTTCCTGGTGTGTTACAATGAAAAACAGAAAATGTATATAAGAGGGAAAAGAGGATATATATGAAGAAAAAGCTGGGAATGCTGCTGGCTGTGCTTCTTACTTTTGGTATGACTGTGGGAGTTTTTGCAGATGCGGGAAAGACACAGCAGGTAGATTACAAAACAGATTACTATATGATTGTAGAATCGCCTGATGGCGGTGTTGACATGTATTCAGAGGCAGATGCTTCCAGCCCGAAGCTGAATGATGAGCTGATTCCTAATGGAACTGCGATTCATGTAGAAGGAGAGACCACAGATGAAGCTGGAATGGTATGGGTATATGCTCAGCTTCATGGCATGTTTGGTTTCTTGGAAGAGAATTATCTGAAGCCGGCCACTCTTGCCGAGGCAGTGGCATCAGAGCTTGCCTTATACGGAAGCAAGGATGCGAATTACAGTATTACAGTGAATGCTAAGGACAACGGTTCCGTTTGCTTGTATAAAGGACCTGGGAAAAAGTACGGCACAGTTTCCGGAGGCTGTAATATAGCGAATGGTGAGAAGTTATATATTGATACAGAAGTAGATACTGGTAAAGATGGTATCTGGGGACACACAGAGGCTGGTGATGTTTCTGGCTGGGTAAATATTGCAGAAGCCACCAATACGGAAGAGAGTACAGTAGAACTTGTTCCTGAAACTGAGAAAGAAGCGGAAGACGGTTCCCAATCTGTTCAGGATGGAGAGAATACTTCTGAAGTTGGAAAAGCAGGTACCGAAGGCAAAGACATCAGTGATGTGGAGACAGAGCCAACAGGCACTCCTGCCCCGAAGCCTGAGAAGACAAGTACTCCTGCTCCGAAGCCAGCTGAGACGAGTACTCCTGCTCCGGAACCTACTGAGAAAGCAACTGCAGCTTCAGAACCAACTGAGACAAGTATTCCTACCCCGGAGCCAACTGAGGCTGGCACTCCTACCCCGGAGCCGACTGAGACAAGTACTCCTACTCCGGAACCAACTGAGACAAGTACGCCCACCCCGGAGCCAAGTGAGACTATTGCGCCTACAGAAGAGGCAGCAGTAACAGCTGCTCCTTCAGAAAGTGCAGAACAGGAAGCGTCCAGCGAAAATGTGGAGAGCACAGATAAAGGAATGAGTTCTGTTATCTGGATTCTGGTTGTAGTTATTATCATTGGTATTGCAGTGGTAATCTGGCTTCTTAAGAAAAAAGGAAAAAATAGTGAATCATAATAAACATGAATAATAAAAGCTCCGCCGGGAATCCGACGGAGCTTTTTAGCTGAAATAAAAAATTACTTGTTGATAACAACACCTTTCTGAAGCATAACGTTTGCGTAAACAGCTTTCTCACCTGTAGCGATAATACAATATGCTTTCTTTGCCTCTTCATAAAATGCGAAACGCTCGATATTTCCAACTGCCTCGGCGCCACGTTCATCATGTTTGGAAACAATCTCTTTGTATGTATCCCAGATTGGAGTTTTTACCGGATCGCCAGGCATAACTTCCATCAGGGTAACTGGTTTCTCTACATAAGAATCAAGAGGGATAACAGTAAGGATAGCGTCCAGAAGTTCTGGAACTCCATGTCCGTCGCAGCGAACAACAATTGCATCTTTACCCATTGATTCTACTGGGAAGTTGCCGTCCGCGATAACGATGCGGTCGCTGTGTCCCATCTCGCATAAAACTTTTAAAAGCTGTGGTGAAAGTATTTCTGGAATTCCTTTTAACATAATATATTCTCCCTTCGTTCTTTCTCAGAAATCTGGCACAGTAATCTATAAAAACTGATACCGGTTCCGAAAGTATTCTACTCTATAAGTTACCTTTCTTTGCTGGATTTTTCAAGGTAAAATTTTACGCAAAAAGATGAAATATTTACTGTTGACAGAAATTTGGAAAAGAGTTAATATGAACTAAAACAGAAACGTTTCGGTTTCTCAAAAAACAGAAGATTCACGGCCTGTATCAGCAGGCAGAAGGAGGAGAATATGCCACTTGTTACATCTAAGGAAATGTTGTTGAAGGCTCAGCAGGGCGGTTACGCAGTGGGTGCGTTTAATGCAGAGAATATGGAGATGGTGAAAGCGATCATTCAGGCAGCTGAGGAGTTGAAAGCACCTGTTATGATCCAGACTACTCCATCTACTATTAAATATGGCACTCTTGAGACCTATCAGGCAATCGTTGCAGCAGAAGCTGCAAAGGCTTCCGTTCCGGTTTGCCTGCACCTTGACCACGGCAGTAGCTTTGATCTCGCCATGAAGGCTCTGAAGGCTGGATATACTTCCGTGATGATTGACGGTTCTAAGCTGGATTATGAAGGAAACATTGAGGTGAGCAAGAAGGTGGCTGACGTAGCAGCTTCTATGGGAATCCCATGCGAGGCAGAACTTGGTAAGGTAGGTGGTAAGGAAGACGACCTGGTTGCAGTTGCAGATACCAATACCGATCCACAGGAAGCCAGAGAATTTGTAGAGCGCACCGGCGTTACTTCTCTTGCGGTAGCAATCGGCACAGCACATGGCTTCTATGTGGGAACTCCTGTTCTTGATAAGGAGCGTTTAAGTGAAATTCGTGAAGTTGTAGATATTCCTCTGGTTCTTCATGGCGCTTCCGGCCTTAGCGATGAGGATGTTATGGATTGCGTAAAGAGAGGAATCTGTAAGGTTAATTTTGCCACCGAGCTTCGTGCAGCATACTCCAAGGCTGTCAGAGAGACACTTGAGGATGAGAAGGTATTTGATCCTAAGGCATATGGCAAGGCTGGAATTGCAGCTGTGAAAGAGCTTGTAATGGCCCGTATGAAAGTTTGCGGCTGTGACGGAAAGGCTGAGTAAGAGGCTGATTTATGGCAGCGACGATGAAAGATATTGCCAGACGGACAGGACTTGGTCTGGCAACGATTTCCTCTTATTTCAATGGGGGGAATGTAAGAGAGAAGAACCGTATCAAGATCGAAGAAGCCATCGAAGAATTACATTACGAAGTAAATGAAGTTGCCCGCGGTCTGAAGACCAATGCGACCAAGACAGTGGGGGTTGTGATTCCAGAGCTGAACAATGTTTTCTGCGCAGAAATCATCAGTGGAATGGAGGATATCCTCCGAAGCCATGGATATGCAGCGATTGTCTGTGACTGCAGAACAGATAAGAAGCTTGAAAAAGAAGCAGTGGATTTCCTTACCCGGAAACGTGTGGATGGAATTATCAATATGCCGGTAGATATGACTGGAGCCCATCTGAATGAATTTCAGAAAACAGGTAAACCCATTGTGCTTATCGACCGTATGATCCAGGGAATATCCTGCGACTGTGTGCTGGTGGATAATGTAAATGCAGCTGAGAAGGCTGTTGGCATGCTGGTAGAAGAACAGCATCAGAAGATTGGTCTGATCGGTGGACCGGATGAGGTATTCACTGCCAGACAGCGTATGTTAGGATATATGAAAGCACTTAAGGCTCATGGAATTGCGGTTGATGAAAAGCTGATCTGTCATGGTGATTACACGATCCAGGGAGGGGTTCAGGCAGTAGAAGAGCTGGTGAAAGAGAATCCGGATATGACAGCTGTTTTTGTGACGAACTATGAGATGACTATGGGGGCAGTGATCGGGCTTAACGAGATGGGGGTATCCATGCCAGAGGAGATTTCCCTGGTGGGATTTGACAATCTGCCTTTTGCCCGTGCATGCAGACCTGCACTTACCATTGTTTCACAGCCCACAGAGAAAATTGCAAGGGAAACAGCACAGATCATGCTGGAACGGCTTGAAGGAAGAGATGAGCTTCCTGACCATATTGTACGGAAACTTCAGACTGATATTTTTATGGGGAAATCCATAAGGAGACAAGGATGAGCAAAGACTATTTATTAGGAATTGATATTGGAACCAGCGCGTGCAAGGTTGCCATATTTAACAAGAACGGAAAGGTGATGGCTTCCGCCAATGGGGATTACCCTGTTTATTATCCTCATGAGGGATGGGCGCAGCAGAAGCCGGATGAATGGTGGCATGCGGTTTGCGGCGCTATTTGCGAATGCCTGGAGACAGGTAATATTTCAGGAGAGCAGATTGCCGGAGTGGGAATTGATGGGCAGAGCTGGTCGGCTATTGCCATTGACCATGAGGGAAATGTTCTGACAGATACACCTATCTGGATGGATACAAGAGCCCAGGAAATCTGCGACAGACTCAATAATGAAATCGGCAGTGAGAATATTTTCAATGTTGCAGGTAATTCTCTTCAGCCTTCATATACCACAGCGAAGATTCTCTGGTATAAGGAGAATATGCCTGAAGTATATAATAAGATTTACAAGATCCTTCAATCAAACAGCTTTATTGCTTACAGACTGACTGGTGCCATCACACAGGATCTTTCACAGGGATATGGCCTGCATTGCTTTGATATGCGTACTGGTACCTGGGATGAAGTGATGTGTGAGAAAATGGGAATTCCTGTGGATTTTCTTCCGGAGATTGTTGCGTGCGATAAGGTAGTGGGAACTGTGACGGAAGAGGCGGCAGCCCAGAGTGGACTGACTGTCGGAACTCCTGTAGTGGCCGGCGGTCTGGATGCAGCCTGTGGAACACTTGGTGCAGGTGTGATCCATCCGGGGGAGACCCAGGAGCAGGGTGGACAGGCTGGTGGCATGAGCATCTGCACAGATACATACAAAGCAGATCCAAGTCTGATCTTAGGCTATCACGTAGTGCCAGGCAAGTGGCTTCTTCAGGGAGGAACTACCGGAGGCGGCGGTGTCATGCGCTGGTTTGAGAGAGAATTTGCAGCTTATGAGAGGAGCCGCAAGGCGGATACCGGGAAATCCTCTCTGGAACAACTGAATGAAATTGCCGAGGCAGTACCAGCCGGAAGTGAAGGCGTTGTGTTCCTTCCATATATGTCCGGGGAGAGATCCCCTGTCTGGAATCCATACGCCAAAGGCGTTTTCTATGGACTTGATTTTGCTAAGACCAAGGGACACATGGTAAGAGCCTGTATGGAGGGCGTAGCATTTTCCCTGCGCCATAATCTGGAGGTGGCTGAAGCGGCAGGTGCTAAAGCAGAAGTTCTTCGTGCTATGGGAGGTTCAGCCAATTCCCTTCTCTGGACTCAGATTAAGGCTGATGTGACAGGCAAGGCAGTGGTGGTCCCTGCTTCCGATACAGCAACCACATTAGGTGCTGCAATCCTGGCTGGCGTAGGAGTTGGATTTTATAAAGATTACGAGGAAGCGGTTTCCATGACAGTGAAAGAGACAAGACGCCATGAGCCCAATCCTGAGAATAAAGAAGTTTATAATAAGACATACCGTACATATAGGGATTTATATGAATCTCTGAAAGCTATGATGGTACGGAAGTAAGGAGGTATTTCAAGATGAAAGCAGCAGTTGTAGTTGCAAACGAAGATGTACAGTACCAGGAAATCGAAGAACCACAGGCAAAACCAGGCTGGGTAAAGATTAAAGTAAAAGCTTCCGGCATTTGTGGCTCTGATGTTCCGCGAGTATTGAATCATGGTGTTCATTTTTATCCTATCGTTCTTGGACATGAGTTTTCTGGTGATGTAGTAGAAGTTGGAGAAGGGGTCACCAAGGTGAAAGTTGGCGACCGCGTTTCCGGGGCTCCGCTTCTTCCGTGCATGAAGTGTGATGATTGTCAGAATGGAAACTTCTCCTTATGTAAGCATTACAGTTTTATCGGTTCCAGGCAGCAGGGAAGTAATGCGGATTATGTAGTAATTCCAGAGCAGAATGCGATTCCTTTTGATCCGTCTATTTCCTATGAACAGGGTGCAATGTTCGAGCCATCCACAGTTGCTCTTCATGGACTCCTTCAGAATGATTATCAGGGCGGTCGCTGCGTAGCAATTTTAGGATGTGGAACAATTGGCATATTCACAATGCAGTGGGCAAAGATCTTTGGTTCCAAGAAGGTTGTCGTATTTGATATTAGTGAGGAACGCCTGGATCTTGCCATGAGAATGGGCGCAGATGCAGTTATCAATACAACCAAAGAGAATTATATGGAAGAGGCTATGGCAATTACCGGTGGTAAGGGCTATGAATATGTGTTTGAAACAGCCGGACAGGTTCCCACTATGCATATGGCATTTGAACTTGCTGCGAATAAGGCACACGTATGCTTCATTGGAACACCTCATGCAGATCTTACATTTACACCAAAGCAGTGGGAGAATATGAATCGTAAAGAATTTAAACTTACAGGCTCCTGGATGTCCTATAGTTCCCCGTTCCCAGGCAAAGAGTGGGATCTTACAGCTCATTATTTTGCAACCGGTCAGCTGAAATTTGATCCGGGATTTATTTATCGTAAAATGCCAATGAGTCAGGCTCAGGAAGCATTCCAGCTCTATAAGACACCTGGTCTTGTAAAGGGGAAGATTCTTCTGACGAATGAGGATTGAGCATATGATACTGACAGTAACATTAAATGCAGCCATTGATAAGCGGTATGTGGTAAATAACTTTAAGACTGGAGAAGTGAATCGTGTAAAGGAATGTACTTATGTTCCTGGTGGAAAAGGTCTGAATGTATCCAAGCCGGCTTCAATTTACGGAGCAGAGGTGATTGCCACAGGTTTTGTAGGTGGTTATGTAGGAGCTTATATTGAGAATGCACTGAAGCCGTTTGGTATTAAAAGTGCTTTTTATCATGTAGCTGCAGAAAGCAGATCCTGTATTAATATCTGGGATGAAGTTAATAAAGTTCAGACAGAATTTCTGGAACCTGGGTTTACCCTTACAGAAGAGGATTTTGCCGGATTTGAGGAAAAATTCCGTAATCTTGTAAAAGAAGCGAAAGTAGTTGCAATGTCAGGAAGTGTTCCGAAAGGACTTGATGGAACTGCTTATCAGCGACTTATAAAGATTGTAAAAGAGGCAGGAATTCCGGTTATTCTGGATACCAGTGGCAAACTTCTTGAAATGGGAATTGAAGCAGCACCTACTATGATCAAACCCAATATTGATGAAATCCGCATGCTCACAGGCAAGAAATGTGATAATATTCAGGATATTATAGATGCGGCGAAAGAGATTCATGCAAAAGGTGTGGAAATCGTAGCTGTTTCCCTGGGAGCTGACGGTTCTCTTGCAGTAGGTAATGAAGGAATTTTCCGTGCACTGGTTCCGAGAATAAATGCAGTGAACACAGTTGGGTGTGGAGATTCTATGATCGCAGGATTCGCACTGGGTTTATCCAGGGGACTTTCACTTCCTGAGACAATGAAACTGGCAAGTGCTATTTCAGCGGCAGCAGCCATGCGCGAGGAGACTGGATTTTTTGTGATGGAAGATATGGAAAAACTGCTTCCACAGATTGAGGTTACTAAATTATAAGAAAATGTAGTAAAAGATATTAAGCGAAAGTAAATTGCGTTGTAATTGAAAGCCATAGTGCAAAAGAAATGTTAAGGAGGATAAGAAAATGACAATGATTGATCCGGCAATTGTTCCGCAGAGAACACTTTATACTGGCGCTAAGATGCCAGCTGTTGGAATGGGTACTTTTGGAAGTGACCATGCAGATGCAGACGCAGTTTCTGCTTCTGTTGCAGGTGCACTTCGCGTAGGTTACCGTTCTTTTGATTGTGCTGCATGTTACGGAAATGAAGATATGATCGGAAAGATTTTCGCAGATGCATTTGCAGAAGGTATTGTAAAAAGAGAAGAACTTTTTATTGCCTCCAAAGTATGGAACGATATGCATGGTGACGGAGATGTACTGATTGCCTGTGCGAAGACCTTAAAGGATCTGAAGCTTGACTATCTGGATATGTATTATGTTCACTGGCCATTCCCGAACTATCATGCACCACATTGTGATGTGGATTCCAGAAATCCTGATTCCAAACCGTTTACAGTAGAGCGCTTTATGAAAACCTGGCGCCAGATGGAGCGCCTGGTAGATATGGGTCTGACGAAACATATCGGTATGTCTAATATGACAATCCCGAAACTGGAGGCAGTACTTCCACTTTGCAGAATTAAACCAGCTGCGATCGAGATGGAGCTTCATCCATGCTTCCAGCAGCCGGAGCTGTTTGATTATTGCAGAGCGCATGGTATTGAAGTGGTAGGATTCTGCCCAATTGGTTCTCCTGAACGTCCGGAACGTGATAAAATGCCAGAAGATATTGCGGATATTGAACTGCCAGAGCTGAAAGCAATTGCAGCGGCACATGGTGTACATCCAGCAGTTATCTGCATTAAATGGGCTGTACAGAGAGGTGCTTCCCCAATTCCATTCTCTTTGAAAGAGAAGAATTACACCATGAACCTGAAATGTGTCACGGAAGATCCTCTGACAGAAGAAGAGATGGAAACCATCCGTTCCCTTGATAAGAATAACCGTCTGATCAAAGGCCATGTATTCCTGTGGGAAGGTGCAAAGGACTGGCACGATCTCTGGGATGAGGATGGAGTGATTGTAAAATAATGGTTATAATTTCAAAGCTTCTTTAAATATCTTACACAGCAGAAAAGCTGCAGGGTTTATAATTCTTATAACTTTGCAGCTTTTTTGTTACCAGTAAACAGTAATAGTAACACACACCAAACAAACTCTGGAATTGTTTGTTTAGTTTGCATGATTTTATGGTATGTGATAATATAATATTTAGCTGAAATTAATAGAATACCATGTGCAAACAGGCATCGGGGGGGGAGCCGATGAGGTACATGCTGTGTATAGAAAGGGAAAGCGAAAACTATGTATCGAATTTTACTTGTAGATGATGAGATCCTGGTACGTGACGCCATAAAGGAGAATATTGACTGGAAGTCCATGGATTGCCAGCTTGTAGGAGACTGCGAAAACGGAAAGCAGGCAGCAGATTTTGTGAAGAGCCATCCGGTAGATATTGTTCTCACAGATATTTTGATGCCGTATATGGATGGAATGGAACTGAGCCATTTTCTGCATGATAATTACCCGGAGATCGTAATTGTGATCTTCAGTGGCTTCGGGGAATTTGAATATGCAAAGAAAGCAATTCAGTATAATGTAAGCGAATACATGCTGAAGCCGGTAACTGCTATGGAACTCAGGGAAGTTATTGGCAAAATGAAAGAAAAAGTAGATCAGCAGAGAAAAGAAAAGAAGAAAATAGAATCTCTCACAAAGACATCTCAGGATTACCATAAAAATGCTCTGGTGATTCGTTCGAAAGCGATTGAATCTCTGGTAAGCTGTACTCGGGATGTGCAGGAGAGCCTGGAGGAATTGTCTGGAATGGGAATTAATCTGGAGGCAGCATCTTATCGGGTTGCGTTATTTGACATGGATCTGTTTTCCGATATTCATCAGATTGATATGGAAAAACGCCAGGAGAGCGCATTAATGGCTTTTGTTTTATTTAATGTTGCAGATGAGATCGTGACAGATCGTAATGCAGGAATTGCCTATCAGGAAGGAAATAACCGGGTGTGTATCCTCTTTATGGGAAACCGCAGCAGGGAGTTTTCCAGAGAAATACAGGAAATCTGTCAGGAAATCCAGAAAAAAGTAAAAGAAGTGATCGGCATTGAAGCTTCAGCAGGAATTGGGGGCTGGGTAAGGAATCCCGGAGATACGATCCAGTCTCATAACCAGGCTGAGAAGGCTATTGAACTGCGCTATTTACTGGGCGGAAATCTGCTCATTGATACAGAAACACTGAATCCGGAGAGAAGTATTTCTTTGCAGCAGCCATTAAGCGATATGGTAGATGGAATCAAGAAAGGCAATGAAGCTGAGATGAATCAGGCTCTTTCTGTTATGAAATCTGAGATCAAAAAGGCCAGAGTGGATAAAAGTCAGGCCTGTGTCTGCCTTCAGATGATTCTGCGTCATGCAGGAAGCTGCTGGGAAGCTCTTTCTTCTGAGAATGAAGATCTGTTCCACAAAAGAGAAATTCTCATGGGACGGGTAACCGAACAGAAAACTTTTAAGGAAGCTTTTAAAATGGCAGAGGACTATGTTCACGAGGTATTCGAAAGGTGCTCTTCCCTGAACAGCTCCAGCGGTCAGAAGCAGGCGGTACTTGCTATGGAATATATTCGCCAGCATTACAATGAGCCGGAATTAGGATTGAATGATATCTGCTCCTATCTGAATATTGGTACAAGCTATTTCAGTACTATTTTTAAGGAAGCCACAGGAGGCACTTTCCTGGAATTCCTCAGTAAGACCCGTATGGAAAAGGCAAAGGAACTCCTGGAACAGACTGCACTTAAGAACTATGAGATTGCGGAGAAGGTGGGCTTTTCAGATCCCCATTATTTTGGAATTTCTTTTAAGAAAATGACAGGTAAGACTCCTACCGAGTATGCAAGGGAAAAAAGATCCATATGAAAAGAAAAGTACTGACGGCAGCCGGCATATGTATTGGAATTTTGATTCTTACAGAAGGCAGCAGGTATTTTGTTCAGAATCAGAAATGCCAGAAGCAGCTGTTTGCGATGGACACCTATATGGAGTTTACCGCATATGGTAAAAATAGCGAAAAAGCTGTAGATGCAGCTATAGAAGAAGTACAGAAACTGGATGCGATGTTATCAGCAGAAAACAGTAAAAGTGAAGTATATGCCTTAAACGAACAGGGAAATCTGCAGGCAACAGATGATCTGGCAGAACTGATCCTCCGGGGAAAAGAGATTTATCAGGAGACAGACGGACTTTTTGACGATACGATTTATCCGGTGATGAAGCTATGGGGATTTCCCACAGGTAATTATCATGTGCCTACAGCTGCAGAAGTACAAAAAAAACTGGCACTGGTGGATGGAAATAAAGTAGAAATACAGACCCGGGACTCTGATGAAAAGGGCAGGGACAGCAAAGAAAAAACAAAGTTTGTAACGCTTGGAGCAGATCAGCAGATTGATTTTGGAGGAATTGCAAAAGGATATACAGGTCAGAAGCTGGCAGAGCTTTTTCAGGAATATGGCGTTTCTTCCGCATTGGTTTCTCTTGGAGGAAACATTCAGGCGATAGGGACGAAGCCAGACGGCAGCAGCTGGAAAGTGGGAATACGTGATCCAAAAGGCGGACAGCAGGATTATATTGGTGTTTTATTTGTGGAAAATCAGGCCGTAGTTACTTCTGGCGGTTATGAGCGGTATTTTGAAGAAGATGGGAAGACCTATATTCATATCATCAATCCCAGGACAGGATATCCGGCAGATGGAGATCTGCTGTCTGTGACAATCGTATCAAGGGATGGTACACTTGCAGATGGAATGTCCACGGCTCTTTATATTATGGGTTATGAGAAAGCTTGTCAATTCTGGCGGCAGCACAGGGAAGAATTCAATGTGATCCTGGTAACAGATGATGGGAAGATTCATATTTCAGAGAATCTTAAGGAAAATTTTCAGACAGAATGTGATCTGGAAATGATTGAATCCGGAAGTGAATAATTGCAGCTATAAAAGAGTTGTTGACAGCAGGTGAATTATTTCTGCAGAAATCAGTAATGAAAGGTATGAAAAATAAAAAGTTGAAATGAATGAGAAAAATGCAAGGGAGAGCAGCCTATGAATGAAAACAAAAGAGAGCGAAAATTTCTTAAAGGCTTTAAAAGTATTCAAAGCACTATATTTGTGGCTGTTTCTGCTCTGGTTCTCTGTGCGGTGCTTGCAGCGACTGCAGTATCAGTAAGATATACGAATTCTACAGTTTATGAGAACTCTGCCATTTATACCCAGACAATTATACATCAGCTGAATCAGAATGTTGATTCGTATATTACATATATGGATAATATTGCCTCAGTTATTGCAAAAAGCCAGGATGCGTATCAGCTATTGTACCAGCGCATCGGTGAGGATGAGGCTGTAAAAGAAGGACACAGGAAACGTCTCCTGGAACAATTTAGTACGATACTGAAAGGCCGTGATGACATCTGCAACATTGGAATCGTGCAAAAAGATGGAGTTATGCTTATAAACAGCGGATATCAGGCCACCAATCCGGATCTGGATCTTTCCACTCAGGAGTGGTACACCAATGCGGTAGATAACTACAATCAGTATTGTCTCAGTTCTTCCCATGTCCAGCATGTGATCAAGGGGCAGCGTCCGTGGGTGATTACTTTAAGCCGCGAAGTCCACAATTTCTATGGCACGGGAAACAGTGACGGTGTTGTATTTATTGATTTGAATTACAGCGCCATCAGTGAGCTCTGCGACCAGAACAGCATTGGGGATAAGGGATATGTATTTATTCTGGATCAGAATGGAAACATCGTTTATCATCCAAGCCAGCAGCAGCTGTATAATGAGCTTCAGACGGAGAACATTGATATTGTTATGAATGCCGACACAGATACGGTAGTAACAGGAGAGGGAGATGACGAAAAAATCTATACACTTGCCCGCTCTGAGATAACTGGCTGGACGATTGTTGGCTGCATGAATATGGCAGAGCTTTTAAAGAGCAGTAAAGAGGCCAATAACATATATGTAATGACGGCCATTGTACTGGTTGTGATCGCCATGCTTATTTCCAGCTTTATTGCCAGAAGCATAACTCTTCCGATTCAGAAGCTTCGTGATTCTATGGAAAGGGTTCAGGAAGGAGATTTCAAGGCAGCAGATGATCTGGTTATACCTTCCCAGAATGAAATTGGAAGTCTTACCACATCATTCAATGTGATGACCCATAAGATTGAAGATTTGATGGCACAGAATGTCCACGAACAGGAACTGAAGCGAAAGAGTGAACTGAAAGCTCTTCAGTCCCAGATCAATCCCCACTTTCTTTATAATACGCTGGATTCCATTATCTGGATGGCGGAAGGGAAGAAATATGAAGATGTAGTACTGATGACCGCTTCTCTGGCACGGCTTTTGCGGCAAAGTATCAGTAACGAAGATGAGACGGTCCTCATCGGCCAGGAAATCCAGTATGTAAAGAGTTATCTCACCATTCAGAAAATGCGCTATAAGGATAAACTGGAATTTGAGATCAATGTGGATCCATCTATTAACAGTGTGCATATAGTGAAACTTGTACTTCAGCCAATTGTGGAAAATGCAATTTATCATGGTCTTAAATATAAGGAATCAAAAGGGATGCTTACTGTTAACGGATACCAGAAAGATGAAAATGCAGTTATCGAAATAGCAGATGACGGTGTGGGAATGGATGCGGAGACCCTGAACCGGATTTTTGAGAAGCATAAAGTCAATTATCGTTCTAATGGTGTCGGTGTATACAACGTTCAAAGACGTCTCAGTATGTACTATGGAAAGGAATATGGTCTGAGCTATAAAAGTGAAAAAGGAAAAGGTACGACTGTTACAGTGGTAATTCCGATCGAGCAGGAGGAACATCATGAAAAAGCGTAAACAATGGCTTATGCTTGTATGCATAGCGCTGGCGGTGTGTCTGGTTTCCGGAGGAATGCTTTATATTCGTCAAAAAAATAATAACAAAAAGTGGTCATTAATTTACATACCGAAAACAGAGGATGGAACCAATGACTTCTGGACCTCCCTGATTTCAGGGACAAGAATGGCGGCGCAGGAATGCGGTGCAGAACTGGAAGTGCTGGCACCGGAGAGAGAACAGGATGTGGAGGTACAGAATAAACTTCTGGAAGAGGCCATTGAGAAAAATCCGGATGCAATATTGTTTTCCCCTTCCAGCTTTGATGCTTCCGATGAATTATTGCAGAAGGCAAAAGATAAGGGAATCAAGATCACATTTATAGATTCCTATACAGAAAGCAATATTCAGGATATGACAGTTGCCACAGATAACCTGGAAGCAGGAAAGCAACTGGGGGAATATGCCAGAACTTTTTTAAATAAGGATTCCCAGATTGCAATTGTAAGCCATGTAAAAGGTGTTTCCACTGCAATCGAAAGAGAACAGGGCTTTCGGGAAGGTCTGGGGGATTATAATAAGAATGTTGTAGACGTAGTATATTGTAATTCCCAGTTTGATAAGGCTTCCCAGCTTACAGAAGAACTGATGGAGAAATATCCGAATCTTGAAATGATTGCAGGAATGAATGAATATTCCTCTGTAGGCGCAGCACGGGCGGTACAGAAACATGATATGGAAGACCGAATCCAGGTAGTGGGGGTAGACAGCTCCCAGGAAGCAGTTCAGCTTATGGAAAAGGGTGTCTTCAAGGGAATTGTTGTGCAGAAAGCGTTTAAGATGGGCTATCTGGGTGTAACGGAGACTGTGCGTATGCTGCAGGGCAAACCTTACGATGAGAATGTAAATTCCGGCTGTCAGCTTGTAACTCCGGAGAATATGTATTCCAGCGAAATCGAAAAGCTGATCTTCCCATTTAATACCATAAAACAGACTTTGTAGCTGTTCTGTATCTTCACAGCTGCACGTTTTGCGGAAGAGTTACCCGATTTATGCTGTACCAGATCTTTTTAATATACTCTGTCAGATAAAATGAGACCTCAGGTTCGATCCTTTTGCGTTTCTTACGTATGAAAAGGATTGAATTTGAGGTTTTTTGATTTTACACGGTAAAGTGTTAGTGCATATTTCACATAAAAGGTTAAAAATTTATGACCATACCGTAAATATTTAACCTTTTTCTGGAAAATATTCTATTACAATTGTGCAGAATTCAAGGTATTATATAGAAAACGCAGAGAGTGCAAAAAGTTATTGCTCAGGAAGAGTGAGGTAAACCTGGACAATAACAAAAAATCAAGGAGGGTGAAAAGTTGGAAAAGTTAAAACAAAATCCAATTGTGAAAAAGCTCGGCCTGAACAGAATCATGCTTGTTTGTATTCTTGTTCTTATGTTCGTAGTTTTCAAGGTAGTACTCGGAAGTAAATTCCCTGTTGGCGACAGTATCAAATCTACTTTGAACTATGTATACTTCCTGGGCTTTTTATCACTTGGAGTAACATTTGTAATTGCTACGGGAGGAATTGATTTCTCCATCGGACCGGTTATGTTCTGCTGTGCACTGGTTTCCGGTTACTGCATGACTTCTTATGGAGTTCCTTGTGCAGCTGCCATGGTTCTGTGTGTGCTCATTGGTCTTGCATTTGGTATATTTAATGGATGGCTGGTTTCTTATATGTCAGTTCCGCCATTTATCGTATCCATGGCTTCCATGAACATTGCAAAAGGTATTGCTTCTGTATTTACCAAGACACAGTCAGTCAGCTGGCCGCAGAGTTCTGATCCGGTAAACGGATGGTTCCGTAATATCACATCTTATAATGGATTCCCGGTTGGTCTTGTGATCTTCCTTGGAATGGCAGTGGTTTGCGGTATTGTTCTTTACAATACAAAGCCAGGACGTTATATCCTTTGTCTTGGATCTAACAGCGAGGCAGTTCGTCTTTCTGGTGTCAACACCAGAAAATGGAGAATGCTTGCATATGTGATCTGTGGATTCCTGGTAGGAATCGGAGCACTGTTCTTTGTAGCTACTTATACAACCGTTCAGCCAGGATATGGCGATCAGTATAACAACGAGGCAATTGCAGGCTGCGTAATGGGTGGTACATCCATGGTTGGTGGACTTGCTTCCATCGGCGGTACTGTAATCGGTGTATTTATCATCTCTCTTCTTCAGCAGGGAATCATGGCATTTGGTCTTGGTAAAGGACAGCAGATGATTATTACAGGTATCATTGTTATTGTAGCAGTTTACGCTGACGTTTCTGCAAGACGCAGAAAGAACTGATCATAAGGGAGGATTCGACAATGGGTGAAGTTATTTTAACTATGAAGGATATTGATAAGTCCTTTCCTGGAGTTCATGCCCTGGATCATGTTAATTTCGAAGTGAAACGCGGTGAAGTACATGCACTTATGGGAGAGAACGGAGCCGGAAAGTCCACACTGATGAAGGTGCTTACCGGTATTTACCAGAAGGATTCCGGAACAATTACATATAAAGGCAAAGAGACAGAATTTCACAATACCCGTGAAGCTCAGGATGCCGGAGTGGTAATCGTACATCAAGAATTAAATATGATCGGAGATCTGACTGTTGCACAGAACATCTTTATCGGACGTGAACCGAAGAAGGGAATCCGTGTAGACGACAAGAAGATGATCGAAGATTCCAGGAAATTATTTCAGGATCTGAATATTGAGATCGATCCGAGAGAAAAAATGAGTAATCTTACTGTTGGTAAGCAGCAGATGTGTGAGATTGCAAAGGCTATTTCCCACAAAGCTGAGGTGATCATTTTTGATGAGCCGTCAGCAGCTCTTACTGAGAAGGAGATTGCGGATTTATTTGAAATCATCAAAGACCTTCGTAAGAAGAATCTTGGTATTGTATACATCTCACACCGTATGGATGAGATCAAGGTCATCACAGACCGTGTAACTGTCATGCGAGATGGTGGCTATGTTGGAACCCTGATCACAGCAGACAGTACAAAAGAAGATATTATCAACATGATGGTTGGTCGTGTTATTTACGAAGATCCGAAGGATCATAGCATGGTTGCGCCAGATGCCCCGGTTGTTTTGAAGGTAGAGCATCTGAACGCAGGCAAGATGGTTCAGGATGTAAGCTTCGAGCTTCGTAAAGGTGAAATCCTTGGCTTCTCAGGTTTGATGGGAGCAGGACGTACCGAGACAGCCAGAGCACTGTTTGGGGCAGATCCGAAACAGAGCGGTAAGATTTCCATTATGGGTAAAGATGGACAGCTCCATGAAGTAACCATCAACAGCCCACAGGATGCTGTTAAATATGGTATCGGTTATCTGTCTGAGGACAGAAGAAGATATGGAGTTGTTGTTCAGAAATCTGTAACAGAGAATACAACCCTGGCTACCATGGAAGAATATTGCAACGGTTTATTCATCAACAAAGCCAAAGAGAAAAAAGTTACAGAGAGATATGTAAAAGAGCTTGCAACCAAGACTCCTTCTACAGACCAGCTGGTAGTGAATCTTTCCGGTGGTAACCAGCAGAAGGTAGTTATTGCAAAATGGCTTACTCGTGACAGTGAGATCCTGATTTTCGATGAGCCTACAAGAGGTATCGACGTTGGTGCGAAGAACGAGATCTACAAGTTAATGAGCAAGCTTGCAGCAGAAGGAAAATCTATTATTATGATTTCCTCTGAAATGACCGAGATTCTCCGAATGAGTGACCGAATCATCGTTATGTGTGAAGGTAAGGTGACAGGAAATATTGATATTTCTGAAGCTACACAGGAACACATCATGAATAAGGCGACACGGAATATCGATTAAGGAGGACGTCATGACTAAGAAGAAAAAAAGTATTTTAAGTGATCAGAGATTTATTGTTTTGCTGGTTATCATTGCACTGTCTGCTGTTTTCTCCTTTATGAGTAAGGAGTTCAGACAGTACACCACAATCCTGAGTATGCTGGATTTCTCATATTATGACCTTCTGATGGCAATCGGTGTTACATTCCCGCTTATCACAGGCGGTGTAGACCTGTCAATCGGAACTGGTATGGTATGTTACGCATTGATCGGCGGAACACTTGTAAGAAGCAACAATGTTCCAGTAGTAGTAGCAATGCTGCTCTGTGTAGTGCTTGGAATTGCAATCGGCGCATTGAACGGTGTTCTCATTGGTATCATGAACCTGCCGCCATTCCTTGCTACTCTTTGTACCTGTATGATTACCCGTGGTGCTGGTTCTCTTTGCAGTGCTACACCATGGCCAACACTGAATCAGCCAGGCGGATGGTTCCATTCCATCTTTAAACTGACAATCGGACAGGGAAGAAGCGCTTCCCGTTACCCGCTCGGTTTCCTTTGGATGATCCTTCTGGTAATCCTGATGGAGTTCGTTCTGAATCATACAAAATTCGGACGTTACACCATCGCAATCGGTTCCAACAAAGAAGCAGCAGCTCTTTCCGGAATCAATGTTAAGTTTTACCATGTAATGGTATACGTAGTTTGCGGTCTGTTTACCGGACTTGCAGCTATCGCATACGCAGCAGTAACTCCTACTGTACAGCCTGGTACTGGTGCCGGACTTGAGATGGACGCAATCGGCGGTGTATTCGTTGGTGGTGTTGCAGCTTCCGGTGGTTATGGATCTGTAGTAGGAACTCTGGTAGGTATTTTCGTAATCATGCTGTTAAAGACAGGTCTTCCATATGTCGGTCTGCAGGCAAACTGGCAGCAGATCATCACAGGTGTTGTATTGATCGTTGCAGTATTGATTGATATCCTGAAAGAGAAAAAAAGTGCACACTAATAACTGAAACATACAGGCTGGCTTACAGACAGTCAGCCTGAAGAAAAGCAAAATTCTGTTTATAAGCAGAACAGCTGGTAAACAGCAACAATTTCATAACGGATGTGAAGCGTCGGAGAGTGTAGCGACGTATCATCATAAAAAACTATATAATTTTTTATTTCAAGGAGGAAGTAGTAAATGAAAGCAAAGAAAGTTATGGCATTAGTACTCTGTGCAGCAATGGTATCTGGTTTAGCAGCAACAACTGTTATGGCAGCTCCGGAAGATCAGTTTGAAGGACTTACAGCTAACGAAGCTTATGAGTTCCCAATGATGGTTAAATCCTTCCAGTCTACATACTGGGAAGCAGCTATGAAAGGTATGGACAAAGCTGCTGAAGAATTAGGTGTTACCTATACAGCACAGGGACCAAACAGTGAGTCCGATATCGCTGACCAGGTTAACATGATCAATACAGCTATCGCAGCTAATCCTGTTGGATTAGGACTTGCAGCTTGTGATACATCTTCTGTTCAGGAAGCTCTTCAGACATGTGTTGACAAAGGAATCCCGGTTGTTACATTTGATACAGGTATCGCTGATGCTCCGGAAGGATCTGTAGTTTGCGAAGTCTGCACAGACAACAATCAGGCTGGTTCTGTAGCAGCTGAGAACATGTATCCGGCAATCAAAGACGTTATCGCTAATGCTGACGGACAGGTTATCATCGGTGAGGTTAACCAGGATGCTACAGCTCTTAACATCCAGCAGCGTGGTACAGGATTCATCAATAAGATGATCGAGCTGATTAAAGCTGATGGAAAAACAGTAGCAGTTAAAGGTAATGAGTTCTATGTAAACGCAGCAGAAGGTGCTGACGCTGAAGAAGCTGACGCAGACGTTGTTATCCAGGTTGCAGTTCCGGCACAGACAACTGTAGAGCTTTGCTCCACAGAGGCTCAGGCTATCCTTTCCCAGGAAAACTGTATCGCAATCTTCGGTTCCAACCAGGTTGCAGCAGAGGGTGTTCTTGCAGCTAACGCTAACCTGAACGTTCTTGGTTCTGACGCAGCTAACGGTGATGTTATCGGTGTTGGTTTCGACGCTGGTTCTATCATTAAAGCAGCTGTAACAGATGGCACATTCCTTGGTGCAGTTACACAGTCTCCTCTGATGATGGGATATTATGCAATCTACGCTCTGACAGCAGCTGCTAACGGAGCTGAGCTTGAGGATGTTCCTACAGCTGGTTACTGGTATGATTCTACAAACATCGACGCTGAAGACATCGCTCCAAACCTTTATGACTAATTAAAAAGTAAAGAGACGATACAACGTCCAATGTTTGCAGGTTTATAAACTGTGAATGAAACAGACCCCTGGGGCATTGCCCCGGGGGTTTTCTGGGTGAAAGAGGAATTATTGCAGCACGGAAAATATTGTCACTATCTTCCGGATACTTTATGTGAGAGGTTTTTGTGAATATAGTGGACAGAACATTCTGGTTGCAAATAAGGACACTTTTTTAGACAAACAAGGTTCTTATTTATTGATGGATATTATAGTACTATGATATCATCAATTAGAAAGGCAGCTGTGTGAGGAACATCAGGATTTATACGTTATTGTTTATGGAAAATGTTCGATGCGACATTTGTGTGTGACAATAAGACAGGAACCTTGATACATACAGCGTAATTTTACAATTGAGGAGGTTTCATAAAATGACAAAGTATTATTTAGCAGTAGATATCGGTGCTTCCAGCGGACGTCTGATCCTTGGACATCTTGAGAATGGAAAAATGGAGCTTGAGGAAGTTCATCGTTTTGAGAATGGAATGGTAAAGAAAGACGGCGAGCTTTGCTGGGAGTTTGACAGACTTTTCCAGGAAATTAAGAATGGTCTTAAGAAATGTAAAGAGATCGGCAAGATTCCGGTAAGCATGGGTGTTGATACCTGGGGCGTTGACTTTGTACTGATGGATAAGGACGACAAGGTTCTTGGAAATACAGTTGGATATCGTGATCACAGAAATGAAGGTATGGATGAGGAAGTATATAAGACGATTTCTCTTGAGGATCTTTATGCACGTACCGGTATTCAGAAAGCAATTTTCAACACGGTATATCAGCTGATGGCTGTGAAGACAAAACATCCGGAATATCTGGAACAGGCTGAAACTATGCTTCATGTACCGGATTACTTCCATTATCTTCTTACAGGCAAGAAAACCTGTGAGTATACAGAGGCAACAACAGGTCAGCTGGTAAATGCAGAAACAAAGGACTGGGATTACGAACTGATTGATAAACTTGGATATCCAAGAAAAATGTTCCAGAAGCTGATCATGCCTGGTACCAGTGTTGGACACTTTACAGAAGAGGTAAAAGCAGAAGTTGGGTTTGATGTGGAAGTTGTAGCACCGGCTACACATGATACCGGATCCGCAGTTCTTGCAGTTCCTGCAAACGACGACGATTTTATTTATATCAGCTCAGGAACATGGTCATTGATGGGAATTGAAAGAGAAAAAGCTGACTGCTCCAAGAAGAGTTGCGAGATGAACTTTACAAATGAGGGCGGCTATGCAGGAAGATTCCGTTATCTGAAGAATATCATGGGACTTTGGATGATCCAGTCTGTTCGTCATGAATATGATGATAAATATGGATTTGCAGAAATCTGTCAGATGGCAGAGGAAGCGAAAGATTTCCCATCCAGAGTAGATGCAAATGATGAGTGCTTCCTTTCTCCGGAAAGCATGATTGAAGAGGTTAAAGATTATTGCAGAAGAACCGGACAGAAGGTTCCGGAAACTTTAGGAGAAATTGCTACTGTTATTTATACCAGTCTTGCTGAGTGCTATGCAAAGACAGCAAAGGAACTGGAAGAGATGACAGGAAGAACCTTCAGTCGTATCCATGTAGTTGGCGGCGGTTCCAATGCAGGCTATCTTAATGAGCTGACTGCGAGAGCAACAGGCAAAGAGGTTCATGCAGGTCCTGGAGAGGCAACTGCAATCGGTAATATTACCGCTCAGATGTTAAAAGCAGAAGAGTTTAAATCAATCGAAGAGGCTCGTACTACCATTCATGAGTCCTTTGGAATTAAGGTATATCAGGCTTAATGAAAAGTTAAAACAGCCGGGATATACGATCATTTGTATAATATATCAAATTAAACAGGAGGTACTACTATGTTAGTAAACACAAAAGCAAAAGTTGGTGTATTTTCTATTGCTTTAGGCGCATATCTGCCTCAGTTCCCTTCACTGGTACCAGAGTTTGAGGCTCAGTACGAGGCATTTAAGAAAACAATTCCGGATACCGTAGAAATCATCGATGGAGGAATGGTAACAACAAAAGAACAGTCTATGGCTGCTGGGGATAAATTCCGTGCAGCAGACGTTGATCTCGTTTTCCTTCAGATGTTAACCTACGCTACATCCTACAACATGCTTCCTGCAATCCGTGACCTGAATGTTCCGGTTGTTCTGGTAAATGTTCAGAAGCTGAAAGCTCTGGATTACGATCACACAGACATTGCTACATGGCTCGGCGAAGGATATGCCTGCGGTGCTGTTGGAGAAGCTGTTGCTGACCTTGAGAGAGCTGGAAAGAGACATGCTGTTATCACTGGTGTTGTAGAAGGCGGAGATCCAGATGTTCAGGCTGAGATTGAAGACTGGTGTAAAGCAGCTCAGGTAAGAAGAAGATTCCGTGACACAAATATTGCCCAGATTGGAAGACCTTACCCAGGTATGATGGACCTTTACATTGATGAGACTAACCTGTACAACAGAATGTTCCTTTATACCAAACAGTTTGACTGGGAAAAAATGTGGGCAATTGCGGATGATATCACAGATGAGGATGCAATTCGTGCAAAAGCTCAGGATATTCTGGACACCTTTGATATTGAGGGCGGCGGAACAATTGAGAAAGTATGGGATATGGCAAAATATGTTGTAGCATTTGAGAAATGGGTAAAGGACGAGCATCTTGGAATGATCGCTTCCCATTATGACGGATTTGCACAGGGCAAGGCTGGTGTCCTTGACAGTATGCTGATTCCGGCATTCTCTATGCTGATCAAACAGGGTACTGCATGTGCTGTTGAGGGTGATATGAAGGTTGCCATGGCAATGAGTATTCTGAAGACAATTTCCGGCACAGGCCAGCTTTCCGAGATGTATTCCATTGACTTCAATGATGACATCTGCATTATCGGTCATTCTGGAAGTGGTGATGCCGATATTTCTGATAAGAAACCTACCATGAAGATCGTACCAGTGTTCCATGGCAAAACAGGCGGCGGATATCTGACACAGTTCTATCCATACACAGGTCCGGTTACCTATCTTGCAATCACACAGGATGGAGACGGACGCTTCAAATTCGTTGTTGCTGAGGGAATCAACGAGGAAGGACCAATCCTTTCCTTTGGCGATACGAACATGAGAACTCGTTTTACATGTGGCGCAAGAGAGTTTGTAAACCGCTGGAGCGAAGCTGGCCCGACACATCATATGGCAGCTGCAACAGGCAGACATATTGATACCATCCTGAAGGTTGCAAAGATCTTCAATGTACCGGTTGATATTGTAACAAGATAATTTTCAAAGTTGTGTAAATAATAGCAAGAATAAGACCATCTATATGGTCTGTACACATATTCATATTCAATAAACGGGAGAGTCTGTGGACTCTCCCGTTTGTTATCTTCTGTGAAATTCCATACAAAAAGCACCGCCTGCGTAAGACGGTGCTGAAAACATCAGTTTACAGGGGCTTTGGCGTTTCGCCAGAGGTTTCATCCCTCTTCGCTGGAATCCGAATCTGCACCTCGGTTCCTTTTCCTACATCGCTGGAATAAGTCAATCCATAATCTGCGCCATAAAGCACCTGAAGCCGTCTGTGAGTATTATAGATCGCAATATTGGTTCCACCTGAAATACTGGTACCCTCCCCGGAAAGAATCACGGGCAGTTTATCCGGCGCGATTCCAACTCCGTCATCAGAAATCAGAAGTACAATATCCCCATCCTCCATCCATCCGGTAAGTACAATGGTTCCAGATTTGGAAGGCTTTTCCAGAATGCCGTGAAGTATGGAATTTTCTATAACAGGCTGCAGGGTCAGCTTTGGAATCTGGTATTCCATCAGTTCATCCGGAATATCGGAAATGAAAGAAATGCTGTCATGGTAGCGCATATTCTGCAGGTGAACATAGATGGAAACATGTTCTTCTTCCTTGGCAATCGTACTGATTCCCTTTTTACGACTAAGTGTCAGCTTGTAGAATCTGGAAAGACTTTGCACTGCATTACAGACCTCAGAGGTGCGCCCCTGCTGGGCCATCCAGTTGATCATATCCATGGTATTATAAAGAAAATGGGGATTGATCTGAGCCTGAAGGGAATTAAACTCGGCAATTCGCAGATCCTCAGCAGCCTGGGCCTGTTTTTCCATAAGCTGGTTCATTTTGCGTGTCATATAGTTGTAAGTATCAATAAGGTCACCGATTTCATCGTGTGCGCTTGGACTGTCCATAGGAACCGGAGGACCGTGGCGGACTGTCCTCATCTGACTGATAACTGAGGAAATTCGCCCTGTAATGGATTTGGACAAGGTACTTGCAAGCAAAAAGGCAAGCACCAGTACCGCAATATAAATGGATAAAAACTGCAAAACCAGGGTATTACTCTGATTGATCAGGGGCTGGGAGGGAAGTACCGTCACCATAAACCAGCCTGGCTGTTTGATCCGGTAGAAACCAACGTAAACGGTTTTCCCTAGAATATCCTGCTCCACGAAACTGTTGGAGGACATGTAGGACTCCATGATCTTGTCGTAATCCAGCCAGTAAATTCCGGCGAGAGAATCACTGGAAGCAGAAACCAGGTTGTTACGCTCATTCATAATATAAGAAACACTGCCGTCCAGAGTAAGATTCTCAGATAGAATCTGCTGAAAATCATGACCGGAATAATAGACCGCCATATAAGCATCATAAGTTCTGTTGTTATAGATCACAGAAGCATGGGTGATATATGCCTGATCTCCATATGCCTTTTGTTCCTTTGTACCAAGATAGAAGGAGGGACAAAAAAGCTGGGAAACGCGGCTTCCGCGGAAAATACCATACCAGTAGGTTCCACGGACCTGATCAAGAGATAGAAAAGTATCTTTCAGGTCTTCTTTATTTAAAAGTGCATTTATGTCTGAAGGAGAGTCTTTTGGTACCTCCATATAAATTTTGACATTGGTAACAGGTGTACCAGTGATCAGCTGATCTACCTTTTGGGAAAAAGATGCCGCATCCGGGGAATCTGCCAGATCCGTGAAGGAGTCGGTTATGGCATTTTTAAAAAGTGTCTGGTAAAAATCAAGGGAAGAAATTTCTTCACTTACATCCAGGACTTTCTGAATGGATTCTTCTATCAACGGCGCCGTTTCTGCAGACCGGTCCTGTTCCTGGCGGATCGTATAGGAAACTACCATGTCGTAGGCTCTTCCATAAAAAAAGAAGATAATGGCAATCGCAGGAATTGACACGATCAAAAGAAGTACCAGGGTAAACCTGGACTGCAGGTTCAGATCCTGGTACCATTGCTTAAACTTATGCAAATTATTTCACACTCCTCAAAAATATATAGGTGTTTTGAAATATATAAAATTTTTTATGTGTTGCAGAAAACTAACTCATTTTCTCTCGATATTCAGAAGGAGAAAAACCTGTATACTTCTTAAAACTTTTACCGAAATAATTCCCGTCACTGTATCCCACCCGCGAGGAAATATCTGTAATTTTATACCTGGGGTCAGACAGCAGCTGCTTGGCCTTTTCCATTCTGTATTCTGTGAGGTACTGATTTAAAGTCTGACCGGTCTCATTTTTGAAGAAGGTACACACATACGAGGTTGATAAAAATACATGATCACTGATATCTTTCACAGATAAGGTCTCGTTCATATATTTCTGTCCGATGTAATCTTTGATTAGAAAAATAGTAGAATTTTCTTCTTCTGTGCTGACTGCTGTCTGGAAAAAAAATTCTGTCTTTTTCACCAGCTTCTGGTGCATCTCATTATAGGAAAAAATCTTCTCCAATGTGTCTATTAAATTTTCCTGGGTATCGGACAAAGTTAGTTTCAGCTGACGCGCAGCATTATCCAAAGCACGGAATAATTTGTAATAGAGATCCTTGGCCTGGTTAGGCAGAACATTCTGATTCTGGTTATAATACAGGAACAGATTGTCAAGGAAAGCTTTTGCTTTTTCCTTATTTTTTTCAGTGAGAAGAGTGAGAAATTCATTCTCCGGACTGGCAGAAAGCTCTGCTGCTGTTTCAGAAACAGGTGCCTGATAAAAAGGAGACAGAAAGGTACCTGTGGGGAAAAAGAAGCTGCTCTGCAGGGAAATAACAGCAGAAGTATAGGACTGATAAGCTCTGGAAATGCCTGTAACAGTATCTCCGGCTGCGATGCAGAATCTGGTGCAGCGGGAATACAGACTACAGAAAAATTCTTCAATGTTTTTTCGAACGGCAGCTCCAGGAGAGGAACCAAACAAAAAGTAAACCATATACTGTACACGCTTTTCTGCAAAAATACAATCTATATGGAAGGTTTTTAAAAATTCCTGGACGGACAGAAATATGGCGTTTGCTTCTGAAAGAGGAAACTCCTCCTCGGTATCGGTCTTAAGCACAATTGCAGTAAAGGGAGTGGTATTGCTAATAGACAGAGTCAGCTCATCTATGAGCTGGTCAATACTTTCCTTCGCATGGGCGAAAGGCTGGGTGAGAAGAAGGGCCAGGCGGGAAGCGCTTTCCATGGAATGGATGGACGCATTTTGCCGGGTGCGTTTTTTTTCTAGGCAAAGATCACGGGCTTCCACGATGGCATCCCGGATTTCCACAGGGTTCAGAGGCTTTTCTATATAATTGACGGCTTTTAGCTTTATGGCAGCCTTTAGATATTCTTTATCCGAATATCCGCTCATAAAAACAGGAACAATATCAGGAAGAATTTCTTCCAGCTGTTCCAGCATTGCGATTCCATCCAGACGGGGCATACGTACATCGCATAGCACAATGTCCGGTCTGTGTACTCTGGCCACTTCAATTCCGTTTATTCCATCATCCGCCTGAAGAACCTCCCGGATTCCGATGGATTGCCAGTCAATGGAAGAAATTACACCGGTGCGGGTAAGCTCTTCGTCGTCTACAATCAGTAATTTCATAATGAATCTCCGTTATAGGGGCTCCGGAAATTACCGGAGCTCCTGATTAGTGAAAGGACAGTAACTGTGTAAGAAATGAACAGTTATCTGCAAGGTTATAAAAACGTATTAATAAAAATACCACACCCATCATACCACAATTATATCCAAAATACGATACCAAAAGCACGCATCTTTGTGAAAAATTTAAAACCGGGTGGAAAATTTTACCCATTAAGTGGAAAATATTTTACCCTGTTTCAAAATATTTTCCCATTTTCAAACAAAGTGCACAGGTGGTAGAATAATAACAGATCAAGAAAGGGAGGAGAAAAAGCCGTGTCTGAATATGTTCTTGAATTAAAAGGCATTACGAAAATTTTCCCCGGCGTTAAAGCACTGAACAATGTACAGTTCCAGTTAAAGCCTGGCGAAGTTCATGCACTGATGGGCGAAAACGGTGCAGGTAAATCTACCTTCATTAAAGTAATTACCGGTGTACATAAAGCAGAAGAAGGCGAAATGTACCTGTTTGGAGAAAAAGTGGATTTCAAAGGTCCGAAGGATGCACAGGAAGCAGGAATTGCAGCTGTTTACCAGCACCCCACATCCTATCCACATTTAACAGTGGCTGAAAATATTTTTATGGGACATGAGATCAAGAAGAATCACATGATCCAGTGGAAGGCCATGAACGAGGAGGCAAACAAGCTTCTGAAGCAGCTGAATGCAGATTTTGATTCCACAGCAGAAATGGGAACCTTAAGTGTTGCCCAGCAGCAGATGGTTGAGATCGCAAAGGCATTGTCCACAAATGCAAAGATCGTGATCCTGGATGAGCCTACCGCTTCTCTTACAAAGAGAGAATCCGAGGAGCTTTACAGAATCGTAGATCAGTTGAAGGAAAAAGGTGTTTCCATTATCTTCATTTCTCATCGTTTTGAGGATATGTACCGCCTGGCAAGCAGAGTTACTGTTTTCCGTGACTCTCAGTATATTGGTACCTATGATGTAGACGGAATCACCAATGCAGACCTGATTAAAGCCATGGTTGGCCGTGAGATCAAGGATCTGTTCCCGAAACCGGAGGTTAAGATTGGTGATGAGATGCTTCGTATCGAGCACTTATCCCGTACCGGATATTTCAAGGATGTTTCCTTCAATGTACACGCTGGCGAGATCGTAGGTCTTACAGGTCTGGTTGGTGCAGGACGTACAGAGGTTGTAGAGAGTGTCTGTGGAATCACAACTCCAGATGAAGGTAAGGTTTATCTGGAGGGAAAAGAAGTACATATCAAACAGCCATCTGACGCAATGAAAGAAGGAATTATCCTTCTTCCGGAGGATCGTCAGAAGGAAGGTCTGATCATGAGCTGGGGACTTGGAAGAAACGTAACACTTCCGACTATCAGCAAATATGCGAAGAACGGCTTCAATGACGAGAAGACAGAAAGAGATCTTTCCAAGAGACTTCTGGAAGAGGTTGATACAAAGGCTGTTGATATTTTCCAGCCTGCAAGCTCTCTGTCCGGTGGTAACCAGCAGAAGGTTGTAGTTGCCAAGGCTCTTAGCCAGGAGATGAAGGTTGTTATCATGGATGAGCCGACGAAAGGTGTTGACGTTGGTGCCAAGGCTGAGATTTATGCGATCATGGGTGATCTCGCAAAGAAGGGTTACGCAATTATCCTGATTTCCTCTGAAATGCCTGAAATCCTTGGAATGTCTGACCGAATCGTTGTAATGTGCAACGGACGTAAGACTGGTGAGCTGGGAAGAGGCGAAGCAACTCAGGAGATGATCCTTGAGCTGGCAATGGAGAAAGGTACAACCGGAAAGGGGGCAGCTAAATAATGGAAAAGAAATCTTTCATGAAAAAGCTGACAGGTTCCCGTGAAGCACTGCTTGCAGTGATCCTGGTTTTGCTTTTCGTAGTAATCACAATCATCAGCCCGTCATTCCTTACATTCAAGTCTCTGACGGATATGCTGAAAAACAATGCTGTAACAATGGTAATGTCACTTGGTATGCTGTGTGTTATGCTGGTAGGTGGAATTGATATTTCCATCATGTCTACTCTGGCACTGACTGGTATGTCAATTGGTATGCTTCTGAAATATGAACACATTTCCAGTACTTTCCTGGCATTTGTGATCGCGCTGGCAATCGGAATCGCATGTGGTTTCCTGGTAGGTCTTGTAATCTCCAGAGCAGATGTACCTCCGATCATTGCAACAATGGGCTTCATGTACATCTACCGTGCAATGGGATATCTGGTTTCCCACAATGGTGAGTGGGCAAGTGCAGCAGCCCTTGGTGAATTTAAAAATTTTGCAACAACAAAATTCCTGGGAATGAGCCTTGTAATCTGGGTGATCATCCTTTGCTATGTGATCTTCTTCGTATTCATGAAATGGACTACCATCGGAAGAAGAATCTATGCAGTAGGAAGTAACCCGAGCGCAGCTGAAGTTTCCGGTATTAATGTAAAGAATATTAAGCTTCTTGTTTACACTATCATGGGTCTTCTTGCCGGTCTTGGCGGAGCCCTTCAGGTTTCTATTTACGCTTCTGCAATGCCTGATATGCAGCAGGGCGGTGAGATGGACGTTATCGCAGCCTGCGTTATCGGTGGTGTAAGCATGAGTGGTGGACGTGGTACAGTACTTGGTGCTCTTCTTGGATCCCTGATCCTTGCAACTATTGCAAAGGCACTTCCGCTGATCCCATTCTTCGATCAGCTGTGGCTGAATACCATCAAGGGTGTTATCATTCTTGTAGTAGTTGTTGTAAACATTGTTTTACAGCGTACAGCTGACAAAAATGCATTAAAGGGAAGGGAGATGTAATCATGGCTGGAAAATCTGGAAGAAGTATTAACAACGTGCCGAAAAGCCCTGTGAAACAGATGATCTTCAGCTGGGAAGGCATTCTGGTACTCCTGTTTATTGCAGTAAATATTTTCTGTGCAAACTTTTCTGAGTTCTATAATCTGAAGAGTCTGCTCCGTCAGATGCCTGTTTACCTGGCAGAAATCTTCTTGATGCTGCCGATGGCATACATTCTGGTACTTGGCGAGATCGATATTTCCGTTGGATCTATCGTGTGTCTCTCCGCAACAATGGCTTGTATCGTGGCAAACACAGGAGCCCCGTTTATCGTGGTAATCCTTGCCACACTTCTGGTTGGATCCCTTTGCGGCGCTGTAAACGCATTTGTTCTTACCAGATTTGAAGAACTACCTCCAATGATCGTAACACTTGCAACCCAGATTATTTTCAGAGGTATTGCAGAAATCGTTCTTGGAAGCGGCGGAAGTATTTCCGTAACAAACACAGAAGGCTTTGCAGCACTTGGCGGAAAAGTAGGACGTGTTCCTTACATTCTTTTCTTGGTTCTGATCCTTGGAATCATCGCAGCTGTTATCCTTGGAAAATGTACCTTCGGACGCAGAGTATATGCAATCGGTACCAACCGTCTTGCAGCTTATTACTCCGGAATCCATGTACAGAAGATCCGTTTCGTGATCTACACCCTGATGGGAACCATCTCCGGACTGTGTGCACTGTTTCTGATGTCTTCCTCATTCGGTGCAAATACCACAACCGGTAACGGATTTGAGATGGATGCCATCGCAATGGCAGTATTCGGAGGAATCTCCTCCACAGGTGGTAAAGGTAATATCGCCGGCGGTCTGATTTCCGCATTTATCATCGTCTGCCTTCGTGTTGGTCTTGGACAGAGAAACATTCATCCGCAGGTTATCCTGCTGATCATCGGTGTGCTTCTGATCGGCGCAGTTGCACTTCCGAACATCATCAAAGAGATTCAGAAAAAAGCAAAAACAGCAAAATAAAAAATCCTTAACGAACTCATATATAACCTTATAAAGCTTGTAAACTGTTTCGCAGAAGGCGGGGCAGTTACAAATACAAAAACTATATTATTCCATGGGAGGAAAAAAACATGAACAAAAAAATCGTAAGCGCACTTCTTTGTGGAGCAATGATCCTTGGATCCGCAGTTCCGGCTATGGCTGGTTCAGCTGACGGAAAGAAAATCGCACTGGTTGGTAAATCAGCTGGTAACGCATTCTTCGAAATCGCTGCAAAATCCTTCGTAGAGACAGCTGAAGCAGAGGGAGCTACAGTTGATACTGTTTACCCAGAGGCAGCTACAGCAGATGCTCAGATCAAAGTTCTTGACAACCTGATCTCTCAGGACTACGATGCAATCTGCATCTCTGCAAACGATGTTAACGCACTTCAGGCAAAATTACAGGAAGCTATGGATGAAGGAATCAAGATCTCCTGCTTCGACTCTGCTACAAACCCAGACAGCCGTCAGATCTTCATCAACCAGGCTGGTACTGTTGCTGTAGGACAGGCTCTTCTTGATGCTTGCCTTGATATCTCCGGTGGAGAGGGACAGTTCGCAATTCTTTCCGCTACTTCTCAGGCTGCAAACCAGAACGCATGGATCGACGCTATGAAGAAGATCATGGAAGAGGATGACAAATATTCCAAGCTTGAGCTTGTAGAAGTTGCATACGGCGATGACGAGCCACAGAAATCCACAGACCAGACAGCAGCTCTTCTTGAGAAATATCCGGATCTGAAAGTTATCTGCGCACCTACAACAGTTGGTATCGCTGCAGCTGCTAAATACCTTCAGGACAACGGATCTGCTTGCAAACTGACAGGTCTTGGACTTCCATCTGAGATGCTTGAGTACACAGGTGCTGATGATGAGCATTCCTGCCCATACTTCTATCTGTGGGATATGCAGGGCCTTGGAAAACTTTCCGCTCTGACAACAATCGCTCTGATCAACGACGAGATCACAGGTGCTGCTGATGAAACCTTCACAGCTGGTGACCTTGGTGACTACACAATCACAGCAGCTGATGACGGTGGTACAGAAGTAGTTCTTGGCGCTCCGCTTGAGTTCAACCCAGACAACATCGAAGAGATGGCTAAACTGTACTAATCAGACCGTTTAAGATTAGATGTTAATAAAGAAAAGGCCCTGCCGAGTGCAGGGCCTTTCGCGTCCTGGATTTTCAGATACGCTCTAAAGTGTGTCTGAAAAATTATTCCCGCAATCTGCACGCACACTTTGCGGTACATTTTGCCCGAATTCGGTTGCCGTAGCCCGCTGCGGCGCCTTCATCCAGACAAGGAAGCAGATCTTGATTTGGCTTATTTGTGTGAATGCATCTCCGTATGTTCTTTCATAAGCTCATCATGCAGCTTCAAAGAATCCCAGTGAACCGTAACCGGTGTAAGCATAGCTTTTAAGTTCACTGGCAGCAGGCCATTTTCCTTAAAGAAAGCCAGAAATTCATCCAGCTGCTCACTGGAAAAATCCTTCAGCACCATCATTTCTTCCTGAAAATTTTTTCCAAGGTTAAATACCGGATTCTTAGAAAAACCAGGAATCTCGAAGAGAAATCCGAGACTTTCCAGGTACTCTGGCTGCTGTACCATGCGGACAGAGATTCTGTGCCGGTTCAAATATCTACGGATCTGGCGAAGACGATCCTCATCTTTAAAATTATATAATAAAATCTGGGTTTGGGACATAAGTATCCTCCTTTTTTGCGTTTATCTAAAAAGAGAATAGCAGAAAAATTCCCTTTTTACAAGGAAAGTGTGGTATGATAAAAAAACTATATTTTTAATTTTGTTATAGGAGACTACATGGCGAAAAAACGAAAAATGAAAATGGAATTCCGCTATTACCAGATGCAGGATGGAATCCCCATTCTGGCACTTCTTGGTGAAAAGTGGGTGCAGAATTATGGAAGGGATGTGGATTACCTTCACTTTCACAACTATCTGGAGATTGGTTTCTGCTACAGTGGCGAAGGAGAGCTGGTGTTAGGAGAAGCGCCTATACGTTTTGCAGGGCGGGAATTTACCATTATTCCACCAAACTTTCCCCATACGACCACCAGCGATGTGGGAAATATCAGCAAATGGGAATATCTGTTTATCGATGTGGAAGGCTTTCTGCAGGTGGCAGCAGGAACGCCCCTCAGGGCAGAAAAAATGATCCAGCGTATTTATTCAAAAGCACTTTGCCTGAAAGAATCAGAATATAAAAGCCTTTCCAACAAAATAATCAAGATACTGGAAATTATGCGTGCCAGTGATGAGTTTTACCTGGAAGAAGCAAATGGGGTATTATTGGCACTGCTTGCGGAAGTGGCAAGAATGAACCGTTCCTCTGCAGAAGAAAATATTGAGGAAAAAGGAAAAATCACTAACATGATTTCCAGGGCTGTGGACTATATTTCACAATGTTATATGGAAGATATCCGAATTGGTGATCTGGCAAAAGCCTGCCATATCAGTGAGACTCATTTTCGCAGGGTGTTTACCTCCTATATGCACATGAGCCCTCTGGAATATATTAACAAAGTAAGGATTCAGACTGCCTGTGAGATCCTGAAAAAGACGGATGAGTCTATCGCAGATATTGCCTACAAATGTGGCTTTACAACCAATTCCACATTTAACCGGAACTTCCGCCAGCTGATGGGAATGTCGCCGGCAGAGTGGCGGAAACGCCCGGAAAATTATGAACAGCAGCTCTTGAAATTTGATATTCATTCAGAGAAGGGATGGTAGAATGTACGATTACAAAATAGTAGAACAGGTGACCAGAAAGAAAAAGAGGCTTTCCGGAGTATTAAAAAAGACCATGGTATTTTTTGCCGTAGTGTTTGTTGTTATGGGAATTACCATATCCCAGGCCTTTATGCTGGCTGGTTTTTGCCTGGCAGGTCTTTATTTTATTTACGGGACCTTTTGCCAGCGGGATTATGAATACATAATGGAAAATGAACAGCTTACCATAGATGTGATTTATGGAAACAAGTACCGTAAGACAGCCCATGAGCTGGACCTCCGGCAGCTGGAGGTGGTAGCCCCTCACTGGCATGGCTCAGTGGCAAAATACAAAAAGAACGGTGGAACAGAGCACTTAAAGAAGTATGATTATACTTCCTATGAAGAAGATACTCCCTATTACACAATGATCATTAAGGAAGACGGACGTAAGATCAAATTACTTCTGGACCTTACGGAAGAGATGCTCCATACCCTGAAAACCAGGTATCCTCAGAAAGTCTTTTTTGCATAGAAATAAAATAAAAGAATGTGAATAGTTCACAAAATATACATATAAAGTTTGTGAAAAAGTACAGAAAATCAATTATAACATATGCACTATGGTGGAAAAGTGATATATGTTTCGTGAACATGACGAAAAAATGTGAAAAAATGAACAAAATAAGAAAAAGCCTTAAACACATATTATGGTCGAAAATGCACATTATATGAGCGGTATTGCATACATCACCCTATATGCGGATGGTATAATACATTCATAAGAAATACAGAGAAACAATTTTAAGGGAGGATATTTCTATGAAGAAAAAAGTACTTACCGTATTACTTACAGGTGCAATGGTAGCTTCCATGGCAGCAGGAGCAACAGTTGTATCTGCAGAGGACAACGACAACACATTAACCGTATGGGCATGGGACCAGAACTTCAATATCAAGTCCATGCAGATCGCAGCTGATCAGTATGCAGCTGATCATGAAGGCTTTTCAGTAGATATCATCGAGACATCTTCTGATGACTGCCAGACCAAGCTTACTACAGCAGCTAACGCTGGTGACTACAGCACACTTCCGGATATCGTTCTCATGCAGGATAACAGCTATCAGAAATTCCTGAAAGCTTATCCGGATGCTTTCACAGACCTGAAAGATATGAATGTTAACTGGGATGATTTCGGAGCTCTGAAACAGTCCTATTCCATGGTAGATGATACACATTACGGTGTTCCGTTTGATAACGGTGCTGTTATCGCCTGCTACCGTACCGATATCCTTGAAGAAGCAGGATATACACTGGATGACCTTACAGATATCACATGGTCCAAATTCGAAGAGATTGGTAAAGATATTCACGAGAAGACCGGCAAATACCTTCTTACAAGCGAAGCAACAGGCGGCGATACCCTTATGATGATGATCCAGTCCTGTGGTGCGAACTTCGTTAACGAAGACGGCGAAGCTTATATCGTTGGCAATGAGACAGCTGAGAAATGTATTGACCTTTACACAGAGCTGGTTCAGAACGACGTTGTGAAACTTGTAAACAACTGGGATGAGTACATTGCAACCATCACAAGCGGTGAGGCTGCTGGTATTGTAAATGGTAACTGGATCACAGCTACTCTGATGTCCACAGAAGATCAGAAAGGCTTATGGGGAATCACCACAATGCCTAAGGTTGACGGTGTTGACACAGCTACAAACTATGCAAACAACGGTGGATCTTCCTGGTATATTACCTCTAACTGCAAGAATGTAGAGCTTGCTGAGGACTTCCTTGCAAGCACATTTGGCTCCAGCACAGACTTCTATGATGCAATCCTTTCTGAGACAGGTGCTATTTCCTGCTATCTGCCAGCTGGTGAGTCTGATGTTTACAATGAGCCAAACGAGTTCTTTGGCGGACAGCCGATTTTCTCAACAATCGTAGAGTACTCTTCTCATATTCCGGAGTTCACAAAGACTCCATATCACTATGAGGCAAGAGAGTGCGTAAACACAGCTGTTGTTAATATCGTAAACGGAACAGCTAAGGAAGACGCTCTTCAGGAAGCACAGGATACACTGGCATTCAAGATGACTGAGTAATCCTTTCCGGGCAGTGATTAAAATTAAATAGGAATTAATTATTAGGAGGCGGGGGACTGCTAAGTAGTCCTCCGTTTTCTGTTCAAAGAAAATGCCTGTTACCCCATACAGGCTCCTATCTAACAGTTGTACGGCTGAGCAAAAGGAATTCGTATAAAAGCATTTTGCTCACTGGTACAGTTGTTGAATGGAAAATTTGCAGTATATATAGGCTTGAAAGGAGGAGTTCCTGTGAATTCCAAGAAAAAAGGTATGACACTGGCTACGAAGCAGAAAGCTGCCGGATGGATATTCCTGGCACCAGCTTCTATCATGATCGCCATCATGAGCTTTTATCCAATGATCCGGGCATTTATCATTTCCCTGCAGACAGGTGCCGGCGCAAATATGCGTTTTGCAGATCCAATCTTCAGTAACTACAAACGTATCCTTGCAGATAAAGTGTTCCAGCAGTCCATTGGCAACACATTCCTGTATCTGATCATTCAGGTTCCGATCATGCTGATTCTTGCGATTCTGCTTGCACAGCTTCTGAACAACAAAGACCTGAAGTTCAAAGGCTTTTTCCGTACATGTGTATTTCTTCCATGTGCAACTTCCCTGGTTTCCTATTCCTTGATCTTCCGTTCCATGTTTGCAACAGACGGTCTGGTCAACAGTGTTCTGATGAAACTGGGAATTCTCTCCACAGGATATAACTTCCTTGGAAATTCCACCAGCGCAAAGATTGTTATTATCATCGCCCTAATCTGGAGATGGACCGGATACAACATGGTATTCTATCTGGCAGGACTTCAGAATATTGAATATTCTGTTTATGAGGCAGCGAAAATCGATGGTGCAAACGGATGGAAAACCTTCTGGAAGATCACAGTACCGCTTCTGAAGCCGACTATTATCATGACCTTTATTATGTCCATCAACGGTACCTTACAGCTGTTTGATGAGTCCATGAACCTGACAAAGGGTGGTCCTGCAAACTCAACCATCACAATGTCACATTATGTTTACAATACCTGTTTTGTCAACGTGCCGAACTTCGGATATGCAGCAGCAATGTCCTTTATTATCTTTATTATGGTAGCAGTTCTGGCATTTATCAACTTGAAAGTAGGTGATACTCGTGACTAAGAAAAACAAATCTGCAATCCAGAGAAGATTGATTCCTACATACATTTTTCTGATCATTGTATCATTTTTCTCCGTTTTCCCGCTGTACTGGATGATTTCAGCAGCTACAAATACCTCCACGGATGTATCACGCGGACGTATTATTCCGGGAAGCTATTTCATGGAGAACTTTAAGAACCTGACATCCCAGCAGCCACTTTGGAGAGCACTTGGAAACTCTTTCTTCTATGCAATCCTGACTACAGTGATCTGCCTTCTGATCTGTTCCATCGCCGGATACGGATTCGAAGTATATCATGACAAAGGAAAAGACAGATTGTTTTCTATTCTCCTTCTTGCCATGATGGTTCCTCAGGTTGCTACTATGGTTCCGTTGTTTAAGATGTTCTCAAAAGCGAAGCTTCTGAATACATCCATCGGATTTATCCTTCCGATCATTTCCACACCGTTTATGATCATGATGTTCCGACAGAATGCAAGAGCTTTTCCAGTAGATATTATCGAAGCAGCACGAATTGACGGCTTAAGCGAAGTGAGAATCTTTTTCCAGATGTTTATTCCAACCATGAAATCCACCTACGCGGCAGCCGCTGTTATTACCTTTATGAATGCCTGGAATGCATACCTGTGGCCGAAGGTAATCATGACAGATAACAAAGCCATCACAATGCCAATGCTGATCGCCAACTTGATCACAGGCTATGTAACCGATTACGGTATGCTGATGTGCGGCGTATTATTCTGTTCCATTCCGACCATGGTTGTATTCTTCGTTCTGCAGAAGCAGTTTGCAGAAGGTATCACCGGTGCGGTGAAATAAGTTTGAAAATCTAAGGGTGCTGCGATTTATTTGCGGCGCCCTTTTTTCTGAACATGGATACGCAATCTATGGACGATTTTTATATATTGTTCTGTAAAAAATCCATGGAAATAGAAAGTTTATATTACTATAATAAAACTAGAACGTGTTTGAAAAAGGCTTTCTGCAAGATGTGCGTCACAATTTGTGGGAGATTTCGCTCGGATGAGGGCACCGTAGCGGGCTACGGCAACCGAATTCGGGTGAAATCTCCCGCAAAGTGGGGCGTGCAGATTGCGGGAATGATTTTTCAAACACGCTCTAGTGCAGGGCATCTGGAAAATATTGCCCGCAACGTTTATAGAGAGAGGGTTACTGTTGTTACCAGTGAACAGTATCGAGAAAGGACTACATATGAAGGAATTTGATTATTCATTAGTTAAGAATCCCGAATATTTTAAAGACGGAAGAATGGAGGCTCACTCCGATCATATCACTTATGCAAACGTGGAAGAGGCTTCCGCAGGTGAGACTTCTTACCGCCACAGCTTAAATGGAATCTGGAAATTCCATTATGCCCGCAATTACGGAAATACCATAAAAGGCTTCGAGAGAGAAGATTATTCCTGCAAAGACTGGGATGACATCCGTGTGCCGGCCCATATCCAGATGGAGGGCTACGATGCACCTCAGTATGCCAATGTGCAGTATCCATGGGAAGGACACGAGGATATTCACCCAGGGGAGATTCCGGAGCATTTCAATCCTGTGGCAAGCTATGTGAAATATTTCACAGTGCCGGAACAGATGAAAGGAAAACGTCTTTTTATTTCCTTCCAGGGTGCAGAAAGTGGAATCGCTCTCTGGCTGAATGGCCAGTTTGTAGGATATAGTGAAGATTCTTTTACCCCGTCAGAATTTGAACTCACCGATTATGTGAAAGAAGGGGAAAATAAGCTGGCAGCTCAGGTGTTCAAGTGGACAGCCAGCAGCTGGTGCGAGGATCAGGATTTCTATCGTTTCTCCGGAATTTACCGGGAGGTTTATCTTTATACAGTACCGGATGTGCATGTGTATGATCTCCAGATCCGCGCAATCCCGGATGAGAGCCTTAACAAAGCCCGGTTTGAAGTCAAGACCAGCACCTGGGGAAAGGGAAATGTGCATATTGTTCTGTCCAAAAAAGGACAGACCATATTGGAGGAAAATAAGAGCTTAGGCGAAATTGCAGCAAATACAGGAAGTGACCGGAACGGAAAAGATGTAGCCGCTGAAGCTACTGGCAGAACCGTTCAGAAAGGTGTTGCTGATACTTTTAGCTGGACGGTGGAGAATCCGATTCTCTGGAGTGCAGAAGATCCCCAGCTCTACGATTTGGTCATGGAGGTTTTCGATGAGAATGGTATTCTTCAGGAAGTGATCCCTCAGAAAGTCGGTTTCCGCCGATTTGAAATGAAAGACGGAATTATGACTTTAAATGGAAAACGAATTGTATTTAAAGGTGTGAACCGTCATGAATTCAGTTCCATAACAGGAAGATGTGTATCCGAAGCAGAGCTACGCAAGGATCTGACCATCATGAAGCAGAATAACATCAATGCCATCCGCACCTGTCATTATCCGGATGCTTCTCTGATCTACCAGCTTTGTGATGAGTTTGGAATTTACATGATCGATGAGACCAACCTGGAAAGTCACGGCTCCTGGGATACAGCGGAATTTACGAAGGACTATACTTATGTGGTTCCCCATGATAAGCCGGAATGGCAGTCTATGATGTTAGACCGCGCCAATTCCATGTATCAGAGAGATAAGAACCATCCGGCAATCCTGATCTGGTCCTGTGGAAATGAGTCCTTCGGTGGTAAGGATATTTTTGAAATGTCCCAGCTCTTTAGAAATGCAGATCCTACCCGTCTGGTACATTATGAAGGTGTCTGCCATGACCGCAGATATAACGCTACCAGCGATATGGAAAGCCAGATGTATCCATCTGTGGAAGCAATTAAAGAGTTTCTTGCAAAAGATGCTTCTAAGCCCTTTATCTGTTGTGAGTATACCCATGCCATGGGAAATTCCTGCGGTGCCATGCATAAATATACAGATCTGACAGATACAGAGCCGAAATATCAGGGTGGCTTTATCTGGGATTATATCGATCAGTCTATTTACAAAAAAGACCGTTATGGAAAAGAGTTCCAGGCATATGGCGGAGATTTTGGCGAGCGTCCTACTGATTATAATTTCAGTGGAAATGGAATTGCATATGGTGGAAATCGTGATGCGTCTCCGAAGATGCAGGAAGTGAAATTTAATTATCAGAATATTACCGCACAGGTAAGTGCTGATTCCGTGAATGTGATCAACAAAAATCTGTTTGTAAATACGGACACATTTGAATGCAGAGTAACTCTTCAGAAGGATGGAAACGTAATTCGTACAGAAGTACTGGATACAGCAGTGGCTCCTTTGAGCCAGATGGAATATGCTCTTCCATTTAAGAAGGAGGAGAAAGCAGGTGAGTACACGGTAACTGTTTCTTTCCATTTAAAAGAGGATATGCCATGGGCGAAAGCAGGTCATGAGGTTGCCTTTGGACAGTATGTTTACCAGGTGGAAGCAGCTGTGAAGCCTTGCACAGAGCATCTGGAGGTAATTCACAGTACCCATAATATTGGCGTGCGCGGAGCGGAATTTGAGGTGCTTTTCTCCGTATTGAACGGTGGTCTTGCTTCCTATAAATACGCAGGAAAAGAAATGATCGAGGCAATTCCGAAGCCTAATTTCTGGCGTGCACCAACAGACAATGACTGTGGAAATCTGATGGCAATGCGCTACGGACAGTGGAAGCTTGCCAGCATGTATGTAAACCATAAGGATTACCGCGGAGCGGCATATGGACCTGGAAATGCACCAAAGGTAGAGGAAAAAGAGCATTCCGTAAAGGTATCCTATACCTATTTTCTTCCCACTATTCCGGCAGCTGAGTGTACACTTGCTTATGAAGTTTTCGGAGATGGAAGAATTCGTACCACACTTTCCTATGATCCGGTGAAGGAGCTTGGCGATATGCCGGAATTTGGTGTGATTTTCAAGTTTAATGCAGATTATGACCATGTATCCTGGTATGGACTTGGAGAAGCTGAGACCTATGCAGACCGTAAGAAAGGTGCAAAGCTTGGAATCTACGACAATATGGTAAAAGATAATGTGGCAAGATATATGGTTCCACAGGAATGCGGTGCCAAGGAAGAGGTCAGATGGGCGAAAATCACAGACCGGAAAGGCAGAGGAATGCTTTTTGAGATGGATAAAGAAAATGGCCCGATGATGTTCTCTGCCCTGCCATACACACCTCACGAGATGGAAAATGCAATGCATCCATATGAGCTGCCCCAGATTCATTATACAGTAGTGCGCGTGGCAAAAGGCCAGATGGGAATTGCCGGAGACGACAGCTGGGGAGCAAGAACCCAGGAAGAATATCTGCTGGATACAAGTAAGCCTATGGAGTTTTCATTTGTATTTAAGGGGATTTGAGAAAAAAATACATTACTGTTCATTCCGTGACCAGTAACAAAAATACTCTTATCATGGCAAGAAAAAGGAGATTGAGATGGCAAAAAAAATAGAATATGGCCGTATGCTGCATGGTGGTGACTACAATCCGGAGCAGTGGCTTGACCGCCCGGACATTCTGAAAAAAGACATTGAATATTTCAAAAAAGCCCATATTAATACAGTATCTGTAGGAATCTTTTCCTGGGCAGTACTGGAACCAGAAGAAGGAAAGTACAATTTGGGCTGGCTGGAAGAGATTATTGACAATTTATATAAAGAGGGAATTTCCACGATTCTGGCAACACCGTCAGGCGCAAGGCCAAAGTGGATGGCCGATAAGTATCCGGAGGTCCTTCGCATGGATCCGGACCGCACCAGAAGATTTTTCGGAGGCAGACATAATCATTGCTATACATCTCCGGTATATCGGCAGAAAGTTCACGATATGGACAAGCTGCTTTCCCAGAGACTGGGCAGTCATCCTGGTGTGATTCTGTGGCACATTTCCAATGAGTTTGGCGGAGAATGCTATTGCCCTCTTTGTCAGCAGAAATTCCGGGAATGGCTGAAAGAAAAATATGGAACCATTGAGAAGCTGAATTCCAGCTGGTGCACCACATTCTGGAGCCATATTTACAATAGCTTCGATCAGATTGAAGCCCCATCCCCAAAGGGGGAGAACGAGCTTCATGCATTGAAGCTTGACTGGAACCGGTTCGTTACAGACCGCACCATTGATTTTATCAAAGGAGAGGTTGCTGCAATCCGTGAAGGTGGTTCTGAACTGCCGGTAACAGCCAATCTGATGTATGATTACAACGGTCTTGATTACAAGAAGTTTCGCGATGTTCTGGATGTGGTATCCTGGGATAACTATCCAAGCTGGCATAAGAAAGAGGAATTTTTTACTGCCATTGACGCAGGTATGCAGCATGATCTGATGAGGAGCATTAAGAATCAGCCATTTCTTCTCATGGAGTCCTGCCCGTCTGCCACAAACTGGAAGCCCATCAATAAGCTGAAAAAGCCGGGAATGATGCTGGCTTCCTCTCTTCAGGCAGTGGCTCACGGCTCCGACAGCGTTTTATACTTTCAGCTGCATCAGAGCCAGGGGGCTTCTGAGAAATTCCACGGTGCAGTGATCGACCACTATGGCGGAGAGGATACCCGTGTGTTTAAAGAAGTGACAGAGGTTGGAGAGGCACTGGAGGCACTGAAGGAAGTCTGCGGCAGCCAGATGAAGTCTCCGGCAGCAGTCCTTTATGACAGAGAAAATAACTGGGCAATCCAGGATGCACAGGGACCGCGGAATGAGAACATGTTCTACACAGAAGCGGTGCAGAAGCAGTACCGCGCCCTGCGTGAACAGGGACTGAATGTGGATGTGATCTCCATGGAGCATGAGCTTTCCGGCTATAAGATTGTGGCAGCGCCAATGGCTTATATGTTCAAAGATGGATACGAAGAAAAATTAAGAGCATATGCAGAAAATGGCGGAACCCTGGTGATCACTTACTGGACCGGTCTTGTGGATGGCACAGACAAGTGCTTCCTTGGAGGTACACCATACGGGCTTATGGAGGCAGCCGGTCTTCGTACTACGGAGATTGATGCTCTTTATGACTGGGAAGAGAACCATGGAATTTCGGAACCAGGCAATCATCTGGAAATCAGCGGCATCTATACTTGCAAGAACCTGTGTGAGCTGGTAAAGGTTTCTGACGCAGAAGTGCTTATGCGCTATGGCGATGACTTCTATGCAGGAACTCCTGTAGTGACACATAAATCATATGGAAAAGGTCACGTATATTACGTTGGCGCAGATATGGAACAGGCTTTCTACAGTGATTTCTACGGAAAGGCAGCAAAGGAAGCTGGCATTCAGGCACCGCTGGGATTCGTACCGGCAGAGGTTTCTGTCACCTTACGTGAAAATCAGGAAAATGAATATCTGTTTATCCAGAACTATGCAAGAGAAACCAAGGCAGTTCCGGTTCCAGCAGAATATGAAGTGATCTACGGCGCAGCGGATGAGATTATGCAGCCGCTGGCAACCAGGGTCCTGAAAAAGAAAAAATAGAGATTAAAAATAGCGGAAGAAGTTAGTGTGAAAAGAGGTTTTGACACTAACTTCTTTTTGTGTATATAATTAGAAAAACAGAAATCATGCAGCAGGAGGTATGTGCAGTGCAGAGAGAACTCTTGGAGCAGCTTCGTGAAATTACAGAAGAAGAGAGAAGGATCCTGAACGGAGACGCAGAAGTGGACAGGGATCTTTACACGTCTGGAAGCGATTTTACCATTGACAGCAATAAGATGCTGGAGGAAGGAAAGCTGATCGCAATCCGCACCCATACCAGGTTTGTTCATTTTCCCCTTCACCGCCATAATTATGTGGAAGTACTCTACGTATGCGAGGGAACTCTTACGAATATTATAGATGGCAAACAGGTTATTGTGCGAAAAGGGGAACTGCTTTTTCTGAATCAGTTTACCCATCATGAGATTCTGGCAGCTGGCAGGAGTGACATTGCCATAAATTTTATGGTATTGCCGGAGTTTTTTGATGTGGCATATTCAATGGCAGGAAATAATAATGTTCTGGCAGATTTTCTGGTGAATGTACTGCGCCGGGATAACCAGCAGGGGGAATATCTTCATTTTAAGGTATCTGAGGTTCTGCAGATCCAGAATCTTCTGGAAAATATCATTTATTCCCTTGTAACAGGAAGAGGCAACCAGAATAAAATCAATCAGACTACCATGGGACTTATTTTTCTTTACCTTATGGACTCTGTACAGTATGTGGAAATGCGCCTTCCAAATCAGTACGAGAACATGATATCCATGACGACTCTGGATTATATTGAGCAGAAATACCGCACGGCCACCCTGACTGAGCTATGCGACATGCTTCACCTTCCCATGCATGTATTAAGCAAAATGATAAAAAAAACAACATGCTTTAATTTTAAGGAGCTACTTCAGCGGAAACGTCTTAGCAAGGCTGTGGAACTGATGTGTGATACCGACCTTCCCATCAGCGATATCATTGCAGCAGTGGGATATGAGAACAACAGTTATTTTCACCGTGTATTCAAGGAAAGATATGGGGTAACGCCAAGAGCTTTCCGCGTGGCTAATCAGAAAAATGATAAAGTAAGATTATGAAGAACGCGTAAAAATATTTTTACAAAAAAATTATCATTTGTTCAAAAATATTTTTTGAATTATATATAAATAGTTGACATTTAATTAGAAAAAAAATAAAATAACTGTAACGTTTAAGATTTTTCTTACATAGAGGGGAAAAGTCTCAGGCAAATAAAAATATCAAGGAGGAAGTAAAATGAAAAAAATGTGTAAAAAAGTAGTCAGCCTTCTTCTTGCAGCAGTGATGGTGCTTACAATGACCGCCTTCGCTTCTGTTGTTTATGCCGCTGACGAGGACAGCGTTGAAGCTGATCCGAACTTCAAGATGGGAGTTATTCTTGTAGGTGATGAGACAGAAGGATATTCTGCAGCTCATATCGCCGGTGTTAAGGAAGCAGCTAAAGAGCTGGGCCTTGACGACAGCCAGATTATCTGGAAATACAAAGTTCCGGAAGACTCCAGCTGCTACGATGCAGCAATCGACCTTGTTGGACAGGGATGCTCCCTGGTAATCGGTAACAGCTATGGACATCAGACTTATCTGGTACAGGCTGCTCAGGAATACCCGGATGTAACATTCGTTTCCATGACAGGTGATTTTGCAGCAATCAGCGGATGCGAGAATTTCAAGAATGCATTCACCAACATCTATGAATCCCGCTATGTATCCGGTGTTGTAGCTGGTCTGAAGCTGAAAGAGATTCTTGAGGATGGTACTCTTACTACAGAGACACAGCCAGACAGCTTTGATGCAGACGGCAATGTAAAGGTTGGTTATGTTGGAGCATTCAGCTATGCTGAGGTTGTTTCCGGTTATACCGCATTCTACCTTGGTATTAAGAGCGTTGTTCCGAACGTTGTAATGGAAGTTAAGTACACAAACTCCTGGTTTGATATTGACAAAGAGGGTGCAGCAGCTGAGGCACTTATTGCAAACGGCTGTGTGATCATCGGACAGCATGCAGACTCTACAGGTGCTCCTGCAGCTACACAGAAGCTTCATGATGATGGCAAGATCTGCTACTCTGTAGGCTACAATATTGATATGCTTGAGACTGCTCCTACAGCAGCACTTACCTCTGCTACCAATAACTGGGCAGTATACTACAAACATGCAATTGCAACCGTAATGGGCGGTGGTGACCTTGAGCAGGACTGGTCCGCAGGATATAATGACGATGCAGTAGGAATCACAGAACTTGGTGAGTCCTGTGCAGAAGGAACAGCAGACTATGTTGCTGATATCGAGAGCAAACTGAAAGACGGTTCTCTTCAGGTGTTTGATACCTCTACATTTACTGTAGGCGGCGAGGAAGTTACTTCTGCACCGGTTGACCTTTCCTTCATGGATTACACAACTGATCCTGCAACTGTTGTATATCAGGGCGAGACTGTTGAGGCTATCGAGGATGGACACTTTGCAGAGTCCACATTCAGAAGCGCTCCATACTTTACACTTCGTATTGATGGAATCACAGAGGACGCAGACGCTGTTGAATAAGCAGTAATGCGAAATCCTGCGAAGCATGATTTCTGTGCATCGCGGAGCAGGTAGCTGGGAAGAAACCTGAACAGTTATCGAATTACATGAAATCCAAAAGGGGAGCTGTAAAAAGGCTTCCCTTTTGTTTCGTAAGCGGGAAAGTTAAAATCCACGCGGATGTGGGATTTTGGCGAACGCTTCAAAGATAGGCAAAAAACCAGAAGAGCTTGTTTTGCCTTGATTATAAAACGGGAAGGGAGGCACAACACTTTGGAATATGCCATTCAATTAAAAAATGTTACCAAAACATTTGGAAAAGTTGTTGCCAACAAAAATGTCAACCTTGACGTAAAAAAAGGTGAGATTCTCTCCCTTCTGGGAGAAAATGGAAGTGGCAAGACCACTCTTATGAATATGATCTCCGGTATTTATTTTCCAGATTCCGGCGAGATCATGATAGACGGCAGGAAAGTGGAAATCCGCTCTCCGAAAGATGCCTACGATCTGGGAATCGGTATGATCCATCAGCATTTTAAGCTGATCGATGTATTCAGTGCTACGGAGAACATCGCCCTCGGCCTTGACAAGAAACAGAAATTTGACCTGAAAGAGGTTAAGAAAAAAGCCAAGGCTATCTGCGATAAATATCACTTTGACCTGGATTTAGACCAGAAGGTTTATGAGATGAGTGTATCTCAGAAACAGACTCTGGAAATTGTAAAAGTTCTCTACAGAGGAGCAAACATCCTGATTCTGGATGAGCCTACGGCAGTTCTGACTCCTCAGGAAACGGCAAGACTTTTTGAAGTAATCCGAAACATGAAAGCAGATAACAAATCCGTTATTATCATTACCCACAAGCTTCACGAAGTTCTGGAGATTTCTGACCGCGTGGCAATCCTTCGAAAAGGGGAGTACATAGGCACAGTAGAGACCAGTGAAGCTACAGAAAATTCCCTTACAGAGATGATGGTTGGCAAGAAGGTAGAACTGAATATTGCCCGCTCTGCGCCTGTAAATCCTGTGAAACGCCTTTCAGTTTCCCATCTGACTGTTTATAACCGTGAGGAAATCAAGGTGCTGGACGATGTAAGCTTCGATGTTTTCGGCGGAGAAGTCCTTGGTATAGCGGGAATTTCAGGAAATGGACAAAAGGAGCTTCTGGAAGCCATTGCAGGACTTCAGATTACAGCCCAGGGCAGCAGCATTGAATTCTATGAAAAAGGTAAAGAAGACCAGCCCCTTCAGCTGGTTGGCAAAACACCAAAGAAAATTCGGGATGCCGGTGTGCATCTTGCATTTGTTCCAGAGGATCGTCTTGGAATGGGACTTGTTGGTTCCATGGGTATGACGGGAAATATGCTGTTAAAGAGTTATGGAAATGGTCCATCTCCGATTACCGATATGCGTGCTCCGAAGAAAATGGCAGAAAAGGTAAAAAAAGAGCTGGAGGTAGTTACCCCAAGCTTAAATACTCCTGTATCCCGCCTTTCTGGCGGTAATGTACAGAAGGTTCTGGTAGGCCGTGAAATCGCAGAGGCACCGACAGTCCTGATGACTGCCTATGCAGTACGTGGTCTGGATATCAATACCTCCTATACGATCTACAATCTTCTGAATGAGGAGAAAAAAGAGGGCGTTGCAGTTGTTTATGTAGGTGAGGATCTGGATGTGCTCATTGACTTGTGCGACCGCATTCTGGTTCTCTGCGGCGGCAGGGAGAATGGTATCCTGGATGCCAGAACCACCACAAAAGAAGAAGTTGGTCTGCTGATGACAAATCTTCGGAAGGAGGGGAAATAAATGAGTGAATTAAAAACAAAAGAACCCTTAGTCCGAATTATAAAGCGTGACAAAAGCAGCTTCGGCTACAAAGTATGGGTTCGTGCAGCTGCCATTTTACTGGCACTGGTTGTAGATGCAATTTTCATTTACAGCGTAACCGGACTGAATCCGTTATCCGTATATGTAGTTATGTTTAACGGTACCTTTATGACAAGTATTCGTTTTTCCTGGGCAATGCGAGATCTGGTAACCCTGCTCTGCATCGGTATTGCTCTTGCCCCTGCGTTTAAAATGCATTTCTGGAACATTGGTGCAGAGGGACAGGTATTGGTGGGTGGTCTTGCCACTGCCATGGTTATGGTAAAATGCGGAGCCAGCCTTCCTACACCGGTGCTTTTCCTGGTAATGTTCCTTACCAGCGTGATCGCAGGCGGTCTGTGGGGCTTTATCCCGGCTGTGTTTAAGGCATACTGGAACACAAACGAAACACTGTTTACCCTGATGATGAACTATGTGGCAACCAGCATTGTGGCATGCATGACTAATATTCTTCGTGGAAAAGCCTCCAGCCTTGGTAAACTGAACATGTCTACACAGGTTGGATGGTTTCCGCAGTTTTTGGGACAGAGATATAATATTAACATTCTGATTGTTGTGATCCTGATGTTTGTCATGTTCTTCTATTTGAAATATTCCAAACAGGGATATGAGATCACCGTTGTCGGAGAATCTGAGAACACTGCAAGATATGCCGGTATCAATGTAAAATGGGTAACCATCCGTACCATGATCATTTCCGGTGCTATCTGCGGTCTGGTTGGTTTCCTGATCGTAGCAGGAAGAGACCAGACCATTTCCACCACATCTGCAGGTGGAAACGGATTTACCGCCATTATTGTAGCATGGCTTGCAAAGTTTAATACGTTTTATATGGCTCTGATCTCCTTCCTGCTGATCTTCCTTTCCAAAGGTGCAGCAGAGATTGCTTCTGCATACAGCCTGAACGATTATGCAGCAAGTATTATTGAAGGCGTGATTCTGTTCTTTATCCTTGGAAGTGAATTCTTCATCAACTATAAAATGATTTTCCGTGGTTCCAAAAAGGAGGTGCACTAAATGAGTAATCTGATTGCGTGGATCATCAGGGCAATTCCATTTGGAACAATTATCATGTTTGGTTCCATGGGCGAGATCACCACTGAGAAATCCGGAAACCTGAATCTGGGAGTTCCGGGAATTATGTATCTTGGCGGCTTTGCTGGCTTCGCCAGCTCCTATTTTTACGAGAAAAATTCAGCAGATCCAAAGGGTTGGATATGTGTGATCCTGGCGCTTGTGGCAGCAATTGCAGCCTCCATGTTGGGAGGGCTGATTTTCAGCTTCCTTACCATTACCCTTCGTGCAAACCAGAATGTAACCGGTCTTGCACTTACCACATTCGGTATGGGCGTTGCTAATTTCTTTGGTGTATTTATTTTAAATGGTGCAAGCTACACTGCAGCACCGCTGGCATACGCTTCTTTTTCAAAGAAGATTCCATTCCTGTCCAGTAAGCTGGGAATTGTAAGTAAAACTGTTTTTGCCTATGGTTTTCTGGTATATGCGGCAATCATCATTGCTGTTGTGCTGCATTACGTGCTGAACAAAACAAGAGTAGGTCTGAATCTTCGGGCTGTAGGTGAAAATCCGGGAACTGCAGACGCAGCCGGAATCAATGTAACCAAATATAAATATCTGGCAACCTGTATTGGTGCCGGTCTTTCCGGAATCGGCGGATTATATTACGTTCTGGATTATAATCAGGGCATCTGGGCGACAACGGGACAGATCGAGGCTCTTGGCTGGCTGGCAGTTGCACTGGTTATATTTACCACATGGAAACCTCTGAACTGTATCTGGGGCGCGTATCTTTTCGGTATGCTCTACTGGCTGTATCAGTTCCTTCCAAGTATTCTTGGAATCAAGGTTGCAAGCTATGTCACAGACCTGATCCAGATGGTTCCTTATGTGGTTACCATTATCGTTCTGGTTGTAGTAAGCTTCCGAAAGAAAAAAGAAAATCAGCCTCCGGAAAGCCTGGGACTTTCCTACTTCCGAGAGGAAAGATAACAGGGATTGGTTTGATAGAATATTGAAATTTCAGAATCCTCTGCTTATGCTGTATGGTGCAGCATGCAGAGGATTTTTTTCATTCTTCAGACGGCAATACGATTTGTGAAAAATCAGTGTCCATAGGAAATGAAAGTTTACAAAATATTTCGAAAATGTTATATTATTTTTAAATAACATGCGAAACATATAGAAAGGATAGCTGGCTCTTAGCTATACAGTTATCAGAAAGGAATAAAAATATGAAAAAAAGATATGTTCTTGCTGCGCTGGCAGCTATGACAGTATTTGCAGGCTGTGGAGATAATGCTTCTCAGCAGAAAAACACGGACAATACTACCCAAGAGAGCACAACAGAGGATGATCTGACAGCTGCAGATCCGGATGAAGATGGAGAAGAACTGGATCCTGAATTTTCACAGGATGTAGAGAATAATGAAGTGATCGATGCAGATGATGCAGAGGAAGAAGCAGCTCTTGATCCCATTACTCCTTCTGAATATCTGGTTCAGAATGCTTCCGATTATGTGACTCTTGGAGATTATGATGGTGTAGAGGTTACCAGGTATACCTATGAGATCACAGACGATATGGTACAGGATGAGATCCAGGAAGAGCTGGCAGATGCCAGTGATGAGCAGTCTACCAATGCACTTTCCGAGGACGGAAATATTGTATATATGAATCTTACTGCCAATGTGGAGGGTGAGGAAGCTGCTGATCCTGACGAGACTTTTATCACTTTGGGACAGGAAGAATTTGGTGCAGAATTTGACCAGAAGCTGACAGGTGTTTCTACAGGAGACAAACTGGATTTTAGCATCACATACGGAGATGACACCTGGCAGGAAGACTGGCAGGGAAAAACCGTTGACTTTTCAGTGGAGATAACAGATGTTACAGCTTCCAATACTCCGGAATATGATGAGGATTATGTGAAGAATTATACCGGGTATGACACGAAGGAAGAATATGAGGCTTCTGTAAAAGAATATCTGGAGCAGTCCTATGAGGAACAGAGTACTTATGATGAGACAGAAGATCTGATTTCTGCCTGCCTGGCACGTACAGAGTTTACGGGAGAATATCCGGACGACCTGTTTGAGGCATGCAGGGAAGAGGCACTCTCCGGTTATTCCATGTTTGTAGAGGAAGACGGAGATGTAAATGATGTACTGGATATGTTCGGGGTTACAGAGGATGATATTGCAGAAGAAGCCAAAAATCTTGTAAACCGCCGCCTCTTCATCAGTGCATATGCCGAAGCCAATAATATTGAGGTAACAGAAGATGAATACGTGAATTATGTGAATGAGTATGCTGACTACTATGGCGAGAGTCCTGCTGATTTTGAGACTCTTTATACACGGGAAACGCTTGTAAATGCCCTTTATGAGAGCAAGGTAACAGAGCTTCTTCTGGAAAAGGCAAACGTGACAGAAACTCCATATACACCAGAAGATTATGAGGAAGAGGAATCCAAAGAAGATGACACGCTTGATGATCTGGAAATCGTAGAAGAAGGAGAAGAAGGCGTAGCTGAATAAAATCTGAAGATTTGGCAAAACACACTTTCAACGTCATAATGTTCTTTTATTAACATTTTTTATAAATTTAAGCCTTTTAATTTAGATGTGATTATGATATAGTAAATAATACGCGACAATGGACGGACAGCATTCTGAAGATAAGCTTTAGGAAGTTTGTCCGCCCATTTGTGTCTATAAAGGAGGAACGAGATGAAATTTTCAGAAATGCCTTACACTCGTGTGGATTTTCCGGCTGTGATCGCACAGGCACAAGAGATTATCCAGCGCGCATCTTCTGCGAAGAGCGGAGAAGAGCAGTTCGAGATTCATCAGGAATTTAACAAGCTGATGGATCACGTGAGAACTCTTTACACCATCGCCCATATCCGCAGGGATGGAGATGTGACAAATGAGTTTTATGACGGCGAGAAGAGCTACTATGATGAGAAGCTCCCGGAACTGAACGCAGTGACAAATGAGTACAAGAAAGTACTTTTTGCCACCCCATATCGTCAGTATATGGAAGAGAAAATCGGACCGGTTGCATTTAAGTCCATGGAACTGGAGATGAAATCTTTCGATGACAGTCTGATTCCGCTGATGCAGGAGGAGAATGCCCTTGCTTCCCGTTACAGCAAGCTGATCGCTTCTGCCAAGATCATGTGGGAAGGAGAAGAACTGAACCTTTCCCTTATGCGCAAGTATATGCGCTCCCAGGATCGGAATACCCGTAAGAAAGCATGGGATGCTTTTTCAGGCTTCTTTGAGGAGAACCAGGCTGAGCTTGATGAAATCTACGATCTGATGGTGAAGAACCGTACCAGACAGGCACAGATGCTGGGCTTTGAGAATTACATTGATATGGGCTACTTCCGCATGAACCGTAATTCTTATACCAAGGAAGATGTACAGAAGCTTCGCGAGCAGATTAAGACTGTATTTGTACCGTTAGCTTCCAGAATGCACAAGAACCGTCAGGCACGCCTTGGGGTAGATGCACTTCGTTATTATGATATGGGTGTTTATTTCCCACAGGGAGATCCGGCGCCGATCGGTACTCCTGAGGAGATTCTTGAGAGCGGCCGCAAAATGTACACGGAGATGTCTGATGAGACAAGGGATTTCTTCAACATGATGATGGAGAATGAGCTTTTTGATGTATTCGGACGTAAGAATAAGGCTACCGGTGGTTACATGACGGAGCTTCCGGATTATGGTGTACCGTTTATTTTTGCAAACTTTAACGGAACCAGTGGTGACGTGGATGTAATCACACATGAGTGTGGACATGCATTTCAGAGTTATGTATCCTGCAAGGATCCGATCGCCGATCACTCCAGGTATCTGACCATGGAGACAGCAGAAATCCATTCCATGTCCATGGAATTCTTTGCGGAACCATGGATCGAGCTTTTCTTCGGGGAAAGAGGCGATGATTACCGCAAGATGCATCTTGAGGATGCCATCGACTTTATTCCTTATGGAACAATGGTGGATGAATTCCAGCACATTGTATACGGCAATCCGGAGCTTACACCTAAGGAGCGACGTGATGCATGGAACAGGCTGGAGCAGGAGTACCGCCCATATATGGATTCCACTGGCTGCAGGTTTATGGAAGAAGGCGGCTACTGGCAGAGACAGCACCACATTTTTGAGATGCCTTTCTACTATATTGATTATGTACTTGCACAGCTTTGTGCATTCCAGTTTAAGATCCGCATGGAGAAAGATCATGACGCTGCATGGGCTGATTATATGAAGCTCTGCCGGCTTTCTGCAAGTGATTTCTATCCGTCCATGCTGAAACAGGTGGGACTTACAGTTCCATTTACAGATGGCTGCATTCAGAAGATTGTGGATGAACTGGATAAGAAGCTGGGTTGAGTCATCAGACAAAGACTGTGAGAGGAAAAGCAATTTCGGGTAAGAGATTGGGAATTCACAGGAAAGTTGAGGCAGAATTGTGAAAAAATATGGGAATGATTACCGTCAGAGAGGGAAACAATTTGAATATACCGGAAAATGGTATGGCAGCAGCCTGTCAGTGAAGGAGCTGAAAAGACATGCCCTTAACAATACAGGCCTTATGGCAGCCGCCCTTGTGATTTATTTTGCCAGTTTAATGCTGAACAATGAAGGCAGCAGGATCTTCTGGATATTGCTTCCCTATATGGTGGTAGTCTTCCCTGTTTCCTATGGAATCATGGGAGGTGCTTCCTTATTCCTTTTTTGCAGACAGCAGGAGGGAAAAGCAGATCACTCACAGGTGGTAATCCCGGAAGAGCATATAGGGCATATGACCTGTGCCCAATATGAAAAAGGGGTGCGACGTCCGGTAAGATGCAGCATTGCCATCACGGTACTGGGACTTTTTACAAGCGTGGCAAACCTGATTTTTTTGTTAAAAGATTTCGAAAATCTTATTTTTACAAGGGAACTATTATTCGAGGCTGCTGCCGTGTTGATTTTAGTACTGGGAAGTGTTAGCACTGCGCAAAACTGGCGGATTAAAGCGAAATTTACAAATTTTGAGTGAAAATCTTTCAGTTTTTGACAATTATGGACAAAATTCCAGACATATTTCGCCATATAGCTATTGCACATGTAATAAAACATGGTAAAATAGAGAGGTATAAGACAACAAATTTTCAGGTTGTCTGTAGTAGCTGGCCTCAAGAGTCCCCAACAGGCTCTGATGAATAGTTACAATAAAATATCTTAAAAAAGGAGGATAAGATATGAACAAGAAGAAGTTGATGGCCCTGTTATTAACAGGTGTCATGGCAGCATCAACAGTGAGCGTACCTGTTTTTGCTGAAGAAGCTGAGGGAGGTTCTTCTGATACACCACTTGTTATTGGACAGACTAACTTCTCCGAGAAATTCAGTGGATTATTCCACGAGGCAGTTCCGGATCAGCAGATCGCAGAGAATGTAGGTGAGTATCTGTTTGGAAGTGACCGTACAGGTGCTATTATTTACAATGGTATCGAGGGTGAGACACATGAGTATAACGGAACGGATTATACTTATACAGGACTTTCCGACGTAACTGTTACAGAGGGCGAGGATGAGACTGTATACAATTTCAAGCTTCGTGAGGGTGTAACATTTTCTGACGGTGAGCCTCTTACCGCAGACGACCTGATTTTCACATATTATGTACTTTCTGATACAGATTATGATGGAAATGCAACATTCTACTCCACCAATATCAAAGGTATGAAGAATTACCGTCTGAATTCCACAGCAGCAGATTCCATCACAGATGAGGATGTTGCAAATACACTTGCAGACATGCCGGATGAAGTTGCTGCAAGAGTGAAAGATGAGCTGATTGTTCCGCTTCTTACATCTGAGTATGAGTGGGCGCAGACTGCATGGGAAGATTATGCAGATGCTTATGGTGTTACAAACGGAGATGAGTTCTTTGGAATGCTTTACGCAGCAGATGAGAACTATTCTGTAGATGGCAAAGATCAGGATACGATCATTAATGAGATCGCAGACCAGTATGGCAAGGACTATCTTGCACTTGCAGCTGCCTACGGCGACGAAGCATACTTCGATGAAGATGCAGCAACAATCGCTTCCGAATACCTGGTAGAGCAGAAAACTGCAGCAGGTGAAGGTGAAGAGGTTGCGAACATTGAGGGAATCAAGAAGCTTGGTGATTACGAAGTTGAGGTTACCACAGATGGTTTCGAGGCAACTACAATCTATCAGCTTGGGGTAATCGTTGAGCCAATGCATTATTATGGAGATGCTTCTCTCTATGACTATGATAACAACCAGTTCGGTTTCACAAGAGGAGATCTCTCCGCTGTACGTGATAAATCCAACCAGCCACTTGGCGCAGGTCCGTACAAATTTGTGAAATATGAGAACAAGACTGTATACATGGAAGCAAACGAGAACTACTACAAGGGTGCTCCTAAGACCAAGTACCTTCAGTGGCGTGAGACTTCTGACGCAGATAAGATTGCCGGTGTTGAGCAGGGTACAATCGACCTTTCCGACCCATCCGGAAGCAAATCTGCATTTGACCAGATCAAGAGCATTAACGGAAACGACGAGCTCAATGGTGATAAGATTATCGTTAACGCAACAGACAACCTCGGATACGGATACATCGGTCTTAATGCAAACACAATCAATGTTGGTGGAGAGCCAGGATCTGACGCTTCCAAGAACTTAAGAAAAGCTCTTACAACTGTACTTGCTGTATATCGTGATGTAGCAATCGATTCCTATTATGGAGATGCTGCTTCCGTAATCAACTACCCGATCTCCAATACATCCTGGGCAGCTCCTCAGAAATCTGATGCAGATTATCAGGTAGCTTACTCTGTGGATGTTGATGGAAATCCGCTTTACACAGATGATATGACGGATGATGAGAAGTTTGCAGCAGCAACACAGGCAGCTCTTGGCTTCTTCGAAGCAGCCGGATACACTGTAGAGAATGGCAAGGTAACAGCAGCTCCGGAAGGTGCTAAGATGACTTATGAGATCATCATCGGCGCTGACGGAAGTGGAGACCACCCAAGCTTTGCAATCCTTACAGATGCGAAGGCAGCTCTTGAGTCCATCGGATTTACACTTGAGATCAATGATGTTACAGACTCCAACATTATGTGGGATGCTTTAAATGCAGGTACCGCAGAAATGTGGGCAGCTGCATGGCAGGCAACAGTGGATCCTGATATGTATCAGGTTTACCACAGCGCAAGTGTAAAGAGCAATTACTACCACATCAATGATGAAACACTGGATCAGGATATTATTGATGCCCGTTCCACAGCTGATCAGGAATACAGAAAATCTGTTTACAAACAGTGTCTGGACATTATTCTTGACTGGGCAGTAGAGATTCCGATCTATCAGAGACAGAACTGCGTTATTTACAGCCCTGAGCGTATCAATGCAGATACCTTTACGAAAGATGTTACTACATTCTATCCATGGTATGGAGATATCATTAATATCGAAATGAACTAAAGGTATAAAAGAAGAATGACTTGTTAGCGCAGTGGGTCCACCATAACCAGTGGACCCACTGCCTTACTGGCAGTATGCCTTGGGCTAGAGCGTGTCTGAAAAAGCATTCCCGCAATCTCCCACAAATTGTGACGCACATCTTGCAGAAAGCCTTTTTCAAACATGCTCTGGAACCCGGCCCGGTAAAACGGACAGAACCGGCAGGACACACTGCCAGTAAGAACAAGGTAAGTCAGTCTTCCCGCCCGATACTGAAAGGATAATTTATATAATGAAAAAATTTATTGTACGTCGTGTACTTCTTGGAGCGATGATCCTGTTCTTCGTTTCCATGATCATTTATTCAATTGAGAGAGCCCTTCCGACTTCTTATGTAGAGGGAAGAGCCCGTGATATGTCAATGAAACAGGGCGCGAAGCCCTATGATGAGCTGGTTGCTGAGTTAAATGCCGCTTATGGACTGGATAAGCCGGTCCTGGAAGGTTATTTCATCTGGCTTGGAAAAGCTGTTCATGGTGAATTCGGAGAATCCTGGATTTTCCATCAGCCAGTAAAACAGAAATTTGCCAGTGTCATCTGGTATTCTTTTGCTCTGGCACTGGCCTCCTTCCTGTTGGAAATTATCATTGCCATACCTTTGGGTATTATATCGGCAACGAAGCAGTACAGCAGGATTGATTATGCAGTTACCGTTTTTGCATTGATCGGTATTTCGCTGCCGTCCTTTTTCTTTGCTACCATTTTGAAATGGATTTTCTCTATTAATCTGAAATGGGTTGACCTGTATGGTATCGTAAGCCGTATGCATGAGTCCTATGGAAGTGTAGGTAAGGTACTGGATATGGCACAGCATATGATCCTTCCGGTTATTACGCTGACTATCGTAAGTGTTGGTTCCCTTATGCGTTATACCAGAACCAATATGCTGGAGGTTCTGAATGCAGATTATATCCGTACTGCCAGAGCGAAAGGTGTTCCGGAAAAAAAGGTGGTTTCTCATCATGCATTCCGCAATACTCTGATTCCGATCATCACCATCCTTGGAAGTACACTTCCGAACCTGTTCGGTGGAGCGATGATCACAGAGACTTTGTTCCAGATTCCGGGAATTGGATATACCTCCTACCAGGCATTAACTCAGGGAGATATTCCGTTTACCATGTTCTATATGGTATTTCTGGCATTTCTGACATTAACCGGCAATCTGATCGCAGATATCCTGTACGCTGTGGCAGATCCAAGGGTACGAGTAAATTAGGAGGAAAAACATGAGTACAGATCCAACAAAGAAAAAAGACGATCATGTCAGTACCTCCAAGGCACTGGATGATGAACAGCGTGTAAAAGTCCTTTCACCAGGAATGCTTGTTGCAAAGCGCTTCTTCCGCAATAAACTGGCTGTGGCAGGACTTGTAATTCTGGTAGCGATGTTTTTGTTTTCATTTATAGGTGGTATGGTAAGCCCTTACAATGAGAGCCAGGTATTCCGTAAAACAGATCATGTATGGAAAGACTATGCAGGAGCTACCTATAATAAATCTTATATTTTTACAACAGCAAATGGTGCAGAATTTCCAGCGCAGGGACAGCAGAAATTTATTCTTGCCACAAACAAGGGAAATGATTCCTTTGAAGCAAATGGTGTAACCTATGGACTGGAACAAAAAGGTGAAGATTACTGGGCAATTTATTCTTCAGAATCAGTAGCAACCGTTCTTACACTGAAAGGAAAATCTACTTATAAACAGGCTGGAAATACAGAAATAACAGATGAAATCAAAGAAGGCTATGAAGAGGCTGTGGCAAATGATGCCAATACCTTTGAAGTAGATGGAACTACCTATACAATTGAGAAGGCTGGACGTGAGAATCAGATCACAATTTCCGGCGAAGTTGCATTTGCAACCAAGAAAGTATTCAGCGCAGCAACGAATGATGCAGAGATGGGATTTGATTTCCAGCAGGCAGCACTTGATGCAATTGAAGCAGGAGATGCTTCTTTTGAATACGATGGCGCAACCTATGAGCTGACTACAACAAAGGAAGAGTCCTCCACAGAGGTTGTAAAAGATGGCGAAGTTTATGCCACTGTTTCCAATCTTCTGGTATCTCCTCAGGCAAAGGGGGTGTTCCTTTCTCTTTCCTTTAAAGAAGCAGTAGAACAGGCAATTGCTGACAAAGCTTCTACATTTACAGCTGTTAATGAGGCTGGCGAAGAAGAAACCTATCAGCTTCAGACCAAGAATACACAGTATGTTGTAAGAAGCCAGAAAGCAACTACTGTAAATGATACTTATTCCGGACCAAGCAAAAAGCACTGGTTAGGAACAGACGGAAACGGTATGGACATGCTGACCAGACTGATGTATGGCGGACGTATTTCCCTGATGATCGGTTTCGTTGTTATCATTATTGAAGGCATTATCGGTATTCTGATCGGTGGTGTATCCGGTTATTTCGGAGGATGGGTAGATACCATTCTCATGCGTGTAGTTGACGTTGTAATCTGTATTCCGGCAATGCCGCTGTACATTATCATCGGTTCCGTTATGGATTATTACAAAATTGACCCACGAATCCGAATTTATGCACTTTGTGCAATTCTTGGTATCGTAGGATGGCCTGGAATTGCCCGTATGGTTCGAGGACAGATCCTGTCTCTTCGTGAGCAGGAATTTATGGTTGCTACAGAAGCTACCGGTGTTCGTATTTCAAGACGTATTTTCCGTCACCTGATTCCGAACGTTATTCCTCAGCTGATCGTTATTGCAACAATGGGACTTGGTGATGTTATCCTGATGGAAGCAACTCTTAGTTTCCTTGGAATCGGTGTTAAATTCCCATACGCTTCCTGGGGTAATATTGTAAATGCGGTAAATGATGTATACGTATTGACCAACTTCTGGTTCGTATGGATCCCGGCCGGATTCTTAATCCTGCTGACCGTTCTTGGATTTAACTTTGTGGGTGATGGTCTTCGTGATGCATTTGACCCGAAAATGAAACGGTAGGTGCGAATATGGCATTATTTGGTAAGAAAAACGCAAACTATATCTCAGCTAAGGAAACCAAAAGAATCTCCAAAGAGAATCGAAAGATCACCAATGAGATAGAGAAGAAGAGAAACAGAAAGAATATTCCGGAGTCAGAGTATATCACTACCATGAAGAATCCGGAAAACGTAGTTGAGTTTGACAATGTTCATACTTATTTCTTTACAGATATTGGAACTGTTAAAGCCGTTGATGGTGTAAGCTTTGAAATTCCTCAGGGAAAAACAGTTGGTGTTGTTGGAGAATCCGGTTGTGGAAAGTCTGTAACTAGCCTTTCCCTTATGCAGCTGGTACAGCGTCCTCAGGGACAGACTGTAGAAGGAGAAATCCGTTTTAATACCGGAGACAAGGTTTACAATATTGTAAATACTCCTACAAGTGAAATGCAGAAGCTTCGCGGAAATGAGCTTTCCATGATTTTCCAGGAGCCTATGACTGCACTGAACCCGGTATTCCGCATTGGAGAGCAGGTTGATGAGATCACCAAGCTTCACAATCCGGATATGAGCAAAGAGCAGGTAAAGGCCAGAACCATCGAAATGCTGAAGCTGGTTGGAATTGCCAACAGTGAGGGCGTTTATAAGATGTATCCTCATGAGCTTTCCGGTGGTATGCGTCAGCGTGTATGTATCGCAATCGGTCTTGCTTGTAATCCAAGACTGATCATTGCTGATGAGCCTACCACAGCTCTTGACGTTACCATTCAGGCGCAGATCCTGGATCTGATGCGTAACCTGAAGGATAAGATCAATTCTTCCATTATGCTGATCACTCATGACCTGGGGGTTATTGCAGAGATGGCAGATTATGTAGTTGTTATGTATGCTGGCCGTGTAGTTGAGAAGGGTACTGCAAGTGAGATCTTCAAGAACCCATCTCATCCATACACCATTGGACTTATGCGCTCCAAACCGGTTGTAGGCAAGAAGGTTGACAAGCTTTACAGTATTCCAGGTAAGGTTCCGAACCCTATTGATATGCCGGATTACTGTTATTTCCGTGACCGTTGTGAGCTTAGTTGTGACAAGTGTCAGGGAAGCTATCCAGGCGTGATCAAATTAAGTCCTACACATGAAGTAAGCTGTTACCGCTATGCAGACCGTCCGGAAGCAGGATGGCTGGCAAATGTTCATCCAGGGGAAGGGGGAAAAACTCATGAGTGAGAATAAGACAGCAGAAAATACAAAGAATCAGCAGTCCGATAACATTCTGGAGGTATCCCATCTTAAGAAATATTTCCCGATCAAGGGTGGAATGTTCGGTAAGCAGGTTGGAGCTGTAAAAGCAGTTGATGACGTTTCTTTCACATTAAAGAGAGGAACCACAATGGGTCTGGTTGGAGAGTCCGGATGTGGTAAATCTACCACAGGAAGAACCATCTTAAGACTGATTGAGAAAACAGACGGACAGGTTCTCTTCAACGGAAAAGATGTTTACGGTCTTTCCAATAAAGAGATGCGCGATATGCGTACCAAGATGCAGATTATTTTCCAGGATCCATATTCTTCTCTTTCTCCAAGACTGCCGGTTGGCGAGATTATTGGGGAAGCTGTAAGAGAGCATAATCTGGTTCCAAAGTCTGAATATGCAGATTATGTGACCAAGATCATGGATGACTGTGGACTTCAGTCTTATCATAAGGACCGTTATCCACATGAGTTCTCTGGTGGACAGAGACAGCGTATCTGTATTGCGAGAGCACTTGCATTGAATCCGGAGTTCGTTGTGTGTGACGAGCCGGTTTCCGCGCTTGATGTTTCCGTACAGGCACAGATCATCAACCTGTTAAAGGAACTTCAGGAGAAGAGAAATCTGACTTACCTGTTCATTTCTCATGATCTTTCCGTTGTAGAGCATATTTCCGATACCATCGGTGTTATGTATCTGGGAGGTCTTGTGGAGACTGGTACCACATCAGATATTTTTGCAAATCCTCTTCATCCGTATACAGAGGCTCTGTTCTCTGCTATTCCTATGCCAGATCCGGATCTGAAGAGAAACCGTATCATTCTGGAGGGAAATATTCCATCCCCGGCGAATCCGCCTAAGGGATGTAAGTTCCATACCAGATGCCGGAAGTGCATGGAGATTTGTAAGAATCAGGTGCCTGAGGTAAAAGATATGGGAAATGGGCATAAGGTGCGCTGCCATCTGTATGACTAAGAATAAAGCAGGCCAGGGATTACCTGGTCTGTTGCTATTTAGTGTGTTGAAAGTTGTTCAAGGCGGACGCATTCGGACAATGGTGATTGCTCACTCGCCGGCGCAACGCTCCAGCGAACTAACTGCTAACTGCGACTAAATCGTTCAGGAGAGCCTTCACGATTAAGTCTCCGTAAGCAGTGGATTTCGCCTACGCTAAAACCGCGCCTGAAATGGCTCGCTAGAGCAATCACCATTGCCCGAATGCTGTGTACTGGCTGGGACTTATTTGTACATAGGAACTTTCAACAGGGGGGAGGGTGAGTGACTGTCTTCCCTACACTTTCTTGGCAACGATAGATTGGCAAAAAACAATAAAGTTGCGGGATACCAACTACTTCACCCCACCCGCGTTGTTGTCGTTACTGTTTCTTTCTTCCCTTTCCAGTAACCAGCGATTTTGCAATGTATATTCGCAAGCCGCGCATTTCAGGAGCGGTTTTAGTGGAGGCGAGATCCATGACTTACGGAGACTTAGGCGCGAAGGCTCTCCTGAGCGTCTTAGTCGTAGTTAGTCATTAGCTTGCCGGAACGTTGCGACGCGCGGCGGTGAATATACATTGTAAAATCGCGTCTGGGATAACGACCAACACATTAAATAGCAAAACAGGAGGTTCTACATGGGAAAAAGAAAAAAAGAAGAATTGCCCGATTACACAGTAGCCAATATGGATGTGGATGGTATGCCCTGGAATTCCAGAAGACCATGGCAGATATTTCCTGGCGATCCATCTAAGAGCAGAAAAGAATTTGATGTAAAAGTACCGGAACCGGGAATGGAAAATGAAGTACCGGATGATCTGAGCGCTTTTCAGAATCCGCCGATGACGAAGGAAGAAAGAAGAGGAATCATCTGGCTTTCGTTGAAGGCGTCGCTGACTGTGGGGCTGATCTTTGGCGGTGCGGCATTTATATTTATTTTGTTTTGCGTATTCGTGTGGCTGAAATAAAAGAAATCTTATCAGAGAAAAAAGTTATATTTCTAAAAAATAGCGGCAGACAATTAATTTTGTCTGCCGTAAAATTATGTAGATTGAGCCTGTCTCAAATATCATGAAACATTCCAATCTTATTCTTAATCTGCTGCATTTCATTATCCATTTCGATTACTGCCTGTGCAGAGCGATACAGTTCCTCACTGATATCTTCGTATCCAGGCAGTTCCTCAATACCTTTTTTATAGCGCAGCTGATGTTCCAGCGTAGCCCAGAAATCCATACCATTTGTACGGATCTGAAGTTCTACCCGCATAGGTGTTTTCCCTTTGGAGAAGAATACCGGGATTTCAATGATCATATGATAACTACGATAACCATTTGGCTTTGGTTTTTTGATATAATCCTTGATTTTAATAACTTTAATATCATCCTGACCGGCAATCAGATCAGCAACCGTATAAATATCGTCTATAAAAGCACAGACGATTCGCACTCCGGCGACGTCGTTCAGCTGTTCCTGAATATTTTCTGCTGTAAAATCATACCCCAGCTTCTGCAGCTTGCGGTAAATACTCTCTGGTTTCTTAATTCTTGTCTTAATAAAGGAAATAGGATTCCTCTTATATTCCACTGAAAATTCATCATCAAGAACTTCCAGCTTGGTTTGTACTTCGCGGATAGCGCATCGGTACATCATCATCAGATCGCTGAACTTCGCTGCATTATTAATAAAACGCTGGGGGTCAGGAGTGTCCAGCCAGGGTACTTTCTTTTCTTCTTCAGTCATAGTAAATCCTTTCTTTTTATTTCAAAATTTAACTGTTCAAAATCCATTTGGTATTTCACTTGTTTGTCAATTCTTCTCATATTATATAAGAAGAGCAGGAAAGACGCAATATTTCTATTGGTTGTAAATGGTCAGTGTTTGAAGGAATGGCACTTTTTGAAGCATTACTTTTGGAACTATGAAAAACAGCACCGGTTATCAGAGATGGTGCTTCCCTCAACGGAACAGAAACAATATTGGTGTGCTGAAACAGGTCAAAATTTTTTTGCGCAAAAAGGCTGATGCCTTCTCCAGCCTCAACGGCGCTGATAATAGACTCCAGGCGTACTGTGCGAAGAATGTGTGGGCATATACCTGCTTCGTCAAAAAGCTGGAGACACAGTTGATGAATGGAAGTGTAGGGATGCATGAGAATAAAGCTTTCCCTGGAAATCTCATGAATAGAGATTTCGTCCCTATGTGCCAATGGATGGGAAAGGGGAAGTATGACGGAAAGTGTATCAGAAGCCATTGGGATAAAGATGCAGTCAGGATCCGTGATCATGGATTCCCTGGCGATGATACAGTCGAAACGCCCCTTTTCAAAGCCAGCCATAAGCTCAGGCTCTTCCACCTCAAATAGAGATAAGGAAATCTCAGGATGCAAAGTGGCAAACTGATGGAAAAAGTGTGTGAGACCATACTGGGAAAGAACCGGGAGAGTTCCTACGCAAAGGGAAGAAGAAAATCTGGTATTAAATTCTTTCATTTTTGCAATGGTCTGCTGATATTGAAGGGAAAGCTTTTGGGCCTCAGGATAAAAAAATTCGCCTGCCTGCGTGAGAACCGCGGAGCGCTTGCTTCTGTCAAAAAGCTGGATACCCAGTTCCTGCTCCATTTTTTTTATCTGCTTGGAAAGAGAAGACTGTGTGATATGAAGTGCTTCTGCTGCATCAAAAAATGTATTTTCCTGCACGGCATAAATAAAACATTCCAATTGTTCAAATGTCATGAGATGCCTCCTTTTGTTTCCAATCTGGAAACAATTGTACCATAAACAGAATTGAATATCCAGAGAATGAATTATAAAATGTTCATATCTGGAATGGTATTGTTACAGCTTGCGTAATAAATAGTAATACAGGAATAGAACTCACTTGCTGAAGTATTGCATTAAAAATGAATTGTAGTAGGCAGCAAGATAAAATGTTATACAAAGAGGGAGAACACATGGAAAATCAGGTTAGGGATTTAAGAAGTGCATTAAAATTACTAAAAGAAATACCAGGACAGCTGGTAGAAACAGACGTGGAAGTGAATCCAAAGGCAGAGCTGGCTGGAGTTTACCGTTATGTGGGAGCTGGCGGGACTGTGAAACGGCCTACAAAAGAAGGTCCCGCAATGATTTTTAACAATATAAAAGATCATCCCAAGGCGAAAGTGGCAATCGGCCTTCTTGCAAGTAGAAAAAGAGTAGCGGTATTGCTTGGCTGTGAACCGGAAAATCTTGGAAAAATGCTGTATCAAAGTGTGGCAGAACCCATACCGCCAGTGGAAATCTTCACGCCAGCTCCTTGCCAGGAAGTGATTCATAAGGCAGATGAACCGGATTTTGACCTGTATAAACTGATTCCGGCTCCGACTAATACTCCTGTGGATGCGGGACCTTACATTACCCTGGGAATGTGTTATGCAACCCATCCGGATACAGGCGTTCATGATGTGACGATTCATCGGCTTTGCATACAGGGAAAAGATGAATTGTCTATATTCTTTACCCCAGGTGCGAGACATATTGGGGCAATGGCAGAACGGGCAGAAGAACTGAATCAGACTTTACCTATTTCTATCAGTATTGGTGTGGATCCGGCTATAGAAATCGGTTCCTGTTTTGAACCGCCTACAACACCGCTAGGCTATGATGAACTTTCGGCAGCCGGGGCAATCCGCAAAGAACCGGTACAGCTTTGCAAATGCGTTTTCATAAAAGAAATGGCAATTGCAAATGCGGAATATGTGATTGAAGGAGAAGTGATTCCTCATGTGCGGGTCAAAGAGGATCAGAACAGTCATACCGGATATGCCATGCCGGAATTTCCCGGGTATACCGGACCGGCAAGTGAAGAATGCTGGCTGATCAAGGTAAAGGCAGTAACACATCGGAAGAATCCTATCATGCAAACCTGTATTGGCCCAAGTGAGGAGCATGTGTCAATGGCAGGAATCCCTACAGAGGCAAGCATTTATGGAATGGTGGAAAAGGCAATGCCAGGAAGACTTCAAAATGTATACTGTTGTTCAGCTGGTGGTGGAAAATATATGGCTGTGCTCCAATTCAAAAAGTTGTCTGCAAGTGACGAGGGGAGGCAGCGGCAGGCTGCTCTGCTGGCATTTTCTGCATTTAGTGAGCTGAAACATGTGTTTCTTGTAGATGAAGATGTGGACTGCTTTGATATGAATGATGTGCTGTGGGCAATGAATACCAGATTCCAGGGGGATGCAGATATTATTACCATTCCGGGTGTCAGATGTCATCCACTGGATCCATCCAATGCTCCCTCCTGTTCACCAGGTATAAAAGACCATGGAATTGCATGCAAAACTATTTTTGACTGTACAGTACCGTATAGGGAAAAAGGCAGGTTTACGCGGGCTGAATTTATGGAAGTGGATCCTTCGCGTTGGTTATAGAATGGGAAAATAATAATGATAAGTAACAATTGAAAAGATTCCTGATAAAAAAATATCAGAATTGTAATGGCGAAAAACAATATTGGAAATGAGAATAATAGAAAATAAAATGATTAAGAAGATTCCAAAAGAGAAAAAAAGATTGATTGTAGGTGCAACAGGTGCAAGCGGAATTCCGATTTTGCAAAAATGCCTGGAACTGATAAAAGAAGAGGAAGATTATGAATCCTGGCTGATCTTGACAAAAAGTGGTGAGCTGACCTGTAAGCAGGAAAGTTGTCTGTCCGTTGAAGTAATTAAAAAGCTTGCAGATTACTGCCTAAACCCGGAAGAAATCGGAGCAGAGCCTGCAAGCGGCTCTTTTAAAACCTGTGGGATGTTGGTTGTTCCCTGCTCTATGAAAACAGTAGCCGGAATTCGCAGCGGATATGCAGACAACCTTCTTCTGAGGGCAGCAGACGTAACCATGAAGGAACAACGCCCTCTGGTTCTTGCTGCAAGGGAAACGCCCATGAGTGCGATACATTTGCGGAATCTTTATGAATTATCCATGATTCCGGGTGTCCACATAATCCCGCCGATGTTGACCTTTTACCAGAAGCCAGAGAACATAGATGAAATGGTATATCACATTGCCGCGAAGCTTCTGGAACCATTTGGAATAGAAGCAAAGGAGTACAAACGATGGAATGGACTGTCGTAAAAAAAATCAGCACACCAGATTTTGATATAGAAGCCGGGGCTGCAAAAATCGGAGAAGACATTTTGTTATACATACAAGGCGGCGATAAACCTCATATTGGCTGTACGGTTATGGCAGTGCCAAGACCTTCTCTTTCAGGAAATGGGGAGAGAAGTGTCACGTCCTCTGTGGTGAATCTTACCGGGCATAAAGACGAGAGAATATGCCGTATGTTGGCTGAAGATGTATGCAGGACATGCGGAAAAACAGTGGTATGCACAGGCGGTTTTCATTTGGAGCAGATTACTATGGAGCAGACAAAGGAAGTGGAGAACGCAGCTAAAAGACTGGGAGTGGCATTATTGGGCGTTTTGCAGGAAACTCCATTGTAGGAAAATCTATTTATGCATGTTGCGGATAAATACAAAATGTAATCGAATTGCTTGTGAAAAACATCTCAGATATAATTCAGACTATAAGAAAGCTGGTTATCAATATTCTATAAATTGTAAGGAGGAACCAAAATGACAATTGATGCGAATATGTACTGGCTTCCGGAAGAATTATTCACCAACGAAAAAATGTTGGAAGAGTTTATGAGATGTATTCCGGAAGTATATGGAGTGCATGCAAGATGCGAAGAAGTCCCGGGCACCACAAAGAAACAGATTGTGCTGGAAGAACCAAAAGGCTGTGAGAACCTGAATTACGTTCAGGGAGAATATCAGATGGAAAAGCAGTTGGAGGACATGGATAAGGCTGGCGTTGAGAAAGCCATCCTGAAGATTCCCTGCTGTCATACCTGGCTTTCCCTTGAGATGTGTAAAAAATTTAACGATGGTCTTGCAAAACATGTGAAAGAGGGAAAGGGCAGATTTGCGGCACTTGCAGTTGTCCCGCCTTATGGTGGAAAAGAAGCCATCTATGAACTGGAACGGTGTGTAAAAGATCTTGGAATGACTGGCGTACAGATTTCTTCCCATTATGGAAATAAATATCTGGATGATGAAATTTTCCGTCCCTTTTTCCGAAAATTAAATGAAATGAAAATGACAGCCTATGTCCATCACTCTCCGATACCGGTAGATCACCAGTCCATTACCGATTACACTAATCTTCGCCGTTCCTATGGCCGCTGCATGGACCAGACCATTGCCATTGGCCGAGAGGTATTTGGGGGGCTGTTTGATGAGTGCCCGGATGTAAAACTGGTACACTCTATGCTGGGAGGTGCATTTTTCTCCTATTTGAGCTCAATGTTCCGTAAGAAGCCGGCAGGCGCCCAGCAGGATACGGTAAAACGTTTTGAAACAGACACAGACAGGTTCTGTGACCAGATCCGGGAAAACATTTATTATGAAGTGTCTCATGCGCAGCCTTGGGGAAAAGATCTTCTGGAATGTGCAGCGAAGATTCTCGGTGCAGATCACATTATTTTTGGAACTTCTTATCCGGTACGGGCAGAGTGGCTGACCGGAGGACCGGAATTTATCCAACAGCTGGAACTTACAAAAGAAGAGAAAAAACAGATTCTTGGTGAAAATGCAAGAAGCATCTACAGGTTTTAAAAACAGAAAAATTTTCTTTGATTCCCACTGTTGCATGAAAAAATTAAAAACAGTGGGAATTTTTGTGGATTTATGCTAAAATACATTGGTAAACAGACAATAAGGTTGTATGTAACAGACAAAAAGGATTCTAAAGTGGAGAGGACGGCAAATTTATGGAATTAAGCTATATTCGTGAGTTTGTGGTGCTGGCGGAGATGGGAAACTATCTGGAAGCTGCGGATGCTTTATTTATAGCCCAGTCATCTTTATCCAGACACATAAAAAGCATTGAGCTGGATCTTGGTTCTCCTTTATTTGACCGGACGACCAGAAAAGTAGTGTTAAATGGTTTCGGACAGGCGTTTTTGCCATATGCAAAAAAGATGGTGGAAATACAGGAAGAGTATGAAAATGTGCTTCAGAGCTATTTAAGCGGAGTATCTTCTACGATCACTGTTGCCTCGATTCCGTCTATGGTCCGGTACAATATCACCGATGTACTGGCTGGTTTTAAACAGGCCAATCCCAGATATAAGTTGAATATACTGGAAGCGGACTCTTCCCAGATTTTACAACTCCTTTTGGAGGATAAATGTGAATGCGGATTTGTCCGGGATAAGGATGGATTATTTGATGGATTTAATAAAATTCCATTTACAACAGATCATCTGGTTGCTATATTACCTAAAAATCATCCGCTGGCAGAACGGGAATACCTGTCTCTGGAAGAAATACAGAATGAGCCATTTTTGTTTTTGAATAAAAATACAACGATGTACAGCATCTGTGTCAATGCCTGCCGGGAAGCCGGGTTTGAACCCAATGTAGCATTTACTGGACTTCGGGGAGAGAATCTGATCGATCTGGTTGCGAAAAAGATGGGGGTGGCAGTACTTACAAGAAGACCGATCTCTGGCAGGATTTATGAAGATGTGGTTCTGGTTGATGTAGTTCCGTATGTGACAACCAGTATCTGTCTGGTCTATCAGAAAAATAAGAAAATTGCAGATCCCCTGAAAAGTTTCCTGGGATATGTGCAGACTTATGTAAAAGAAAATGAGAACGCAACTGAGAAATAGAAAGAATAAGAACCCCCGTGAGGCGTAAAGCAGTGAGAATGGAAGCGCGAAATCATGGGGGTTCTATTTATGCAAAGAACAGAAAGGAAAAGCAATGGGAAATCTGAATATAAAAGAACAAAAGAAATCATGGATTTATTTAAAAAAATGGAACTGCTACAAACTGGAGCAGGTCTGTTATTGTGAGAAACCGAGAGTGCCCAAGGAACAGTGCATGAACATTTTCGTTCCGGCAGAATACATGGATAAGCAAGGAAATCGTATTACAGAAGGAAGCAGGATGGGTTATACAGCGGATACAGCACCGGTTATTTTCGAAAATGGACTGGCAGGCTATCATGAAGCAGAGCCTTTTGAATTGGATGACCATCGCTCCATGGGTGTAGAGTCTATTTTGGCTGGTTTTGTGTATGTGTCCTGTGGCTGCAGAGGAAGAAGCTCTGTAGATAAAAAAGGCATACTATGCGGAAAAGCTCCTGTGTCAGTAGCAGATCTGAAGGCGGGAATCCGTTTCCTAAAAAGAAATGCCAGCGTGCTTCCGGGGAATATGGATCGTATCATTTCAGTGGGAATCAGTGCAGGTGGCGCAATGAGCACCCTTCTTGGATGTACTGGAGACTGTACTGATTACGAGGAAGAATGGAAGGAGATGGGAGCAGATCTTACTCAAAGTGACAGTATTTTTGGAGCTCAGTGTTATTGCCCAATCACGGATCTGGATCATGCGGATTTTGCATATGAATGGATGTTTGAAGGTCAGATACATTATATGGGAATGCCCTTTGTAGGTTTTAATGAAGGTAATTTAAGTCCGTTTGCACAAAGCCTTTCATGGAAAATGGGAGAAAAATATGTGGAGTATTTTAACACTCTGGAGCTGAAGAACCCGGATACAGGGGAAATGCTAAAAATATCCAAAGATCATGGTGGAAATGGGAGTGCTTACCTGAAAAAACAGCTGGAGAAAGCAGCAGATAAATATGTGGCGAAATTTCCAGAACGGAAACAGGAACTGGAACATTATTCCTGGCTGCATTTCCGGGAAGGGAAAGCTTACATTTCTTCTATTAAGGAAATGGAACAGGATTACCACAAGCGCCTGAAACTTTGCCCGGCTTTCGATGATCTGGATCTGATCCAGGCAGAAAATCAGGAATTTGGAACCAGTGTTACAGATAAAAGACATTTTAACACCCCGCTGGCTAAAATCATGGAAGAACTGAAAGTGGAACATCCTGGTGAAACAGCCAGGTATCTTCCTGGTTATAAAAAAATTTGTGGGGATAAAGAGCTTGCCAGACAGAAGAGATTATTAAATCCTCTGAATTATATAGGAAAAGAAAAAACTGCGCCTTACTTCAGAATCAGAGTAGGTGCAAAAGATGCGGATACTTCTCTGACTGTGACCATGATTCTTGCCCTGAAACTGATGGAATGTGGAAAGACCAACGTGGATTATGAAATTGTGTGGGATGAAGCTCATGGAAGAGCTGATTATCCAGGTGAAATGGTGGAATGGGTACGGTCGATTTATGCAGTTTAAGCATAAAAGCCTTTTTAAGTTGGATTGCTTGTTGAATAATCATAAAGTATAATGCATTTATAAAGAAGAGATGTACAAAATGACGAGTCGAAAGATGCTATAGCAGAAAAGTAAAAGAAAAAATGATGAAAATGTCAGTGAAGAAAGGGAGAATATCATGAGAAAAAGAAATATCGCACTTATCCTTGCAGCAAGTATGATGGCAACATTCGCATTCGGAGGAACAACTGCTTTTGCAGCTGAAGAAGGCAAAACCGATTCTGTTACAGTAGGAATTATGGCAGATCCGGAAAATATGGGACCGTGGTCCGGAATGTCTATGGGTCGTATTGCTGTTCTTTTTACTACTTATGAGTATCTGCTTACCAGAGAAGACGGCGTTGCATATGGAGTTCTTGCAAAGAGCTGGGATGAGGTAGATCCGAAAACTTATGATGTAGAGCTTTATGATTACATTCATGATGCAGCTGGGAATCCGCTGACCGCTTCTGATGTTGTATTTAGTTTTGAATCTGCAATTGCAACAAAGAACTATGGAAAACTTTCCGTAATTGACAGTGTAACTGCAACAGATGATTACCATGTAGAGTTTAAATTTAATAAAGATCTGGAAATCGGAGAATTTGAGAATGTTATGCTGGAATGTGCCATTGTAACACAGGCAGCTTATGAAGCATCTCCAGACCAGATGGCAACCACACCTGTTGGAACCAGCGCATATCTGGTAGACAGCTATGTACCAGGTTCTGAGATCGTTATGAAAGATACCGGGGATTACTGGCAGACAGATGAATCATTGGTACATGGAACAAGTATCCACAATGCAGGAGAAATCCACTTCTCTGTAATTACAGAGGCTTCCCAGCATACTGTTGCTCTTCAGACAAATTCTGTAGATATTTCCAACGGTGTTCCGGATACAGATATTTCCAAATTTGAAGAGGGCGGCGAGTTATCAGATGGCAATGCAGTCAGCGTTGTAATGGATAATCTGACCTACGATGTAGAGTACAATATGTCTGACAGTTCTGTATTTAAGGATGATGACAATCTTCGTCTGGCACTTGCTTATGCCATTGACAAAGATGGAATCAACGTAGGTGTATTTAATGGAAACGGAACAGCTGTAAAAGATTTCGCAAATGCAACCTATCCGGATTACAACAGTGAGTGGGACAGTGAAGATTATTATGATTATGATGTAGATAAAGCAAAAGAGTATCTGGAGCAGTCAAATTATGACGGTTCTACCTTAAAACTAGAATAATTGCAAATGCTTTTGCCGGAATTGCTTCCCAGGCAAGGCAGACACGCTCCAGTATGCTGGAGGTCATTCGTTCTGACTATATTGTGACCGCAAGGGCAAAAGGTCTGTCTGAGCGGGACATTCTTTATAAACATGCGCTTCCAAATGCATTGATCCCGATTATTACCGTAGTTGGAAATGGTATGGGAATGATGCTTGGCGGTACAGTAGTAATCGAGTCCGTATTCTCTATTCCGGGAATCGGAATGTATACCACATCTGCGATTAACAACCGAGATTACCCCATCGTTATGGGGGGTGTATTGTTCCTTGGAGCAGTATTCAGTCTGATCATGCTGCTGGTTGATATTATCTACGCATATGTAGATCCGCGTATCAAAGCACAGTATGAAGGACAGCAGAAAAGCTGGAAAAGGAGGAAAAAATAATGGCAGGCAGTGCAGCTGTTGCAGGACATGCAGCAAAGACTAGAAAAAAGAAAGAAAGCCAGTTCAGTCTGGTAATGAAGCGTCTTCGTAAAAACAAGCTGGCTATGGCCGGTCTGGTCATTATTCTTATATTATTTGTCGTAGCGCTTCTGGCACCATGGATCATGCCTTATGCATATGACGAAATGAACATGCTGGAACGTTTTTCCGGTCCTTCTTTCGCACATCTGTGTGGAACAGATGAAATGGGAAGAGATATTTTCAGCCGTCTTCTTTATGGAGCAAGAGCTTCCCTTTCCCTTGGATTTCTGGCAACGATCATTTCTACTGTGATTGGTATGTTTATTGGTTCCATTGTTGGATATTTCGGTGGAATTGTAGATACCGTTGTAATGAGACTTGTGGATATCCTTCAGGCAATCCCCGGAATCCTTCTGGCAGTTGCAATTTCAGCCTGTCTGGGAAGCGGATTTGTGAATACCATCATTGCCCTTTCCATAGGTGGAATTCCTATGACTGTAAGACTTCTCCGCGGCTCAATTATGGGGGTACGCAAAATGGAATATCTGGAAGCTGCGCAGACCATCAACTGCTCCGTTCCCAGACTGATTATGAAACATATTCTTCCAAACAGTATTTCTCCGATTATCGTTTCGGTTACCATGGGAATCGGAAATACTATTCTGATGGCTGCATCCTTAAGCTATATCGGACTTGGTGTTCAGCCGCCTACACCGGAATGGGGCGCTATGCTTTCAGCAGCAAGAACTTATATGAGAGATTATCCTCATATGGTACTGTTTCCAGGACTTGCCATTGCACTTGTGGTTCTTTCGCTGAATATGCTGGGTGACGGACTTCGTGATGCATTGGATCCGAAACTGAAAAAATAGGGGGGACAAATCGTGAATACTCAAAAGAATACCACTCCTTTTATTGAAGTGAAAAATCTGACCGTACATTATACCTCTGAGGAAAAAGAAATTCATGCTGTAAATGATGTTTCTTTTTCCCTGGAAAAGGGAGAAACCTTAGGTTTGGTGGGAGAAACAGGTGCCGGAAAAACAACGATTGCCAAATCTATTTTGCGGATCCTTCCAGAACCACCGGCGCAGGTAGATGAGGGAGAAATCCTTTTGGAAGGGAAAAATCTGCTTCCTTTGTCAAATGATGAAATGCGTAAAATCCGAGGAAAAAGAATTTCCATGATTTTCCAGGATCCTATGACAGCTTTAAATCCGGTTATGCGTGTAGGTGCCCAGATTGCAGAAGGTATTGCCCTTCATGAACATGCTTCAAAAAAAGAAGCAGAAGAAAAAGCAAAGAGAATGCTGGAAATGGTTGGAATCCCAGGTTCCAGATTCCGTGATTACCCACATCAGTTTTCCGGCGGAATGAAACAGAGAGTTGTAATCGCCATGGCACTGGCTTGCAGCCCGGATCTTCTTCTGGCTGATGAACCTACCACTGCTTTGGATGTGACCATTCAGGCGCAGGTTCTGGATATTATAAAAAATCTTCAGAAAAAGTTAAATACAGCTATGATTATGATTACTCATGATCTTGGAATCGTAGCTGAGGTGTGTGACAATGTAGCAGTTGTGTATGCTGGTGAAATTGTGGAATACGGAAGCAAGGAAGAAATATTTGATCATCCTACACATCCTTATACCATTGGTTTGTTTGGCTCGCTTCCAGATATTCATTCTGATGTGAAGCGGCTTTCTCCAATCGCAGGAATGCCGCCTGATCCGAGTAATCTTCCAGCTGGATGTGCGTTTTCACCTAGATGTCCTTACGTAACAAAAGAGTGCAAAAAAGATGCTGTCGGTCTGGAATTACTTGGCGGCACTCATGTATGCAGATGCATCAAAGCAGCAAAAGCTGCTAATGACAAGGCATGAAGCGGAAAGGAGAATAGCGCTGTCAGAGAATTTGATGGAAGTAAAACATCTGAAAAAATATTTTGAACCTCCTAAGGGAATGCTTCACGCAGTAGATGATGTGACTTTTTCTATAGGAAAAGGTAAAACAATGGGGGTAGTCGGGGAGTCTGGCTGCGGAAAATCCACTTTGGGACGAACTTTGATTCATTTGTACGAAAGCACAGATGGTCAGATCTTTTTCAACGGAGAAGATATTACCCATGTGCATAAACATAAACTTCATCAGTTAAGAGAACAAATGCAGATTATTTTTCAGGATCCTTTTGCTTCTCTGAATCCCAGAATGACAGTAGAGGAAACTATTCGGGAACCTCTGGAATTGTCGGGGAAGTTAAAAAAAGGAGAACTGAGTGACGAGACAGACCGTATTATGGAACTGGTAGGAATTGATGAACGTCTTCGGTACTCTTATCCTCATGAATTGGACGGAGGAAGAAGACAGAGGGTAGGAATCGGTCGTGCTCTTGCGCTGAATCCGGCGTTTGTGGTGTGTGATGAGCCGGTTTCCGCGTTGGATGTTTCCATTCAGGCACAGGTACTGAATCTTTTGCAGGATCTTCAGGAAAAATCAGGAGTCACTTATATGTTTGTTACCCATGATCTGTCTGTAGTAAAACATATTTCTGATAATATCTGTGTTATGTATCTGGGGCAGCTTGTGGAGACTACCACTTCAAAAGAACTGTTTGACAGACCGTTGCATCCTTATACAAAGGCTTTGCTTTCTGCAATTCCTTCTATTGATATTCATCATCAGTCACAGCGGATCATTTTGAAGGGAGAAATCGTTTCTCCCATTGAACCGAAACCAGGATGCCGTTTTGCAGCAAGATGTCAGTATGCTACAGAAAAATGCCATCAGCCGCAGGAACTTCGTGAGGTTTCAAAAGACCATTTTGTATCATGCTGTAGGGTGGAAGAGATTAATTCGTAACTGTTTAGTTCCTTTACAGTTACAAGCCAAAATACATCCCAAATCACCTTTGGCGATGGCATTTTGGTAACATCAGAAATAAAACAGGAGAGAAAGAATGGGCAGATACTATCAGAAATATTTCGAGGATTATGAGGAAGAACGTGTTCCGAACAAACGTGGAAACGGAACACATCTTCAGTATACCTATAAAGGATTTTATTACAGACAGGAGCTTAATCCGGTTATGCAGGCGCTTCTTCGGGTGTGTTATGTGGTACTCTTTGTCCTGGAATTGTACTTTTTTGCAAAGGCAGGCACTAAGGAACTTCACTGTAATTTGAATCCGGTAATGGCTCTGCTTCAGGCTTTTAGTATGCTGGGATATGTATGGCTTGGCTGGATCCTTTTCTTTTATGTATCTGCACCAAGGGATATGACCATTTATAAGTACAAAAGTACTGCAGTTCAGATTCAAAAAGCACAGAAGCTTTCGGTAGGATTGTCACTGGTCATGCTTTTTATGGCTGCGGGGATAACAATAGCTTACAATGGTTTTTCTTTCGTTCTTGTGATAGACCTGCAGGAATATATTCTGGTGGCAGTTCTTGGAATTTTATGGCTATATACGGAAAAAAGTATGCGATACAAAAAAATATATAATTCCCAGAAGGGAATGTGAGGAGGGGCTGTATGAAAGCTGGCGCAGGAAAATCAGAAATCGTACTGGCTGAAGAATATTTGGAAATAGAGGATTTTGCTGTCATCCACAGAACCCTGAATGCACGTGCGGTTGTAATCCAAAGCGGGCAGACTGTGGTGCTGCTGTCCCTTGAGATAACATCTATGCCAGATGAGGAAACTTATGCAATCCGTAAGAAAATTGCAGAAAATTATCCGGTTGAGGAGGATCATGTGTGGGTATGCGTCACACATACTTTTTCTGCACCTCATTTATTACCGGATTTTGTTTTGAAAGATTCGGATAAAATTGCAGAAAAAGCAAAATATCGTGAAGAATTGATAAGAGCTTCTCTGGAGGCTGTAGGAAAAGGCTTTGCAGGTCTTCAGAAGGCTTTCGTGGGAATAGGAGAAGGCTATAGTCTGGTAAACTGTAACCGTGATGTACAGCTGGAAGACGGCTGGTGGGTAGGAACCTGCGGTCCGGGGATTTGCGACCATAAAGTCTCTGTTGTACGTATTAATAAAGAAGACGGAACACCTATGGCTGCCTTGTTCCATTATGGTCTTCAGTCCTCGGTGCTTGATGGTTCTGCATTAAGCGCGGGTGGAAAAGCCGTAAGTCCGGATGTTGCAGGAATTGCCTGTGACTATGTGGAAAAAAATACAGGAGATGACGATTTTGTTGCACTGTATCTGATCGGGGCAGCAGGTGACCAGGCTCCGGTAGAAAAAGCAGTTACAGAAACATTTGTCCGTGGAGAAAAAATCAAGACAGACCGTAGGGAAGAGGGATTTGGAATCTGTGAAAAACTTGGCAACAGTCTGGGAGAGACTGTATGCCAGATAAACGGACAGATTACATGCGAAGAAATGGCGCAGGAACTGGAAGTAGGAAAAATAGAATTTTCAGTACCGGGAAAGGAAATGGAACGAGAACTGAAAAAACTGCATCCAATGAAAATACCAGAATATATTCCAGCGCAAGATAAAGTGACGACAGTGGAGACAATCTGCCTGGGAGATCTGGCTCTGGTCGGAGTGAAACCGGAATTGAACTGCAAAAGTGGTATTGCACTTGGGACTTTTTCCCCATATCGCTATACATGGGTATGCACCATGGTAAATGGCGGAGCCAAGTACATGGCAGAGCGGGATGCTTATGATAACAGCAAATATGAAGCAATGAATTCTCCTTTTGGAAAAGGGGCTGCAGAGATTTTATTGAGAAAGGCACTGGGACTTCTGGAAAAAATGAAAGGATGAAACATATATGACGGAAAAAAACTATACCAGAGAAGACATAGATAAGGCATGTATACAGGCTGCGAACCGGTTTAACCAGTTTGAATTCCAAGTTCCGGATGCTCCTGGTGAGGAAAAAGGACGCAAGATGGCATACAACCTATATGTTCCAGAGAACATGCAGGCTGGGGAAACCTATCCTTTGGTTTTGTTTATCCATGATATGGGAAGTTGCTCAGAGGATGTGACCAGAACCCTTACCCAGGGAAAGGGAGCGACTGTGTGGGCAACCAGCTACTGGCAGAACCGCCAGCCGTGTTTTGTGCTGGCTCCCTGTTATCCAAGACAGGCAGCTGATGATGATTTTCAGGTGACTTGGGAGGCAGATGCCACCGTAGAATTGGTAAAAGAGATACTTCGTCTGCAGCCATCTGTAGATGAAAAGCGGATTTACGGAACTGGGCAGTCCATGGGATGTATGATGCTGATGGAACTGATGCTTCGCAATCCTGGATTTTTCGGCGGATGTTTCTTGGTGGCAGGACAGTGGAATCCCCAGACCTGCGGTGCACTGAAAAATGAAAATATCTGGGCACTTGTTTCGGAAAAAGATTTTAAAGCTTTTCCCATTATGGGAGACTGCATGAAGCAGATAGAAGTGAACGGTGGTAGAGTTACCAGAGGAAACCTGGACGCAAAAGCATCGTTACCAGAACTGAATCAGAAAGTAAGGACAATTGCAGGATCAGGAGAGCATATCTTTTTCACCTGGTTTGAGGGGGATTCTGTATTGGAAGAACTGGAAGATATCAAGCCTTGGTTTTACCATATGGCAACCTGGCCACAGGCGTACAATCTGGAAGCAGTTGGAGACTGGCTGTTTGCACAGCGAAGAAGTCCTATTGATTTTTCGTGTAAACATCATATTTTACTGGAACATGAAGATGGAAGCCGTCAACCTATGGATGTACCTTTTTTTCAGTCAAAGAAGATTGCACCGGGAACCTGGCAGATTTTAAGTGATGGGGATTATTCTTATCTGGTAGAGGGGGAAAATGAGGCGCTTGTAATTGATTCAGGCTATGGATGCGGTAATCTCCGCGCATACTGTCAGAGTCTGACCGACAGACCAGTAAAACGGATTGCTAATACTCACGACCACTTTGATCATACAGCAAATAACAGTTATTTTGACTGTGCATATATGTCCGCAGAGACAAAAAAACTGGCGACAATTCCGTTCCCTAGTTTTGAGGGAATCTGTTTCCCAAGATCTTACCCGGTACAGGTGATTGACGAAGGCTATGTATTTGATCTTGGCGGAAGACATCTTGCCACCTTTAAGATTCCGGATCATGCAGTAGGAAGCCTTGCCTTTCTGGATGACCAGGAGGGAATCTTGTTCTGTGGGGATGAGCTTTGCATGCCTTTTGGAAAGCCGGTAAACGGCAGCGTTGAATATGTACATGACCTTCTTTTGAAGCTTTGGAAACGAAAGGATGATATCAAGGTTCTTTATGGCGGTCCTGGAAAGGGAGAAACACGGATTATTGGACAATTGCTGGAAAACATGGAATATATTGTGTCTGGCCATGAGGGCGAAATGATGCAGCCTGAACCTGGAAAGGATGCCGGTAAAAAACCACAGGGAAGTGAACCTATTGTTTATCAACGCCGCCTGCCTCACCCGCCAGACCGTCACCAGGATGATCCGGCAGATGCTGCTTATAAAAGAATTATGAACTATGCAGGTATTTGCGTGATTTATGACATTCGGAGAGTAAAAGAGAAGAATGCAGACGATATTAATATGTGACGATAATAAAGCGGTACATGAGGGGCTTTCAGGATATCTGAAGGCCCTTCATTATCATATATATTCAACTTATGATGGAGAAAGTGCCATAACGGTGCTGGAAAGAGAAAAGATAGACCTTGTGATACTTGACGTGATGCTTCCAGGAATATTCGGGACGGAGGTCTGCAGGCAAATTAGAAAGAAAAGTGATATTCCGGTTCTGATGTTAAGTGCAAAAGGGGATGAAATTGACCGAATCATTGGGCTGGAAATAGGAGCAGATGATTATGTCACAAAACCTTTTTCTCCAAGAGAAGTAGCTGTCAGAGTACGGAATATGCTAAGAAGAGCAGAAAAAAGTCAGGAAAACCAACGGCTTGTGTGTGCTGAGCTATGTATTGTGATAGAAGCTTATGAAGTCTTTGTAAGGGAGGAAATGGTTGACCTGACGCCAAGGGAAACAGAGGTTTTGTATTATCTTGCAAAAAATGCAGGCAGGGTTTTAACCAGAAATCAAATTATGAACTGTGTATGGGGATATGATTACTGCGGAGATACCAGAGCCGTTGATAATCAGATTAAGAGGATACGGCAAAAACTTCCTGCTGACGGAGTTCATTTCGAAATAAAAGCGGTATACGGAGTGGGCTATAAGTTTGAGTTTGCCCTATAAAATTACATTGCAACCATTTTTCTGCCACAATTCCAGATTATGATAAAAGAACAGAAGAACAAAAAGGATTACCGGTGAACAGAAAGTAACCAAACATGTAACAGGGGGATGAACGTTCTTCAAAATAAAGAATACGGAGGAGATGTAGCATGAAGAAAATGATATTGGCAGGTATGATGGCATCTGTGCTGGCAGCAGGAGGAAACGTGAGTGTAAATGCCCAGGCACTTACTCTGGAAGAGTTAAAAGAGTCTCTGGCATTGAAGATTGATACCAGTGACCTTTCTAGTGAAGAGCTTATGGAAAAAGGGCTTCAGTATGAGAATGGAGAAGGCGTTGTACAGTGGTATGCCATGGCAAAAGCCTACTATGAAGCAGCCAAAGAGACTGGAAATGAAGAAGCAGAGACTGCTTTGGAACGGCTTGATGGGGTAAAAAAGGAGATGTTGGATAATAGTCCGGATGGACAGGGGGACGTATTTGAGTTTTTCAGAACTGGTGTAACAGCAGGTCAAGGGGGAGACTATGAAAAAGCCTATGCCGTTTCCTATGATGACGCGTTCTTTTTTGAAGATCCGTTGTACCGTGGAATTGGAAATCTGGGAGATCTTTTGCGAGATGGAAACGGTGTAGAACAGGACATTGAAAAAGCAGTTTCCATTTATGAATTTAATGCAGAGGTTCTTGGAAAAGGAAATGGCTATACAAGTCTTGGACTGCTTTATAGTGCAGAAGATGGTACCTATCCGGGAATCGAACACAGTACAGACAAAGCTATGGAATATTTTTTGAAATCCTATCAGGATGAAAGCTTGGAGGAAACTGATTTTAAGGGTCCACGTTATGCAGCAGATTTGTTTGATGAAGGATATGACCATGATGATGGAACCCATGAGAATCCGGATTATGTAAAAGCAGAGGAAGGCTATCTGGTTGCTGCTGAAGGAAATGGACGTACCTTTGACGGAACAGCCTGCTATAAACTGGGAACGTATTACGAAGAGGGTAGAGAAGGCATTGAACAGAATGATGAAAAAGCGCTGGAATTTTATCTGAAAGCAGTTTCTGATGAAAACGTACATGGAACCATGCTGGGAATTCCCCAGACTTATCTGTCATTAGGCCGCTTTTACGAAAAGGGAATCGGAGTAGAAGCAAACGAAGAAACTGCGTGTGAATATTACACCAAAGCGCTTGAGGCAGCAGACGAAAACCTGGCACTTGAGAATGCAGCTGGAAATCAGGCCGCACAGGAGGTTCATGATCAGGCGCAGGAAGCATTGAACCGATCGGAAGCAGAATAAGACAGAGGAGAGAAAATAAGAATAAAAAGAAAGCCAGAAGGAAAAGAAAACAAGAGCAAAAAAGCACTGGAATAAAAAAAGTGCTAGAATAAAAAAAGTGCTAGAATAAAAGCCAGCCGTATCAGTAAAGGAATCTTTCACGTTTACTGATGCGGCTTATTTTAATGAAGGGAGAGTTTTTTATCGTTTAATTAAGAAAGGGAAATTGTAAAAATAAATTCAGTTCCCTTATTCGGCTCACTGAAAACCTGGATGGATTCCTGGAGTTCATCCATAATTGTTTTTACAATAGAAAGCCCTAGTCCGCTCCCAGATGCATTATGTGAGGAATCGACCTGATAAAAGCGCTCAAAGATATGGGGGAGCGCTTGGGGGGGAATGCCGCAGCCATTGTCTTTTAAGTGTAAGGTCAGGTGTTTTTGTTCTGTATAAATACTAAGAATAATGGATCCGCCTTCCGGTGTGAATTTGAATGTATTGTGAAGAAGCAGATCCAGTGCGCGCGACATCAATTTTTGATTGGTTTTAAGTGAGGGAAGCTGTGTAATGTCCGGGAAAAGAAAGACAATTCCCTGGTCTTCTCCAATGGTGGAGTAGCGAAAGAGAATTTCTTTAAATACCTGTTCAGCGGAAACAGCTTCTTTTTGAATCTTTTTTTCAAAAAGCGAGGATAGTTCCAGAATTTCCTGAATGGTAGCTTCCAGCCTGGAAGTTTCCGTTAAAATCATTTCGTAATACTGATAAAGCTTTTCCTCATCGGTAACGTATCCATCCAGAATGGCTTCCATCAGGCTGCGGATAGATGTAATGGGAGATTTCAGTTCATGATTCATATCAGCAAGATACATTTTTTCACGTTTTTCTAATTCACTTTTCTTTTTATCAATATAACGAAAACTTAGAAAAACGGTAAGATATATTAAGGTAAAGACTGTAAAAAATATTACCAAATATAGAAAGATGTTTGGTAAATCGCGGATCATCACAAAGGTTCCGGCTCTCATTTTATTTTTAAAAAAAGGACAGCTAGAAATCAGGACGATTCTGGTGGAATGATCATAAGCAAAGACGGCAGTACCGTAGCGTAAATCGTATGTTTTGTCAGCAAGTTTTTTTTTGCAGGAACTGATGTTAAAATCCTGGATCCCTTGGCTGTTACTAGGGGAAAATTGCTGGATTAGATGATCTTCATTGTCATAAAGAAGATAGATTGCACCGAAATAATTAGGTGTAGAAAGTTTACCGTCTTTTGCCAGACTGGCAGCATTTTCGATGGGATTCTGGATTAGATCCCATCGATGGGAATAATAGTGATAAGAAAAAATAGCCAGGGGTATAAGCATTAGTCCGGACAAATAAACAGATGTAAAAAAAACATAAACTTTTTTCATGATTAGCACCTACACTTGTATAGAAATAAATAACACAAGTTTATGATAAAAAATTTTTTGTTTTGTAGCAATTCGATTTTTGCATTAATGTTATCACAAAATGCATGAATGACGTATATTTAGGAAAAGCAGATTTAAAGTATGTTTGGGTAAAAAATGATTTTACAATGATTTTACTATTTGAAGCTAGTGTATTTTACATCAGGACAGTATCATACACCTGTAATCGCGAGAGAGAGAATAACAAAAAGGACCGCGAAGAAAAGGAGAAAATAAATCATGAAAAAAGGTTTAGCAGTAGCAATGGCGGCATTATTAGGAGTAGCAACAATGGGAACAACAGCAATGGCAGCAGCTTCCGGAGATATCACAATCTGCTCCAGAGAAGACGGATCCGGTACAAGAGGTGCATTCATTGAACTGTTTGGAATTGAAGAAAAAGACGCAGATGGAAATAAAGTAGACAATACAACAGAAGCAGCAAAGATCACAAACAGCACATCCGTTATGTTAAGCACAGTAGCACAGGACGTAAATGCAATCGGATATGTATCTCTTGGTTCTCTGGATGACAGTGTAACAGCATTAAAAATCGACGGAGCAGAGGCAACAGCAGAAAACATTGAATCCGGAGATTACAAAGTAGTTCGTCCATTCAACATTGCAACAAAGGATGATGTAAGCGAAGCAGCTCAGGATTTCATCACATACATCATGAGCGCAGACGGACAGCAGATCATTGAAGACAATGGATACATCGCGGTAGGTGACAAACCTGCATATGAAGCAGCTGACGTAGAAGGAAAAGTTGTAGTAGCTGGATCCTCTTCTGTAACACCGGTTATGGAGAAGCTTGCTGAAGGCTACAAGGCAGTAAATGACAAAGTTGATATTGAGGTTCAGCAGAGTGATTCTACAACTGGTATGACATCTGCAATTGACGGACTTTGCGATATCGGTATGGCATCCCGTGATTTAAAAGACAGCGAGAATGAGGCTGGTCTTACCGCAACTGTTATCGCAAAAGATGGTATCGCTGTAATCGTAAACAACGACAGCGGTGTTGAGGAACTTACCAGCGAGCAGGTAAAAGATGTTTACACAGGCAACATCACAACCTGGGAAGACCTTACAAAATAATAAGAAATAAAGTCACTGTTCACAAAAAACATCTTGCGGAATGCTACCAGTGAATAGTAAAGAAATAAAGTACCTTTACAGTTACGAAACAAGAAACAGAAATAAGGAATCCTGCAAAGCCCGTCAAAAGTTTTGCAGGATCCAAATTTTCCGAATAAAAAAGGAACTTACTTTATATGAAATCGATCAGTGAAACTGTAATGAAATTTGTATTCCTCGCAGCGGCCTGTACCTCCGTATTAGCCGTTGCATTAATCTGCATTTTCCTGTTTGCAAACGGAATCCCGGCAATGGCGAAGATTGGCCTGCCAGATTTTCTGTTTGGAATGAAATGGAAGCCATCCAATGGACTGTATGGAATTTTTCCATTCATTCTGGGAAGTATTTATGTAACAGCAGGGGCAATTGTGGTGGGAGTTCCAACAGCCCTTCTGCTTGCAATCTTCCTTGCATTTTATTGTCCGAAAAAGCTGTATGCACCATTAAAGGCAATGGTAAACCTCCTTGCAGGAATCCCATCTGTTGTTTATGGATTTTTCGGTTTGACAGTGTTTGTCCCGCTGCTTCGACAGCTTACCGGTCATGATGGAAGTACCATGCTGACAGCTTCTGTACTTCTTGGAATTATGATCCTTCCAACGGTAACCGGCGTTGCAGAACCAGCTCTGAAAAGTGTTCCCACAAGCTATTATGAAGGGGCACTGGCACTTGGAGCAACCCACGAAAAAAGTGTGTTTGGCACTGTTTTTCCGGCTGCAAAATCAGGTGTATTAGCTGGTGTGGTTCTTGGAATCGGACGAGCCATTGGTGAGACGATGGCAGTGATCATGGTAGCTGGAAACCAGACCTGGATGCCACAGGGACTTTTCAAAGGACTTCGAACCATGACCGCAAATATTGTAATTGAAATGGGCTATGCAACCGATCTTCACAGGGAAGCGCTGATTGCTACAGGTGTTGTACTTTTCGTATTCATCCTGATTATCAACCTGTGTGTATCAGCCCTGAAAAGGAGAGCAGAAGATGAGTAAAAATAAATTATCTTATTGGAAAAATCATCCTGGTTCTGCCATCCTGAGGCTCCTGGTATGGTTATCTGCAATTATTACAGTGGCAGTTATGGCGTTTCTTGTTGGTTTTATTCTGATAAAAGGTGTTGGAAATCTGACACCAGACTTGTTTGCACTGGAATATAATTCTGACAATGCATCTTTGATGCCGGCACTGATCAACACCTTGATCATCACCCTGTTATCTCTGGTGATCGCAGTGCCATTTGGAATTTTTGCAGCAATTTATCTGGTTGAATATGCGAAAAAAGGAAGTAAGTTGGTTAAGATCATCCGTATTACAACAGAGACTCTTCAGGGAATTCCATCCATTATCTTCGGTCTGTTCGGTCTTCTGTTTTTCAGTACTGCTCTCCATTGGGGATATTCCCTTCTGGCGGGAGCTATGACATTGGTGATTATGATCCTTCCGCTGATCATCCGTACTACAGAGGAGGCACTTATGGGTGTCCCGGATGCGTACAGAGAAGCTTCCTTTGGCCTTGGGGCAGGAAAGCTCCGCACCGTGTTTAAAGTGGTGCTTCCAAGTGCAATTCCTGGAATCCTTTCCGGTGTGGTACTTGCGACAGGACGTATTGTTGGTGAGACTGCAGCCCTGATTTATACTGCCGGTGCTGTGGCGAAGGTTCCATCCAGCCTGATGGGATCCGGACGTACCCTGGCAGTTCATATGTATGTGCTTTCCAGTGAGGGACTTTACATGGATCAGGCTTATGCCACAGCGGTTATTCTGCTGATCTTCGTACTTGTGCTGAACTGGGTATCCGGTTTCTGTGCAAAGCATTTAAGCAAAGCCACAAACGGACAGTAAGTGCCACAGGTGTTGCTAATGTATGCAGTTGTGGCAGCGCAATAGGCGAGAAACAACTAACTTTCATATATGATAATATTGCCAGCAGGCGATACGTCAGCTTGATAAAAATTAACACTCAGCAGAGTTGTTTAGAAAATGCAATAGAACTAAAAATTTCTGCAGCAAGGAGAATTATGGGTAAAATAGATGTAAAAAATATGGAGCTGTACTACAGCAGCTTCCATGCCTTGAAAAATATTAATCTGGAGATTCCGGAAAAGAAGATTACCGCGTTCATTGGTCCAAGCGGCTGCGGAAAATCCACATTGCTGAAATCATTAAACCGTATGAACGATCTTGTGGAAGGCTGCAAGATCACAGGCGATATTTGTCTGGACGGTGAGGATATTTATGGGGATATTGATGTAAACCTTCTTAGAAAACGTGTTGGAATGGTTTTCCAGAAACCAAATCCTTTTCCAATGAGCATTTATGATAACATTGCATATGGACCTCGTACTCATGGAATTCATTCCAAGGAAAAACTGGACGATATCGTAGAGCGTGCTCTTCGAAATGCTTCTATCTGGGATGAGGTAAAGGATCGGTTGAAAAAGAGCGCCCTGGGTATGTCTGGCGGACAGCAGCAGAGACTTTGCATTGCAAGAGCTCTTGCAGTAGAGCCAGAGGTACTTCTTATGGATGAGCCTACCTCTGCACTTGATCCAATTTCCACATCTCACATTGAGGATCTGGCGTTGGAATTAAAAGACCGTTACACCATCGTGATCGTAACTCACAATATGCAGCAGGCAGTCCGTATTTCTGACAAGACTGCATTTTTCCTGCTGGGTGAGATTATTGAATACAACGATACTACAGAACTGTTTTCCAGACCACAGAACAAGAAAACAGAAGAGTATATTACAGGGAGGTTTGGTTGATATGAGAGATGTGTATACCGCAAAGCTTTCCAGGCTTTCAGATGAGATCCTGGAAATGGGAAATCTGTGCGGTCAGGCCATCATGAAGACCTGTCAGCTTCTGGCAAGCGTGGAGGTTCGTGAGGCTGCCACAAAGGAGATTGGAAGAATTGAAAAGGAGATTGACGACAAAGAGCATAATATTGAGGCTCTGTGCATGCAGCTTCTTCTGAAACAGCAGCCGGTTGGTACTGATCTTCGCAAAATTTCCGCAGCACTTAAGATGGTAACAGATATGGAGCGAATCGGCGACCAGGCTACTGATATTGCGGAGATTCTGAACACAGGCAGCGTTCATATACCAGTAACAGCCATCCCGCTTCAGGAAATGGCAGATTATGCCATGCATATGGTAAATGACAGTGTTACCGCTTATGTAGAGGGAAAAAGTGACCTGGCAAAAAAGGTGATCAGCAGTGATAATGTTCTGGATAACCTTTTCGATAAAGTAAGAAATGCGTTGGACCAGAACACCATGGACTTTTCCAGTGACGAGGTTCTTGATCTTCTGATGATCTCCAAATACTATGAGCGAATCGGCGACCACGCCACCAACATCGGAGAGTGGGCAGAGTTTTCTGTAGACGGAATTCACAGAAACGGAGACAGCATCAGCGATCTGTTTAATCCGGATTCCTTATAATAAGATTAGAGCGTGTTTGAAAAATCATTTCCGCAATCTGCACGCCCCACTTTGCGGGAGATTTCACCCGAATTCGGTTGCCGTAGCCCGCTACGGCGCCCTCATCCGAGCGAAATCTCCCACAAATTGTGACGCACATCTTGCAGAAAGCCTTTTTCAAACACGCTCTAGAACAAAGACAGGGGCAAACACGTTTTGCCTCTTTTTAGCAAGAAAAAGAACCTTGTCTGACTGGCTAAAAGCATCGTATCAGACAAGGCTCTATGTTTTTCAGGAGAGGAATTCTTTCTTTTATTTTATCTTATTCGTAATTTTTATGTTTTTTAAAGAAATCCTTTGTTTCCTTTACGACTACACCGCTTAAAGCAAGTAGCGCAATCAGGTTCGGGAAGGCCATCAGGGCATTGAAGATATCTGCAATGTTCCAGACAGCAGCAACAGTCATGTACGGTCCGAAGAAGACGCAGATGATATATAACCAACGGTAAGTCTTTACTGCAGTCATGTTGCGGTTGAAAAGGTATTCCAGGCAGCGCTCACCGTAATAATCCCATCCGAGGATGGTTGTGAATGCGAAGAATACCAGGCACAGCATAAGAGCAAAGGAGGCAAACTGTGCAGGGAAGGGAAGTCCCTTCTGGAAAGCTGCAGTAGTAATCGCAACACCTTCAAGTCCTGTATTCCAGGTTTCGGTAATGACAATGGAAAGACCTGTCATGGTACAGATTACAATGGTATCAATAAAAGTACCGGTCATGGAAACAAGTCCCTGACGAACCGGTTCCTTTGTCTGAGCGGCAGCTGCAGCAATCGGAGCACTACCAAGACCAGACTCGTTTGAGAAAATACCGCGGGCAATACCTTTCTGCATTGCCACAACCATGGTTCCCATGGCACCGCCTGCAAGGGCGCTTCCGCTGAATGCTGTTTTTACAATTGTAGCGATGGCACCAGGAACAGCAGTAATATTTGTGATCACAATGATCAGTGCAAGTGCAACATAAAGAACCGCCATAAATGGAACGATAATCTGGGAAACCTTTGCAATACGCTGAATACCGCCAAGAACTACAAGTCCTACGCATAAGGTAAGGATCAGGCAGGCGATTACAGTTGCCCAGGAGTATGTATTTCCAAAAAGGGAAACGGTGTGTACGGTATCCGGGTCAAAGAAGTTCTTTACTGCAGAAGCAATACCGTTTACCTGAGTAAAGGTACCAATTCCGAAAAGACCGACCCCGGCTCCGAAGAATGCAAAAATCTTTGCAAGCCATCTCCACTGTTTTCCCATACCATTCTCAATATAATAAAATGGTCCGCCAAGAACGTGTCCGTCCTTGTCGATGGTACGGTATTTGATGGCTAGAAGGCCTTCAGCGTATTTGGTTGCCATTCCGAAGAATGCAGCAACGATCATCCAGAACAGGGCTCCGGGTCCGCCTGCAGCAATAGCAGTGGCAACACCTACGATATTACCGGTTCCGATAGTTGCAGACAAAGCTGTGCAGAGCGCACCAAAGCTTGTGACTTCACCTTCGCCGCCATCTTCATTTTTTACCATGAATTTCAGTGCTTTTCCAAGATGTCTTACTTGTAAAAAGCCTAACCGAACGGTTAAAAGGAATCCTGTGATCAGGATCAGAATGATTAACGGAAGTCCCCAGACTACTCCGTCAAACCAGGTGATAAAGTTGTTGATTTGTGTAAACATGTTCTCTTTCCTCCATCCTTTTGCCTGAGAGATTAACAGCATTACAAATGCTGCGTACACCTTCGGCGCTCTTCCATAAATTTTTTTGAAGAGACTCTCCTGAGTTACGAAAAACCTGCCTATACATTTTTTATAAAATGTACGAGCATGACGGCCATTCGTACTGTGTAGAAACACACTAACACACAGAATATCATATACGATCATAAATTTCAATGAAAATGTTAGAAAAATATTTTGTTTTGACAAGAAAAATATTTGCCTTTACTTCATTGCAGTACAGGAGCGTGTTTGGAAAATCATTTCTGCAATCTGCTGGTATTATAAAATGAAACAGTTGACATGCATTTTCATATGTGCTATGCTTATGAAGATTTTGAAAGACAAAGAAAGAGTCTTTTCAAAGCAATTATTTTGGATCACTCCATTTGGGGTTAAGGCCATACGGACAGCCGGGTCCACTGCCGCTGATGGTAACTTTGGTTGCCTTATTGATTGAGTTAGAAGCTCAAATTTTATAAGTTGGTTCCTTTGATAACCACTATGCGCCTGGTGCGCAGACTTGTGAAACGGTCAATAAGAGTAGTAAAAGTATGATTGCTATATAGACTCTGACATATATCATCCGGATTTCTATTTTATGTAAATACGAGGATTCCTGTATTTATTATAAGTCAATGGAGATAGAATCGGGAAGAATGATCCAAGCAGGTTTGCGGTTTTGAGGCAGCCTGCTTTTTTTGTGTAATAGAAAATCCCGTTGGAATTTCCTATTATATAAAAAGCCCTGCCGGGCAGGATTCCACTGCAGTGGAAGAGCAGATGGCGCTGGAGACGCCCCTTTGCAGGCGGAGAATCCTGCAAACAGGATTCTTTATACAGACAAAGGAACTGGAAATGGAGACGCAATGAACAGAACTCGTTTTAAAATGGACCAGAATCGTGCACCAATTCACGAGGCTCTGGAAAATTTCCGGCGCATGAGGGTGGTACCCTTCGATGTGCCAGGACATAAAAGAGGAAGAGGAAATCCGGAGCTTACTGAGTTTCTGGGGCAGAAATGTGTAGGCGTGGATGTAAACAGCATGAAACCGCTTGATAATCTCTGTCATCCTGTATCTGTGATCCGGGAGGCAGAAGAACTGGCAGCAGATGCCTTTGGAGCAGCTCACGCCTTTCTCATGGTTGGCGGAACTACAAGCTCCGTACAGACCATGGTGTTAACTGCCTGTAAGAGGGGAGACGAGATCATTCTTCCCCGCAATGTTCACAGAAGCGTGCTGAATGCGCTGGTTCTGTGCGGAGCAATTCCGGTTTATGTGAATCCGGAAGTAGATCAGAGACTTGGAATCTCTCTTGGAATGCGCCGTGAACAGGTGGCAAAGGCAATTAAGGAGCATCCCAATGCAGTGGCTGTGCTGGTAAACAATCCCACCTATTATGGAATTTGCAGTGATCTACGTGCAATTGTGCGGATGGCTCATGAAGCAGGGATGCTGTGTCTGGCAGATGAAGCCCATGGGACTCATTTTTATTTTGGAGGAGGCCTGCCGGTTTCGGCAATGGCAGCTGGTGCAGATATGGCATCTGTATCCATGCATAAAAGCGGTGGAAGCCTGACCCAGTCTAGTCTTCTTCTGACTGGACCTGGCGTCCATGCCGGATATGTCCGTCAGATTATCAACCTGACCCAGACTACCTCTGGAAGCTATCTTCTGATGTCAAGTCTTGACATTTCCCGGCGGAATCTTGCACAGCGCGGACGTCAGATTTTTCATCAGGTAGCAGATATGGCAGAATATGCAAGGGAAGAGATTAACGCCATTGGCGGCTATTACGCATTTGGAAAAGAACTGGTGAATGGAGATTCGGTTTTTGATTTTGACATTACGAAATTAAGTGTACATACTCTGGATATCGGACTTGCAGGAATTGAGGTTTACGACATTCTGAGAGATGAGTATGATATTCAGATCGAATTTGGTGATATCGGAAATATTCTGGCTTATCTGTCAATTGGAGACCGTGCCCAGGAAGTAGAGCGGCTGGTAAGCGCCCTTGCGGAGATCCGCAGGCGTTTCCAGAAGGATAAATCAGGATTGCTGGATCAGGAATATATTGATCCCCAGGTAGTAACAAGCCCTCAGGAAGCTTTTTATGCAGAAAAATGCAGCCTTCCACTCCGGGAAACGGAAGGAAAGGTATGCAGTGAATTCGTAATGTGTTATCCTCCGGGAATCCCAATTCTGGCTCCAGGGGAGCGGATCACCCCGGAAATCCTGGATTATATTGAATATGCCAAGGCAAAAGGATGTAACATGACAGGTCCGGAAGATCCGGATATATTACGGTTAAATGTGCTGGAGCATGTTTGAAGTTACTGTGAACGGAGTGAACAGTAACTGTTTGAAAAGGTTGTCTGCAAATGGTGACAAACATCTTGCGGGAATAATTTTAAAACATACTCTGGCAGGGAGGTAAAGAAAATGGAAATGTGGTTTTCGGAATTTCATACACCGGATGTAAAGCATAGTATCCGGGTAAACCGTCAGCTCTACTCAAGGCAGAGCGACTATCAGCGAATTGATATTTTTGAGACACCGGAATTTGGCAGGGTTCTTACACTGGATGGAAATGTAATGCTCACGGAACGTGACGAATTTATTTATGACGAAATGATTACCCATGTACCTATGGCTGTCCACAAAGAAGCCAGGGATATTCTTGTAATCGGAGCAGGAGACGGTGGAGTTGTACGTGAACTGACCAGATATGACCGTGTCCGCCATATTGATCTGGTAGAGATGGATCCCATGGTAGTGGAAGCCTGCCGTGCCTATCTTCCGGGAAATGCCTGCAGGCTTGATGACAGGAGAGTGCATCTTCATTATGAAAATGCATTGAAATTTATCCGACGCTGTGAAAATAAATATGACCTTATTATTGTGGATTCTTCCGATCCTTTTGGTCCTTCGGAAGGCTTGTTTACACGAGAATTTTATGGAAACTGTTATAATGCGCTGAAAGAGGATGGAATCATGGTCAATCAGCAGGGAAGTCCTTTTTATTCTGAGGACGCCCACGCCATGCAGCGCAGTCACAAAAGAATTGCCAGTACGTTCCAGATCAGTCGTGTTTATCAGGCACATATTCCTACCTTTGCTGCCGGCTACTGGCTGTTTGGTTTTGCAAGCAAAAAGTACCATCCGGTGGATGATCTGGATCCGGAGGCATGGAACGCCTTGAATCTTCGCACCCGTTACTATACCACAAGGCTTCACAGAGGCGCCTTTTATCTTCCGGCTTTTCTGGAGGAAATGCTTCAGGAGGTGGAGGACTGATTTATGATTTTACCAAATATTGAGAATTTTATCGGCTGCGACAGCAGCTTTGAGGAAGCAGGGATTGTTCTTTACGGAGCGCCCTTTGATTCTACCACAAGCTTTCGACCTGGAGCCAGGTTCGGCCCTTCTGCCATTCGTCATGAAAGCTTTGGACTGGAAACCTACAGCCCTTATCAGGACCGCGACCTTACAGATATTCAGGTATTTGACAGTGGAGATCTGGAGCTTTGCTTCGGCAGCAGTGAAATGGCACTTGCGGATATACAGAATCGTGCCTGGGAAATTCTGGAAGCAGGAAAGATACCCTTGCTTTTAGGCGGCGAGCATCTGGTGACACTGGCGGCTGTAAGAGCCACAGCCAGAAAGTATCCAGGGCTTCATATTATTCATTTTGATGCCCACGCAGATTTGAGGGATGATTATCTTGGTGCCCGTTTAAGCCATGCGTGTGTCATTCGCAGATGCCATGATATACTGGGAGATGGACGGATTCATCAGTTTTGCATCCGAAGTGGGGAAAGAGAAGAATTCCGGTTTGCAAAGGAGCATACAGATTTTCATCCCTTTACCTTTGAAGGCTTGGAAGAGACCATACAGGAGTTGGACAGGGAGCAGGTTCCGGTATATTTTACCATTGATCTGGATTGCCTGGATCCATCCGTATTTCCGGGAACTGGTACACCGGAGGCGGGAGGCGTAAGCTTCCTTGAGCTTCTTGCGGCTATTCGGAAGGTATCAGAATTAAATATTGTGGGAGCAGATGTCAATGAGCTGGCACCTATGCTGGATCCAAGCGGTGTTTCCACAGCCACAGCATGCAAGGTGGTCAGGGAACTGCTGCTGGCAGTGGCGAAATAAAAACAGCTGCGATAGTGAAATATAAAATAAGGAGATAAAAAACATGAGCAGAGTACTTGTAATCGGCTGCGGCGGAGTAGCCAGTGTAGCAATCCAGAAATGTTGTCAGGCAGATGAGGTATTTACAGAACTGTGTATTGCAAGCAGGACAAAAGAAAAATGTGATGCCCTTTCCCGGAAGCTGGAGGGAAAAACAAAAACAGTTGTTACCACAGCAAAGGTAGATGCAGATGATGTAAACCAGCTGATCCAGCTGATCAATAGTTACAAACCGGATCTGGTAATGAACATTGCACTTCCATACCAGGATCTGACAATTATGGATGCCTGTCTGGCATGTGGCGTAAACTATATGGATACGGCAAATTATGAGCCCGAAGATACCGATGATCCGGAATGGCGGGCTATTTACGAAAAACGCTGTAAGGAAGCTGGATTTTCCGCATATTTTGATTATTCCTGGCAGTGGGCATACCGGAAGAAATTTGAAGAGGCAGGACTTACTGCACTCCTTGGCTGCGGCTTTGACCCTGGCGTTACACAGGCATACTGTGCATATGCATTAAAGCATGAGTTTGACCAGATTGATACCATTGATATTCTGGACTGCAACGGAGGAGACCACGGATATGCGTTTGCAACCAACTTTAACCCGGAGATCAACCTTCGTGAGGTAAGCGCTCCTGGAAGCTACTGGGAGAATGGACATTGGGTGGAAATTCCTCCGATGGCCATTAAGCGGGAATATGATTTTGACCAGGTTGGCGATAAGGACATGTATCTTCTTCATCACGAGGAAATCGAGTCTCTTGCCCAAACAATTCCGGGAGTAAAGAGAATTCGTTTCTTTATGACCTTTGGACAGAGCTATCTGGATCACATGCGTTGTCTGGAGGATGTGGGAATGCTTTCTACTACCCCGATCAACTATAACGGACAGGAAATTGTTCCTATCCAGTTTTTGAAGGCGCTTCTTCCGGATCCGGCAAGCCTTGGTCCCCGTACCAAAGGTAAAACCAATATTGGCTGTATTTTCACCGGAGTAAAGGATGGAAAAGAGAAAACCTACTATATTTATAATATTTGTGACCATCAGGAATGCTATAAGGAGGTTGGAAGCCAGGCAATCAGCTACACGACAGGCGTTCCGGCTATGTGCGGGGCATTAATGATGCTTACCGGAAAATGGATTCGTCCAGGAGTGTATACAGTAGAAGAATTTGACCCGGATCCGTTCCTGGAGGCACTTGACAAATACGGACTTCCACGCAGTGAAAATCATAATCCGGAGCTGGTGGATTAATGGAAAAAACAGATACAAGACCACCCTTTGCAGCATCCGGCGGAGTTATTCCGCCGGAATTCCGGAAAATCAAGACGCCTTGTTATGTTCTTGACGAAACAGCGCTTATAAAAAATGCAGAATTAATGGGAAAGATCGCCGAAAAAACAGGATGTAAAATGCTCCTGGCGCAGAAAGCTTTCAGCAATTATGACTGCTATCACCTTCTGGAGCCATATCTGGCAGGAACAGAAGCAAGCGGACTGTACGAAGCAAGGCTTGGCGCCCAGGAGATGCCAGGAAAAGAGGTACATGTCTTTTGTGCCGGATACCGTGAGGATGAATTTGAAGAGCTGCTTTGCTTTGCAGATCATATAGTGTTTAACTCACCCTCCCAGCTTCTTCGATTTGGAAAAAGAGCGAAGCAGGCCGGAAAAAGCGTAGGGCTCAGGATCAATCCGGAATGCTCTACCCAGGAAGGACATGCAATTTATGATCCCTGTGCCCCGGGAAGTCGTATGGGTACCACGAGAGCACAGTGGGAGACCGCTGTGAAAATACATCCGGATCTGACCGGATTATTGGATGGTATTCACTTTCACACCCTTTGCGAGCAGGATTCCTCTGATCTGGAAACCACTCTTGCAGCGGTGAAGGTGAAATTCGGAGATCTGATTTCTAAGGTAAAATGGCTGAACCTGGGAGGAGGACATCATATTACAAGACCAGGTTATGATATTGCACGGCTTGAAAAGTGCATTAAGGCGGCAAAGGAAGAATGGAAGGTGGATATTTACCTGGAGCCTGGAGAGGCGTGGGCTTTAAATGCCGGATTCTTTCTGACAACCGTGCTAGATGTGCTGCAAAATGGTGATACCCGGCTTGCAATTTTGGACGGAAGTGCTGCATGTCATATGCCAGACGTTCTGGAAATGCCTTACCGTCCTCCCCTTCTTGGAGCAGGGGAGCCAGGAGAGCATGCCGTTACAGTCCGTCTTGGAGGACCAACCTGCCTGTCCGGGGATGTTATAGGAGATTACAGCTTCCAAAAGCCTTTGGAATACGGAGAGCTTCTCATGTTTGGCGATATGGCCATATATACAACCTGCAAAAACAATACCTTTAATGGAATGCCCCTGCCTGATATCTGGCTGCGGCATGGTGATAAAACCATGGAACGTCTGACTGATTTCGGTTATGAGGATTTTAAAGGCAGACTTGGACACCGCAGGAAATCAGAGTAGGTCTCCTATAAAATTTGTAAAAAGACGTAAGTCATAGAAATATGGCTTGCGTTTTTTTTCTGTCTGGAAGAAAGTGAGATATAATGACACAACACCAGAAAAGATCTGGAACGTATGAAACAGTCTGAGTATATGTAAACGTATGGTAATAATATCTAAAAAAAGAAGATACATTTTTAGTAAAAAACGCTTTTGAAATAAGAACAAAATGGTTTTATAATAAAAATAACGGCAGGCAGCGTAGTGATGCGGGAAAGCAACATCTTATATGCTGCCTGTTGTTTATAAAATGAATTTCAGGAGGAACCATACATGCATGAATATGAAATCTTTATTGAAGAAATAAATCCGTGTGGAGGAGAACAATACAGTAAAAAAACTTTGATTGAGGCAGAAGCAGTAAGTCCGGAAGCTTATGTAAAAGAAAACGGAAGATTTCCAGTTCTGGAATCTACATGCAATGAGAGCGGCGATGTTGTAATAGTAACAGGAGACAAACAGGGTTCTTTTGTACGTTATACTTTTACGGAAGCTATAAAGAGGCAGTAAAAGCAAATGATCCTGAAGCCTTAGTTGCTATTATAAAAATGATTTATCAACGAAAACAAAAAAGGCTTGCACAAGGAAAAAAGTGCACTACTACAGATGCAAGATATTTTCAGGTGGCCGAAAATCTGTTATATGTAGAGCTTGGAATTGCTCTTGGAAAACCAAAGCAGCAAATCTGTAAAACAATTATTGATTATATGAATCAAAGCGAATCAAAGAGTTAACAACAGTATTTGAAAAATGGACAGGAACTGTTCATTGGTAACAAAAACAAAAAATTTGTTTGACTTTTTGAAAAACAGGCAATATAATTAAATCAAACGAGTAGCAGGTAAGCGTAAATCCAGTTTACAAGCTGCTCGTTTTTTATTTTACTAAAATTGAATATCGCCATGAAAAAGTGTGTAGCCTGTCAGCGTAAGTCCAGCTTATATGACAGGGTGCGCGCTTTTTTTTACAGAAAAAGAGAGGAGTTAAAACAAAATGGCGGAAAGCAACAAGATGAAGGAGATGCCGGTGAATAAGCTGATGGTCCAGATGGGAATTCCGATGATTTTATCCATGGCATTGCAGGCTGTTTACAATATTGTAGACAGTGCGTTTGTAGGGAATATGAGAGCAGGAAGTGAAGCCGCATTAAATGCACTGACCCTGGTATTTCCGGTTCAGATGCTTATGGTGGCAGTGGGAATCGGAACAGGTGTAGGAACCAATGCACTTCTTGCAAGGACACTGGGACAGGGAAACCGTATAAAAGCTGCAAAGGTAGCAGGAAACAGCCTGCTTTTGGGTGTGATTATTTATGTGGTTTGTTTATTATTTGGCATCTTTGGAGTGAGAGCATATATTTCATCTCAGACAGTAGATGCAGAAGTACTTGAGATGGGAGTCAGTTATCTGAGGATATGCTGCGTGATTTCTTTTGGAATCATCTTCTTTTCTTTATTTGAAAAGCTGTTACAGGCCACAGGACGTTCTCTTTATTCTACAATCGGTCAGGTGGTTGGAGCAGTTATAAATATCATCCTTGATCCGATCATGATCTATGGGATTGGACCTTGCCCGGAAATGGGAGTGAAAGGTGCAGCCTATGCAACTGTAATTGGACAGGTAGCATCTGCGGTATTACTGCTTATCTTTCATATCAAATTAAATAAGGAATTTGAGCATGGGGCGAAATACATGAAGCCGGATGGCGGAATTATCAAGGAAATCTATGCGATCGGACTTCCGGCGATTATCGCTCAGGCGCTGATGTCTATTATGGTTTATGTGATGAATCTGATCTTGAAATTCAATCCGTCAGCACAGACAGCTTATGGATTGTTCTATAAAGTTCAGCAGTTTGTTCTCTTCCTTGCGTTTGGACTGCGAGATGCGATCACTCCGATCATTGCATTTGCTTATGGAATGAGAAGTAAAAAGAGAATTCAGGATGGAATAAAATATGGACTTATTTATACCATTGCATTAATGATTATTGGAATTGCAATTACGGAGATTTTCCCCGGAGCATTTGCAACGATGTTTAATGCAGGACAGTCAAGAGAATATTTTATCGGCGCGATGAGAGTGATCTCGGTAAGCTTCCTGTTTGCCGGAATCAATGTTGCTTATCAGGGTATTTACCAGGCACTAGATGGTGGTGTGGAATCATTGGTTATTTCACTTTTGAGACAGCTTATTATCATCCTGCCGCTGGCAGGAATCTTTTCACTGTCTGTAAGAAATGGCCAGGCAGGCGTTTCACTGATCTGGTGGGCATTTCCGATTACAGAAGTAATTGCATGTCTGGTAGGATATGTATTTTTAAAGAGAATCAGAAAAAACAAAGTTGATACTTTGCGTTAAGGAGGAACTGGAAATGGCAAAAAGAATTATTACAATCAGCAGAGAATTTGGAAGCGGTGGACGTTTTATTGGAGAAGAAGTCGCGAAGAAGCTGGGAATTGCCTATTATGATAAAAACGTTATTAACGAGATCGCAGAAGAGTCCGGTTTATCACCGGAATATATTCAGGAAAATGCAGAATTATCTCCGAAAAAAGGTTTGTTTGCATATGCATTTGCCGGACGTGACATTACCGGAAAGTCTGTGGAGGATATGGTACATGACGCGCAGAGAAGAGTTATTTTAGATTTGACTGAGAAAGAGTCTTGCGTGATCATTGGAAGAAATGCAGACTATATCCTGAAAGACCGTGATGATGTGCTGAATGTATTTATTCATGGAAATATGCCTGAGAAAACACAGAGGATCATTCGCTTATATAATGTAGATGAGAAGAAAGCTGTGAAAATGATGGCCGATACAGATAAAAGACGTATGACAAATTATAACTTTTACACGGAGCATAAATGGGGAAAGGCCAGTAATTATACGTTGTGTCTGAACAGTTCACAGCTTGGATATGACAGATGTGAGAAGATCATTATGGAATGCATTAAATAACAGGAGGTTTATACTGTTTACTACAAATTGCTGTTGGTTCCAGGGCAGGAATATTAGACGAAATAGTCAGTGAGGTTTCTATGGCGATTTCCATTTTTCGCTATGGATGGAAAAATATGGATTCTTCTGAAACTGAGACATAATAACAAAAACTGGTTGATAAACCAGATAAAAGTGATATACTGAATGCAGAAAAGAAACCGTGTGGGATTCCAATTTTTTGTCACACGGTTTTTTAGAAAACATGAGTTAGATACAACTAATATGCATGATAACAATTTATTGGGAAATGTAAAAGAGTACAGATTTCTATGAGAATATTGATTTATGGTGCAGGTGTGATTGGAGAAAAAAGCATGAAAAACGAAGAATACAAAAAATTATCAATCAACGAGTTTACAAAAGCAGCAGGAAGATATGAAAGTAACCATGCTGGTATTTACGAAATGTGCAAGAAGGATTATCCGGATATTCTGGAAGAATTAGAGAAGGAGCCATTTAGAGATTTATTGGATGCAGGCTGCGGACCTGCTCCGATGATTTCTTTATTATCAGAAAAATATCCAGACCGGCATTATACAGGACTGGATCTGACTCCTGCGATGATTGAACAGGCAAAAAAGAAAGATATTCCAAATGCAATATTTGTTGTGGGAGACTGTGAGAATTTTCCTTTTGAAAACGATTCATTTGATGCAATTATTTGTTCTATGAGTTTCCATCATTATCCGGATCCACAGGCATTTTTTGACAGTGTGAAAAGATGTCTTCGCCCAAATGGAAGATTGATTCTGAGAGATGTGACCAGTGACAATAAAGTATTGGTATGGCTGATGAATACACTGGAAATGCCTCTGGCAAATATATG
>ENA-UOJL01000123-UOJL01000123.1-human-gut-metagenome-genome-assembly--contig:-P47-NODE-123-length-120448-cov-42.623682_pt1 | contig 120448 bp, 114 predicted proteins | sample MGYA00242347_ERZ723894 | MGnify/ENA metagenome assembly ERZ723894
GCTCGATGTCCTGCCGGTCGCGGCGGATGGTGGACTTTGCCAGCTTGCCGGGCGCGATGTCCGTCAGCCGCAGGTCGATGTATTTTGCCAGCGTGAGCTGCTGGACGGGCTGCGGCGTGTGGCGGCAGTCACGTTCAAAGAGGACAGCCTGTTCGTTGAGCCACTTTTCGACCTGCCTGGGCGTCAGCTCTTCTGGCGGGTGGACGGTTTTCTGCTGGGGCTTGATGCGCTTGCCGTTGTAGTCATAGCCCATGGAGACCACGATGAGATAGCTGCTGCCGCGCTTGCGGATGCTTGCCATAAAAACGACCTCTCTTTCATTTATTCTCAGTACAGTTGAGGCTTATTTTGCAAGCACAACATACCGCAAGCGCGGCGGTAAAGCTATCACAATTTTCTTGGAGAAATGAATTTCTACGAAAGCAACAATCATGCGCTGGGCCGCTTCGGAGGACAGACGGCGGCGAGATTGAAGATCTGTCCGCCGTCCGGGCGGAGCATGGTGAGCATGGAGTCTGCCGCCTGCTCCTTCTGCGCCTGCTGGGGGTGGCAGTAGGTGCGCTCTAAGAAGCCGGTGTCCGCATGACCCACGAGGTCTGCCACCGTCTGCTTGTCCACGCCGCAGTGCAGAAGGGACGTCACGAAGTAGTGCCGCAGGGTGTGAAGGTGGTACTCCCGCGGAAAGCCGATGGCGTCATAGATCTTCCGCAGCCGCTTGGTGAAGGTGTCAGGGTGAATGAGAGCCCCGTCCGAATTGACGAACAGATACGGACTGAGCTTTCTGCCATGCCTTGCCGCCTCTTGCGCCAGCCGCCAGCGGTAACTGAGCAGCACGCCACGCAGGGCAGGTGAGAGAATGATCTGGCGGCTGTGGCCGTTTTTGGTGTTACCATCCACTACGCCTTTACCCGCCACGATACTGCGGGAGCGGCTGACGGTAAGAATGAAGCTGTTGCCGCTGGTGCGGAAGTCCGACCAGCGCAGAGCGCACAGCTCACCGCGGCGGCAACCGGTAGCCATAGCCAGCAGATAGAACACACGAAAATGCCGCAGCTCTCTGGCGAGGGCTTGCAGCAGATGTTGCGCTTCTTCAACAGTAGGAATGTGTTGATCGGTGTGCGAGGCCGCGGGAAGGTCGATCATGCGGGCGGGATTCTTCTGGATGATTTCATTACGTTTTGCGTCGCTGAGCACAGCGGACACGGCAGACAGATAGTGCTGAACGGTGGTTTCGCGGATGGGCTGACCGCTGCGGTTCTTCCGTTTGCGGAGTTGGGTGAGCATATTTTCAATCGCCAACGGACGCAGTTTGCACATGGGGATTGCTCCAATGTATGGATAGACCACTTCCAGTTGTCGGCGATAGGAAGCCAGCGTACTGGGCGCGTATTTGCTCTGCCGGGACAGCCAGCTTTCCGCATAGTCCTGAAAGGTGGTGCTGCCATCCTCACTGAAGCCGTACTTGAAGCGGCGTTCCAGTTCCTCCGCTTCGTGCATGACGTACTGACGTATGCTGCGCGAAGAAACAGATTTCGGAACTTGGATGGTTTGAGATTTGCAGATTTTCTTGCCATTGCGATAGCCGTTGCTGATGGTGATTTTGTACTTACGTTCGGTGAGCTGTTTAATGCTGGCCATCAGTAGTTGTCTCCCTGAATCACATCTTTCAGCGAGATCGTACCCCGTGTGCTGGTGACCTCGCGGACGCTGCCGCCGCGCAGCTTGTTGTATTCCTCGCGTGTCATATCCACGTCTGCGGCCAGCAGGTGGTTGGTGATGTTGTGCTCCACGGTCAGGTTGAACAGCAGCTTGGCCATACGGTTTGCGAACACGCCCAGCGTACCTTCCAGCACATCCGCCACTGCGTGTGGCAGGAACGCACCGGCGTTCTGCACCTTCAGGTAGCCATCGTAGAACCGAACCGCCTTCTCCACGAACTCACTTTGGCTGCCGCAGTTAGCCAGCGGCGCGTTTATTTCTATCATTTTCTTCGCTTCCGGCGTAAGCCAAAAAGCGTACTTTTCCTTGTTATTTGTCATTTCATTTTCCTCCTTGAAATTTTGCCGCGACCCCGCAGCTTTTCCCGTAATTGCGGGATCATTTCTGTTCTCGACCCCACCGCCCGCCGAAAATCCCCTTCTACGACGCCGCTGGTGGAACGGCGCAACTGCCCGCACTGTGGGCAGAAGTGACCGGGGCGGGGGCGTCCACGACGCCGCCCCTTTCTCCTGCTTCGCTTTCGGCGCCCCGAAAAGCTCCCCAACATGCGCCCAAATAGGCCGGGGGGTATCCGTACCCCACCTCCGCCCTGCGAGGCCACACAACGGCTCACAGGCGGCAACACGGCGGGCAACTGGCGCGAGGTTCGGCGTGGCTGCGAATTTCCCTTTTCCTTCCCCGGGTTTGCTCCAAAAGCGTGATTTTCTGGAACGAAATGGAGGGGTATATCCTCTGGTTGAAACCGGAACAAATATCATTGATTTGCACCCTTCGCAGGGTCGATAGGGGCGGTGTTTGCGGTAGTAATATTTGCGTCCCTATCGGCCCTCCGAAGACAGATGAGACGCTCTCCGTTGCTCTTGCGGAAGGATACCATGATACCATTTTTGCCCAGCGTATCAACGTTTTTGCGGATGCGGCGAGATAGAAGATTGGGCGTGAGCCCCTCTACATCATCAGGGTCGATGATCTTCAAGAGGGTCGCTGCAGGGACGTTGATGGCAGGCTGCTGCCGCAGCAGTGCAGAGAGAAGAGAAAGAAGTCGTGCGTCAGGCTGCGCGGTATGCGGACTGTCATCTGAGAGCAAATTCCAAAGGTGCGTTTCGCTGTCGAACTCTAAGCGCAGTTCCCTGTACACAATATCGCGCCCTGTGCAGTAAAGTGTTGCGGTGTTTTCGCTACGACTCGTTTTCATCAACACAAAGTTCGTATCGGTAGCACCGCTAATGCCGTTTGTGCCGGAGATCATATCCATGGGATCGTCGGATTTCAACTTGCGAACATGATGGATGAGCAAGATGGCGATACGGTGTTTGTCTGCCAGTGCTTTCAGTGCACCAATATCACGGTAGTCGTTGGCGTAAGGATTTCCGTTGTCACCGCTGCCGCGGACACGTTGTAGTGTGTCGATAACTACGAGACCTGTGTTGGGGTGCTCAGATAAAAACTGCTCTATCTGCTGTTCCAAACCGTTGTGGAGTTGTGCCGACATGACAGAAAAGTATAGCGTATCCGGTGCATCCTCCGTGAGATCCAGGAGTCTGCAGCGGATACGCTGATAGCTATCTTCGAGGCACAGATACAGTACGCCGCATTTCTGTGCGGCGAAAGACCACAGGGCTTCACCCTTGACCACACAGAGACACAGAGCCAGTGCCAGCCAGGACTTGCCGTTCTTCGTCGCACCGGCGAGGATATGTAAGCCCTGCGGTAGCAGTTGGTCAATAATGAACCGAGTGGGTGGCATCGGACATGAGAGTAATTCTTCTGCATTGATGGTGGGTAGCTTGTGGGACATAGGCTCTCCTTTCCTGTTGACAAATAAATTTGCGGATGATAGACTAATTACAACATCGGTTAGACATTTAGCTTGAGTCTATGATAACAGAGGCGGCATATCCTGTCAATGCTGTCAATAAATATTTACAATTAGTCCATAATTGGAGGGTGTTATGTGGTACTGTAAAATGTATTTCCCTGGAAGGCATGAGGTCATCGAGAGCGATGCTTTCGGCACGCAGGGTGCGCCGTCACAGCGAAAGGTCTTTCCCTTTTTGGAGTCGCTGCTGTCCTTCACCGAACTGGACATCGGGAAGGTTGCCGTCGCGCTGCGGTGCATCTCCGATGACTTGGAGAGCCTCGACCGTGAGCGCGTGACCAACGCCATGGTCAGGCTGGGAGCGCTGGCAGAGATGCACAGTTTCTTTCGCGTGCTGTATGCCAAGTGGTTTTACTTCCGTTCCGTAGGCTTCGGGAACACTGAGGCTGCGGTATCGGGCGCATTGGATGAGCTGCGGTCACTGCCGGAGGAGCTGCCGCTGTACCAAAAGCAAATCCAGCGGTTCTTTGAGTTGGTACTGGATATAGACAAGGCCGGGCGCGAGCCCAGCCGGCAAGTCTTGCGGTACTATCATTTCGACCAGCCCAACCAGCCCAGTGACCCGGAGCTGTTTCCGTTCCGCCTGCTGACCACGCGCCTTGAGCCTGTGGATGGCGACACTTGTGCGCCGGTGCTGTACGCGAACACCGTGGCGGATATGATCAGTTTTTCTTTGCAGACCTGCGTGGAGCGCAGCATCACCGTGCGTCGCTGCAAAAACTGCGGACGGTACTTCGCCCAGACAGGCCGCGTCAGCGCGGAGTACTGCGACCGCACACCACTCGACGGTCAGTCCAGCTGCCGCGCGATGGGCGCATTCCAGCAGTGGACGCTGAAGCAGGCGGACGACCCGGTGTTCAAGGTTTATCGCAGGGAGTACAAACGCCGCTTTGCGTGGATCAAGGCCGGTCGTATCAGCGACAGCGAGTTTTATGCGTGGAGCGAGCAGGCCAGAGAGCAGAAAAAGAAATGCGACGACGGAATCATCACTGTGGAGGAATTTCAGCGGTGGCTGAAGGAGTCGTGAAGTTAAACCACCCCTTTGTGGGGTGGTCTTTACTCACCTTGAGCAGTTCCGTGCGAGAGCACGGAACAAAAATCCACCCGCTAGGCGGGTGGGTTTTAATCTTAAGCAGGGCACTAGCCAACAGTGATAGAATAGTGGATGTTCAGGCCATTAAAGCCATCAAAGGAGGAAGCGCCCTACTTTGAAATGAGAGACACAAATTAAGAAATAGTATGAGGGAGTAATGCGTGTAGGCAAACAATTTGAGTGGAAGCAATACAAAATATTTCCAAAATATTATATTCGCAACCAAAAATCAGCATTTTACTATTTTATGAATACGTGCTATAAAATGACTGTGAGGCACATTAAAGGAGCTTGATTTTAGGCATCGCCTGCAAGCTCTCGCGTATAGCTGACAGCATACCATCTCTGGCGCCGCTTTCTTTTTGATGCATATACAGAGCATAGCAAACGCGATCCGGCGGTGCATCAGCCAGCAGATGAACATCTGCGCCGGTGTTTCTTTGAATATGCTCTGCGCTGGATTCCGGAATGACGATCCAGAAATCCTGCAAAGCTCCGAAATGCTCCACCATGCTTCCGATTTTGATCCGTAGATATGAGGTGGATAGGGTTTTCCCGAACCAATATTCAAACCACGCTTGGAAATCAGGGCTCCATCCCGTGGATATCGACAATGACCGGTCTAATTGTGATGGGTGGATGACGCCCTCCGGATACAGACCCTTGCTGCACAGCAGAACGACCCGCTCGCTGAACAAGGGCACACTGACAACGGACGGTTCTACAATATGAGAATTTACAAGCGCCAGGTCGGCCTGCCCCCGGACAAGCTGCCGATATGCCTCCATAGAGTGTACGGCATCCAATTCCACGTCCACATCCGGTCGAGCCTTGCGAAAACGGATATATGCATCCGGCAGGAAAGAGGAGTACAGGGCGGGCGTCGCCGCGACACGCAGCATAGTCCTTACCTTGGCAGTCTCATGACTTTTTGCCTGCCTGTAGAGACGATCCATGTCAACGGCGATAGCGCGAAATCGCTGCCCTTCCTCCGTCAAAACCGCTTGGCGCTGCCCTTTCCCACGGTTAAATAACGTATAGCCCAATTCCGATTCCAGCGATTTGATCAGCCGACTCAGGGCGGGCTGTGTGATAAACAAATGCTCCGCCGCTTGGGTGATATTCCCATACCGGCAAAGTGTGAGAAATGCCTCCAATTGCGTATTCGTCATAGGATCAACCTCCGCTTTTGCTTGCATCAGTATAACCCACTTTGAAAATATAATCAAGAAATACAGAACGTTTTGTATATATAGCAAAAATGTAATAAAGGAGAGATGTAGTCGTGCGTATTTTCGACTGCACATTGCGCGATGGCGCCAATGTGGTGGGCAATGGCTTTTCGCCAGAGCTGACGGAAAGCATGATCCGCGGACTTCTTGACTGCGGTATTCAGGACATTGAAATGGGAAATGCCAAGGGCATTGGCAGCTATGACCGTGGTGCGGAAGCTCCGCTGGATGACGAGAGCTATGCCAAGCTGGCATCCCGCTATGCGGATAAGGGGCGTCTGGGCATGTTCATGCTGGCCGCCTTTGCCGATACGGACAAGATCAAAATGGTCAAGGACAACGGCCTTGATTTTATTCGGGTAGGCATTGCGGCCGGTGACGGCGCTAAAGCGGCAGAGGCCGTGAAAATGGTCAAAGCAGCCGGCCTGACTTGCCGGTACTCCATGATGAAGGCCTATATTTGCTCCCCCGAGCAGCTGGCGGAGGAAGCAAAAATGCTGGCAGAGGCCGGCGTCGACATCATTACCATCATGGACTCCGCCGGAACCATGTACCCTCACGAAACAACCTCCTATGTCAAAGCATTGAAAGAAAAGGCGGGCATTCCCGTGGGGTTCCACGGCCACAGCAATCTGGGTCTTTCGCAGGCCAATGCGCTGGCAGCGGCGGAAGCCGGTGCGGACGAAGTGGATGGCGGCCTGCTGGGTATGGCTCGCAGCGCAGGCAACTGTGCTACGGAGCTGGCCGTGGCAACACTTTCCCATCAGGGGCTGTTGGATGGCGTAGACCTGTACAAACTGCTGCGGTATGAGGACGAGGAACTGATCCCCGCCATGAAAGCCTACGGCTATCATGTGGCTGTCTGCCCGGAGGATCTGATCCTGGGCTTGTCCGGCTGCCACTCTTCTTTCCTGAAGATGTTCCACCAGGTGGCGCAGGAGGCGCAGGTGGATGTGTACCAGCTGATCGTCCGCGTGTCCGCAATAGACCGCAAGGCTCCCACCGAGGAGCTGCTGCGCCGGACGGCCGCAGCCATTAAGGAAGGGCGGTAACATGAAAGTATATCTCAGTGAATATATCCATCCCGCTGCTGTAGAGCATTTGAAATCGCATGCGGAAATTGTGGACAACTTTGATCATCCGGGGGAACTGGACGGCATGGTGGTCCGCGGCGTAAAGGTGACCCGCGAAATGATTGAAAGAGCCACGAACCTGAAGGTCGTGGGACGCCATGGCGTAGGCTTCGAAGGCGTTGACATTGATGCCGCCAAAGCGCACGGTGTACATGTAGTCAATGCACCGCTGGCAAATGCCACCTCCGTGGCGGAGCTGATCGTAGCACGCTTTCTGGAAATGAGTCGAGACCTCTATCGCGCCAATGTAGGGATGCGTCAGGGAGCGTTTACCCGCATCGCTCCGCCGGAAATGCAGGGCACAGAGGTCACCGGCAAGACGCTGGGGCTTATCGGCATGGGCAATATCCCCCAGATGGTGGCGCACATGATGACCGCCGCCTTTGGCGTGAAGGTGGTGGGGTACGACCCCTTTGTTCCCGCAGAGGAGGCCATCCGCCGCGGCATCGAGAAGGTGGATACGCTGGAGGCTCTGCTGGAGCAGTCCGATCTGGTGACCATCAGTGTGCATCTGAATCCCCAGACAGAGAATATGATCCACGGAGATTTGTTTGATCACTTCAAGCCCTCCGCCATCTTCGTGAACACATCCCGCGGGAAGGTCGTCAACGAGAACGATCTATACGAGGCACTAAAGGCCGGGAAGCTGCGCGGCGCGGCCTTTGACGTGTTCGCCACCGATCCCGCCCCCCTGCCCAAGGACAGCCCGCTGCTGACGCTGGACAACTTCTCCGCCACGCCCCATATCGGAGGCAACACACAGGAGGCGCTTTACCGAACCGGTATGGCTGTGGTGCAGAATGTGCTGGATGTGCTGGACGGCAAGCCCGTTTCGAGTATGATAATATAAAAACACGACAAAAGGAGAATGAGTATGAAAAAGGTGAAGAAATTATCCGCCCTGTTCTTGGCGATGGTGATGCTTTTTGCCCTGGTCGCCTGTGGAGCCGATCCTGCAGCTGATGCTGGAAATGAAGCAGAGAATACCAACCCAGACGCAGAAAATCTGGTCATCAAGATGGGCCATGCCGAAAGTGACAACGAAAACTCCTGCCACCACATGGCAGACACAAAGTTTGCTGAACTGGTCAACGAGTACAGCGATGGGCGCATCACCATCGAGGTGTTCGCCAACGGCCAACTCGGCGGCGAACGCGACATGGTGGAGGGGCTGCAGATCGGCACTGTAGATATGTGCTCTGTGGCAAACCTCTCTCACAGTGGATTTGATGAGAGTTTTGGCGTCTTCGATCTTCCCTACTTTTTTGATACTGCGGAGGATGCCTACAAGATACTGGACAGCGAGTACTTCAACGATGTGATGTGCCCGGCGCTGGCTGAGAAGACCGGAATTCGTATTCTGGGCGTAGGTGTCGGCGGATACCGCAATATTGCCTGCAATAAGACCATTACATCTATTGACGATTTCAACTCCCTGAAGATCCGTGTTCCCCAGAATAGCCTCTATGTGGATGCCTATGATGCGCTGGGCTTCCAGACTACCACCATGGCCATCAGCGAAGTCGTTGCCGGTCTGCAGCAGGGTACTGTAGACGGATTCGAAATGATGATTACCCCCCTATACACGAATGGCTTCTATGATCTGCTGGACCACTGTTGCCTGACCCAGATCAACTTCTCTGTAAACCCCATGCTCATCAGTGAGACGCTGTTCCAGAGTCTGTCCACCGAGGATCAGGAGATCCTGATGAGGGCTGCTCGTGAGGCTGCTGTTTACGAGCGCGAGAAGATCGCCGCATTTACTGACGAGTGTGTGAAGCTGCTGGAGGAGAAGGGTATGTCCTTTGACACCATCGATCTGGTTCCCTGCAAGGAGGCTGTGGCAAGCGTCATCGACAAGTACGCTGATTCCATTGGTGCTGATGTTATCGAGAATTTCCGCGCCATCATGGACGAGGAATAAACCAACTTTTTAATAACGGTTACGTGATATGAGAAATTTCATCAACAAATGCAGTGACTATCTCAACAAGCTGGTCGTATCGGTGGGATGTGTGATCTTCTTTGTTTTGGTGGTTGCTACGATTATTCAGGTGTTGTGCAGATACTTTCTGAAGGTCTCTGTCCCTTGGACCGAAGAATTGGCACGTTTTGCCTTCATCTGGGCTACAATGCTTGGCGCTTCTGTTCTAGTAAAAACTAAGGGACACCCAGCAGTGGATGTGCTCACTGGAAAGCTGAAAGGTGTGGCTAAAAGCATACAGGAACTGCTTGTTTGTGCTCTTATGTTAGCTGCCTGCTGCATCGGAGTTTATTTCGGATTCCAGCTTGTAAGTAAGACCCTCCTACAGTTTTCTCCTGCACTGCGTGTTCCTTACGGCTATATCTATCTTTCTTTCCCTGTAGGTTGTGCAATAATGCTTGTACACTTGCTGACGGAAATTGTGAACTTGGTGGGAAATATGCATTTGGCTAAAAAGGAGGTTGAGCAATAATGGCATTGTTATTTAGTTGCTTTTTCGTCCTATTAGCACTTGGACTGCCTATCGCGTTTGTCATTTTCACATCGTCCGCTATTTATCTCACTGTCACTGATTTGAGCCCGTTGATTCTCCTGGTGCAAAAAGCGGTGGCAGGAGTGGACTCCTTCTCCCTGATGGCAATACCTCTGTTCATCGTGATGGGTTATTTGATGGAAGCAGCAGGCCTCTCTCAGCGCTTGATTGATTGGACGGAAATGTTCTTTGGCCGAGTCACTGGAGGATTGGGAATGATTGCCATTGTCGCATCGGCAATCTTTGCGGCTTTGACTGGGTCTGGACCTGCTACTGTGGCCGCAATCGGCACCATCATGTTCCCCCGTATGGTGCAGAAAGGGTATCCTCGTGGTGATGCAGCAGGCTTGGTGTCCGCTGCGGCGGCTCTTGGCCCTGTGATTCCTCCCAGCACGGTGATGATCATTTACGCCACAACCATGAGCGTTCCCATCAGTGAGCTCTTTGTGGCAGGTGTTACCCCTGGCGTTCTCATTGCGGTTATCTTCTGCGTGATCAACTACTACTACGCCAAAAAGGTTTGGAGACTTCCAAAAGAGACTAAGAGATATACCTTCAAGGAGAGTATGCGTTTGACGCTGAAAGCGCTGCCGACGCTGCTGCTGCCTGTGATCATTCTAGGCGGCATTTACGGAGGAATCTTTACTCCCACCGAGGCGGGCGCCATTGGTGCAATGTACAGCGTGGTACTAGGCATTGTGTACAGATCTTTGACATGGAAAAAGCTTGTGGACGTATTCAAGAAATCCCTGGAAGCCAGTGCAATGGCAGGTTTCCTTATCGGTATGTCTAGTATTTTTTGCTGGATTATTGCAGCGGCAAAGATTCCCGCACAGATCGTGGATACGCTGTTACCTGTTTTGAATGGCAATACCTTCTTCTTCTGGGTCGCCTTCCTGCTCATCCTGCTGGTTGCTGGTTGCGTGCTGGAAGCCTTGAGCGCGGTAGTCATCTTGGCACCCATTCTGATTCCAGTGGGACTTGCTATGGGCCTTGAACCTATGCACTTGGCTGTTGTCTTCTGTGTCACCATGACCATCGGCATTGTCACACCGCCTTTTGGTGGCGTACTGTTTACCACGGTTTCCATTACAAAGACTCCGTTTGGCGAAGTAGCGAAGGGCGAGATCCCCTACATTTTTGCTATGATTCTGGTATGTGTGCTGATTGCAATTTTCCCGGATTTAGCGCTTTGGCTGCCGAATCTTATGCAGTCATAAGGAGGTCGTGTTATGCGAGAAGAATTGCTCCATGGTGCATATGATCTGCATGTCCACACGGCTCCAGATGTAGTCCCTAGAAAAGTTAACCATCTGGAGGCAGCACAGCGCTGCCTCCAGGCGGGGATGAAAGGTTTTACCATCAAATCGCAATACGCCCTTACTACGGATTTCGCAGAAGAGACGATGCGTGCATATCCTGAGTGCAATGCTATCAGCGGAATTGTACTGAATACAACGGTAGGAGGCATCAACCCGATTGCAGCGGAATATGCATTTCGGCGCGGTGCAAAAATTGTATGGTTTCCCACTATGGATGCACCGAAAGAACAAGCCTTTATCATCAAGCACGCGCCCGATCTGGTGTCTATGCAGATCGCTCTGTCACGAGGGCATATCGCCATACCGGATTGCAGTCTACTAGACGAACGCGGAGAGCTGAGGCAGTCTGCAAAAGACGTGGTGACAGTTGCAAAAAAGCACAATGCTGTGGTTGCGACAGGTCACATCTCTCATGAAGAATGCTTCGCCGTGGCACAAGAGGCATATCGTCAAGGCGTAGAGAAGTTGGTGATCACCCATGCAAATTTGCCTGCAACTCGTTATTCTGTTGCCGAGCAGAAAAAGCTCATTGATTTGGGGGCCATTATAGAAAGATCCTATATCGTACTGTATAAGGGTATGATCGATGCGGAAACCGAGGCTGCGGAGATCGCGGCAGTGGGCGCTGATCATGTATTCCTTTCTTCGGATTTTGGCCGCCCCGAAGCGCCTTTCTTCGATGAAGGCCTCTTGGCGTATATCAATGCTCTGTGCGATCAAGGTGTGAGTGAACAGGACACTTATCGAATGGTGTCCGTAAATCCGACATATTTGGTTGAATAAATAGTGCCTCCTCATATAGGGCTGCTGCGGTTTTCTTTCCTCCACAGTAGCCCTTTTTTGTGTACAAAAAAATCACTCGCTGGGCGAGTGGTTAAAAAAGCGTAAGCATGAAATATAGCGAATAAAAGGCCACTATATCAAGGGGAACTACTGCTCACGTAAGCGTCAAACCAAACCGCGGACACATCAAGTATTGCCCTGTTTAGACTGACTTGACAAAAAGGACTGACACGAAAAACGCGTGTCAGTCCTTTTGTGTGTATGGACTTTGGGGAAAGAAAAGATGGTCATTTGTGGATAGCTTATGCGGCGGCGTGAGCATTGCGGCGGGCAGTGCGCTCCTCGTAGTCCAGCTCCAGCAGGCCAGCCTTACCGGCGGCCCAGGCGACCACCAAAATGAGAGAGACGATAGCAATAAGGATGTAAGTGTTGATGTTTTTCGTGGTGGTGCCTTCCTTAAACGATGTTTTTATATTTTGGATTGGGGTTGGTTTCCTTTTGTGGCTATATAACAGAATATTTAACAGGAAAAGCAAAGCTATGAATATTATATCGGATATTAGAATAACTGGCAGATGTTCAGCGGCAGGATAAGCTCAGGGACTGCGCGTATGTGAACCAGTTTTACATTGAAACACGCTATCCGTCTGACTCGTATATCCCTGTTTCTGAAAAAGAGGCGCAGGATTGCATGGATGCTGCAAGGAAATTGATGGAGCTGCTGGCGTGAGTTCAGACTACTATTTGACTACTACCGCGAAAAAGCCGGGAGGCCTTGCAGCGCAAGACCTCCCGGCTTTTCTTGCAAATTACCGCAAATTTGTGCAATACACACCAAACCATTGTGACACAATGGTTTGCGGTTTGACGGCCTGATAACTCCGACTCTAAAGGCCGCTGGTTCGAATCCAGTCGGGCGTACCAAAAACCGTCTCAAGCATATCGCTTGAGACGGTTTTTATATCCTGAGAGTTATTAAAATTGGAGCATAATTTGACCACTATTGCGTGTTTTGGGATCCGACTGAGCTATCGGCTGTCATATGTGTGGTCGGATAAATACGCCCTTGTCCAAAATTCTCAAATATGTTACCATAAAGAAAAAACGGACAAGGCGGTGCGTAAATGAAGATTGAACAGCTTCAGCAGCTTTTAGCGGTAGTGGAAGAAGGAAGCATGAACGAGGCGGCGCAGAAGCTTTATGTGGCGCGGTCATCCTTGAGCACCTCCATGAAAAATTTGGAGGCGGAATTAGGCGCGCTGATTTTTGAGCGTACCACCCGCGGTGTGATGTTGACAGCGTTTGGCCGGGATGTCTACCATCAGGCGCAGGATATTTGCCAGCGTTTTGCTTATTTGCAGAACGCACCCAAAACCAGCAAGGCGGAACATCTGTCGGTGTCCAGTATGTACTGCTCTTTGGCAAATGACGCATTTGTGGAGATGTTTACCCGTCACTACGATGATGAGTTTACCTGCAACCTGGAAGAGTGCATGCTGTTTGATGTGATCCGGAAGGTCAGCACGGGGTTGACGGAGATCGGCGTTGTGACGATTTTCTCTGACGGCGAGGCGCTGGCGCTGCGAAAGCTGGAGGATGCGGGGCTGGAGTTCAACCTGATACTGCGCCGCCCGCTGCACGCCATCATCGGCCCGCAAAACCCGCTGTATCACGAGGAAAGAGAATCTGTTACTCTGGAGGAGCTGCGGGAGTTTCCCTGTGTGATCAACTACGCTTCTCCCGGCGATTTTTCCGGCGAGCGCATTTGGGAGGGCGGCGCCCGCCGCAACGCTGAGGTGCTGGTCAGTGATCTGGGCAGTGCTTTACAGATCGTCTCCCGCACCGGTGCGGTCGCCATTGATACCTATGATGCGGAGACATACCGCACGTTTTATGCCGCCAACGACTGCAAATATCTGGCGCTGAAGGATGCGCCCATCGACTGTAAGCTGGGCTGGGTGATGCCGAAGAATCATACGTTGTCTCAGGCCTGCGGAGAATTTCTGGAAATACTGAGGGAAAAGGCCGAGCTTACCGCTCGCTGACGAAAAAACTGACACATATCGTACCGAAAGAAGGACAGTCTGCGGGCTGTCCTTTTTTTGGGCATATTTGGGACGAAAACCGGAATAACACCTGGGATGCGGAATGTGCTATGCTGTGAGCCACAAAGGAAAGGAGCGAGACTATGAAGCAGAAAACCGACTGGCTCAATGTTGTCAAATACGCCGGCGCGTACATCGCGTTTATCATCGGTTCCGGCTTTGCCACTGGGCAGGAGATCATCCAGTTCTATACCTCCTACGGAATATGGGGTATCGGCTCCGTTGCCATCAGTATGTTCCTGTTCGCCTGGGTGGGCGGCACTGTGACGGATATGGGGTTCCGCACCAAGGGCATGGAGAAGGTCAACGCCTATGGACAGATCTGCGGGAAATGGCTTGGCACGTTCTATGAGTACTTCGTGCGTATTTTCCTGTTCGCCGTGGTGGTCGTGATGATCTCCGGCGCAGGTGCGATGCTCAATGAGTATTACGGGCCGAACTATTATGTGGGCAGTCTGCTGATGGCGGTACTGATCTTCGTGGCCTTTGCGTTCGGATTCAATAAGCTGCTGGATGTGATCGGCTGTATCGGCCCGGTCATCATTGTGTTTTCCATCGTGGTAGCGGTGGCGACGATCGTCTCCGGCAGCGGTCTTGACCTGAATGTAGACATAACGCCTATTGCAAATATGCGTTCGTCCGCCAACTGGTGGATCAGCGGCATCCTGTACGCCTCTTATAACATTTTCGGGGCTATCCCGTTTCTGACCACCATGGGCGCTGGCAGCACATCCGCCAGGGAAGTGAAGCTGGGCGGTATTTTAGGCGGTGTGGTGCTGATGACGGCGGTGCTGTTTATGAATGCGGCTCTGCTTCTGCGGGTAGACGAGATCGCGCAGTTTGCCGTGCCTACGCTGCGGCTGGCCAAGGATATTTCTCCTGTACTGGGAGCGCTGTTCTCTGTGGTGCTGCTGTGCGGTATTTTCTCCACCGCCGCCCCCATGATGTGGACGGTGTGCAGCAAGCTGGCGCCGGTGGGAACCAGGAAGTCTATCGTCATCGCGGCGGTGCTGACAGCGGCGGCCTTTGGGCTGGGTCAGCTTCCGTTCGGTACATTGGTCGGCTTCATTTACCCCTATACGGGCTATCTGGGCATCCTGCTGCTGGTGTGTCTGGCAGTTCAGCGCATTCGCGGCTATATCAGAAAAAACAACATGAAAGCGTCTCTTGATGAGGAGGTATAAGCATGGAGTTGAAGTTTAGTCTCAGCGTGGCGCAGATCCAGAAGGTCAGCTATGCCAAGGAAGCAGAAGAAAAGTTCCTGCTGGACTGCGGTGACGGATGCAGTCCTTACGGCTGTTCGGAAAAGGTGGCACAGGCTCTGAGAGAGGCGGACATCCATGATGTAGCCGCCTATCCCCATGGGTTTCAGTTGAAGGATGCCATTATCCGCCGCTGGCAGGCGTATGTGCCTCTGACCCATGATATGCTCTATCTGCACAACAGTGGCATGGACGCTATCGCCTGTGTCAACACGATTTTTGCTCGTACCGGCGCGGCGGTGGTGGGTATATGCCCGCAGTTTACCGACTATGTCCTCAGCGCCCGCTGCCACGGCTTCGACTATCGGCCTGTGTATCTCAAGCAGGAAGAGAATTTCCGCTTGATGCCGGAGCGTGTCGTGGCTGCCATTGACGATACGGTGTCGCTGGTGTATCTGGACAACCCCAATAATCCTACAGGACAGAGTGTTCCGCTGGATGCTATGCGGATGATCCTTGATAAGGCCAGGGAAGTCGGTGCCTGCGTGATATCCGATGAGGCTTATGGCGACTACCTTGCGCCGGAGGACTCTGCCATCACGTTGGTGAATGAGTACGACAATCTGATCGTCATGCGATCCTTCTCCAAGGGCACCGGCCTTGCCGGTATGCGGGCGGCGTATGTGGCTGCCTCGCCGGAGATCATCGCGCAGATCGATAAGGTCAGCAACCCCTACTGCATCAATGGCATCGGACGGCGTCTGGCGATCGCCGCACTGGAGGACACGGCATTTGTAGAGGAGAACCGCCGCCGCATCGCAGCGGCCAAGCAAGCGCTCAGGTCTTGCACCGGCGGTGTGCTGTCTATGGCCGCCACGCTGGGTTCCTGCTCCATCTGCCTGCTGACCCACAAGGATAAAAACTGTGATCTGGCGAAGCTCTTTGCTTCTTACGGTGTCAAAGTCGTATCCGGCAGTGATTTTGAAGGACTGGGTGCAAACTCCGTCCGCCTGCGCCTGCCGCCACAGGAGCAGGAAAAGGCACTGCTGTGTATTGTCCGGGATATTGACCGAGGTGCTTCAGACAGAGTGAGTTGAAAATTGCTGCTTGAAGAGACCACAAAAGGACAGGCTCGATTCGCGTATGCGAATCGAGCCTGTCCTTTTGCTGGTGTGATCTATATCTCCAGCATCCCTTGCAGTCCCGCGCTGGCGGCCTTTTTGTTCTTGTCGAAGGCGTGGGTGTAGATGTCCAGCGTGGTGGAGGGCTGGCTGTGGCCGAGGATGCCCGCCACCGTTGCAACATCCGTACCGCCTGCGATCATCAGACTGGCGGCGGTGTGGCGGAGGGAGTGGACGTTCAGCTCCTGCGGCAGGCCGTTCTTCTTGAGGATCAGCTTGAAGCGGTAGGTGAAGGTGGTGGGCGTCATAGGGAGCTGCGCTCCCTGACGGCGGAACAGGAAGTCATCGGTGGTCAGCTCCCGCTGGTCATAGGTTTCGGTGATGTATGCACATTCCTGCCGGTACTCCCGCAGGAGACTTTCCATCTCGGCGGAGAAGTACACATAGCGGTTGCCCGCGCGGGTCTTGGGTTCCTTTACAAATATCTCTTCGCCCGTTACCTTGACCGCGTTGCGGCAGATGTGGATGGAACGCTGCTCCCAATCAATGTCCCCGCGGCAGCCAGCCCAGCCACGGCGGGGATCAGAGGAACAGGCCGCGGATCGCCGCCGCGCCATACCAGCCCGCCAGTGCCGCTGTGCCAAGGATCAGCACCAGCATGAGCCACTTGAGAGCCACCAGCGGGTTGAAATCCGGCAGCCACCGAATCCATTTGCAGGAATACTTCTCGCTCAGATTCCCAACCCGTTCCAGCAACCTGTTCATCTCCGTCAGCGATCTCTGCATCTCCGTGAGCGACTTCTGCACCGGTGTCAGGTCGATGTGTGCTCTCAGACCGGGGATTGCTTTCCGAATTTCCTCCAGCTCCCAGTTTATTCCGTCTGCCTGCTCCGCCAGCTTGTTCATAGCCTGCGGCAGATCGCACTGGATCACAATGGGTTGGATCGTCTGCGCTGTTTGCTGCGGCGCAGACGGCGGCGCGCTGTTCGACTGGTTCAACCGTTTCAATTCCTCCATCGTTTTCCTCTGCTCGACGGAATTTTCTTTGAACGAGTTTTGCCCGTATTCTGAATTCACGTTCCATGGCCTCCTTGCAATACTTTTCCTCGTGTAATTTGCTGTCGCGGCACTTCATGCCGTCCGGCGTGGTGTAAGTGATGTATTTGCGGGTGCTCTCCCAACGGACGGCGTAGCCCTCGGATTCCATCAGAGAAACAAAGGCGTCCTTGTCGGCGGCGTATTTCATGCACTCATCAATGGTGTTCATGAGCCGCAGCTTCCAGCTTTGTCCCTTCAGAGCCGTGTGGTATTCCGCGCCGCCCATGCCGCGGGCCTGCTGCGTTGGCGCATCAAAGGCAGGAAGACCCATTTCCTGACAGATCATGTCATTGCGCCGCATCAGCTCCTGCAGTTGTTCCTTCGCCATGTGCAGCTTCTTGCCGGTCTCAAAGTTGACGGAGTTGATGACGCAGTGGGAGTGGATGTGCTCGCGGTCTACATGGGTGCAGACCAGCACCTCGCAGCCGTCAAAGTATTCTGCCAGCCGCCGCGCGGCTTCGTGAGCCTGCCGGGGATCGACCGCCGCGCCTTTTGGAAAGCTCTGCACCATGTGGTAGAACATCACACCGCCGTCCTTGTGGTAGAGGAGCTTCGTGTTCAGGAAATCATCGTAGACGCTCTGCGGCTGGCAGTTGATGCCGCTGATGAGCGGCCCGCCATCCCATGCGGTTTTCTTTTCCTGCATGACGTAGCGCATCACGCCGCGCATGGCGGAGCGGGACTGTGTGCCCCGCTTGTAGTTCACAAAATGTACGATGGCCATACGGCTCACCGCCCTTCCATGACTGATCGCAGCGCGGCGCTGACCTCGGACAGCTCCTGCGCGGCCTTGTCGAGACCGATGATCTGCACCTTGCCCATGTTGGCGAGGACGGTAAGGCGGTTGATGTTGCTGCCGATGCCCTTGAGCTGGCGGAGCAGTTCTTTCTACTCGTCGATGACCACGATCCGCTTGCCGAGGCAGCAGGCGGTGACATAATCGCTCATGGACATATGGGCTTTCATCGCCAGCGCCTTGATCTTCTCCCGGTCGGCGGATGCCATGCGCGTGCTGAATTTGATATCTTTTTTCATGTTTTTCTCCAATCGTAGCTAAAAGTGGGTCCGGGCTTCTGCCCGCAGCTTGGGGGTGTGGGGCCATGCCCCGCCCAGTGCATTTGGCAGGGCAGCGGCTTCGCCGCAGACCAGACAAATGCGATGCTGGCTGTCGTCCGAGCGGACGACGAATCCCTCGTCCCGCCGCAAGAAGCGGCAGGACTCGCTCTCTCTGTCGCTCGTCCTCTTCCCGCCGAAACCGCTTCGCTGGGTTTCGGCGGGAACCCTGTTGGGGGGGGTGATAAAACTTCCGGTTTACATTTTTTCGGTGCTTCTATGTGGGGGGGTGGTATCACTACCCTCGGCGTGCGCTTCATGCTGTCGAAACGCTGGACGCCCGCGGGTCACGGTGGCTTATTTGCCGTTTTTATGCCGCCACAGTGCTCGCCCTGTGTGGGCAGAATATCCACGGCGGGTACACACGCCACCCCAACCCCGAACCGCGCACACAGCGGCTCACACGCCGAAACACGGCGGGTTCTCAGGGTCGATGGTGACGATGTTTTCGGCAGCGGGATCATCGACACCATCGACCCTTTTCAGGCAGATCAGACGGTCGCCGTTGCTCTTGCGGAAGGACACCGTAATACCGTTTCTCCTTAGAGCGTCAACGCTTTTGCGGATTCGGTGGGAGAAGCTGTTGGGGGTCAGTCCCTCCGCACCGGCAGGGTCGATCTTTTCCAACAGCACCTTGGCAGGGGCGCTGATCTCCGGCTGCCGGCGCAGCAATTCAGAGAGAAGAAAAAGAATCCGTTCGGTGGGCTGCTCCGTCTGTTCGCAGTCATCTGACAGCAGTTTCCAGACGTGATCCTCGCCATCGAACTCCAGTGCCAGTTCCCGGTAGGGGATGTCCCGCCCGGTGCAGTAGAGCGTGGCTGTGTTCTCTCTGCGCTTGCTCTTGCGGAGGACAAAGTTGCTGTCGGTGGCACCGCTGAGTCCGGTGGTGCCGGAAATCATGTTCATGGGATCATCGTCATTCATCTTCCGCAGATGATGCACCAGCAGAATGGCGATGCGGTGCTTGTCCGCCAGCGCTTTCAGAACGCCGATGTCCCGGTAGTCGCTGGCGTATGGATTCGCGTCATTGCCTGCGGTGCGGATGCGTTGGAGCGTGTCGATGACGATGAGTTTGGTCTGCGGATGCTCCTTCAAAAATTGCTCGATCTGTTCCACCAGCCCGTTGTGGAGCTGCTGGGACATGACGGCGAAGTGCAGCGTGGGCGGTGCGTCCTCCGTGAGATCAAAGAGGCGGCTCTGGATACGCTGGAAGCTGTCCTCCAGACAGAGGTACAGCACCTCGCATGGCCGTGTGGCGAACGTCCAGAGCGGCTTGCCCTGCGCGGCGCAGAGACACAGCCACAGCGCCAGCCACGATTTGCCGATCTTCGGTGCGCCTGCCAGCAGGTGCAGTCCCTGGGGGAGCAGATCGTCGACCACGAAGGAGACCGGTTCGTAAGCGGTGCTTTGCAGTGTGTCCGCGTCAATGGTTTGCAGTCGGTTGATTTGAGACATAAAAAACCTCCGGATAAAAGGATAAGGGCAGAGACCTCGCTGCAGTCGAGGCTCTAACCCTTTCACTTGATTATTCTGTATTTTTTGATAGAATGAGAATATCGCAGGACAGCTGTAAAACGGATATGGGACAGGGGGCGATGCTATGCCGCTGGGAGTACAGCAGAACAACGATTTCACGCAGTTCACAATGGATGTCTGGAATGACAAGATCTTTTATCAGGAGAAGGAGTTCCCGGCGGGATTCATGGCGATGTCCATTCTGAACATTCCCGAAGAAGACCTGCCGGAGCTGATACAGGCCGGCGGCGCACCGACCTTCCTGTTTCCTGTGGTGGTACAGGGCAGCGATGAGGAGGCTGCGGCGCTATTCCCGCAGCTGCGGGAACGGATATTGTATCTGACCGAACTGCTTTGGAAGTATCCGCCCTTTTGTTATAATGACTACGAGAAGGAAATGCGCCGGATCAATATCCTGTTTGACGAGAGAAACCTCCTGCAAATACGGACGCCCGATTCGGAATTCCAGACAGAGTTCCTGAGATTCTGCGTCGGGATCATACGCATTCCTATCGCCATGTATCACTTCTATGCGGCGGGACGGTTCTTTGAGTTGGATTATCTGCGCCGTCTGAAAAAGCGGAACGAAACACATTTCGCCGTGGCCGCACATGACTGCTTCAACAGCGAGCAGTTTTGGGATGAGATGCGGAGTTTACAGAGCTTGGATATGGAGCCGTTCACGGTCTACCCGGAGTTGTCCTCCACCTATGTGTTTGCCCGCAGTCCTAAAAACGAAAAAGAAATGGTGTTTGTGGAACGGGTGATTTTTCCGCGCCTGACCGATTTCTACACCTATGACCTGATGAACGGATTGCACCACGGCCACGCGCCCAGCCAGTGCCAAGGCTGCGGAAGATACTTTCTGACCACTAACGGCCACATCCCTAAATACTGCGACGGCGTCGCACCGCAGGACAGCCGCTATACCTGCCGGCAGTATGGCGCGATGATGCACCAGAAGGAGCAGAACAAGCAGCACCCGGTCTACCGCCTGTTCAATACCCGCACCGACACCATCCGCAAGCATCACCAGAGAGGGAAGATCTCCGATGACCTGCGGCGGGAGGCACTGTATCTGGCGGGGAGCTACCGGGATAAGGCGCTGATGGACAACGACTATGCCGCTGACGGATATGCGCGGGACATGGAATTGGAGCACATTTACGCGGAGGCAGAAAAGCGGCTGAAATGAGGAAGGGGGCGTTCCTGTGACGAAAAATATGTACACCGTTGCCGGGGACGGCCCCTGCAATGAAGAGCTGGCTTTGCGAATACAAGCCGGAGACAAAAACGCCGCGGAGCAGCTCGTCGCACAGAACGAGGGTTACCTCACCGACCTGGTGCGGGCGTACACGCCGCGGTGTGAGACGGAGGACTTGAAGCAGGAGGCGGCGCTGGCACTGCTGGACGCGGCGAGGCGCTTTGATCCCGTCCATGGAACAAAACTGCTGACCTATGCGACGCCCGTGATGGAAGTGGCGCTGTCCGACTATGCCGCGCGATACGCCTTTCCGCTGTCCGTTCCAACCAGCCGCGGCAGCCAACTCCGCACTGTGGCGCACCTTTGCGCCGAGGCGCAGGATGCATCTGAATCGGAACTGACCAAGGCGGTATGCGAAAAGCTGAAGGTATCCTCCAAGTCGGCCGAGGCACTGTTGAAGGAATGCCAGACGCTGTGCTGCACGCGGCAGTTGGGGGATGCTGTGTTTTCCGTCAGCTGCGGCGGCGATCCCGCCGTTGCCTATGACCGCCTCATGCGCCGGACGCTGCTGATGCAGCGGATGGAGGAGGTGCTGACGCCCAGAGAGCTGAATCTGGTGCGAAGCTACCTCGGCATCGGCCAGCCGGACGAGGTTGGCATGACCTTTCAGGAGCTGGCGATCTACCTCAACTACAACGGCCCCAGCGGAGCGGAGAAGGCATACAAGGCCGCGCTGCGGAAATTGAAAAAGGACTTGTACGGCGGGGCCTACGGCCGGTGGCTCTCCGCTCAGAAAGCCATCCGCGCCGCCAAAGCGGAGGCGGAGCGGGACGCGGGGCAGTACATAGCGCCGCAGATCACGTGGCTGGATGAAAAGGAACTGATGGAGCGGTTTATCTGCGAGGTCGTTTCGCTGATCCATGTCCACGAGATATTCAGCGACGCATTGGAGACCGAAACAGAATAAGCAGTACGGCACCAGGCTTGGTCTGATACCGTACTGCTTTTCGTGAAAGAAAAATAACGGGTATCCGGCCTTCACCGGATACCCGCTATTTCGCTGCTAACCCTGCCTGGTAGCTACTTATTTCGTAATTTCGGCCTAAGCCTGTTTTTCGAATACCTGCCTAACGCATTATTCTTGTTTTTTAAAAAGATGCGCAGTTTTCTGGAAGGAGATGATGGCTGATGGCCAATGAAAAATGGAGCAGAGGCTGGCTGCGGCGCTTGAAAAGACCGCGCCCTTGGGCGGTGATTCTTTTTTGTCTGTCAAGAAGCGTAGAGTCTAAAACTCACCAGAGGTTTCCGTCTTCATCAAAAGGCCAATCCTCGGGCTCGCCCAACACCTGCATATCATTGCGCTGCAGAATCTCCGGCAGCATATTCTCGCTGACCATAATATCTGTCACGTGCAGCGTATCCGGGATGCGGATGATGCGGGCATCATTCAGGTCGATGCCGGTGCTGATCTTAATGGCACACTGAATAGCCTCGCGGTCGTTTTTCATATACATAGGCATATGCTGGTTGCCGCAGGACGTCAGAGAATTGGGGTATGTCTGCTCCGGATCAGCCTTGTCGATTACTCGGCGAGTGGTCACATCTGCTGCTTCAATACCGATGAAGTTGCCGTGGGTGGCCTCGGTGAGGTCGAGTACCGCCACGCGCTTGGCTGTGAAGTTCGGCTTGCCGGTGTAGTACTGGCAGAAGCGGCCGGTGATGTTGGGATCCATACCGTCGCCGCTGATATCCTTTCCCATCTTATCTACGACCAGAATGTCCGCATAGCCGGGAAGCAGCCTGGGCATCTTGGCTTTTGCGTCCAACAGCAAGCTGGGTTCTTCCTGCCGGATACCCTCCGGCGTCAGAGCTATCAGACGGTTGGTCTGGTCATAGGCGTTCTCAATGATGGCCAGGCCAAAGAGGATATTGGCATGATCCAGCACGGCGTTGCCGAACAATGGGATGAGGTGATGGAAATTCTCGAAGCCCATCTGATGTACGACCTCGGCTTGCTTCTGCTTGCCTAAGCCGATAGTCATCATCTTCATCAGCCCGCTTTCATAGGGCGCGACAAAGACGGGGTGGGGCTTGATGCGGTTGATGACGATAATGCCGTCTGCCTCGGCTGCGTGCCGGTCGATCTGTACCACATGCCCCTCAGCCGTCTGGCCGATGACCTTTGTTTCCATAGAACTGATGATCGGACAGCCGCAGCTCTCCTCGGTCACACCCAACGCGGCCAGCATACCCTGCTGCCCTTCGGCTGTCGCGCCAGCGTGACTGCCCATGGCGGGTATGATGAAGGGGTGTGCGCCCTGGCTGATGCAGAAATCCACAACTGTGCGCATAATGGTGCTGAGATTGGCGATACCGCGGCTTCCGCAGGTGATCGCCACAGACATACCGGCTTTGATTCCGTGAGGAAAATCACCGGACAGCTGCCGCGTGATCTCTCCGGGGATGTCCTCCACCACCTGAGAGTCAAATTGCTGGTGGACTCGTACCATGCGCGGCAGACGAATGTCTTTCAAAATGTCGCTGATTGCACTCATTGCAGCTGCCTCCCTCTCAGTTGGTTCTCTGCTGTACGTGTTTGCTCAGCCGCTTTTCCAGCTTGCTCTGCAGCACGGTTAGAGCGGAGTTCATCAGCAGATAAACAAACGCCACCTCCAGATACAGCGCCAGCGGTTCGTAGACAACTGCGGTGATCTGCTGGCCGGTCTGCAGCAGCTCGGGGATGGTCAGCATACCGGCCAGAGAGGTGTCCTTGGTCAGCCCGATGAACTGATTGCCCAGAGAGGGGACGGCTGTGCGCGCCGCCTGCGGAATGACGATGCGCATATAGGTCTGCGCTCGAGTCATGCCCAGTGCCTTGGCTGCCTCCCATTGTCCGCTGGGGACAGAAAGGATCGCGGCGCGGACGATCTCCGAGTTATAGGCGCCCTGACACAGGGACAGGCCCAGTACGCCGGAAACAAAGGGACTGAGCACGATTCCCAGACTGGGCAGGCCGTAGAAGATCACGAACAACTGCACCAGAAGAGGCGTGCCGCGGATGATCCAGATATAAAACTTTGCAATGCCTTGCAAAATGCGAACGCCCGACAAGCGGAAGATCGCGGTGATAAAAGCCAGTACTGTGCCGCAGCCGAAAGAAACAATGGTCAAGGGTATCGTATATTTCAGTGCTGCCTTGCACAGAGGCCAGAAAGAGTTGAGGAGAATCTCCACGATCCTCATAAATTGATCGCTCATACGCACACTCGCTTTCTGAAAGGTAATAGCCGGTGGGACGCCCGTTGGAAACGAGCGTCTCCACCGGCTCGGTGTTTATTTATTTAGTGAACACATCCAGACTGTCGGCCACGTCCTGGCTGAGATACTTTACAGCTAGATCATACAGGGTGCCGTCGGCCTTCATGTCAGCCAGAGCCTGGTTGCAGGCTTCTACCAGCTCCTTGTCGGCGATGCGGAAGCAGCCGGCCACCTGCATCTCGGTGATATCTGCGGGCTCATAGAAGGCTACCTGCTTGACATACTGCTTCATGTCGGGCTTGCCCTCCAGATACAGGGCCATAACGATCTGATCCTCAATCTGTGCGTCAGCGCGGTGATCCTTTAGCAGGGTCATGGCCTCTGCCAGACCGGCGGGGGTCAGCTCGGCGCCATAGGACTTTGCCAGCTTACCGTTGGAGCCTTCCAGTGCGTTGGCTACCAGTTTGCCGTCCAAGTCCTCGAAGCTCTTGATGTCCTCGTTGTCGGCGGCAACGGTCAGCACCAGCTGATTCTGCATATAGGGGATGGTCATGCCGTACTTGTCCACGCGGCCGGCGATGTTCACACCGTTGAAGATGGCGTCCACGCGGCCGGAGTCAAGGCTGGCCACGATGCCGTCCCAGCTGTTGGAGCTGGAGTACTCGATCTCTACGCCCAGACGCTTGGCAATCTCGGCAGCGACCTCCACGTCGTAGCCCACCAGCTGCTGCTTGTCATCAATGTAGGCGAAGGGGGGCCATGATGTCTCGCAGGCCACGATCAGCTTGCCGGCATCCTGCACGCGTTTGAGGGATCCGTCGCCGGTGGTTTCGTCACCGTTGCTCGCTGCGGGCTTATTGCCGCAGGCGGCCATCGCGGCGACCATCATGATTGCCATAATCAGGGTCAATGCGCGTTTCATCGTTTTCATTTTGCTTTCCTTACCTTTCTTAAGTTTGTTCTCTTTTTTTTGCAAGCCGCCTCAATCGGAGAAGAAACGGCTCAACACACGGTAGTTTTGCAGGTCGGCGGCGACGGGGTCGGCAAAGTAGCGCTCGTCCGCGACCTCCTGCACCAAATAGCCGGTGTATGCGTTGGCTTGCAGGCAACGCAACATCTGCTCCAGCGGATAGTTGCCGTCGCCCCATATATTGTGTACGAAGGGGTCGCCGTCAAGAAAGTGCATATGTACCAGATCAGAGCCGAATGCGACAAACCAATCCTCCAACGTTTCACCGCAGGCACCGGTGGCGATGGTGTCCGCCATGACCTTTAAGCCGGGGTGTCCCACCTGCTCAATGAGCTGCCGCGTGGTAGGAAGATCATAGGCAAGATCTGTCTCGTCCTGACGCAGGGACTCCAGCGCCAGCGTTATATGCCGCTGCTCCGCCTCCTCGGCCAGCTGCCGCAGTAGCTCGCATGAGGCGTTCCAGGATTCTTGGCGGGGCCGGTCCATGCAGCCCCAGCCGGAGTTGACCGTCATAACGGTGCAGCCTAAATCCTCTGCCACAGCCAGCCCTTTTTTGAAATAGAACAGGCAGTAGTCTGCTACCTCTGGGGAAAATGGCGCGTACTGATACTGGAAGCAAAAGCTGGGGCATGTGAGGGAGACCACCTCCAGCCCACGGCGCTGCACTTTGCGCAAGAGCGATTGTACATCATCATAGTGCTGGTCGTCCAGCCAAAAATGCTGGGCGCCGCACCAAAGCTCGATGCTGGTAAAACCGATACGCTGCTGTGCATCCAGAAAATAGTCCAGCGAGTACCGTTGATAATGCTGGTTCATGACGGCTGCCTGACGGCGTTGTATCAAACCCATAGGCTGCTTTCCTCCTTGCCGGACAGCATGGCCAGAACTGCGGCACGGTTGCGTCGATCTGCGGCGGCTGGATCCTCTTGATAACGTGTCGAAAGACCGTTGATGCTGACAAGACCGGTATACCCGCTGTGAAGGAGCTGGTGCGCGTAGTCCTGACTGGGGAACACGCCTTGTCCCCAAATACGGCCGTAACAGCCGCGGCCGTCCTGAAATCTTACGAAGCGGATACGCTGACCCAGCTTATCAAACCACTGGGGGATGCTCTCGCCTGCCAGGCTGACGGGTACAGTGTCCAGCGCGGCTGCCAGCTCTGGAACGGCGTCCAACACCGTGAGAAGCTGGGGCAGCGTATGCAGGATGGCGCTGTCTTCCGGGGTAACGGTTTGTAAACAGAGGGTCACGCCATACTGGACGGCGTCGCCGCACAGCGCGGATAATTGGCGGCACAACGACGACAAGCTGTTCTGGTCGTCTATCAGAGCGCCATCGGGCTGCAGGCAGACTGTGGTGCAGCCCAGCGAGCTGGCGACGTCCATACAGCGGCGCAGGTACTCGCGGGTGCATAGATCCTGCCGGGTTCCGGCTGAGGCGAAAAGGCTGTAATGATACCGGCCGGGGTGAAAGACATCCACTGCGATACCGGCCTCTGCCAAGTGCTGCTTCAGCGTCTCTGCGCCCACGCAGCGATAGTGATCCAGCCACAGGTGCGCGGGGACGTGGTGAAAAGCAATGCGGCGCACACCCGTCTCCTGCTGCGCCGTCAGAAACGCAGGGAGCGTCCAATGACTGTAAAATCCGTTGCTGCCTAAGATCGTGTCTGGCGACAGCATGGCGCTTACTTCAGCTGGCCGGGATAGCCGTTCTCGCACAGCTCGAACCAGATATAGTCGAAGCGCTGGCCGTCCTCGGCACTGGTGCCGTGGTAGTTGCCGTGGGGAGTATAGGACAGGTCGCCCTCGTTGAAGGGGATCTCCTCGTCGTTTACATGGTAAGTGAACTTTGCGCCGGGCAGGGCATAGTACCACTGCTCCAGCTCGTTGTGGATGTGCTGGCCGACTTCGTTGGGGCCTTTGCCGTATACGGCGCCCATGGACAAACGACCGAAATAGCGGTGCTCGATCAGGGTGTAGGATTCGATGTCGCGGGTCTTGAAGTTCTCCTCGTACTGCCAGCCCTGAGACACGGGGCGGAAGCGGGGCAGGGCGATGTGGGAGTCGGCCATGTTTTCGCGGTCATAGTCGGAAAGGTTGGCGACGATCTGCAGAAAGCTCAGCTCGCTATCGGCCTGAATAAAGAAGCTCTCCTGGTCGAAGCGGGGAACGAACACGGAGACCTCTTCAATCTGAAATGCCTTGTGAGGGGTGGCTACATAGCCGGTACCCTCAGTAAAAAGCAGGATCTGCACCTTCTCCTGCTGGGGATACAGCTCCGGCTCCCATTTTGCACCGGCGGCCAGCGTGCACTTATAGATGGCGACATCCTTGTACTCGCCGGTCAAAACGCTCTGACGAGCCAGACCGTTTTCGTTGAATACCTTCTTGTATTCACTTGCTTTGTGAAACTTGATGGCAGACATTTGTTTTTCATCCTTTCATTATTTCATCCTGATCAAAGTACCTTGCTCAGGAAGTCTTGCGTGCGCTTGTTCTGGGGGTTGCTGAATAACTCGTCGGGCGTGTTTTCTTCTACGATCACGCCGCCGTCTATGAACAACACGCGGTCTCCTACTTCGCGGGCGAAGCCCATTTCGTGAGTAACGACCACCATGGTCATGCCTTGCCGCGCCATGTCACGCATAATGCTTAATACATCGCCCACCATCTCCGGGTCAAGAGCGCTGGTGGCTTCGTCAAACAACATGACCTCCGGCTCCATTGCCAGTGCGCGGGCAATGGCTACGCGCTGCTGCTGTCCGCCGGAAAGCTGCTCGGGGTAGGCGTCGCGCTTTTCGGACAATCCAACGGTTTCCAGCAGAGCCAGCGCCCGCTTTTCTGCCTCTGCGCGTGACTGCTTTTTTACCAACATGGGCGCCAGTGTTACATTGTCCAAAATCGTCAGATTGGAAAACAGATTGAACCGCTGGAACACCATACCCATGCGGCGGCATGTTTCCAACGTGTTTACACGGCCATCCGTCAGATTAACACCGTCAAAGATAACCTGTCCGTCGGTGGGCTGTTCCAACAGGTTCAGGCAGCGCAGGAAGGTGCTCTTTCCCGAACCGGAAGGTCCGATAACCACGACGACTTCGCCTTTCTGGATGGAAACGTCGATGCCGCGAAGCACCTGATTCTCTCCAAAGGACTTGTGCAGATTTTTTACTTCTATCAGCATGTGCACCCTCCTATTTCTGCCGTTGTATGCGTGAATTGTAATTTGTAACCCGTTACACAGGAGTATATATTGCAAAAATGCAATTGTCAATAACGGTTTAAGCCGCAATTACTGCAAAATAGTTGCTTTGCATTTCCTGTTTCTACGAAAAAACATTGCGAATTATTGAAAAATGATTGTGTGGTGCATTGTAACCGATTTCAATAGTTCGCTTTTTGACATTTGAAGCGATAATTTTTCTCTTTTTTGTACAATGACAAGGCCGCATCTATATGGTAAACTGTTATAAAATCAGCGATAAATATTATTTTCAGGGGTTGTACACATGAATATCTATGATATTGCAGAGAAAGCCGGCGTTTCCGTGGCAACAGTATCACGTGTTATCAATAACAGCGCTAACGTCAGCGAAAAAAACCGCAGCAAGGTCATGGAGATCATTGACCAGGAGCGGTATGTGCCAAACATCTTTGCCAGAAATCTCAATTCGACCGCCTCGAAAACAATAGGGATCCTTTGCCCGATCATCTCTGATATAAACCATGTGAAACCGGTTTCCATATTGGAGCATCTGCTGCGGGATGCCGGGTACGATATTCTTCTGAGCTGCACCGACAGCGTCAGTGAAAACAAGGAAAAATCACTGAATTTGCTCCACAACCGTCGCGTGGATGCTATTATTCTAATTGGCTCTACGATGGAGGAGCTGACCCAATATGAGCATTTTGCGCCCATTGCAGCGGAGATACCCATTCTGATTATTAACGGTTTGGTGGAGCTGGACAACGTCTATTGTGTACTCAGTGATGAGCGTGAGGGCGTAAAAAATCTGGTCAAAACACTCTTTGACTATGGATGTCGCCGCATTTTGTATTTGAATGATACCTGCTCATTCAGTGGCTTTCAAAAAATCCAGGGATACCGGGAGGGACTGGTGCAATGCGGATTGCCAGATGATGGGGAGCTGATCCTGCAGATCCCGGAGGCAGAGGACGAATTGCAGCCCGCTCGCGAAATGATCCAAAAAATGCTGGATGACGGCATTGCTTTCGATGCGCTGATCGCGGCTGATGATATTTTGGCAGTAGGCGCACAAAAAGCACTGCAAGCCAGGGAAATCAGCATTCCCGTCGTAGGACTGAATAACTCCCGGTTTTCCCAATGTACTACGCCGGAATTAACCAGTATGGATACCAATGTTGAGACAGTATGCGCCACAGCCACGCAGATCCTGCTCCGTGTGCTTCGGGGTGAGCGTCCGGCTTCCCGCGTGGTGATTTCAACCGAATTGGTGCTGCGTGATTCCTTCCGCCCTGATCTCATAAACAAGAACCACACCTCAACACATTTGGCTGTAGAAAAATGACGCAGAGGGAATGGATGAATATGATGACCGTATAGGTTGCAAAGCAGTACCGCACCTCCCTTGAGATGCGGTACTGCTCTATTTGTATATATTACATATAATCAGATATCTTCCGTAGGGGAGCAGCCGAAGCGCGCTTTATAGGCCCGGTAGAATGCCGAATAGTCATTGAAACCGCAGCGGGTGCAAACCTCACCGGCAGGCTCATGGTCGCGGATCATCGCTCGAGCTGCCAGCAGCCGTTTGATGGTCACATACCGCCAAATAGACGTTCCGGTGGCACCGGTGAAGATCCGGTTGATCTGTGAGCGGCTGAGAAAGAATGCTTGACACAAGGCTTCCAGAGAGATGTCCTCATACAAATGATCGTTTATGTAGGTGGTCAATCGTGCAGCCAGTGATTGCGTGCCACAGTCCGCTGCATCTGACGCATTAGCCCGAAAGGAGTCGCTCAGTTCACACAGCAGAGGCAGGAGGCAGCTGATGATCCGCAGTCTCGTCTGGTAAGGCGACTCTCGCAGAGACTCTAATTGCAGCAACTGCGAGGCATGCTTTCCAACTGTTGGCGCCGCACGGTTCATCCGGCCCAATGGACGGTTCAGAAATGGACGGAGCAGCGCACCCTCCGGATCCAGTGAGGACAGCAGTCTGGGAGAAAAGTGAATGGCAATGCGGTCATACGGCTCGTCTGGGCGGATCAGCAGCTTGTGCGCCTCTGCGTGGCGCATGATCAATACGTCGCCTGCACACAGGTCGTACTGCGTACCTTCGATCAGATAAGCGCCGCAGCCAGAGAGAAAGTAGAATATTTCCATACGCTCATGGGCGTGCATGGGAAAGCTATCCGGCGTCGGATGCTTGTCCAATGTGTGGTGGACGAACAGATCTTCGTCCCGATAATAGAAATGTGATTCCATGGCGCATCCTCCTTTTTACAAGTATAGCACAGCAATGCGCTTTTTTGCAATATGATATGCGCATTATGTCAATGGACTTGCTTTTGTGCTCAAACTACAATGGCTATACGATCACAAATAACAAGGAGGAACCCTTTATGAAGCAGTTTGACCGCGCTGTGCGGCCTTTGCATGCCATCGCCTGCGTAACTTCTATTGGTGTGCGCATTACGCCGCCTGACAGGATGGCTGTACACAATAGCGACTGGTTTCGTTTGCAGGCTACCAGTGCCGAAACAAACGTATTGAACGTTGCGTCCAGTCTTGGTATGGGCTGCCTGGCCATGACGAAGTTTGTCAAGGGCAGTCCCGTAGCTGAATTTATCAAACAGCAGCTTCGCGCCCGAAATATTCGATTCGAGGGCGTCGAGGTAGAGCAGGGCGGTCCGTGGGGATTTCGTCATCAGTTCAATATTGCCGATTCCGGCTTTGGGCTGCGGGCACCACGTGTTTGGAATGACCGAGCCGGAGAAGTGGGTCGCACACTCTGTATAGACGATTTCGATGTGGAACGCATCTTTGGTCACGAGGGCGTGGGAATTCTGCACATCTCTGGTCTGATCGCGGCCATGAGCCCGGAGACAACACAGTGTTGCCTTGCATTGGCCGAGGCGGCCAAGCGATATGGCACGCTTGTTTCCTTCGATTTGAACTACCGGGCCACCTTCTGGGAGGGCCGCGAGGCGGAGTTATCTGCCGCGTTCCACGCGCTTGCCTCCTGCGCCGACATTCTGGTGGGCAATGAAGAGGACTTCCAGCTGTGCCTGGGCTTCAAGGGCCCTGAAGCGGGGGGAAAGGAACTGAAGGGGAAGATCGACAGCTTTAAGGCGATGATCACGCAGGTCAAGGAGCGGTATCCCGATGCCCGTATGTTTGCTACCACACTGCGGCAGGTGATCTCCGCCAACGAGCATCTCTGGGGTGCAATTCTGTTGGATGGAGATACATGGTATGTGGAGGAGCCCCGCCCCATCCAGGTGATGGATCGCATCGGTGGTGGCGACGGCTTTACCGGCGGTGTATTGTACGGCGTACTGAATGGATGGAACGGCGAAAAATGTTTGCAATTTGGCTGGGCATCCGGCGTATTGGCGGCCTCCAGTCTCAACGATTATGCAGAGCCTGCCGATGAAAAGCAGGTATGGGACGTATACGCGGGTAATGCCCGTGTACAGCGATAGAAGGAGAAGTAATGAAGAAAGCAGATATCGGATTGATCGGCTTGGCCGTCATGGGCGAGAACCTTGTGATGAACATGGAATCCAAGGGATTCACTGTGGCTGTATATAACCGTACAACGGAGAAAACCGATCGGTTTATTGCCGGTCGTGCTGCCGGAAAGAACATCATCGGCTGCCATACGCTGGAGGAGTTTGTCAGCCAGCTGGAGCGCCCTCGTAAGGTGTTTATGATGGTAAAGGCAGGACAGGCCGTAGACGACATGATCGAACAGCTGTTGCCCCTGCTGGATGATTATGATATCCTCATCGACGGCGGAAACAGCCATTTCCCCGACACGATCCGCCGCACGGCCTATGTGGAGAGTAAGGGAAAGCTATACATTGGTACCGGTGTTTCTGGCGGAGAGGAGGGTGCGCTGAAGGGCCCCAGCATGATGCCCGGCGGCAGCCCAGTGGCATGGCCTTATGTCAAGCCTATTTTTCAGGCCATCTGCGCCAAGGTGGAGGACGGCTCCCCCTGCTGCGAGTGGGTCGGCGAAAATGGCGCCGGACATTTTGTAAAAATGGTTCATAACGGCATTGAATACGGCGATATGCAGCTGATCTGTGAAGCATATCAGTTGATGCGGGATTACCTGCGGATGTCCGATGGTGAAATGCACCAAGCCTTTGCCGCGTGGAACGATACAGAGCTGGATAGCTATCTTATTGAAATCACCCGCGATATCCTGGCCTACAAGGATGTAGATGGAAGCCCGCTGGTGGAGCATATTTTGGATACCGCCGGACAGAAGGGGACTGGCAAATGGACAGCCACAGCTGCGCTGGACGAGGGTGTTCCGCTGACACTGATTAGCGAAGCGGTGTTTTCCCGCTGCTTATCCGCTATGAAGGACGAACGTGTAACAGCTGCCGCCGTCTTTGATCGCATTATCCCCCCATTTACCGGAGACAAAGAATTGTTTGTTGAGAATATACGTCAGGCGCTGTATGCGTCCAAGATCATATCCTATGCACAAGGCTATACGCTGATGCGGGCGGCTGCCGGTGCATACGGTTGGAATCTGAACTATGGAGGCATTGCGCTGATGTGGCGGGGCGGATGCATTATTCGCAGTGCTTTTTTGGGGAAGATCAAGGACGCTTATATTGAAAATCCGGCGCTATCTAATCTGCTTTTGGATCCCTATTTTGAAAAAACCATCAAGGAGCTGCTTCCTGCGTGGCGCACGGTTGTTTCCGCTGCAGCGAGCTGCGGTGTACCGGCGCCTGCGATGTCTGCCGCGCTCAGTTATTTCGATGGATATACGACGCGTTGCCTGCCTGCCAACTTGCTGCAGGCGCAAAGGGACTATTTCGGCGCACATACTTACCGGCGCTTGGATGCATCGGCGGATCAGGTGTTTCACACTAACTGGACCGGTCATGGCGGCAGCACGGCCGCGGGCACCTATAACGCTTAATGGAGGTAACACATGGAGCATTCTTTTGACGGAAGGGTTGCGGTCATTACCGGTGCCGGAGGTGTCCTGTGCTCGGTTATGGCCAAGGCACTGGCAGAGGCTGGCGCCCGGGTCGCGTTGCTGGGCCGCACGGCGGAGAAGGTGCAACGGGTAGCAGATGAGATCACCGCGGTGGGCGGTACGGCCCGCGCCTATGTCTGTGATGTGTGCGACCGTGATTCGGTGAAGGACTGCCATCGCCGGGTACTGGAACAGCTTGGGCAGTGCGACCTGCTGATCAACGGAGCAGGAGGAAACAAGCCGCAGGCCACCACGGAGCATGAGTATTACGAGGCAGGCGACTTAGATGCGCCGGTACGCAGCTTTTTCGATTTGCGGCCGGAGGATATAGAGAGCGTGCTGCAGCTGAATTTCTCAGGCACCTTGATTCCCACGCAGGTGTTCGCACAGGATATGCTGGGCCGTGGAGGGTGCAGCATATTGAATATCTCGTCTATGAACGCATATACGCCGCTAACAAAGATCCCTGCCTATTCCGGTGCCAAGGCCGCCGTATCCAACCTTACACAGTGGCTGGCAGTTCACTTTGTTAAGCAGGGAATCCGCGTCAATGCCATCGCACCGGGCTTTTTGTCTACACAGCAGAACAAGACACTGCTGTGGAATGAAGACGGCTCCCCGACGCCTCGTACCGGCAAGATATTAGCGGCTACCCCTATGGGGAGATTTGGCCGGCCGGAGGAGCTGATTGGGGCAGTATTGTTCCTGCTGGACGACAAGGCTGCCTCCTTTGTTACCGGCGTCGTGCTGCCCATCGATGGCGGTTTCAGCGCATACAGCGGGGTGTAATATGAATATTTTCAAAATTGCGGACAACGAGAGCGGGCTAACACAGCAGGAGATCGCGCACGCGCTGCGGCAGAGCTTGGAAGACCGCCATCCACGACGTGTGCTGATCCTTCCACCGGATTTTACGCGGTATCATTCCAACGCCGGATTCATCACCAACACCTACTACCATATTCTTCAAAACATGGGGGCCGAGGTGGACATCATGCCGGCACTGGGTACCCATGAGCCAATGACAGAGGAACAGGCCCTTGCCATGTTCGGCGACGTACCCTACGAAAAGCTGATTCCCCACAACTGGCGCACTGACGTGCTGAAGGTGGGAGAGGTTCCAAGCAGTTATCTGGAGGATGTCACGGAGGGGCTGTGGCATGAGCCGATCAGCGTGGAGATCAATCGGCGGGTGATGGACGAACAGTACGATTTGATCATCTCGCCGGGTCAGGTGGTGCCGCATGAGGTCATCGGTATGTCCAACCATGCCAAAAACCTGTTTGTAGGCGTGGGCGGCAGCGACATGATCAATAAAAGTCACATGGTGGGCGCAGTATACGGCATGGAACGGATGATGGGCAGGGACCACACACCGGTGCGCAAGCTGTTTGACTACTCGATGGAGCGTTTCCTGCGCCAGCACCCCATTCTCTTCGTGCTGACCGTGACCACTGCTCCGGCAGGCAGCATCCGCACCCATGGCCTGTTTATCGGGGAGGGACGCGAATGCCTGACCGAGGCAGTTAAGCTGTCGCAGGAGAAAAATATCGATTTTGTAGAGCAGGGACTGAAAAAATGCGTGGTCTATCTGGATCCCGGTGAATTCAAAAGCACATGGCTGGGAAACAAGGCTGTCTATCGCACCCGTATGGCTATGGCAGATGGCGGAGAGCTGATCGTGCTGGCACCCGGCGTTACAAAATTTGGGGAGGATCCACAGGTGGACAAGCTGATCCGTAAGTACGGATATAGGGGCCGCCTGCATACGCTGGAGGAATTCAACAAGCCGGAGAATCAGGATCTGCGGGACAATATGGGGGCGGCGGCCCATCTCATCCACGGCTCTTCTGATGGGCGCTTTACCATCACCTATGCGGTCAGGGATGCTTTCCGAGAGGAGATCGAGGCAGTCGGATTCCGCAGCGCTGATTATGACGAGATGGCGGCAAAGTACGATCCCGATACGCTGCGATACGGGTACAATACGGTAGACGGAGAGCGGGTTTACTTTATCCCGAATCCTGCGTTGGGCCTGTGGATAAGCCGGGAGCGGTTTTAAGGAGGGTGTTATGGAAGAATTTATGAGCCAGGATTTCCTTCTGCATGGAGAAACGGCGAAAACGCTGTTTCATCAACACGCAGAAGGAAATCCCATTATCGACTATCACAACCATCTGTCACCCAGAGATATTGCCCAGCACCGTGTCTTTCGTGATCTGACGGAACTGTGGCTGGAAACCGATCATTATAAATGGCGGGCGATGCGCGCCTGTGGCGTAGAGGAGCGGCGGATCACAGGCGATGCCGATGGTTATGAGAAGTTCCTGGCGTGGGCGTCTGTGGTGCCGCAACTGGCCGGCTGCCCACTTTACCACTGGACGCATCTGGAGCTGCAGCGTTACTTTAACATCCACACGCCACTGACGCCCGAAACCGCGCCATCTATCTGGGAGGAAACGCGGGAAAAGCTGCGGGAGCAGGATACCGTCAGCCTGCTGAAGCAGCAGAATGTCCGTGCTCTGTGTACGACCGATGATCCGGCGGACTCGCTGGAGTGGCATCAGCAGATCCGCCGGGATGACGGGATCCCCTTTGAAGTGCTGCCGTCCTTTCGGCCGGATCGCTATCTGGAGCCGGAGCATCCCGGTGCGCGGAAGCATCTGTCGCGGCTGGCAGAGTCAACCGGCGTTGCTATCGCGGATATAGACGGCCTGAAGCACGCGCTGTGTGTGGCATTAGACCATTTTCAGGCCTGTGGATGCGTGGTCGCCGACCATGGGCTGTCCTGCCTGCGCGGCGGCGCTGACGAGGTGCGGGAGCAGCTTTTGCTTTTCCTTGGAGAGGAATATCGCCGCCGGGGCATGGTCATGCAGCTGCATCTCGGCCCGATCCGCGATCAATCGCCGCGCCTGCTGGAGACAGTTGGCCATGATGCAGGTGGCGACAGCGTCGGTGCAACCAGTGATCCTGCGGCATTAGGGCATTTCTTGGCCAAGCTGGAAAGCGGCGGTGGATTGCCGCGCGTGATCCTCTACAATCTTAACCCCGCGGAGAGCGCGGTTTTCAGCACCATGGCTGTGAACTTCGCTCCTCAGGTGCAGTACGGCGCTGCATGGTGGTTCAATGACACGCTGCGAGGGATCAATGCGCAGTTGGACGAGCTGATGGAAACCGGCCTACTGGCCCACAGCGCGGGTATGCTGACAGATTCCCGGTCATTCACCTCATTTCCTCGGCATGAGTACTACCGCCGTATCCTGTGCGCTAAGTTGGGTAAGTTAGTGGACGGCGGCCAGTATCCGGCAGATATTGCTGCACTGGGGCGCATCGTGGAGAATGTCTGCTGGAAAAATGCCGCTGCTCTTTTAAGGCTATGACGGTCGTCCACACCGGCAGTTGCTGGCGTGGAGCGAGAACTGTGTCATCATTCAAAAAGCGGAGAGCATTGTGAGCTGGTCAAGTGTCCCGACAAGACGGAGAATACTATGAAAGTTGTGATTATTGATGGGCAGGGCGGTAAGCTCGGGCAGAGCATTGCCGAGGCCATTGTAAAAAGCGATGTGGACTGTGAAGTGTATGCCATTGGCACGAACAGCATTGCGACCTGCACCATGCTGAAGGGCGGAGCGATGTACGGCGCGACCGGGGAGAACCCCGTCATTGTTGCCAGTCGTGATGCCGATGTGATCATCGGTCCGGTGGGCATCATATCTGCCGATTCTATGCTGGGAGAGGTCACACCGGCCATGGCGGCTGCCGTGGGGCAGAGTAAGGCCGTAAAGCTGCTTCTTCCCGTTAATCGCTGTAGCAACCGTGTGATCGGCGCGAAGAAGCTTACCATAAGCGAGATTGCCTGTGAAACGGTGGAGGAACTGAGGAAAATCGCAAAGTAAAGAACAAGCCGCAATAAGCAGGAGGTGACCATTTGGCCGCCTCCTGCTTGCTGTTCGTTTCCGGCTTATGTCGCCGGTGACCTTGCGCTGCGGGGATGGAGCTTTACGCTGCCGTCAGAGGGCTTCCACCAGCGCGGCCACTTCGGAAAGACTGATACGCCGCTCCTCTGCGATGCGGGCGAGATCGTCGTATTCGTACTTGGAACGGGTGACACCGTATCCGCAGGAATCCTTGCGGCGTACTACCCCGTAGGGCGTCTCGATGCTTTCAATGTGCCGCTCCAGCACATACCGGCGGCAGAGGCTCTCCCGAATGCCGATGGTCGTGGTATGGCGCAGCATGGCTTCCACCACAGCCTCCCGCGCAGCTTCTGGACACAAGGCGCAGATCAGCGTGCCGGGGCGGGATTTTTTCATGCCGGCAGGCGTGGTATAGACCTCCAGGGCTCCGGCATCAAACAGGCGATCCATGGAGAAGGAGATGGCTTCGGCCGTCATGTCGTCGACATTGCAGGAAAGCTGACATACCGTGTGGGACGATTCGCCGGCTTCTCCCAGCATACTCCGCACGCAGTTTGCGGCGGGGAAGTCCTTTTTACCCATACCGTAGCCAATGGCGCCGACACGCATAACAGGCATCTCACCAAATTCGGTGGCAAAATGCTTTAAGAGCGCGGCGCCGGTAGGCGTGCAAAGCTCGCCCTTTACGCTGCCGCCGTAGATCGGAAGGCCCTGCAGGATATATGCGGTGGCGGGAGCGGGAACGGGCAGAATGCCGTGCGCGCAGTGGACATGACCGCTGCCCACATGGATGGGGGAGACGATAACCCTTTCTGGCGCCAGCCGATCCATCAGCAGGCAGACGGCAACCACATCTGCCACGGCATCCATCGTCCCCACCTCATGGAAGTGGATCTCCGTCACGGGGACATTGTGGGCGCGGCTCTCCGCCTCTGCGATAAGTCCGTAGACGGCCTTCGCGTTGTGCTGCACCGCCTCGGGCAGATGCAGGCCGGATATTATGTGCCGGATCCTGTGCAGGCTGCTGTGCTGGTGAGGCGTGTGTTCATGTTCATTTGTATGCTCATGCTCATGTGTATGCTCATGGTCGTGGTGATGGGCATGTGCGTGATCGGATTCTTCCACACCATTTACCGTAACAGACATATGTGTGCCGGTGATGCCGCACTTTACGGACGCCTCCCGGCGATACTGCACACCGGGAATGCCGAGAGCGTTCAACTCGTCCACAAAGCCATCCGGGTCAGGCAGCAGCTCCAACAGTGCCGCGGTCAGCATATCGCCTGCGGCACCCATGCCGCAATCCAAATACAGAGTTTTCATGATTTTGCCTCCATGTGATTGATCATGCTTGCCAGATACCCTGCGCCAAAGCCGTTATCAATGTTTACCACAGAAACGCCGCTGGAGCAGGAGTTGAGCATAGAGAGTAATGCGGACAGTCCCTGAAAGGACGCGCCGTAGCCGATACTGGTGGGGACGGCGATCACCGGACAGTCGGCCAGTCCTCCGATGACGCTGGCCAGCGCGCCCTCCATGCCCGCGATGGCGATGATGACGCTGGCTCCCATAATGTCATCCAGATGGGCCAGCAGGCGGTGCAGTCCGGCAACGCCCACATCATACAGGCGGGTGACGTGATTGCCAAGAACCTCGGCGGTCAGGGCGGCCTCCTCTGCCACCGGAATGTCGCTGGTGCCGCCGGTCGCAACTACGATCCTGCCGATGCCGTCTGGGGCGGGAAGCTCTCCCATAATACCGATCCCCGCCTCGGCGTGGTAGGTGAGAGGGTGAACAGCCTTGATCTGCGCCGCTTTTTCAGGCGAAAGCCGGGTAATAAGAATGACCTCCTGCCCACTGTCCTTCATGGCAGAAGCAATGCCGTTGATCTGCTCGGCGGTTTTTTCGGCGCCGTAAATGACCTCCGCAGCGCCCTGCCGAACCTTGCGATGTAGATCGACCTTGGCGTAGCCAATATCCTCGAAGGGCTTGACCTTGATTTTTAACGCAGCGTCGTCAACAGACAGCTCTCCGCGCTTTACGTCGTCCAAAATGAGCTTGATCTCACTATTCATCTCGAACCTCCAAATCCAATAAAACCGTGTCGTACCATTGCTTCAGCGTGGCGACGATTTGTTCCCGCGCCTCCACGATATGTGCCAGCTGTGCATCCGGAAGCTGGAGCTTTGCGGCGTTTCCCATCTGCCGGACGCGAAAATCGGTAAAACCCAGAGAGAACAAGTAGTCCTCCGCCTTCTCCGTCCGCGCCAGATCCTCCGGAATGATCGGCGTTTCCGCGGGGATGCGGGTGGCGAGGCAGGCGTAAGCGGGCTTATTCCAGGTAAACAGCCCGGCCTCCTTGGACAGACGGCGAACATCGGTCTTTGTCAGTCCGCAGTCCCTGAGCGGAGAATATACCTTCAGCTCCCTCAACGCCTGCATTCCGGGGCGATCTCCTGCATCGTCTGAGGCGTTTGTACCGTCTATAAGCGTGGTAAAGCCGTCCGCGCTTGCAGCGTGCAGGATCGACGAGAAAATCGACTTTTTGCAAAAGTAACAGCGGTTGGCGGGATTTGCGGCGACCCTCGTATCGGAGAGAATATCCACCAGTAAGACGGTCATGTCGGCATGAAGCGCCTCGGCTAAACGCTTGGCGTCGTCCAACTCAAACTGCGGCTGGAATGCTGTTTTCACATAATACGCCCGCACCTCGGCTCCCAGCTGCTTTGCGGCATAGAGCAGATACGCGGAGTCCACACCGCCGGAAAAGGCCAGTGCGATTTTGGGGTGTGCTGCAAAGAATTCTTTTAATTCCAATTTCAATTCTCCTCAATTGCATATAAGAAGGGACACACAACCGCTCCTTTGAGGATGGTTGCGTGTCCTTGTGGTACACGGTTGTATAAATTCAAGTATTGGGATGGCGAAAGTACTTGGGCAGTTGCCAATCGACTTGAGTCGATGTTGGGGCTATAATACAATAAGCACGCTGCGGTGTCAACCGACTTAGCACTTTTTTTCAGAAAAACACATGGCAAGCATGAGAAACCGAAGTCCTGCTTGAGCAACAAGAGTAAGACTAAATGCACTGATTCCCAGATAACAAAACATGCGAGCAATCACACGATTACCGCTCAGGGTCATTTCTTTTTCATTTTCTGGAGAAATTTCGATGCTGTTCCTGTGCCTCCAGCTTTTTCAGACCGGCCTCCATGGTGGCAATATCCCTGCGGAACACTTTCGCGCCTGCATCCTCTACATGCTCAAATTTTTGCAGAAGCAGAGCATTTTCAGTGCGCAGTTCCTCCAATTCCTCCGTCAGCTCTGCAAGTCTAACAGCAATTCCCGGCTGCAGATGATACGGAGAAAAGGCAGTTCCTTTTTCTCTCTTATAAGTGCGGTACGCTCTCTGGCTTTTTCCTTGATTTGCTGTACCAGACTGGTGTAACGCTCCAGCTCCGGCCTCCATATCCCGTTAGCAAAGAGTACTGGGCGTATATTTGAATGCCAGGTGCGTATGCAGGGCAGTGACGCTATGGGCATACTCCGTGGATGGTGTGGTGCTGACCATCACAAATCCGTTTTCCCTCTTGCAATTCAGGGCATACTCCACTATACTGATACTTGTTGATACTAATTGCAATCAGGAGTGGAGGTGCTTTTATGGATGCTGCGCTGTTTACCAAGATGCTGTCCGACAAAAACGTTCTGGATTTGAGAAAACTCGGCTATAAATTTCCGCAGGCCGACATCAAAGAGTTTACGGAGCTGCTGAAAAACGGTTTCTATCATTCGCTGCCGCTCAAGGATTTCTCCGGGCAGAACATCGTCTATCTGAGCAGCATTGCACAGGTGCGCCTTTCAGCCGCCAAGGTGCTTTTGACGCCGCAGAACAGCACACAGCTTTACGGCGTCAAGGCCATGGAGGAGGAGATCGTTTCCACCTTCACCATCGAGCAGCAGGTGGACTTCACCCGTGACAGCGTCCGCAAGATCCTCTCCGGTCTTGCTCCCACAGACGAAAGCGAAAGCCGCATTTTCGGCATGAAAAAGGGACTGGAGTTCATCAGCGACCCGGCGAATCAAATCACTGAGGAGACCATTCACCAGCTCTATGAAATGGCCATCGGTGCCTATCTACCCGAGGAGGATCGGCTGCTGCCCGGTCATTTCTACCGGCATGACAGCGTGTATGTGATCGGCGCAAAGGTGGAGCATACGGGCTTTCCCTGGCAGGCGCTGCCGGAGCGCATGGGAGAGTTGGTCGCGTTTATCCGCGAGGATTCTGAGATCAACGACCTGCTGAAAGCGGCGCTGATCCACTTCTACATGGCGTATCTGCATCCGTACTTTGACGGCAACGGCAGAATGGCACGGCTGATGCATTTGTGGTATCTGGTGCAGCAGGGATATTCCTCTGCGCTGTTCGTGCCGCTCTCCGAGTATATCAATAAAAGCCGCAAGGGGTATTATGATGCCTATACGCTGGTGGAGGAGAACGCAACCATCAGCGGTATGCTGGACGCAACGCCGTTTTTGGCGTATTTTATCGAAAATGTATATCATAAGCTGAACGGGGTGCTTCCGACCGCACAGACGACCGAGGCGTTTCAGACCGCCCTGTCCCACGGACAGGTCACTGAGAAGGAGAAAGCACTGTGGGAGTTTGTTCTGTCCGCTTACGGCGACGCGGAGTTTTCCACCAAGCAGTTGGAAAAGGACTTCGGGAACGCCGCTTACGCGACGATCCGCAGCTTTGTGTTGAAGTTTGAAAAACTGGGACTGCTCAAATCGACACAGTACGGGAATCGTGTGAAGTATGCGGTTCGTGTGTGCTGAAAACGGGAGCCGCTGCATCTGAGCCGCATGACCTGTGAAGTGCTCGGACTGCTATTTGACTACTACCGCGAAAAACCTCGGAAGTCTTGCCCTGTAAGGCTTCCGAGGTTTTTCTTCAGAATGGCGAAAATTTGTGTAACACCAACCAAACCCTTGCCCTGCAGGGCTTTCCGGCTTGACGGCCTGATAACTCCGACTCTAAAGGCCGCTGGTTCGAATCCAGTCGGGCGTACCAAAAATCGTCTCAAACGTATCGTTTGAGACGGTTTTTATATGCGGTAGGTGATAAAAGTTCCGCTTTGGTTTGATGACTATTGTGTGACTTGGAGTCCAGCTGAGCGCATCCTGCGTCATATCTCCAGCATCCCTTGCCGTCCCGTGCGGGCGTGTTCTTTTTTGTAGGTTTGTCAAACATATTGGACAGTGAACGCAACGGGAGACAGCCAGCGGAGGGGTCTCATAGGTAAGTTGTTGGAACGGCAGTTGTGGACAGCAAGTTGCTTTGCAAAATCGTCCAAGGAGTAGAAGGCGTGGCAGGAGTAAAACCGCTTCTGGTCCTCGCGGTGGCTGCGTTCGACCTTCCCACTATGGCGAGGTGTGTACGGGCGAATGAGTTTCAGTTCGGCCTCCGTGTGCTGGTTTGGATGACTGTGGGGGCGTCTGGACTGGCAGGTAAGGGACGCCACACTTCCGTCCCAGCGCTGCTTTCAGAAATAGATGTACGACCGGCTCTTGTTGTACTTCCGGCTGGCGCGGCTGACGCCGTATTTCTCCGCATACTTCATTAGGGATTGCCGATATGCCATGTCTTGTGTTATACTCTTGCTCATGAGGGATATGGTCTCCTTTCGGGCTGGTTAACTCAACTATAACCCATGTGACCATATCCTTCATACCTTTTTATTCACTTGCCCAATATGTATTGTAGCGCTACACCGTCCCGTGCGGGCATGTTCTTTTTTCTCTCTTCTTCAGTTGCTCCGGGGCGCTGCGGGCGGCGGACTGCTCCGCCTCCTTCTTGCTGCGGCCGGTGCCGCTGCCCACGCCGCAGGCGGCGGTCAGCGTAGGGCATGACACAACGCCGCAGAGGACGTGGTGGGGGGGGGAACGGGAGCTGACAGCTCGCTTTATCTATGAGACAGCAGCGTAGGCCCGCGTTTACGAGGTGCTCAGCGGAGCTTGATCAAAAAAGTTTTTAAGTCCAAATGCAATAAAACGCCCTTTCCGTGCATTACACGGATGACAGGAGAAAAAGCCCATGCTCAGTATGCTGATGACAACCGAATATGTGCCGGCAGAGGATCGACACGAGCTGCAGCAGTTGTTGCTCCACATTGCCGGCGGGGAGCGTGAAGCGCTGGCGGAGCTGTATCAGCGCACGCGGACGGCGGTGTACGGTCTTGCGCTGTCCTACCTCAGGAACGCCCACGATGCGCAGGATCTCACGCAGGATGTCTATGTGCAGGTGTGGGACTGCGCGGCGCAGTACCGCCCCACCGGTTCCCCCATGGGCTGGCTGCTGGCGGTGTGCCGCAGCCTGTGCCTGATGCGTCTGCGGCGGGAGGAACGCCAAGCCGCCATCAGCGAGGAGGAATGGGACGCCATTCCCGCGCAGGAGTGCGGACTGGACGCCGACGAGCGCGCGCTGCTGCAAGGCGCATTGGCAAGACTCGCTGACGAGGAGCGGCGCATCGTGCTGCTCCACGCGGTCACGGGTATGAAGCACCGGGAGATCGCGGCGCTGCTGGAGCTGCCGCTTCCCACCGTCCTGTCGAAATATCACAGAGCATTGAAAAAGATGCGCAGCCTTCTGGAAGGAGATGACGCCTGATGACCAATGAAAAAATGGAGCAGAGGCTGGCCTCGGCCCTTGAAAAGACCGCGCCGGATGATATGAGCGGCGTTCTCTCCCGCTGTGAAGCGCGGAAAGGAACGGTGATCCCCATGACGACGAAGAAAACGACAAAGAAACGGTGGACGACGCTGGCGGCGGCCTGCCTTGCGGTGATGCTGCTGGGCGGCGGAGGGATATTCTATCAGCAGGCACACGCGGTGGCGTCCGTGGTGTCGCTGGACGTAAACCCCAGCATCGAGCTGAAGGTCAGCAAGAGCGAAAAGGTGCTGGCCTGCACACCGCTCAACGAGGATGCGAAGGCTATCCTTGCGGATATGGGCGACGGTGCAGACCTGAAGGGTGCAAAGCTGGACGTGGCGGTAAACGCCATCGTGGGGAGCCTCGTGCGAAACGGCTACCTCGACAGCATTTCCTCCGCCATCATGATCTCGGTGGAGGATAAGGATACCGTCCGCGCGGAAAAGCTCCAGCGGGAGCTGACCAGCGCCGTGGACGGTGTGCTGCAGACCAGCGAAGCGAAGGCCGCCGTCCTGACGCAGACGCTGACGCAGGACGCGGCGCGGGAGCAGCAGGCCCGGGAAAACAACATTTCCTCCGGCAAGGCGGCGCTGGTGAACCGCGTCCTCGCCATCAACCCTGCACTCAAGTTTGACGCGCTGGCAAAGCTCTCGGTGGAGGAGCTGAAGGACCTTGCGGAAGCAGGCGCGCCCGCTATGCCCATCGGTAAGGATGCCGCCGCTTACGCCGCGGAGCAGTATGCCGGGACAACGGCGCTTGATTCCGTCACGGCTGAGGTCGATTCCGAGCTGGACGAATTCCCCGCGCACTACGAGGTGGAGCTGCACACAGCATGGGGTGAGTTTGAGTATCTGGTGGACGCCTACACGGGGAAGGTGCTCAGCGGGCAGAAGGACTTGCTGACCACGGCCCCTGTAGGGGACGAGACGGCAAAGCCTACTGCGCCCACCGGCGACATCGGTCACGCCAAGGCGAAGTCCATCGCCCTGAACCACGCGGGCGTGAGCGAGAACAAGGCATATGACATGGAGATCGAGCTGGACGATGAGGACGGCACGCTCGTCTATGAGGTCGAGTTCAAGTTTGGCGGCATGGAGTACAGCTACGAGATCAACGCGGCCACCGGCGCGATCCTCAAGCATGAGGCAGAGATAGACGACTGAGAGAAAAGGTGCGAGCCGCTGCAATACAGCGGCTCGCGCCTTTTTACGGGTTATACAGAATCATGTGCAGAATGGTGGTTTGGTCAGAGATGTTGCGGTAGGTGTGGGTGGTGTCGCCCTGAAAACGGACGCTTTCGCTCGCCTGAACGACAATGGCCTTCTGATCAGCCGTGATTTCGATTGCACCGGCGAAAAGGGTGACAAACTCGGTGGTACCCCGCAGATGCGGCTCCGACTGCCAATGGCTGCCGGGAGCCAGCTCCATATAGTAGACGGAGAACTTCCGGTTTTCATCGTCCGGAAAAAGGCAGTAAGGCGATACATTGAAAATTATCAAAAACCTGATTTCGACCTTGCAATTCAGGGTACACTCCGCCGCAAAAAACCTCGGAAGTCTTGCCCTGTAAGGCTTCCGAGGTTTTTCTTCAGAATGGCGAAAATTTGTGTAACACCAACCAAACCCTTGCCCTGCAGGGCTTTCCGGCTTGACGGCTTGATAACTCCGCCTCTGTAGGCCGCTGGTTCGAATCCAGTCGGGCGTACCATGATCTGAAGGACTCATCTGTCAGCAGGTTTTCCGCTTTCCCACCAAGGTCGGCGACGACAGAATGAAAATGCAGATCGTGAAGATCGAGTGGAACGAAACGGTACGGTACGGTGAGATAAGAATAGCCTCAAGTACATCGGTGTCTCCGGCTGACCGAAGCGTATGTTGTCGATAGGCAGCCGACAGGAAAACGTGAAACCAACGTATCGTTTGAGATGGGTTTGACGATAACTGGACCGGTGGTTGCAAACAGCGGGGGCGGATGGTATACTCTGTGTCAGAGTGCAGCCCGCACTATGGGAACTGTATCCGATCATAGTCGCACGGTGTTTAGCGGCGGTGCCTGCCTGTATGTGAAGATGAAAGGACGGTGACAGTGGTGTATTTCGAATACGGGGAAACAGAGCTTTCTTATCTGCGGCAGAAAGACAGGCGGCTTGGTGAAATCATTGACCGTATTGGATATATCGACCGTGCCGTGGATACGGACTTGTTCTCTGCCATTGTCCATCATATCATCGGCCAGCAGATATCGACTAAGGCGCAGGCGACCATCTGGCAGCGGATGCGGGATGCGCTGGGTGAGGTGAACGCGGAGAGCATCCTTGCGGCGGGAGTCCCTGAACTGCAAGCCCTGGGTATGACCTTCCGTAAGGCGGAATACATCACAGATCTGGCGCAAAAGGCCCGGGACGGTGCGTTTGATCTGGACGGCATATGGCAGAAAACGGACGGGGAGGTGATCCGCGAACTGAGCAGTCTGAAGGGTGTTGGCATCTGGACAGCGGAGATGATCCTGCTGTTCTGTATGCAGCGGCCCGATGTGTTTAGTTACGACGATCTGGCTATTCAGCGCGGACTGCGGATGCTCTATCACCACCGCAGCATTGACCGTAAGCGGTTTGAGATGTACCGCCGTCGGTTTAGCCCGTATGGCAGCGTGGCGAGCCTGTATCTGTGGGCGGTGGCCGGTGGAGCGATACCGGAGTTGAAAGATCATAAGCCGAAAAAGAGATTGGAGGGAAAGAGATGATCTGGACATCCGAGTATATGTCGCCGCTGGGTAGGATCACGCTGGCCTGCGACGATGAGGCGATCGTTGGTCTATGGTTCAACGGGCAGAGGTATTTCGGCAGCGTTCTGCCGAAAGTGACTGTACAAAGGGAACACCCGTTGTTTGCAGAGGCCGGTCGTTGGCTGAATATCTATTTTTCCGGTAAGGAACCGGGGTTTCTGCCGCCGCTGCGCTATGATACCACACCGTTCCGTAAGCGCATCTGTGACATCATGCTGACGATACCGTATGGAAAGACCATGACCTACGGAGAGATCGCCGCTGAAGCGGCTCGCCAGCAGGGACTGGCCAAAATGTCCGCACAGGCGGTGGGCGGCGCGGTGGGGCATAACCCGATCTCTCTCATGATCCCGTGCCACCGTGTGGTGGGTACAAACGGCAGCCTTACCGGCTATGGCGGTGGCATCCAAAGGAAGAAAGCATTGCTGGAGCTGGAGCGTGCCGATATGCATGGCTTGTTCGTACCGAAGAAGGGGACTGCACTTTGATCGGGTCTCGCTTCCTGTGAGGCCTGAGGATATACGCACGTCCGGCCTGACTGGGCCGGACGTGTGTTTTTGTTTTTCCTGCGGGGGTATTTGACGAAAAAATGTGAGAAAAGAGCAGACAGCGTCTTGAAAACAGGCGGCGGGACTGCCATCATGATCGACGCCGGCTATAACTACGAACGGCTGGCGGAGAAGATGGCATGGCCGGGTATTGCACCGCAGTCCATTCGGCACATTCTCATTACCCATCAGGATACTGACTGGAAAACAAGCCGTTTTCGCCGTTGCCGGAAACGCTGCAAAGGCATACGCGGCTCAGCCGTGACCCTCGGCAGCGATCATGTGCAGTGCGTTCTCCAGTGCGCCGATAACGGCGGAGGTATGGCTTACAAAAGCTCCTCCGTTTTTCGATAGCCCAGCGCAGTGGAGATCATGGACGCGGTGGCGCAGACCTGTTCCACCGCCGCAAGGAATTCATCGGAACGGGTGCTGCGGAACATACCGATCACGCCCACGGTGTATCGTGCTTTGCCCTCCACGGTATAGACCGGTGCGGAAATGGAGCGCAGGCCGATCTTGTATTCGCCGTTTTCAATGGCGTAGCCGTTGGCACGGCACAGATCGATCTCCTGCATCAGCGCGGTCAGATCGGTGATGGTGTGCGGGGTGAACTGGGTCATATGCTGTGCGCGCAGCAGCGCCTCGGCACTGGTGCGGGACATATGTGCCAGAAAGACCTTGCCCTGCGACGTACAGTAGATTGGCAGCCGGGAACCTATATCCGACACGACGCGCAGATTGTCCCGGGTCTCCACCTGGTCCAGGGTGATCACGCTGCCGCCCTCGCACACCGAGAGCATGACGGACGCTCCGGTCCGCTGGCACAGGTGCTCCATATAGGGGCGGGCCACCAGAGAGATGTCCCAGGACCGTTCCACCTGACGTCCATATTCGAACAGCCGCAGACCCAGCGTGTATTTTCCGTCCGGCGTCTGCGCTGCCACGTCATAGGCCCGCATGGTGGTCAGCAGGCCGAATACGGTGCTCTTCGGATATCCGCACCGGGTGGCCAGCTCCTTCAGAGACAGGGGACTTTCCGCCTGACTCAGAATTTGCAGGACCTCCATGGCCTTCGCTACGGATAATATGATATTTCCATCCATCATGGCGCCGCACCTCCCGTTGCTATCAGCATACCGGCTTCGTTATTCTCTGTCAAGAACGATCCGAGAAAGCTGACACAAAATAAGAGAAAACCTCCGGAAACGGAGGCTTTTTCTGCGCAGCTGAAGAACAGCGGGAAGGCCATGAAAACAGAGAGGTACTTGCGGAAACGGTCATGCTACGCTATAATACAAGGCGATCCAGGGAGAACCATTTGTAGTTTCCGTGGTGGACAGAAGCGTATTATAAGGAGGACCTTGTACCATGGAGAAAAAGCTGACTCATAGTAAGTGGTTTTTATACCTGACAGAGTTTTTCGCGGGAATGTCCGTCATGGCGGTGGAACTGGGCGCCAGCCGCCTGATGGCGCCGTATTTCAGCTCATCTCAAATCGTTTGGACGGTCATTATCGGCGTTATAATGGTCGCTATGGCTGTGGGCAACATCTGGGGCGGACGGATGGCTGACAAGAGCAAGTCGCCGGACCGACTCTATGGCCGGGTCATCATCGCCGCGATCTGGATCGCGTTGATACCCTTTGCGGGCCGATGGATGATCGCCGGGATATCGTTTCTGCTGGCCACGTTTGTAACGAAGAACTTTCTGGTCTGGGCGGCGCTGGCCGCCTGCCTGGTGATCTTCGCCTTCCCCTGTGTGCTGCTGGGCACCGTAACACCGTCCCTGACCAAGTTCACCGTGGACAATCTGGATGACACCGGTAAGACCGTGGGGCAGCTGAATGCGCTGAACACCATCGGCAGCATCATCGGTACCTTTGTGCCCACGTTCCTGACCATCCCGGCGGTGGGTACGGCGGCCACGTTCCTGATCTTTGCGGGTGTGCTGGCCGCTATCGGTATTGTCTACTTCACTTTTGAACGGAAGAAGACGGTCACCGGTATTATTGCGGTGGTGTTGGTGGCGGGGTTGTGCTTTGCGCTGCCCACCTACAGCTTCGCCTTCTGGGAGAGCGACCTGGCCCTGGAGGACGAGTCCATCTACAACTACCTCCAGGTCAAGGATGATGACCACACCACCACGCTCTCCACCAATGTGCTCTTCGGTGTACAGTCGGTGCAGAACAAGGACGGTAAGCTCACCGGAATGTACTACGACTACGCGCTGGCAGCCCCCTGTATGGCGGGTATGGACGGTACCGATAACACAGGCCGCAGCGCCATGATCTTGGGCATGGGTTCCGGCACCTACGCCGGATACTGCGTCCGCTATTTCCCGGGCATGACCGTGCAGGGCGCGGAGATCGACGGCAAGATCGCCGATATCGCCCGCACCTATTTCGGCCTGCCGGAGGAGGTGGAGGTGGCCGTGGCCGATGGCCGGGCCTACCTGACCGCGTCGGAGGAGAAGTTTGATGTGATCATGGTGGACGCCTATCAGGACATCACCATTCCGTTCCAGCTGTCCAGCCGGGAGTTCTTCGCGGCGGTGGCGGAGCACCTGAAGCCGGAGGGCATCATGGTGGTGAATTTGAATATGACCTCCCGGGAGGATGGCTCCATCAACCAGTACCTCTGTGATACGATGGCCAGCGTGTTTGCGTACACCTACTTGGCCGATGTGCCCGGAAACACCAATACGGAGGTGTTCTGCACCAACGCGCCTGGCCTGCCGGAGCGCTTTGCCGCCAGCCGCGCAGCGCTGACCGACGGAGACTACGCCGCCATGATGGCGGAGGTGGCCGCCGATCTGACGGTCTACACCGGTGGGGACTGCCTTCTGACGGACGACAGGGCGCCGGTGGAGGTGCTGGGTATGCGTGTGCTGGATGAGCTGATCGCCGGAGAACTGGACTACTACCGGGAGAATTTCAGTCTGCAGGAGATACTGGGAATGCTGGGCTGACGGCGGCGCTTGACAAGCCCCGCCGCCGGGGCTATGATAGCCGTGCCGTCCATCTGCCCGGCGGACGAAACGAGGAAATGAGGAGTTGTTATGGACGCAGTTGTTCTTGACCATGTGGATAAGGCCTATACCACCTACGGCACGGATATCGTCCTGACCGGCGAGACGCGGCCCAGCCGTACCCGACAGGTGCTGCGCGACCTGTCGCTGACCATTCCTGCCGGAGAGATCACCGTGATCGTGGGCCGCAGCGGCTGCGGCAAGAGCACGCTGCTGAAGCTGCTGGCGGGGACGGAGATGCCTGACGCCGGGACAATACGGATTCCGGAGGGTTGGCACAGTGCCATGCTTAGCCCGGATCCCTATGTCATCACCTGGACCAGCGTGCAGCGGAATGTGGCCATGGCCTGCGGCGTGGGAAAAACGCCGGAGGAGCGCTATGAGCGCGCCAGCGAATTCGTGCGCCTGGTGGGATTGAAGGACTACGCCGACCTGACTCCGGTGGAGCTGTCCACCGGCATGAAGCAGCGTTTGGGCCTGGCCCGGGTGCTGGCGGGGCAGGCGGAACTGCTGCTGATGGATGAACCCTTTGCCTCGCTGGATTTTTTGACCCGCGCGGAGCTGCAGAGCCAACTCCTGGCCATTCAGGAGAAGCTGCCCCGCACGATCGTGCTGGTTACTCACCAGTTGGAGGAGGCGCTGCTGCTGGGACGGCGGATCATTGTCATGCACCCGGACAGTACGATCTGTGAATTTGATCTGACGGATCTGCCCTATCCCCGGGATCTGGACGATCCGACGCTGCGGCGGCTGAAGGAGGCTATTACCGACCAATGCCGCTATACCGCATAAGAAACGGCGATGCACACTATACTTGCTGTACCATACCTGCGGCCTGTGCCGCTGAAAGGAGACTGTTATGCTTTCCGGACTGACGCAATATGTGCCCGAAGCGACCCTGACTGTTTACGACAATCTGGAATTTCTCATTCGCCTGCTGCTGTCTGCCGCCCTGGGCGCGCTGGTGGGTTTGGAGCGCAGTAAGCGCCGCAAGGAGGCGGGCATCCGTACCCACTGCATCATTGCCTGTACCTCTGCGCTGTTTATGATCGTCTCAAAATACGCTTTCCTGGACTGTGTTACGCTGGATGGTCTTCGCGGCGCCGACCCTGCCCGCATTGCCGCCCAAGTGGTCAGCGGCATATCCTTTCTGGGTGCCGGCGTCATATTTAAAAATGGCAACTCTATCCGCGGACTGACCACCGCCGCCGGTATGTGGGGTACCGCCGCCATCGGTATGGCTGTGGGTGCCGGTATGTATTGGCTGGGCCTATTCGAAGCGGCTGTCCTCGTTGCCATCCAGATCATTCTCCACCGCTTCCCTGTGGGGGCGGACGCCCTCACGACCCAGGAACTTTTGGTGGAGCTGGAGGATACGGATGAGCTGCGGGCCCGTTTTGACGATCTGCTGAAGCAGCACCGCGGCCAGGTGACAGAGAGCAGCCTCACCCGCCAGGACGGATGCCTTCGTATGGAGATCACCGTCCGGCTTGAGCCGCCGATCACCCATGATGAAGCACTGGCCTTTATGCGGGAGAACCCCGGTGTGAAAAGAATGTCTGTATAAGCGACGCATGAAAAGCCGGCCACCAGGCCGGCTTTTTCATGCGCAGTTGCGGTTTTCACTGGAGTTTGCTATACTCTGTGTGAGAAGGGAGATGTTTCTGTGCTGCATACTGTTATGGCGTTCCTGCCGTTGGCGTTTTTGATCGTATATGCCCTAAAGACCCGCAAAATGGCAGATGCAATGGTCCTGGCCACTCTGCTGGCCGTGCTGCTGGTCCATCGCCAGCATTTTTTCACTCGGCTGATCGACGCCATGTATACTACACTGGGCAACAGCTCCTATCAGTTTGCACTGTGCAGTATTCTGGGCTTTGGCGGAATGATCTCGCTGTTTCAGGCCTCCGGCGGGCTCATGGGCTTCCGGGATCTGCTGGCGAAGGCGGCCAACACGCCCCGCAAAACGCTGCTGCTGGCGTGGCTGCTGTCTGTGATCATGTTCGTGGACGAGTATCTGAATGCCCTGACTACCACCATCTGCCTGCGGGATGTCTCCGATAAAAACCGTCTGCCCCGGGAGCACCTGGCGATGCAGACCAACATTATGGCCTGCTGCCTGTGCGTGACGGTGCCCTTTACCAGCTGGACGGCCTTCAGCGTGGGCCTGATCTCCGACTTCGGCCTGGGGTTCACGGATTACCTTCAGGCGGTGCCCTTCATGTTTTATCCGCTGGCGATGATGCTGGTAAGTCTGCTGCTGGCGTTGGGCTGGTTTCCGAAAGTGGGCATGCTTCGTCAGGCGTATCACCGGGTGGCCTCCGGCGGCGCAGCCTTTGAACCGGGAGAAAAGGACGAGAAGCTGGTGGACATTGACGAGGTGGATGAGCACAATGTCTCCTCGGCTTGGAACGCTATTATCCCGCTGGCGGCGCTGGTGGGCGGCACGGTGCTGTTTGACAATGATTTGCTCCACGGTATCATCGTGTGCCTGGTGGTGCAGTTCTTGCTGTATGTGATACAGAAGCGTATGACGGTGGGAGAATACTTTGCCCGATTCTTTTCCGGCGTTAAGGGTATGACCACCATCGCTGTGGTGGTGGGCTTTGGCCTGATGCTCAGCGACGCCAACCGTACATTGGGGTTGTTTGATATTCTCATCAACGGTATCGGAGGGGCGGTGCCACGCTGCCTGATCGCGCCGCTGGCATTTGTGCTGGTGGGACTGACCGTATTTGCCGTAGGTGGCTGCTGGGCGGTAATGACCATCGCTATTCCTGTGTTCATCCCGATGGGACTGGCTGCCGGGGTGGCTGCGCCGCTGATGATCGCCGCGGTGATGAGTGGCGTTACCCTGGGATATAGTCTGTGCTTCTATGCGGATGCGGTGCTGATGACCACCGCCGGCTCGGGCGTTTCCAACCTGACCACCATACGGGCGGCAACGCCCTATGCGCTGGCGGTGGGGGGCCTTTCGGTGATAGCGCTGTTGGTGGCCGGGCTGTGAAAACGGTGGCTGGGCTGTGAAAGCAGCGGGCGGAAACAGTAACATTTTTGATAGAAGTATGGTGGTTTACAGGGCGGGGAAATCGTGGTACACTATGCGGGAACGGGGATATGCACCGTGCGGGGGAAAATGCGAGGGAAGGGAGGTGCCGCCATGCTGCGACGGATACGGGAGCTTTTTAATGACGTGTTCCGACAGGCTGATCTTGTCCTGCTGGCGCTGTGCATCGGCACGTCGCTGTTCGGCATACTGATGATCGCCAGCGCCACACGCTATATGCACACAAGCAAGCTGGTGCTGGTACAGGCGGCGGCGCTGTGCATCGGGGCGGTGCTGTATATCGTGGTGTCGCAGGTGGACCTGAACGAGCTGGCGAAGTACTGGAAGTGGATATTCCTGGTGGGCGTGGTGTTCATCCTGCTGCTGGCAACGCCCCTCGGCATTGCCGGGGATACCGGTAACAAGGCATGGCTGGAGTTCCCGTTCCTGCCGGTGAAGGTGCAGCCGGCGGAGATCGTGAAGCTGACGTTTATTATCGTGCTGGCGAAACAGCTGGCGTGGCTGAAGGAGAACCGGGACCTGCGGTCGATTTCCTCCATCGTCATGCTGGCGGCACACTTCGGCGTGATCTTTGCGCTGTACTACAAGATATCCTCCGACATGGGCAGTGCGCTGGTGTTCCTGTTCATCTTCGCGTGTATGTGTTTTGTGGCGGGGGTGGCGCTGCGGTGGTTCCTGATCGGCGGCGGCGCGGCGGGACTGCTGTTCTACGCCATGTGGGACCTGGATCTGCTGGATACCTACATGAAAAACCGGTTCATCGTCCTGTTCGACCACAGCTATGACCCGCTGAACACCGGCTGGCAGCAGACCCGGAGCCTGCTGACACTGGGCGGCGGAAGGATATTCGGGCAGGGGCTGTTTCGCGGCACGCAGACCCAAAGCGAGGCGGCGTCCAGCCTGCCGCACCGGCACACGGATTTTATTTTCTCCGTGATCGGTGAGGAGCTGGGGCTGGTGGGCTGCCTGCTGACGCTGGCGCTGCTGACGGCCATTATACTGCGGTGCCTGTATGTGGCGCGGCACGCCAAGACCCGGCTGGAGGGCTATGCCTGCATCGGTGTGGCCAGTGTCATTATCTTTCAGGTCATCATCAATGTGGGTATGTGCCTGTTCGTGATGCCGGTCATCGGACTGACGCTGCCCTTCATCAGCTATGGCGGCTCATCGCTGGTGATGCTGTTTGCCTGTATGGGGCTGGTGTCCGGCGTACACGGGCGGGCGAAGCCCGACTGGCTGCGATAGGAAAGACAACAAAAGAACGCCGCGGCTGTGCCGGGGCGTTCTTTGTTTGTTTACACACCAGCGGGCAAAATCGGTTGTAATCAGCGGGGCGCTGTGCTATAATAATATATCAAATCATGGGGGCACAGGGCCGTTTTTCGCTGTGCCGCCTAAAAGTGAGGGTACGCTTATGAAGATCGTGGTATTGGCGGGCGGACTGTCCACAGAGCGCCAGGTGGCGCTGACCAGCGGCACCGGCGTGTGCAGGGCGCTGCGGGAGAGGGGACACAAGGCCATTCTGGTGGATATGTTTTTGGGGTTGGAGGACTACGAGGGCGCGTTGGAGGATATCTTTGACGCGCCGGACGGCCTGTGCGGCCAGAGCCGGGTGGAGCGCGTGGAGCCGGACCTGGAGGCGGTGCGCCGCAGCCGGAGGGACCAGAGCCCCAGCCTGCTGGGCAAGGACGTGCTGACCGTGTGCCGCATGGCGGACGTGGTATTTCTGGCGCTGCACGGAAGCTGCGGCGAGGACGGCCGCATACAGGCCACGCTGGATCTGCTGGGCGTGCCCTACACCGGATCCGGGTATCTGGGCAGCGGCATGGCCATGGATAAATCCGTGACGAAGCGGATGATGGACTCTCTCGGTATTCGCACGGCTCCGTGGCACGACATCCACTATACCGAGAGCGATATCCCCCGGCTGGCGGAGGAGCTGCCGGTGCCCTGTGCCGTGAAGATTGTCAACGGCGGCAGCTCCATCGGTGTGGCGCTGCCGGACACGAAGGAACAGCTGGAGAAGGCCCTGCGCGACCTGCTGCGCTACGGCGACCATGTGGTGGTGGAGAAGAAGATCAAGGGTCGGGAGATACAGATCGCCGTGCTGGGCGACGGCTATCTGCCGGCGGTGGAGATCATCCCCAAGGGCGCCTATTTCGACTATGAGAGCAAGTATCAGGCCGGCGGCGCGGTGGAGCTGTGCCCCGCGCCTATCACGGACGCGGCGTGGAAGCAGGTGGGCGAGATGGCCCTGAAGCTGCACAAGGGGCTGGGGCTGAGCGTGTACTCCCGTTCGGACTTCATTCTGGACGAGAACGGTCAGGCCTGGTGCCTGGAGATCAACACCCTGCCGGGCATGACGCCTACCAGTCTGGTGCCCCAGGAGGCGGCGCAGGTGGGACTGAACTACGGCGAATTGTGCGAGAAGATCGTGGAGCTGTCGCTGGCGGCGCGAAAGGCGGCGCGGGCATGATGCCGCTGACGGTACAGACCATCTGCGCCGCGGTGGGCGGCACGGTATTGCAGAGCAGCGGCGCGGCGGTATGCGATGTGACCACCGACAGCCGCCGCGTGCCGCAGGAAGCGCTGTTCATCCCGCTGGTAGGGGAACGCTTCGACGGCCACGCCTATATCGAAAAGGCGCTGGAGGCCGGTGCGGCGGGCTGCCTGACGGCAAAGACGCCGGAGACGCTGCTGCCGGGGAAGTTTTACATTCAGGTGCCCGACACGCGGCTGGCGCTGAAGGCGCTGGCCGCCTGGTACCGGGGGCAGTTCCGGCTGTCGGTGGTGCAGGTGACCGGCTCCGTGGGAAAGACCACCACCAAGGAGATGATCGCCGCAGTGCTGACGCAGAAATACGAGACGCTGCGGACGGAGGGGAACCTCAACAACGACATCGGCGCGCCGCTGACGCTGCTGCGGCTCATGCCGGAGCACGAGGCGGCGGTGATCGAGACGGGCATGAACCACTTTGGGGAGATACGGTATCTGGGCGAGATGGTACGGCCGGATATCGCCGTTATCACCAACGTGGGCGACGCCCACATCGAAAATCTGGGCAACACACGGCAGGGCATTTTGCAGGCCAAGTGTGAGATATTTGAAAATCTGACCCCGGAGGGCGTCGCGGTGCTCAACGGCGACGACGAACTGCTGAACACGGTGACGCTGCCACAGATCATCCTGCGCTGCGGCGTGGGCGAGCACTGCGATGTCCGCGTTACGGACATCGACGACCGGGGGCTGGAGGGCGTGGCCTGTACCGTGACAACGGGACAGGCGGCCTATCGGCTGGAGACGGCGGCGCCGGGGCGGCACATGGTCTATCCCATGGCCATGGCGGCAGCCATCGGCGAACGGCTGGGCCTGACGGCGGCGGAGATCGCCGCGGGGACGGCGGCCTATGCGCCGGTAGGGAGCCGGATGCACCTGATCCGTATGGACGGGGATCGGCTGGTCATCGACGACTGCTACAACGCCAATCCGCAGTCCATGGCGGAGGGCATCCGTATGCTGGCCGCCAGCCGGCAGAAAAAGCGCCTGGCGGTGCTGGGCGACATGGGTGAGTTGGGCGCGCTGACGGCCCAGGCCCACCGGGATATGGGGACGCTGTGCCGGGAGTTGGGCATCGAGACTGTGGCGGTGGGGGAGAAGATGAAGGCCCTGACCGAGACAGATCCGGAGGCGCAGTGGTTCGCCGGCGTGGAGGAGGCCATGCCCGCTGTACGGGCGCGGTTCACGCCGGGGACGGCGGTGCTGGTGAAGGCGTCCCGCGCCATGCATTTTGAGAACATCGTAAAGGAATTAGAGAAAGAGTAAATGGTCGACATTCGCGTTACAGGGCTGGTGAAGTCCTTTGATCTGGAAAAGAGAATACTGGACGGACTGAGCTTTCAGATGGACAGCGGGGAGCGCGTGGGACTGCTGGGGCGGAACGGCGCCGGAAAGACCACGGTGTTCCGTATGCTCACCGGGGAGCTGGAGCCGGACGAGGGCGAGGTACAGATCGCCGCCGGACGGCGGGTGGGACTGATCTCGCAGATCCCCGTGTATCCGGAGGGGTACACGGTGGAGGACGTTTTGCAGACGGCCTTCGCGCGGATGTTTCGGATGAAGGACGAGATGGATGCGCTGGCCCTGCGGATGGAGCAGGGGGACAGCGGCGCGGATACGCTGCGGCGGTACGGCGAGCTGAACGCCAAATTCGAGGGACTGGGCGGCTGGGACACGGAGACGGCGGTGAATAAGGTGGCCAACGGCCTGAGCATCCCGAGGGAAATGCGGCAGCGGGAATTCGCATGTTTGTCCGGCGGAGAGAAGACCCGGGTGAACCTGGGACGGCTCATTCTGGAGGATACGGACATCCTGCTGCTGGACGAGCCCACGAACCATCTGGACCTGCAGGCCACGGAGTGGCTGGAGGGGTATCTGCGGAGGTTCCGGGGCACGGTGCTGACCATCAGCCATGACCGGTATTTCCTGGACCGGACCGTGACGCGGATCATCGAGATACAGGACGGAAAAGCGGAGTTTTACAGCGGAAATTACAGCTTTTATGCCATCGAGAAGGAACGGCGGTATCAGGAGCGCATGAAGCAGTACCTGAAGGAGCAGGCGAAGATCGCGCAGCTGGAAAAGGCGGCGGAGCAGATGCACCTGTGGGCCTTCATGGGCAACGACGCGCTGCACAAGCGGGCCTTCAGCATGGAGAAGCGCATCGAGCGTATGCGGACCACGGCGAAGCCCACGAAGGCGCGGAGGCTGGAGGCGCGCTTCCAGAGCCGGGAGTTCAAGGGCGACGAGGTATTGCAGATCAAGGGCGTCAGCAAGGCCTTCGGCGAGAAGCGGCTGTTTGAGGATGTGTATCTGCGGTGCGAGGGGGGCGAGCGTATTGCTCTGCTGGGCGAGAACGGCACGGGAAAGACTACGCTGCTGAATATGCTGACCGGCAGCGAGCGCCCGGACAGCGGCGTTATACGGCTGGGACCGGCGGTGAAGGCGGCGTATCTGCCGCAGGTGATACACTTCGAGCACCCGGAGAGGTCCATACTGGACACGATGCTCTATGAGCTGGACATCACGCCGCAGTCGGCGCGGAACCGGCTGGCGGCATATCAGTTCACCGGAGAGGATGTGTTCAAGAGCGTCAGCGTGCTGTCCGGCGGCGAGCTGAGCCGCCTGCGGCTGTGTATGCTGATGGACGAGAGCATCAATCTGCTGATACTGGACGAGCCGACGAACCATCTGGATATCGACTCGCGGGAGTGGCTGGAGCAGGCGGTGGAGGCCTTCGACGGGACGCTGCTGTTCGTGAGCCACGACCGGTATTTCATCAACCGGTTCGCCACCCGTGTGTGGGAGCTGGCCGGGGGCGTCATCACGGACTATCCCATGGGCTTTGCACAGTACCGGCAGGCCAAGGAGGAGGAGCACGCCGCCGCGGCGGCCGCGGTACAGGTACAGTCCGCTGCGCCGAAAAAGAACGGCAGCCGGGGCAACCGGGCCCAGCAGGCGGCGAAAAAGCAGCTGACCATCTGCGAGACGGCTATCGCCAGGCTGGAGGCGGACAGCGCGCGGCTGGAGGCGGAAATGGCGGAGAACGCCTGCGACGCGGAGAAGCTGAACGCGCTGTATCAGGAACAGCAGGACGTGCAGAAGCGGCTGGAGCAGGAGATGGAGCGCTGGGAAGAACTGAGCTTGCAGGCCGAGGAACAGGAGGAGCGATAACATGAGTGATATTTTGTGCATTTACTATTCCCGGACCGGGCATACCCGCCGGGCGGTCAAGGAGATCGCCGAGGCGCTGGGGGCGGAGATCACGGCCATCACCGACGACTGCGACCGCAGCGGCTGGCGGGGGTATATGCGCTGTGGTATGGACGCCATGAAGACATCCACCCGACCCCTGCAGCCCTTTGAGACGGAGAAGCCGCTGGGCGCGTACAAGCTGGTGATCGTGGGCAGCCCGGTGTGGGCGGGGCGGTGCGCCAGCCCCATTCGTGCGCTGCTGAAGCGGCGGGGACTGGAGATGGAAAACGTGGCCTATGTGGTCACGCGGAGCACTACCCAGCGCAGCGAGGAGGTCTATGACCAGATGGATATGTACACCGGGCAGGCCCACCGGCTGGCGGTGTCGCTGCGGCCGGACAGCGAGGGGTATGAGTTCTGGCGGAACGACTTTATCCAGAATGTGCGCCGCCTGCTGGAGAACGGCTGAGGACGGGCCATGCAGGAGAAGCTGAGCGCCCTTGCGGCGCATTTGACAGAGGTGGAGCAGCAGCTGGCGGACCCGGCGGTATATACGGACCGGGAGAAGCTGACGGCGCTGCGCCGGGAGCAGAAGGAGCTGGCACCGGTGGTGGAATGCTGGCAGGCGTATCTGCGGGCGCAGGACACCGCCCGGGAGGCGGAGGAGATGCTGTCTGACCCGGAGCTGCGGGCTTTGGCACAGGAGGAGCTGGCTGGGGCGAAGGGGGATATGGAGCGCTTGCAGGAGGAGCTGAAGCGGCTGCTGCTGCCGCGGGACCCCAATGACGAGAAGAACGTGATACTGGAGATACGGGCCGGTATCGGCGGGGAGGAGGGCGCACTATTCGCCGCCGACCTGCTGCGGATGTACACCATGTACGCCGAGCGCCGGGGCTGGACGCTGAGCATCGTCAGTGAGAACATGACGGAGCTGGGCGGCGTGAAGGAGGTCAGCGCCGAGATCGAGGGCGCGGGCGCCTGGTCACGGCTGAAATTCGAGGCCGGGACACACCGGGTGCAGCGGGTGCCGGAGACGGAGTCCTCCGGGCGCATCCAGACCTCCGCCGCCACGGTGGCGGTGATGCCCGAGGCGGAGGAGGTGGAGTTCTCCATCGACCCCAAGGACCTGCAGATCGACACGTTCCGTTCCTCCGGCGCGGGGGGACAGCACGTGAACAAGACGGAGAGCGCCATACGTATCACCCATCTGCCCACGGGCGTGGTGGTGGAGTGCCAGGATGAGCGCAGCCAGTATAAGAACAAGGATCGGGCCATGAAGATCCTGCGCTCGAAGCTGTACGAGGCGGAGCAGGAGAAGCAGAACGCTGCCATCGCCGCCACACGGAAGAGCCAGGTGGGCACCGGCGACAGAAGCGGCAAGATCAGAACGTATAATTTCCCGCAGAACCGGGTCACGGATCATCGGCTGACGGGAGACAATAAAAACTTCAATATTGCGGCCATCATCAACGGTGATCTGGACGGTATGATCGATGCGCTGACCCTGAACGACCAGGCCCAACGGCTGCAGGAGGGAAAGGAGAGTTGACCATGAACGAGAATAAGAAGAAAATGTATGACCTGTCCGGCCCCAAGACGGTGGAGGCTATGAAGAAGCGGCACTTTGACGCCTATTACTGTTCCACCGCTGCCGAGGCCGTGGAGAAGGCGCTGGAGCTGATCCCCAAGACGGACAGTGTATCCTGGGGCGGCGTGATGACGGTGGACGAGCTGGGGCTGAAGCAGCGGCTGGCGCAGGAGGGCTATACCCTCATCGACCGGGATACCGCTAAGGACCCGGCGGAGAAACAGGCGCTGATGCACCAAGCGCTGAGCTGCGGCACGTTTCTGATGAGCAGCAACGCCATCTCCAAGGACGGGCAGCTGGTGAACATCGACGGCATGGGCAACCGGGTGGCGGCCATGTGCTATGGACCCCGGCAGGTGGTGGTCATCGCCGGTATGAACAAGGTGCTGGGCACGCTGGACGACGCCATTGCCCGCGCACGGAACATCGCTGCGCCGGCCAACGCGCAGCGGTTCGGTATCAAGACGCCCTGCGGCCTGACCGGACAGTGCGGCGACTGCACCAGTCCGGACTGCATCTGTTCCTATGTGGTGGTGACGAGGAACTCTATGGTGCATGAGCGCATCAAGGTCATTCTCGTGGGCGAGGATCTGGGACTGTAAAAAGAGGAGTTTTGCCGCTGCGGCGGAATAAAAGAGCAGAAGAAACGAGGTTCGGGTGATGGAGACCATCATATTCCATCCGGAAACGGACAAAAACGCCATCGCGGAGGCGGCGGCGATCCTTCGCCGGGGCGGCCTGCTGGGTATCCCTACGGAGACGGTATACGGGCTGGGGGCCGACGGGCTCAACGAGGACGCGGTGCGCCGTATTTTCGAGGCCAAGGGACGGCCACAGGACAACCCGCTGATCCTGCACGTGCCGGACGCGGGCTGGCTGGAACGCTGCTGTGCAGATATCCCTGACACGGCCTATGCGCTGGCGGAACAGTTCTGGCCGGGGCCGCTGACCATGATCCTGCCCCGGCGCGACTGTGTGCCCCTGCGCACCACCGGCGGGCTGGATACCGTGGGCGTCCGCTGCCCGGACCATCCGGTGACGCGGGCCATTATCGCGGCGGCGGATACGCCGGTGGCGGCGCCCAGCGGGAATACCTCCGGACGGCCCAGCCCCACCTGTGCGCGGCACATGATGGAGGACATGATGGGCAAGATCGACGGCATCGTGGACGGCGGGCCCTGCGCCGTAGGCGTAGAGAGCACTATTATCGATCTGACAGTGCAGCCACCCCGGCTGCTGCGGCCCGGCGGACTGCCGCTGGAGGCGCTGGAGGCGGTGCTGGGGGAGGTGGCCGTGGACAAGGCCGTGCGGCAGAAGCTGTCCGACGGGGAGAAGGCCAAGGCACCGGGAATGAAGTACCGGCACTACGCGCCCAGGGCCGCCGTGACGGTGGTGACGGGCGCGCCGCGGCGAAGCGCGGCATACATCGCGGCGCACCTGCCGGCGGGGGCCGGGGTCATCTGCTTTGACGAGTACGCGCCGCTGTTTGCGGGGCACATTGTACATCGGTTGGGACCGGCAGGAGACAAGCTGGCTCAGGCACAGCGCGTGTTCGACGCGCTGCGGACCTTCGACGAGACGGAGGTGACGGCCATCTATGCCCAGTGCCCGGACGAGGCGGGACTGGGACTGGCGGTGAGCAACCGGCTGAAAAAGGCGGCGGGGTTCCACACGGTGGACGCGTCGCCGCTGGTCATCGGCTTCACGGGGCCTACCGGCGCGGGCAAGACCAGCGCCCTGCGGGCGCTGGAGCAGCTGGGCGGGCTGGTGATGGACTGCGACGCCATCTACCATGAGCTGCTGCGGACGGACGGAGCGCTGCGGGAGGCCATCGCCGGGGCGTTCGGCCCGGTGTTTGCGGCGGACGGCGGTCTGGACCGGCAGAAGCTGGGGAACCTCGTATTCGGCGATCCGGCGGCGTTGGAGACGCTGAACGGGATCATCTATGCGCGGCTGCCCCGGGAGCTGCGGCGGCGGATGGACGAGAGCGACGCGGCGGTGGTGGGCATTGACGCCATCAACCTGATCGAAAGCGGGCTGGACGGGCTGTGCCGCCGGACGGTGGCGGTGATCGCGCCGGCGGAGACGCGGGTGGCGCGCATCATGGCACGGGACGGCATACCGGAGACATACGCGCGGCTGCGGGTGCGGGCACAGAAGGACGAGGCATTTTACCGGGCCCGGTGCACGGACGTGCTGGTGAACGACTGCGGCAGCGCGGCGGCCTTTACGGAAAAGGCACGGCGGGCGCTGGAGACGATATTGAAGGAGGAACGAGCATGAGCGAGGAAATGAAGGCGCTGCGGGAGCAGCTGCTGCGGAACGACAAGAACGGGTATGATACGCTGGACGAGGCGCAGCTGGCGGAGATGGAGGCCTACTGCACGGACTACAAGGCCTTCCTGAACGCGGGAAAGACCGAACGGCTCAGCGCCCGGGCGGCTATCGCCGCGGCAGAGGCGAAGGGCTTTGTGCAGTATAAGCGCGGCATGGCGCTGAAGGCCGGGGATAAGGTGTACACCTGCAACCGGGGCAAGGGGCTGATGCTGGCGGTCATCGGTAAGGAGAGCCTGGCCGAGGGCGCGCAGATCGCGGCGGCGCATATCGACTCGCCGCGGCTGGATCTGAAGCCCACGCCGCTGTATGAGGACAGCGAGATGGCATATTTCAAGACCCACTACTACGGCGGTATCCGCAAGTACCAGTGGGTGACTATCCCCCTGCAGCTGCGGGGCGTGGTGGCCAAGAAGGACGGCAGCGTGGTAGACGTGTGCATCGGCGAGGCGGGTGAGCCCCAGCTGGTCATCACGGACCTGCTGCCCCATCTGGGCGGCGAACAGGGCCGGAAGCCCCTGAACGAGGCGGTGCCCGGCGAGACGCTGAACCTGCTGGTGGGCAGCCGGCCCATCGGGGACAGCGAGGACAAGGACCGGGTGAAGCTGCACGTGATGAAGCGGCTGCACGACAAGTACGGCATCACGGAGAGCGACTTCGCCTCCGCGGAGCTGGAGGCCGTTCCCGCCGCGGAGGCGGTGGACATCGGTATTGACGGCAGCATGATCGGGTCCTACGGTCACGATGACCGGGTGTGCGGCTACGCGGCGCTGCGGGCGCTGCTGGATATCGAAACGCCGGACAAGACGGCGGTATGCGTGCTGGCGGACAAGGAGGAGATCGGCTCCATGGGCGTGACAGGTATGCAGTCCGCGGCCTTTGACGCCTTTATGTCTGACCTGTGCGACGGCCAGAACGTGCCGCTGAAGGCGTGCTTTGAGAACGCCTTTTGCCTGTCCGCCGACGTGACGGCGGCCTATGACCCCAACTTTGCCGATGTGTACGAGAAGAAGAACGCGGCCTTCGTCAACTACGGCGTGGGTATCTGCAAGTACACCGGCGCGCGGGGCAAGTCCGGTTCCTCGGACGCCAACGCGGAGACGGTGGCCTATGTGCGCGCGGTGCTGGACGGCGCGGGCGTGCGGTGGCAGATCTGCGAGCTGGGCAAGATCGACGCCGGCGGCGGCGGGACGGTGGCACAGTATATGGCCAACCGGAACATCGCCACGCTGGACGCCGGCGTGCCGGTGCTGAGCATGCACGCGCCCTTCGAGGTGGTGGCCAAGGTGGACTGCTACGAGATGTACCGGGCCTGCAAGGCGCTGTACGAGGCGAGATAACGGAAAAGCACGGTCCCAGGCAGTGCCTGGGACCGTGCTTTTTGCGGGAAAGATACGGAAATCCCTTGTAAAAAGTGGGGGAATACGGTATAATTTTCTACAAGAACAGCAGGAAGGGAGGCGGCGGTATGTACGGCATCGGTCAGCGGGTGGTGAACCCCATGCATGGGGCGGGCGTTATCGAGAACGTGACGGAGGAGCTGCTGTACGGCGCGGCGCGGACGTACTATGTGTTCCGTCAAGCCGTCAGCGGACTGGTACTGAAGCTGCCCACTGATAACTGCGAGGCCATCGGTGTGCGGCTGCTGTATGATCGGGAGAGAATGGACGCGGTGCTCTCGGCCATCCCATCGCTGACGGTGGAGGAGGAGCGCAACTGGAACCGCCGCTACAGGGAGAACATGGCGCGGCTGAAAAGCGGCGACCTGACGGAGGTGGCACGGGTGGTCAAGGCCCTGATGCGGCGGGAGGCGGCGCGGGGACTGTCCACCGGAGAGAGAAAAATGCTGCACAGTGCCAAGGAGATACTGCTGTCGGAGCTGGCGATGGTGCGGGAGATCGGATACCAAGAGGCGGAGCGTCTGCTGGATGGCGCGGTGATGACGGGAGCGTGTGAATGACGATGGGGAAGCTCTTTGACAAGCTGTTAAACCGGAAAAAGGAACGGCACCCCCGCTGCGCGGCGCTGGTGCCTGCCGCGGGGCGCTCTGAGCGCATGGGCGGCACGGATAAGCTGACGGCGCCGCTGTGCGGCGTGCCGGTGCTGCTGCGGACGCTGCGGGCGCTGGATGAGGCGGTGCTGATCGACGAGATCGTGGTGGCGGTAAGCCCGGAGCGCCTGGAGGAGATCGCGGCCCTGTGTGCCGGGGCGAATGTCAAAACGCCGCTGCGCGTGGTGGAGGGCGGCGGGAGCCGCACTCAGTCGGTGCTGCTGGCGGCGCTGGCGGCCGGCGACAGCTGCGAGCTGCTGGCGGTGCATGACGGCGCGCGGCCGCTGATCCTGCCGGAGCAGGTGGACGACATGGTGCGGCTGGGACAGCGGACCTATGCCGCCGCGCCGGCGCTGCCGGTGACGGACACGGTGAAGGTGGCGGATATGGCGGGGCTGGTGCAGTCCACGCCGGACCGGAAAACGCTGTACGCCGTACAGACACCACAGGTGTTTCAGGCGAACATCCTGAAGGCTGCTCTGCAGGCGGCTATTCAGGCCGGGGCGGACATCACGGACGACTGCTCCGCCGTGGAACGGCTGGGCAAGGAGGTATGGCTGGCCCCCGGCTGGCGGGAGAACATCAAGATCACCACGCGGGAGGACCTGACCATGGCAGAGGCATTCCTGCGGGAGAGAGAACAGAGCATGACGGATCTGCGCATTGGATACGGCTATGACGTACACCGGCTGGTATCGGGCCGCGCCCTGGTGCTGGGCGGTGTGACGGTGCCCTTTGAGAAGGGGCTGCTGGGGCACTCCGACGCGGACGTGCTGACCCACGCGGTGATGGATGCCCTGCTGGGTGCGGCGGCGCTGGGGGACATCGGCAAGCTGTTTCCGGACAGCGATGCGCGCTACGCCGGGGCGGACAGCACGGCGCTGCTGCGGCAGGTGACGGCGGTGCTGGCGGAGGCGGGCTGGGCCGTTGTGAATGTGGACGCTACAGTGGCGGCGCAGGAACCGAGGCTGGCGCCCTATATCCCGGAGATGCGGGAGAGACTGGCGGCGGCCATGGGACTGGACGCGGGATGTGTCTCTGTGAAGGCGACGACGGAGGAGGGACTGGGATTTACCGGCAGCGGCGAGGGCATAGCGGCCCACGCGGCGGCGCTGGTGGAGAAAACGGCGTAAAAAACCCGGTGCAATCTTCACACATTATTAACAGCGGTGGGGTTGTGCCAAAAGTGAACATATGGTACAATATACCTGTTAAGATGCGGAGGCGTGTCTGCCCGATACGGACAGATGCGCCGCTTTTTGGTATAGGCTATGGAGGACGAGGAAAGGAAGGTAGACTTGAGCCACAGGACTATTCAGGACGAGCAGGCGAGACTGCGTAAAAAACGGCAGAAGGCGGAAAACGTCTTTGCTGTATTCAAAAAACCGCTGCACGAGTCGCTGACATCGGTATTGCCGGTAATGCTGATCGTACTGGTGCTGTGCTTCACCATCGCGCCGGTGCCCAACAACGCCATGGTGGCGTTCTTGCTGGGCGGCGTGATGCTGATCGCCGGCATGGGACTGTTCACGCTGGGGTCGGAGATGTCCATGATCCCGCTGGGACAGGCGGTAGGCTCCGAGATCACACGGCGAAAGAAGGTGTGGATCATCACGGTGGTGGGCTTCCTCATCGGCATGATCATTACCGTGGCGGAGCCGGATCTGCAGGTGCTGGCCAACCAGGTACCGGCCATCGAGAACAACGTGATCATCTGGTCCGTGGCGGTGGGCGTGGGTGTGTTCCTGGTCATCGCCCTGCTGCGTATCGTGCTGGGTATCCAGCTGCGGTGGCTGCTGATCGGGTTTTACGCCATTGTGTTCACGCTGGCGATGTTCGTGTCGCCGGATTTCTGGGCGGTGGCCTTTGACTCCGGCGGTGTGACCACCGGACCCATGACGGTGCCGTTCATCATGGCGCTGGGCGTGGGCGTGTGCGCCGTGCGAAGCGACAAGCAGGCAGGGGGCGACAGCTTCGGCCTGGTGGCGCTGTGCTCTATCGGACCGATCATCACGGTGCTGATCCTTGGATTGCTGTATAAGCCGGACGGAAGCGCCTACACCGCGGCGGTCATGCCGGATGCCAAGGACACGGTGGAGATGTTCGATCTGTATCTCAGCGAGATACCTCACTATCTGAAGGAGACGGCATCGGCGCTGCTGCCTATCGGCGCCTTCCTGATCCTGTTCCAGCTGGTGACCCGCAGACTCAAGCGCAAGGAGATACTGCACATGGTCATCGGTCTGGTGTATGTGTACATAGGATTGACCATCTTCCTGATGGGCGTGAACGTGGGCTTTATGCCCGTGGGCAGCTTTTTGGGCGGCAGCATCGCCAGCCATACCTATAATTGGATACTTATCCCCATTGCTATGGTCATCGGTTATTTCATCGTACAGGCGGAGCCGGCTGTCCATGTGCTGAACAAGCAGGTGGAGGAGATCACCGCCGGTTCCATCCCGGCTCACGCCATGAACCTGGCGCTGTCTGTGGGCGTGGCCATCTCGCTGGGGCTGGCTATGATCCGGGTGCTGACGGGTATCTCCATCATGTGGTTCCTGGTGCCGGGCTATGTGCTGAGTCTGGCGCTGAGCTTCGTGGTGCCGCAGATCTTTACGTCCGTGGCCTTCGACTCCGGCGGCGTGGCCTCCGGACCCATGACGGCTACGTTCCTGCTGCCCTTCGCCCTGGGCGCCTGCGACGCTTTGGGCGGCAATCTGGTGACGGACGCTTTCGGTGTGGTGGCGATGGTGGCCATGACGCCGCTGGTGACCATACAGCTGCTGGGCCTGAGCTATCAGAGAAAGCTGCGCCGCGCACCTGCTCCTGCCGCGCCTGTGGCGGTGGAGGAGCTTATCGAGCTGTGCTGAGGAGGTGGAGATATGTCTGAAACAACCAAGAACCGTCTGTATCTGATGATCACCATCACCAACCGGGTCATGGGCGCCACGCATTTTCTGGATTTCTACCGAGCTTTCGGCGCGCCGGTGGTGTTCACCGCCCTGGGACGGGGCACCGCCAGCAACGACGTGCTGAGCTATCTGGGCCTGGAGGCTACGGAGAAGTCCGTGATGTTCTCCGTGGTGACGCCGGCTGTCAAGGAGGTGCTGATGCGGGAGCTGGTGGACACCATGCGGATCGACCGGCCCGGCAGCGGTATCGCCGTGTGCCTGCACCTGAGCAGCGTGGGCGGAAGGACGGCGCTGAACTATCTGATCTCCGGCAAAAGCGACGCGCAGCCGGATATGACTGTGAAGGAGGAAGAGCAGATGAACGAGAACGCGTATCAGCTGATCGTGGCGATCACCAATACCGGGTACACCGACGCGGTGATGGAGGCGGCCTCCGCCGCCGGCGCGCGGGGCGGTACGGTCATTCACGCCCGGGCTACCGACGCGGGGAACACCAACAAGTTCTTCGGCATGGCCATCTCGGAGGAACGGGAGATGATCTTCCTGGTGACCTCCGCCGATAAGCGGGCGGCCATCATGCAGTCCATCATGGAGAAGGCCGGCGCCCACACTGAGGCGCAGACGGTGACGTTCTCCGTGCCGCTGGACGACGCAGCGGGGCTGTACAGCGCCAACAGCAACTGAAAAGGCAAGGCCCCCGGCTTGGCCGGAGGCGGAGAATGAGCCTCCCCCGGCGAAACCGGGGGAGGCTTTTGTGTGAAAGGAACCGCCGGAGGGCGGCTTGTTCAGCGGTTATTGGGGGGATGCAAGATGACGCTTCAGGGCCTGGAAGGTAGCGTCACTGATGACGTGCTCCATGCGGCAGGCGTCTTCGGCAGCGCTGGCCTCGTCCACACCCAGGCGGCGGAGAAAGTCCGTGAGGACCGTGTGGCGCTCGTAGATCTTTTCGGCTACCTCGCGCCCGGCGGCGGTGAGGGTGATGTAGCCGCCGTCGTCTACGTCGATATACTGCCCGGCCTTCAGCAGGCCAACGGCGCGGCTGACGCTGGGCTTGGAGTAGCCCATATAGTCCACGATGTCGATGGAACGGACGGCCTTCCCCTGACGAATCAGGACCAGGATGCTCTCCAGATACATCTCGCCGGATTCCTGTAATACCACGGCGGTACCTCCTTTGCTACTTAGAGTACTCTAACTGAAGGATAACACACGACTGGCGTAAAAGCAAGTGAAAGTTAAATATATTTAACTGTCGTTACAATGTCGGGTGTTTCTTGACAGAGCGGTTAGCCTGTGCTAACATCATACCACACAATACAGATAGGCTGTTGAGGTAACGCACTATGACACTGAATGAACTGAAGATTGGCGACAGCGGCGTCATCACCGCTGTGGGCGGGGAGGGCGCACTGCGCTGCCGTCTGCTGGATATGGGACTGACGCCACGGACGCTGGTGACACTGCGGAAGGTGGCCCCTATGGGGGATCCCATCGAGATACACGTGCGGGGCTATGAGTTGACGCTGCGGGTGGAGGACGCCCGACAGATCACCGTGGAAAAGAGGGATCGCGTATGATCTTTGCATTGGCGGGCAACCAAAACTGCGGCAAGACTACGCTGTTCAATGCTTTGACCGGCTCCAACCAGCACGTGGGGAATTTCCCCGGCGTGACGGTGGACCAGAAGTCCGGAGAGGTACGGGAGCACAAGGAGTGCACCGTGGTGGATCTGCCGGGCATCTACTCCCTGCGTACCTATACCCAGGAGGAGATCGTCACGCGGGACTACATACTGAACCAGAAGCCGGACGGCATCATCAACATCGTGGATGCCACAAACATCGAGCGCAACCTGTACCTGACACTGCAGCTGCTGGAGCTGCGGGTGCCTATGGTGCTGGCATTGAACATGATGGACGAGGTGCGCGCCAACGGCGGCACCATCGACGTACAGAAGCTGTCCGACGACCTGGGCATTCCCGTGGTGCCTATTACCGCCGCCAAGGGCGAGGGTGTGTCCGAGCTGATGGACCGGGCGGTGGAGACGGCGAAAAACCGGGTGCTGCCCAAGGTCTATGACTTCTGCGCGGCGAATTCGCCGGTGCACCGGTGCGTCCATGCGGTGGTGCATCTGATCGAGGACCACGCTGAGCGGCTGGGTCTGCCGCCCCGGTTCTGCGCCACGAAGCTCATTGAGGGCGACAGGGACATGGCGGACCGGCTGGTGCTGGATCAGAACGAGAGGGAGCTGCTGGAGCACTGCATCGTGCAGATGGAGACGGAGAACGGATTGGACCGCAACGCCTCGCTGGCGGATATGCGGTATACGTTCATCGAGCAGGTCACCGCCGACGCGGTGGTCAAGTGCCATGAGAGCAAGGAGCACAAGCGCAGCGTGGCCTGGGACAGGGTACTGACGGGGAAATACACGGCGCTGCCGGTATTCTTCGGCGTGATGCTGCTGATCTTCTGGCTGACGTTCGATGTTATTGGCCAGGGGCTCAGCGATCTGCTGGCGCTGGGTATCGACTACGTGACCGCCGGCGTGGACGGGGCGCTGACCGCCTACGGCATCAACCCGGTGGTGCACAGCCTTATTATTGACGGTATCTTCGCCGGTGTGGGCAGCGTGCTGTCGTTCCTGCCCATTATCGTGACGCTGTTTTTCTTCCTGTCCATTCTGGAGGATACCGGCTATATGGCCCGGGTGGCCTTTGTCATGGACAAGCTGCTGCGGAAGATCGGTCTGTCCGGGCGGAGCATCGTACCGCTGCTGATCGGCTTCGGCTGCTCGGTGCCGGCTATCATGGCTACCCGCACGGTATCCTCGGACCGGGATCGGAAGATGACCATTCTGCTGACGCCCTATATGAGCTGCTCGGCCAAGATCCCCATCTACGGTTTCTTCACTGCGGCGTTCTTTCTGCCGCGGTATAAGGCGCTGGTGATGATCTCCCTGTATGTGCTTGGTATCGTGGTGGGTATTCTGGCAGCGCTGGTGATGAAGGGGACCGCCTTCAGGGGCAAGCCTGTGCCCTTTGTCATGGAGCTGCCCAACTACCGTATGCCCTCCGCTAAAAGCGTGGGGCTGCTGCTGTGGGAGAAGGCCAAGGACTTTTTGCAGCGGGCCTTTACCGTGATCTTCCTGGCCACGGTGGTCATCTGGTTCCTACAGAGCTTTGACACGCGGCTCAATGTGGTCACGGACAGCGCGGACAGTCTGCTGGCGCTGATCGGCCAATGGCTGGCGGTGCTGTTCAGGCCGCTGGGCTTTGGTGACTGGCGCTGTGCCACGGCGCTGATCTCCGGCTTTATCGCCAAGGAGTCGGTGGTCAGCACGCTGCAGGTGCTGCTGGGGAACGCGGCCATCACGTCGCTGTTCACCACGCGCAGCGCCATCAGCTTTCTGGTGTTCACGCTGCTGTATACCCCTTGTATAGCGGCGGTGGCCACCATACGGCGTGAACTGGGCTCCCGCATTAAAACGGTGGGCGTGGTGCTGCTGCAATGCGTAGTGGCGTGGCTGGCGGCGTACATCGCTTACGCTGTGGGAGGGCTGCTGCTATGAGCTGGATGGACTGGGTGCTGCTGGCACTGGTGGCGCTGTGCGGTGTGCTGGCCCTGCGTAGTGCGCGGCGGGCGCGGAAAAACGGCGGATGCGCCGGCTGCTCCGGCTGCGGCGGGAGCTGCGGCGGCTGTACCGGGAAAAAGGAATAAAAAACAAGGCCCGCAGGGGCCTTGTTTTTTTACAGCAGGAGACCATATTTGGCGCACAGGGGCAGGAGCGTGTCCTCCGGCAGGGCGCCGTCGTACAGGGCGCGGCCCTGATAGGCCCGGAGGGCGGCCTCCAGCAGCTGGTCATCATCGCAGACAAAGCATACCGGCTTGGTGAGCATATACTGGTAGTCCGCCAGGGTCTGCACATCGTCCCAGGAAGCGATACGCAGGGCCAGCACCGTCTCGCCGCTGTCCAGCGCGGAAGTAAGCGTATCCTCCGCGTCGCCGGTCAGGTCGATGACGGTGTGCCAGGCGATATCGGCGGGCAGGGGGAAGGGCAGCTTTTCCGTGGCGGCGGGCAGCTCGTTCGTGTGCTGCGGGGCCGGCGGCGTGATGACCGCGCCGTCCAGTGCCCGGGCCAGGGCTGCGATATGCGCGGCGGTGGTGCCGCAGCAGCCGCCGAACACGGCCACGCCGGCGGCCAGGAATTCCGGTACCAGGGAGGTGAATTCCTCGCCGGTGCAGCGGTAGACCGTCTCGCCATTCTCGATGATGGGCATTCCGGCATTGGGCTTGGCGATCAGGGGCACCCGGGCATATTCCCGCAGGCGCTTCAGCTGGAGAAGCATCTGCTCCGGGCCGGCGGAGCAGTTCAGGCCAAAGGCGTCGATGCCCATGCCCTGCAGGACCACCAGCGCCGCGGTGATGTCGGTGCCGGAGACGCTGCGGCCGTTTTCGTCACAGGTGAAGGTGACGAAGATAGGCTTGTCGCTGACGCTGCGGACGGCCAGCACCGCCGCACGGGCGTCGGAGAGGGTCATCATGGTCTCAATGACGAACAGGTCCACGCCGGCGCGTTCCAGACCGGCGGCCTGCTCGGTGTAGATGTCCACCAGCTCCTCGAAGGACACGTCGCCCAGCGGGGCGAGGAACGCGCCGGTGGGGGACATATCGCCTGCCCGCAGGGCCTTGCCCTGCACCGCCTGGGCGGACAGTTCCGCCAGACGGCGGTTGTAGTCGGCGGTGCAGTTGAACAGGCCGGACTCCTCCAGCTTGCGGCGGTTGGCACCGAAGGTGGGGGTGTAGACCACCTGGCTGCCGGCGGCCACATAGCCGCGCTGGATGTCGATGATGGCGTCCGGATGGTCCAGTGTCCACTGCTCGGCGCAGACGTCGCCTGTATAGCCGCGCTTTTGCAGCTCGGTGCCGGTGGCACCGTCCAGAATCAGAGGGAAACGAAGCTCCATAGGTGTTACCTCCATTGCATGGATCTTAGGGGAATGTTTTTGGCAAAGGCGTCGGCGAAGTCGGGACGCCCGGAGAGCTCGAGATAGGTGAGACGGTTGACGATGCCGTCCGCGGCGGACATATCACCCCGCAGGGCCAGCTGTGCCGCGCCGGAGAGGGCGGCGTTGCCTACGCTGTGGAGCTTGGCGGCGGGGAGACGGGGGAGCATACCGATGGCCGCGGCGCTGGCGGGGTCAAGGTACATCCCGAAGCCGCCGGATAGGTACAGACCGTCCAGCGCGGAAAGGGTAAGCCCCTGCTGCGCCAGCAGTATCTGCACGCCGGCGGCCACCGCTGCCTTGGCCAGCTGCAGCGCCCGGACATCAGCGGCGGTGAGATACACCCGGTCGGTCAAGTGAAAGACGCCGCAGCCGTTTTCGTCACGGGTCAAATAGCGGCGAAACGCCTCAGGCGCGTCTTCCGGCGGTAGGAGACGGCCGCCTTCGTCAATGACGCCCAGGCGCAGCAGGAGGGCCGTCAGGTCGATGAGACCAGAGCCGCAGAGACCGACTGCCTCGCCGCCGCCGATGACGTTCATCTTGAAGGCGCCGCTGTACCGGACGCGGCTGACCGCACCGTCCACGCCCAGCATACCGCAGGCGATGCCCGCGCCCTCGAAGGCGGGGCCGGCGGCCACGGCGCAGCAGGTGAAGCCATCCATGCCGCCCAGGGCCATCTCGCCGTTGGTGCCGATGTCCAGAAACAGGAAATGGCCCGCGCGTCGGGCAAGGCCGGAGGCCAGCAGGCCGGCGGTGATATCGCCGCCCACGAAGCCCGCCGCGCAGGGGACGCAGTACAGCGGCGCGTCCAGCAGCGTGAGGCCGGAGCTCTGACGGAAGAAGGTCTCCGGGCAGAAGGGGGCGGCGGCCAGCGGGCGGACGGATACACCGGCGAGCAGGCTCTGCATGACGGTGTTGCCGGCGGTCACGGTGCGCTTCAGCTCGGCGGGCTGCCGCCCGGCCTGGGAGAGTGCCCGGGTGAGCAGGGCCTTCAGCTGCTGGCGGAGTAGGGAGGACAGGCGGGTGAGCCCGTCCTGGTGGTCGATGGTATACTGGATGCGTGTGATGACATCCGCGCCGTAGGGGGCCAGAGCCGTCCAGTCGGCGCAGGTGGCCAGGGCGTGGCCGGTGGCCAGGTCGTACAGCCGCAGCGCCGTGGTGGTGGTGCCCAGGTCGATGGCGGCGGCGCAGCCTGTCTCGCCGGTGGGGACGGCGGGGGGATCCAGCGTCTCGGTGAGGATGCGCCCGCCGGCGGCGGGAGGGAGGACGATCTCGTCGCCGTCCTCCGGCACCACACGGCAGGCCAGACGCGGCACGCCGTTGACGCTGACGCGGCATTTGCCGCAGCGGCCGTGGCCGCCGCAGGCGGCGGGCAGGGTACAGCCGGCGCGGCGCAGCAGAGCCAGCAGGGTATCGGTATCATTGCAGGGGAGGCGAAAAACATCTCCGCCGCGGGTCACGCGGATACTTGACACGGGCAACACCCCTTTTTATAATAATTCCACTACTACTTTTATCAGCCCGGGGCGGCTTTGTCAAGAGGATTTGCCATGAGAACGAAACTGATGACGCTGGCGGCGGAAAACGGGTTCTCCCACGCCGCGCCGGTGGACATGAACGCGCTGACGCCCCGGCGGGAGGTGCGGGAGATGTGCCGGGCGGACCGGTGCGGACAGTGGAACGCCAACTGGGCTTGTCCGCCCGGCTGCGGGACGCTGGAGGATGCCGCGGCGGCCATGGGGCGCTTCGATGCCGGGGTGCTGGTGCAGACCACCGGGACACTGGCGGATGACTTCGACTACGAGGAGATGGAGGCGATCCAACGGCGGCACAAAAGGGCCTTTGCAAATCTCACGCGGCAGGCGCGGCTGCTGCTGCCGGACTGCCTGCCCCTGTCAGCGGGAGCATGCACCGTGTGCCGCCGGTGTACCTGCCCGGATCGGCCCTGCCGGTTCCCGGACAAGCGGATGTCCTCCATGGAGGCCTATGGACTGTTGGTGGGGGACGTGTGTCTGCGGTCCGGGCTGTCATATAACTACGGACCGCGGACCATGACGTATACATCGTGCCTACTCTATACCGAAGAGGTGAAATGATATGATGACGCCCAAGGAGAACTTTCTGGAGTTGCTGAAGCCCAATGGCCAGCCGGATCGCCAGCTGTGCCAGTACGAGGCGCTGCACATGTGCCTGAACGATCCCATCAACACCTATCTGCGGGGTAACCGGAAGCGGGGGACCGTCAGCAGGGATCGGTGGGGCACCACCATCAGCTTTCCCGCCGACGCGCCGGGGCCTATGCCCGTTACCACGGACGGCCTGGCGGTGTGCCCGGACATCACCCATTGGCGGGAGTCGGTGCACGCGCCGGATATCGCCGCCTGCACGGAGGGCTGGGAGACGTGCCGCGCCGCGGCACGGGCGGCCTGCGGGGAGGAGAAGCTGCTGGCGGGCTTTATGGGTACCGGTATCTTCGAGCAGTGCCACTTCCTGATGGGCTTTGAGGACACGCTGACGAACCTGTATGAGTACCCGCAGGAGATGCACGCGCTCATTGACTACATCACCACGTATCGGCTGCTGTACGTGAAGCTGCTCATCGACAATTTGCAGCCGGACGTGATCTTCTCTCACGACGACTGGGGCACCAAGGACGCTTTGTTCATGAAGCCGGAGATGTGGCGGGAATTCTTCAAGGAGCCGTACCGGCGGTTTTACGGCTACATCCGGTCCCGGGGCGTGATCGCCATCCACCACGCGGACTCCTATTTGGTCCCGATCGTGGAGGACATGGCGGAGATCGGCATTCAGGTGTGGCAGGGCGTGCTGCCGGAGAACGATATACCGGCCCTCCAGCAGAAGCTGCACGGGCGGCTGGTGCTGATGGGCGGCATGGGCGCTGCCATCGACCGGGCGGATGCCGCGCCGGAGGAGATCTACGGCTATGCCAAGGATACCCTGCGGCGGTGCTGCCCGGGTGGGCACTATATTCCCTCCATCACCTATGGCCTGCCGGGGGCGGTGTATCCCCATGTGGACGAGTACATCGACCGGGCCATAGCGGACTACAATCGGGCGCTGCACGTGCCGCGGTTCGATCTGCCGTCGGTGCCACGCCGGGTGCGGGCTGCCGCCGTGCGGCAGGCGGCGGGCGCCGCTGTCGAGAACGGCGACGTACTGGCCCGCCTGGCCGCAGCGCTGGAAAAGGGACAGCAGAAAAAGGTGCTGGCGCTGTGCCGGGAGGCGCTGGAGCAGGGTCGGACGCCGCAGGAGATTCTGTCCGGCGGGCTGATCCGGGGTATGAACGACCTGGGCGAGGCTTTTTCCACCAACCGGGCCTTCGTGCCGGAGATGCTGATGGCCGCCCGGTGCATGACGGCGGCGCTGGGGGAGCTGAAGCCGCTGATGACCGGCGGAAATGCCAAGACGGTGGGCCGCGCCTGTATCGGCACCGTCCGGGGCGATATGCACGACATCGGCAAGAACCTGGTGAAGATCATGCTGGAGGGCAGCGGCGTAGAGGTCATTGACCTGGGCGTGGACGTGACGCCGGAGCAGTTCGTGGAGACGGCGAAGCGGCAGCGCTGCGGCGTGATCGCCTGCTCATCCCTGCTGACCACCACCATGGGCGAGATGCGCCGGGTGGTGACGCTGGCCCGGGAGGCAGGTATCCGGGACCAGGTGAAGATATTTGTGGGCGGCGCGCCCATCAGCCAGAGCTTCTGCGATGAGATCGGCGCGGACGTATACACCGAGGATGCGGCGGCAGCCGCACGGGCGGCGGTATCGGCGCTGAAGGGATAAATCGGCAGTCATAAAAAGCGGCAGACCCGCAGGCATTGCCTGCGGGTCTGCCGCTTTGTTGGTCGTAGTTGGGGAGAAAATAATATGGTACGGAACAGATATGTGCGGTAGGGGGGAGATCACATGGCTATGATGGACAGCTTCCTACATACGGTCCGGTTGACTGCCTGCTTTCAATAAACACAGTTGACTTGCGCCCTCTATGTCAAAACGCGCGACGCTGCATCAGCATCCGCACCAGCGTGACAACGGCGAGGACAGCGATGACAGCCGCCGACGCGATGCTCACGAAGGAGAGCAGCGCACCGTGGGCGGGCGGCATCAGGAATGCGGCCACAGCGGAGGCGAGGCACAGGATGACCAGAGAGGTGATGAGCTTCGTTCTATCCATAGTAGTTGTTCTCCTTTCATGGTGTGGGAATGTTCGTTTCCTTCTGTGCTTACAGCATACCATATATAGTGGTACGTATCTTTACAGAAAAGCTACGAACCGGTGGAAAGACGGATACAAAATGGTTACAAAGTGGTCGGAACGGTGACAATGGGTGTAGACTTTCCGGCCGGTTTCTGCTATAATGCAGGAAAGCTGTCATTTTATCTCTCGGAGGCGCTGCTGTTGCAATATTTGACAAATCTTTGGAACGCGCTGGACTTCGGCTCGCTGGAGAGCATACTGCTCCGCGTGGCGTCCGTGTTCCTGTGCCTGACCATACATGAGACGTGCCACGGCCTGGCGGCCTATGCGCTGGGCGACCCTACGGCCAAGCGGGCGCACCGGCTGAGTCTGAACCCCCTGCGGCACATCGACTGGCTGGGCCTTATTATGATGGTGGCGGCTGGCTTTGGCTGGGCCAAGCCGGTGCCGGTGGACCCCAGCTATTTCAAGAAGCCCAAGCAGGGCATGGCGCTGACGGCACTGGCCGGGCCGGTATCCAACTTCCTGCTGGCGCTTTTGCTGCTGCTGATCGCCCGGGGCGAGTTCCTGCGGGCGGTGACCACGGGGAGCTTCAGCGGCACATGGTTTTCCTTCCTGGTGGATACGGCATCGCTGTCGGTGGGCCTGGGGCTGTTCAACCTGGTGCCTATCCCACCGCTGGACGGCTCAAAGGTGCTGGCGGTGCTGTTGCCGGACCGGGCGTACAACTGGCTCATGCGCTATGAGCGCTTCGGTATGCTGGTGCTGCTGGTAGTTATCTCCGTGGGTGTCGGCAGCAACGCGCTGAACAGCGCCATACGCTGGACATTTACCCTGCTGTGCAGGCTGGTCGGTTTTGAGGTGTAAATTTGGACGATCCTATTTTTAAACTGGAAAAGGTGATACAGACGCGGGGCGACGAGCCGCTGGAAGACTTTGAGGGGCCGCTGGATCTGATACTGTACCTGCTGGGAAAAAATAAGATAGAGATACAGGATATCCCCATCGCACTGATACTGGAGCAGTACCAGGATTATCTGGAAAAGCGCAAGCGGATGGATCTGGAGGTGGCCAGCGAGTTTATCACCATGGCTGCCCAGCTGATGTTCATCAAGACCCGTATGCTGCTGAACCTGGAGGACGAGGAAGCCCAGAGTGAGATGGATGCCCTTATCAAGTCGCTGGAGGAGCGCAAGCGGGGCGAGGCCTATGCCCGGGTGCGTATGTTGTCGGAACGGCTGGCACCCCTGAGCGAGTTCGGGCGGAATATCCTGACCCGGCCGCCGGAGCCCATGGAGCGCGGAAAGATCTATGAGTACGACCAGGAGCCGGCGGATCTGGTGCTGACCATGCAGGAGGTCACGGACCGGCAGGGCGCGCCGGAGGCACCGCCCATCCGGGCCTTTGACGAGATCGTGAAGCGGGAGCCGTATCCTGTGGAGACAAAGGCGAAGGAGATCCTGCGGCGGCTGCGGGGTGTGGGCATTACGCGCTTTCTGCTGCTGTTCCGCGGCAGCAAGACACGCAGTGAGCTGGTGGCCACGTTCATGGCGGTTCTGGAGCTGTGCCGGAACAATCTGATCAAGCTGGCCGGCGCGGCCAGCGACTGCACCGTCACCGCAGAGGGCGACGCGCCCGAAGAACTGATGTAAGGGGAGACCTATGGATACACTGGAAATGAAGGATATCGAGGCCGCCGTAGAGGGCATACTGTTTGCCTCCGGCGAGCCTGTGGCGGTGGACCGCATCTGCGTGGCGCTGAACATGGACCGCCCCACGGTGGAGCTGGTACTGCAGCATTTGCAGGACTATTACAGCTATGAGCGACGGGGCGTGCGGCTGCTGCGGATGGAGGACAGCTGGCAGCTGTGCTCCGCGCCGGAGTACGGCGACCAGATCCGCAAGGCGTTTGAGATACGCAAGCCCGCCAAGCTCAGCCAGCCGGCGCTGGAGGTGCTGACCATCATCGCGTACTATCAGCCCACCACCCGGGCCTATGTGGACCAGATACGGGGCGTGGACAGCTCGTACACGGTGGGTCTGCTGCTGGACCGTCACCTGATCGAGGAGTGCGGACGGCTGCAGGTGCCGGGGCGGCCGCGGCTGTACCGGACGACACAGGCGTTTTTGCGGGCGTTTCATCTGAATTCGCTGGAGGAGCTGCCCCAGCTGCCGGGAATGGAGGCCGACGGACAGCTGCGGCTGGACGACGATACGGTACCGGCGGACGGGGAGAACGGCGCGGAGGCGCTGTAAGCATACGGGAGAGATAACGCGGGAGGAGGGAGCACGATGACGGCGGTGTACATCATACTGGGCATTCTGCTGTTTTTCTTCCTGCTGTCACTGCTGCGTATCGGCGTGCGGGCAGACTTCGCGGGCGACCTTGCGGACACAAGCGTCACGGTGATCGCGGGGCCTGCGCGGGTACAGATGCTTCCCAAACCGGATAAACCGGAGAAGCCCAAAAAGCCCAAGAAAGAAAAGAAGAAAAAGACACCGCAGGAGGAGAGCACCAAGGGGAAGGAAAAGAAAAAGCCGTCTCTGTCGGCGCAGGATATCAAGACGCTTCTGCCGGCGGTGTGGGCGTCCCTGAAGGGCGGACTGCGAAAGACGCGGCAGCGGCTGCTGATCGACCCGCTGGAGCTGTCGGCGGTGCTGCCGGGAGCCATGGACCCGGCGGGGGCGGCGGAGCTGTACGGCTATATCAACGCCGGAATGTGGACGGTGATGCCGCAGCTGGAGCAGTTGACGCGGATACCGGACCCCGGCCTCCACGTGGAGGTGGACTTTGACAGCGAGCAGCTGCGGCTCACGGGCCGGCTGGGCGTGAGTTTGCAGATACGGGACCTGTTCGCCATCGGCTGGGCTTTCGCCAAGCCGGTGATACGGTGGCTCCTGGCCATGCGGAAGCGGCAGAGCGCCGCGGAGAAGACGCGGGCGGCGCAGAGCGCCGCGCAGCAGCGTGAGGCGGTACACACAGCGCCGGACGGCGCGGAACATACGACCACATCAACTTCGACAAAGGAGAGCTGACAATGGAAATGACCGAGAAGAAAAATGACCTCAAGAGCATGATGGTGGAGTCTATGGAGAAGGTCAAGGAGATGGTGGATGCCAACAATATCGTGGGCGAGCCTATCACCACGCCGGACGGCGTGACGCTGATCCCTATCTCCCGGCTGAGCTACGGCTTCGGCTGCGGCGGCGGTGACTACGGCAAGAACAAGGAGCATTCCGGCGCCGGCTGCGGCGCGGGCGTGCGGGTGGAGCCCATGGCCTTCCTGGTGGTCAAGGGCGGTGTGACCCGTATGCTGCCGGTGGGTACGCCGGCCATCACTACCGTGGACCGGGTCATCGAGATGGTGCCGGAGCTGCTGGATCGGGTCGAGGGCTTCGTGGATAAGAAGCGGAACAAGGATTTCTGATACCAGACAAGAAGACAAGCAGCGCGGGAATAGACTGAGAGCATCCTGTGATGAGGGGGGCTTTCTGTGACCCGAGGGATCTTGGCGGCGCTGTGCGCCGCACTGGCCGTGCTGACATGCATACCCGCTGTGGCGGAGGCTGTGGAGGTCTCCGCCACGGCTTGCGTCCTGATGGACGCGGACACGGGGCAGGTGCTGTATGAAAAGAACGGGGACAAGCGGATGCTCATCGCCAGCACCACCAAGCTGATGACGGCGCTGGTGGCCCTGGAGTTGGGGTCGCCGTCGCAGGTCATCACTGTGACTGCCGCCCACATGGCGGAGGGGTCCTCCATGTACCTGCGGCCGGGGGAGAGGCTGACGCTGGAGGAGCTGCTGTACGGGCTGCTGCTGTGCTCGGGCAACGACGCGGCACTGGCGCTGACGGAATGTGCCGGGGGTGTAGCGCCCTTTGTGGAACGGATGAACGAAAAGGCCGCCGCGCTGGGCATGAGGAACAGCCATTTTGCCAACCCCAACGGACTGGACGACGAGGCGCACTATTCTACCGCCTATGACATGGCGTTGCTGGGGTGCGCGGCGGTGAACGAGCCGACGCTGCGGCGGATGGTCTCTACACGGACGGCGGTCATCGGCGGGCGGACGCTGACCAACCACAACAAGCTGCTGAGCCGCCTGGACGGGTGTGTGGGGCTGAAGACCGGGTACACGAAGGCGGCGGGGCGGACGCTGGTGTCCTGCGCGGAGCAGGCGGGACATCGGCTGGTGGCGGTAACGCTGCGGGACGGGGACGATTGGAACGACCACGAGGCACTGTACCGCTGGGGGTTCCTGCTGACAGGCATACAGGAGACGCTGGAGACGCGCCTGCTTGGCGCACTGGGAAACGGGAGAGAGGTATCGCCATGACCGAGCGCATACAGAAGCTGCTGGCCGCCGCGGGGCTGTGCTCCCGCCGGACGGCGGAAGAGTGGATCGCCGCCGGACGCGTGACCGTCAACGGACGGCGGGTCCGTGTAGGCGACAAGGCAGATCCGGAGACGGACGATATCCGGGTGGATGGACGGCCCCTGCGGGGCGCGGCACAGCATGTGTATCTGATGCTGCACAAGCCGCGGGGCTATGTGACCACCCTCTCTGACGAACGGGGCCGCCCTACGGCGGCATCGCTGGTCAGGGACTGCGGCACGCGGGTGTATCCCGTGGGACGGCTGGACCTGGACTCGGAGGGATTACTGCTGTTTACCAACGACGGGGCGCTGACCCATGCGCTGCTGCACCCCAGCTACCAGGTGGACAAGACGTATATCGTTACGGTCACTGGCGCGGCGGCGGACAGCGCACGGCAGCTGTCGGCGGTGGACAGACTGGACGGACAGCCCATCGTGCCGGCGGCGGTGACGGAGCTGTATCGGAAGGATGGTACGGCGAAATACCGGGTGGTGATCCACCAGGGTAAGAAGCGGCAGATCCGGCGGATGTGTGCCGCCGCAGGACTGACTGTGACCCGGCTGTGCCGGGTGGCGGAGGGCAGTATCGCCCTGGGTGACCTGCCGCCGGGAAAGTGGCGGTATCTGACAGCGGAGGAGCTGCAATCTATCAAAGGAAGCCATCAACATGAATGAAAACGTGCTACAGACCATCCGGGCCGGGATGGATACCTTTTCGAAGGGACAGAAGCGCATCGCGGCGTTTATACTGGACAATTATGACCGCGCGGCGTTTATGACCGCCGCGCGGCTGGGCGAGACGGCCTCCGTCAGTGAGTCCACGGTGGTGCGCTTTGCCGCGCAGCTGGGCTACGACGGCTATCCGGAGATGCAGAAGGCCCTGCAGGAGCTGATACGGGGTAAGCTGACCTCCATCCAGCGGATACAGGTATCGCGGGATCAGATGTCCGGCGCGGACATTCTGGGCAGTGTGATGCAGCGGGATATGAACAGCATACACAATGTCATCGAGCAGTTGGACCGGGATGCCTTCAGCCGGGCGGTGGATAAGCTGCTGGGGGCGGAGCACATCTATATCCTGGGTGTGCGGTCCTCCTCATTTCTGGCGGGGTATCTGAACTTCTACCTGCACCTGATCTTCAAGAACGTGACGCTGGTGCAGTCCAGCGCCGCCGGTGAGATCTATGAGCAGCTGGCCCACATCGGCAGGGGCGACGTGCTGGTGGGAATATCCTTCCCGCGGTACTCCAAGATGGCTATCCACGCGGTGGAGTTTGCCTGCCGGCGGGGCGCGGAGGTGGTGGCGATCACCGATTCGGCACTGTCTCCGCTGTACGGCATGGCGGCGGTATCGCTGCTGGCGCCCTGCGACATGATCTCCTTCGTGGACTCCATGGCTGCGCCGCTGAGCCTGCTGAACGCGCTGATCCTGGCGGTGGGGCAGCAGCGGCGGGATGACCTGTCCGCCACGCTGGCGGATATGGAGCAGGTGTGGTCCAGGTACAGTATTTTCGGGAAAGATGACGAGTGACATGGCGAAGGAGATCGTGGTGATCGGCGGCGGCGCCGCCGGTCTGATGGCGGCCATCACCGCGGCCCGGCAGGGCGCGGCGGTGACGCTGCTGGAGCCCAACGAACGGCTGGGCAAGAAGGTGAATATCACCGGCAAGGGCCGGTGCAATGTGACCAATGACTGTGACCGGGAGACGCTGCTTGCCAGCATTCCCGGTAATGGGCGATTTTTGTACGGTGCGCTGACACGGTTCACGCCGCGGGACACCATGGCGTTTTTCGAGGCGCTGGGCGTGCCGCTGAAGGTGGAACGGGGAAACCGGGTGTTCCCGGTGTCCGACAGTGCCTTCGACATCACCAACGCGCTGGAACGGGAGCTGAAGCGCCGGAAGGTGCGGTGGGCCCGTGACCGGGCCGTATCAGTGGAGACGGAGGATGGCGCGGTATGCGCCGTGACCGGAGAGAAGGGGACGTACCCCGCGCAGGCGGTCATCCTGGCCACAGGCGGGATGTCCTATCCCGGCACCGGGTCCACGGGGGATGGCTACCGCATGGCGCAGGAGCTGGGGCACACGGTGGTGCCGCCCCGCGGCTCGCTGGTGCCGCTGGTATGTGCCGGGAGCGACTGCCCGGACATGCAGGGGTTGAGCCTGCGGAACGTGGAGCTGACGGTGTACAACGGGAAGAAAAAGCCGGTGTTCCGGGAGTTCGGCGAGCTGCTGTTCACCCATTTCGGCGTGTCGGGGCCGCTGGTGCTGTCCGCCAGCGCCCATCTGCGGCGCTGGGAGGGGGAGCACTATACGATAGAGATCGACCTGAAGCCGGCGCTGGATGAGCAGAAGCTGGACGCGCGGGTGCTGCGGGACATCGGAGAAAATCCCAACCGGGAGATGGGGACCATCGCCGCGGGGCTGGTGCCCCACAGCATGGCGCCGGTGGTGCTGCGCCGGGCGGGGCTGACCGGAAGCGAAAAGGCCAACAGCCTGACAAAGGAACAGCGCCGGGCACTGGTGCAGGTGCTGAAGCACTTTACGCTGGAGCTTACCGGGCCGCGGCCCGTCAGCGAGGCGATCGTCACCGCCGGCGGCGTGAAGGTGGGAGAGGTAACGCCAAACACCATGGCGTCGAAGCGGGTGAGGGGATTGTTTTTTGCCGGCGAGGTGCTGGACGTGGACGCCTATACGGGGGGCTTTAATTTACAGATCGCATGGGCGACGGGGTATCTGGCGGGGCTGAGCGCCGCAGAAAGCGAGGAGATGACATGACGGAGAGACAGTACGCAGTGGCCATCGATGGGCCGTCCGGCGCGGGGAAGAGCACGCTGGCCCGGGCGGCGGCGGAGGCGCTGCATATCTTATATGTGGACACCGGGGCCATCTATCGGACCATCGGCGTGTATATGTATCGGCACAACATCGCGCCAACGGACGCGCCGGCGGTGATCGCGGCGCTGCCGGAGATCACTGTGGCCCTGCGGTATGACGAGGAGGGTCTGCAGCGGATGTATCTCAACGGCGAGGACGTGACGAAGGAGATACGCCTGCCGATGATATCGAAGTACGCCTCAGACGTGTCGGCCATACCGGAGGTGCGGGCGTTCCTGATGGAGCTGCAGCGGTCTCTGGCGCGGGAGCACAGCGTCATCATGGACGGACGTGACATCGGGACCGTGGTGCTGCCGGACGCGGAGGTGAAGGTGTTTCTGTGCGCGGATGTGGAGACGCGGGCGCGGCGGCGCTGTCTGGAGCTGGAGCAGCGGGGCACGCCCAAGCCCTTTGACGAGGTGCTGCGGGAGATGGAGCAGCGGGATTATAACGATACCCACCGGGCGGCGGCGCCGCTGCGGCCGGCGGATGATGCCATTATGATCGACAACACGGACATGGACTTCGCGGCCAGCCTGGAGCTGCTGCTGGATGTGATACGGGGGCGTGTGGCATCGTGAGAAATAAGTTTTACGCGGCGGCGTGGCGGGTGCTGCGCCCGCTGGTGCTGTTTTTTCTGCCGGTGGACCTGCGGGGAACGGAGCATCTGGAGGGCGGAGAACCGGTGCTGCTGTGCGCCAATCACTCCAGTGCCTGGGACCCCATCCTATTCGTGCTGTCCATGCCCCAGCGGTTCAACGTGCGGATCATGGCCAAGAAGCAGTTGTTCTCCATCCCCATCGTGGGCGGGTTCCTGCGGGCGATCGGTGTGTTTCCGGTGGATCGGGGCAACAGTGACATTGGGGCGGTGAAGACCGCCATACAGAGCCTGCGGGACGGGTGGAACCTGTTCCTGTTTCCGGAGGGAACACGGGTGAAGACACCGGGACAGGCGGATGTCAAGTCCGGCGCGGGCATGATGGCCATCCGTGCCGGCGTGAAGCTGGCGCCGGTATATATCGGCACGAAGAAGCGCATATTCCGCAAGACGCCCATCATAATCGGCGAGCCCTTCGAGCCGGAGTACACCGGCCGCAAGGGTACGGCGGAGGAATATACTGCCAACGCCCATGAGGTCATGCGGCGGGCCTATGCCCTGGGAGGGATCGAATGCAGGTGATACTGGCGAAGACGGCGGGGTTCTGCTACGGCGTGGAACGGGCCGTGCACATGGCGGAGGTGGCTGCCCGGGAGGGCGGCTGCGTTATGCTGGGCAGTATCATACACAATGACCGGGTCATCACAGCGCTGGAGGCGTTGGGTGCGCGGCAGGCGGACAGCCCTCAGCAGGTGCGGCCGGGAGAGACGGTGATCATCCGTGCCCACGGCGAGACACGGGAGGCTTTGCGGGTGCTGGAGGAGCGGGGCGCACAGATCATGGATGCCACCTGTCCCCATGTGCTGCGGATACACCGGCTGGTGGAACGGGCAGCCCGTGCGGGCCGGACACCCATCATTATCGGAGAAGCGCACCATCCGGAGGTGATGGCCGCCGCAAGCCGCTGTGAGCGCAGCGTGGTGCTGGAAAACACGGCAGAGCTGGCTGATTGGGTGGCGGCAGACCCGGCGCGGAAGGACATGGATTTGCTGGTTACCGCACAGACGACCTGTATTCGTTCGATATGGGAAGAGTGTGTAAAATTTTTAAAAAAACAGTGTACAAACGCCGAAATCTTTGATACAATATGTGATGCTACGCAAAAACGTCAATCCGAGGCGGCGAATATCGCCGGACGGGCGGACGTTATGGTCGTGGTCGGAGATCGTAAAAGTGCCAACACCAGACATTTAGCGGAGATCTGCAGCACACGCTGCGCCCGGGTCTATCAGATCGAAGGGCCGGAGGAGCTGCGGGTCGGGTCCCTTAACGGATGTTCTGTGGCGGGGCTTACAGCCGGCGCGTCCACGCCTGCGGGCATCATTAAGGAGGTATATGCAACGATGAGCGAAGAGATCAAGAACATGGAAGCTACGGAAGAGAGCTTCGAGGAAATGCTGGAAAAATCTTTTAAGACTTTGAATACAGGAGAGAAGGTAACCGGTATTGTAACGGCGATCGGCCCCACCGAGGTGCAGGTCGATCTGGGCTGCAAGCAGGCGGGCTATATCTCTGTGGACGAGCTGTCCGCAGATCCCAATGTGAAGCCTGAGGACGTCGTCAAGGTCGGCGACGAGATCGAGACCTATATCATCCGCGTCAACGACGTGGAGGGTTATGCCATGCTGTCCAAGAAGCGTCTGGACGCTGTCAAGGTCTGGGAGGATATCGAGAAGGCCCGCGAGGACAAGACCACTCTCGAAGGTAAAGTCACCGAGGAGAACAAGGGCGGTATCGTCGTTAATGTCAAGGGCGTGCGCGTGTTCGTGCCCGCTTCCCAGTCCGGTCTGCCCCGCGGCGCTGAGCTGAGCACCATGATCGGCCAGACCGTTTCCCTGCGGATCACCGAGGTCAACCGTGCCCGCCGCCGCGTCGTCGGCTCCATCAAGGCCGTGACCTATGAGGCCCGTCAGGCCGCCCAGGCGGAGATCTGGAACAACATCGAGGTCGGCAAGCACTACACCGGCACCGTGAAGTCCATGACTTCCTATGGTGTGTTCGTGGACATCGGCGGCGTGGATGGTATGGTACATATCTCCGAGCTGTCCTGGAGCCGTATCAAGAACCCCGCCGAGGTCGTCTCCGTGGGCGATACCCTGGACGTGTACGTTATCTCCTTCGATCCCGAGAAGCACAAGATCTCTCTAGGCGTGAAGGATCGCAGCATGAATCCCTGGGATAAGTTCATGGCTACCTACCACGTGGGCGATGTGGCCAACGTGCGCATCGTGAAGCTGATGACCTTCGGCGCGTTCGCCGAGGTCGTGCCCGGTGTGGACGGCCTGATCCACATCTCCCAGATCGCTGACCGCCGCATCGAGAAGCCCGGCGACGTGCTGACCGAGGGCGAGATGGTGGATGCCAAGATCACCGCCATCGACGAGGAGAAGCAGAAGATCTCCCTGTCCATCCGCGCGCTGCTGGCTCCCGCCGCTGACGAGGACGCCGACGAGGAGTAATTAGATTGTAAAACACCTCCGCTGCCCCACAGGCAGCGGAGGTGTTTTTGGTTGTTTTCACAATGGCGTGCAGGGGAAAATATCTTGCGACCTTGCGGAGAGGCATGGTACAATCGAGGTGGGCAAGAGAATTTAAGAGCATTGTGCTGAAGATAGAACGGATCAATTGGAATTTGACAGGGGGAGCGTGATCGTATGAAAAAGTTGATGGCATCAGTGTTAGCGTTGGTTTGCGTTGTTGCTATGGCGGGCTGCGGAAAGTCGAATGTTGGGGACTATCCTGCGACGATAATGGTAAATGGGATAAATTACTATTCGACCGATAATGCTGTTCCCGTTGAAGTAGACGAGAGTGTTATTCAGTACACCACGTCGTATGCGGAGGATGGCGTTCCCCGAAAAGATGGTGAGGCAAACTTCAACAGAGACCTGGGGACTCCGTATGCTGTTATTGAGGAAGACTTGGTAGTTGTCCTTATGGACAATGAGTGGATAGAGTTCAAGGCAAAGTAAGAGCGATCTCGGGTCGCGAAAGAGCGGGACGATGGGAGAAGCGTGCCGTACGAAAGGGACGGGGGATGAAGCGGGGGAAAAGAAAAATAATTTTGGGAGAGTTGCCTGTTTATGGGCAACTCTCCCGGTTTTTTGGCATAGGGGCAGAACCGGATCGCAGGAAGGGGGGAGCGCATATGAAAAGAGCAGACGTGAACTGGGGAGAGGTAAGGCGTAAGTATGAGTCGGGAATGTATACCTATCAGCGATTGGCAAGGGAGTACCATGTGTGTACGCAGACGGTGTGGCGACATGCGATCAAGGGGCAGTGGCAGATCGGCCGGGAGGAGGCGGAAAAGCAGATACTCCGGCGATGCCTGATGGCTACGGCAAAGCTGCTGGAGACGGCGGCTGCCGGAGCCACGGAACGGCTGGAAAGCGGAGAGGGCAGCCTGAAGGAGGTCAAGGAGCTGGGAGGTATCCTACAGGCGCTGGTGGGGACAGCGGCAAAGATGTGTCAGAGCGAAAAGAACAACGACACGGCGGTCAACGAGATACGGGTGATCATGTCGGAGGAGGTAGAGGCGTTGAGCGGATGATATCCATGCCGGACCTGTTCATTTTTGCACAAGCATTCCCGGGAATTCTTGTGGGTTTCGTCAATTTCCCCGCGGGCTGCATTGTGGTAAAATTAACAATTAGAAAATTCAGCCTTCGTCGGAAGGGATAGGAAAGAACAGGGAGGAACAGGACATGGCTTTTGCTGATTTTCAGGCGCTGTACAAGCAGAAACTGACCACCGCGGACGAGGCGGTGAAGGTCATCAAGTCCGGTGATTGGGTGGACTACGGCTTCTGCGCCATTCATCCCCGGGTGCTGGACGAGGCGCTGGCCCGCCGTGCACCGGAGCTGGAGGATGTGAAGGTCCGGGGAGGTATTAGCCTGTGGAAGCCGGCGATCTTCGACATCGAGGACCCGGTGCATCACATCATCTTCAACTCTCACCACATGAGCAGCGTGGAGCGCCATCATATCGCCAGCGGCGCCGGGTTCCACGAGCCCATGCGGTACTCCGAGCTGCCCCGGTACTACTACGACCACATCACGCCGCCGGACGTGGCCATGTTCCAGGTGGCCCCGATGGACAAGCACGGGTACTTCAACTTTGGACTGTCGGCTTCGCATGTGAAGGCGGTGTGCGAGATGGCCAAGGTGGTCATCGTGGAGGTCAACGAAAATATGCCCCGGTGCCTGGGCGGCTTTGACAACTGCATCCATGTCAGCGAGGTGGACATGATCGTGGAGGGGCGCAACGACCCCATGGGCATCCAGCCCAGCGGCACGGCTACGGAGGTGGACCGGGCGGTGGCGAAGCTGATCGTGGAGCAGATACCCGACGGGGCCTGTTTGCAGCTGGGCATCGGCGGTATGCCCAACACCGTGGGCGCTATGCTGTGCGAGTCCGACCTGAAGGATTTGGGCGTACACACGGAGATGTATGTGGACGCCTATGTGGATCTGGCGATGGCGGGGAAGGTCACATGCATGAAGAAGAACATCGACCGGGGCCGGCAGGTGTTCGCCTTTGCCGCCGGTACCCAGAAGCTGTACGACTATCTGGACGACAACCCGGCGTGCATGGCCGCGCCCATCAGCTATACCAACGACATCCGTACCATCGCGGCCATCGACAACTTTGTCTCCATCAACAACGCGGTGGATGTGGACCTGTACGGGCAGGTGAACGGTGAGACGGCGGGCACCAAGCAGATCAGCGGCGCCGGCGGACAGCAGGACTTTGTGCTGGGTGCGTATCTGTCCAAGGGCGGTAAGAGCTTTATCTGTCTCAGCTCCACTCACGCAGACAAGGACGGCACGCTGCATTCCCGCATACGGCCTACCCTGCAGAACGGCTCCGTGGTGACGGATACCCGGGTGAACACCATGTATGTGGTGACGGAGTACGGCTGCGTGTGCCTGAAGGGACTGACGGTGTGGGAGCGCGCGGAGAAGCTGATCTCCATCGCGCACCCGGACTTCCGGGAGGAACTGATCCGCGAGGCGGAGAAGCAGAAGATCTGGTATCCCCACAACAGAAGATAACGAATAACGAAAAAGAGCGCCGGTAGGCGCTCTTTTTGCATGAAAGAGGCGGTATCCGCGCAAGCTACGGCAAAAAGGAGGCGCGGATATGAGCAACGACGAAAACCGGGAAAAGAACGAGGAAAAAGCGGCGGTGCCGGTACAGCCGATCATTGATATGGGCAGCACTGTGGTGAAAAACAGCCGGGGGACGGTGCACTGCCTGACCATCGTGGGGCAGGTGGAGGGACACACGCTGCTGCCGGACAATCTGAAGAGCACGAAGTACGAGCACGTACTGCCGCTGCTGGCTGCGCTGGAGCAGAACGAACAGGTGGACGGGGTGCTGCTGCTTCTGAACACCGTGGGCGGCGACATCGAGGCGGGACTGGCTATAGCGGAGCTGGCGGCGGGCATGACGAAGCCGGTGGTGACGCTGGTGCTGGGCGGCGGGCACTCCATCGGCGTACCGCTGGCGGTGTGCGGGAAGGAGACATTCATCGCGCCCACGGCGTCCATGACAGTGCATCCGGTGCGGATGTCCGGGACGGTCATTGCCGCGCCGGAGACGTACAGGTATTTTGAACGCCTGCAGGAGCGCATTATTCAGTTCGTGGCGGCCAACAGCCGCGTGACCGCGGAACGGTTCCGGGAGCTGATGCTCTCCAGCGGCGACATGGCCAATGACGTGGGGACGGTGCTGTACGGCGAGCAGGCGGTGGCAGAGGGGATCATTGATCGGATCGGTACACTGGGCGACGCGCTGGAGGCACTGTACGGACAGATCGAACGGCGGCATGGATAGACATTGGCGGAGGGCGGGGGCTCTCCGCTTTTTTCATGCCGGCGCGTGGGTTTTTCTTGAAAAACAGGGACTTCCATAGTATACTATCTTAGTTAAGGTATGCCAAAGTATAAGAGGTGACGCAGTTGTACTTAAAAGCACTTGAGATACAGGGGTTCAAGAGTTTCCCCGACAAGACGGTATTGAATTTCGGCGAGGACATCACCGCCATCGTGGGACCAAACGGGTCCGGCAAGTCCAACATCTCCGACGCCATACGCTGGGTCATGGGCGAGCAGAACAGCCGCCAGCTCCGCGGCGCCAAGATGGAGGACGTGATCTTCGGCGGTACGGAGAAGCGGAACCAGATGGGCTTTGCCCAGGTGACGCTGGTCATCGACAACACCGAGCATATCTTCCCTACCCGGGAGGAGGCAGAGGTGGCCGTGACACGGCGGTATTACCGCAGCGGTGAGTCGGAGTACTATATCAATAAGCAGTCCGTGCGGCTGAAGGACGTGAACGAGCTGTTCATGGACACCGGCATGGGCCGGGAGGGCTATTCCATTATCGGACAGGGCAAGATCGACGAGATACTGTCTGTGAAAAGCGGCGAGCGCCGGGAGATCTTCGAGGAGGCCGCCGGTATCAGCAAATACCGGCACCGCAAGGAGGAGTCCGAGCGCAAGCTGGAGCGCACCGAGGAAAACCTGGTGCGTATCAACGACAAGATCGCCGAGCTGGAATTGCAGGTGGAGCCGCTGCGGGCACAGGCGGAGACGGCGAAGAAGTATCTGGTGCTGCGGGATGAGCTGCGGGTGCTGGAGATCTCCGTGTGGCTGGAGCAGCTGCAAAACCTGCGGACTGCCAAGCTGAAGCTGGAGAGCGATACGGCTCAGGCCAAGGAGGCCTGTGACCAGGCCCAGGCGGCGCTGGACGAGGCCTACGCCCAGGGAGAGCGTTTTACCGAGGAGATGCGGCAGAACGACGTGGCGGCTGACGCGCTGCGCGGTCAGGTGACCGAGGCGGAGTCCGCCGCCGGCGAGGAGTCTGCGGCCATCGCGGTGCTGCAGACCTCTGTGGAGCACAACAACGAGTCTCTGCGCCGGCTGGAACAGGAACTGACCAGCACAGACCAGCGGCGGGAGAATTTACAGGGACAGATCGACGGACAGCTGGCGCGTATCGCGGACATCGACCGCGACGCGGCGGTATTGGAGACGGCGCTGAGTGAGCTGCTCTCTCGGGCGCAGGCGCTGGCTGACAGCGCAAAGGGCGCGGCGGACGAGGCCGAGGCCCTGCGGGCGCAGGAGGCCATTGCTGTGGCCGAGGCCGCAGACGGGCGCGCCGCGCTGTCCGCCCTGCAGGCGGGCCTGGACGAGGCCGGACAGCGGCGGATTACGGTGCGGCAGGAGCTGGCCGAGGCACAGCGTAAGCTGGAGGAGAGCGAAAAGGACGCAAAGACCAACCGCCGGGCGCTGAACGATGCCAGGGAGGAGGCCCAGGCGGCGGAGAATATCATTCAGGGTCACAGCCTGCGAATGGACAGCCGCCGCCAGAAGGCGGAGAGCGCCCAGAACATCAAGCAGGAGCTGACCCGGCAGGTGAACGCCCAGGAGGACCGCATCCGTCTGCTGACGGAGATGGAGAAGGAGTATGAGGGCTTCAACAAAGCGGTAAAGACCGTGATGCAGGCGGCGGAGAAAAACACGCTGCGGGGCATTCACGGGCCGGTGGCCGGACTGATGACCATAGAGCAGACCTATGCCGTGGCGCTGGAGACGGCGCTGGGCGCGGCACTGCAGAACATTGTGGTGGAACGGGAGGAGGACGCAAAGGCGGCCATCCAGTTCCTGAAGCAGCGGGACGGCGGCCGCGCTACCTTCCTTCCGCTGACGGCCATCCGGGGCGACGAGCTGCGGGAGAACGCTGCGGGAGAGTATGGTTTTGTAGGCATCGCCAGCCGTCTGGTGCGGTACGACGCGCGATACGACCATATTTTTAAAAATCTGCTGGGCCGGACGGTGGTAGTGGAGGACCTGGACAGCGGTATCGCCATGGCGCGTAAGTTCCGCAATGCCTTCCGCATCGTGACGCTGGACGGACAGATCATCAACCGGGGCGGCTCCATGACCGGCGGCTCCGCCAGCCGATCTTCCGGCGTGCTGTCCCGGGCCAATGAGCTGGAACGGCTGAAGGCGGCACAGGGCGCCCTGCACGGTAAGCTGAACGAGGCCGCACAGCAGGCCGAGACGGCCCAACGGGAGCTGCAGAAGGCTGAGTATGAATTGCAGGTGGCCAAGGACCAGCAGCGCAAGGCGGCGGACGAGGTGCTGACCTTACAGGGACGGCAGGACCACTATGACCTCCTGCTGGAAAGCCTGCGCCTGAGCTGCGAGACTATGGAGCAGGAGCTGTCCGGCCTGGACCGCCGGGAGACGGACGGCCGCGGGCGCATGGCCGGGATACAGGCGGACATCACTGCGGCAGAGGACCGCGCGGCGGCGCTGCGGCAGGAGATGCGGGACAAGCTGGCCGGCCAGACCGATCTGACGGAGCAGACCAACCAACTGGCCCAGGCCGTCAGCGACAAGAAGGCCGATCAGGCGGCACTGAGCGCGGAGAAGGACAGCGTTCTGCGGAGCGTGGAGGACCTGCGGGGCTTGCAGGCGGATATGGTATCCGACCGCGCTGAGCGCGACCGGCGGGTGCAGGAGTACCGGCAGGCCAACGAGAAGGCGCTGGCCGATATGGCGGGCCATCAGGCGGCGCTGGAGGAGAAGAACGCCCGTGTGATACAGCTGCGGCAGCGGCTGGAGGATCTGGCCCAGGCCAAACTGGCGCTGGAGCAGCAGCGTGACCAGAACGGCCGCGACAGCCGTGCCTGCAACGATACGCTTTTGCAGACCATGCAGGCGTACAACAAACTACAGCAGAAGCTGGAAAACAGCGGCATGGAGGAGAGCCAGATCCTGGAGAAGCTGTGGGAGCGCTACGAACTGAGCCACAGCGACGCCATGGAGCAGCGTATCGAGCTGGAGAGCGTGCCCAAGGCCACGCGGCGCATTGCCGAGCTGAACCGGGAGATCAAGGGGCTGGGCACGCCCAACATCGGCGCCATCGAGGAGTTCGACCGGGTGAACACCCGATATACCTACCTGTCCGAACAGCGCAGCGATGTGGAGCAGGCCAAGGAGGAGCTGCTGGGCATTATCGACCAGATCACCCAGCAGATGACCAGCATTTTTGCCGAGCAGTTCCAGCTGCTGAACGAGAGCTTCCAGGAGACGTTTTTGGAGCTGTTCGGCGGCGGCAAGGCGCGGCTGGAGCTGGAGGACGAGAGCGATATCCTCAACTGCGGCATCGAGATCAAGGTGCAGCCCCCCGGCAAACAGCTGAAGACCATCACGCTGCTGTCCGGCGGTGAGAAAGCCTTTGTTGCCATCGCGCTGTACTTCTCCATTCTGAAGGTACATCCCACGCCGTTCTGCGTGATGGACGAGATCGAGGCGGCGCTGGACGAGGCCAATGTGGTGCGCTACGCCCGGTATATGCGGCGGATCGCCGGAAAGACGCAGTTTATCGTCATTACCCACCGGCGGGGCACCATGGAGGAGGCAGATGTGCTGTATGGCGTGACCATGCAGGAAAAGGGCGTCAGCCGGATACTGACCATCAATCTCAACGATATGGCCAAGGAGCTGCATATCAAATAAGGAGGGCTTGTTATGGCAATGGGCTTATTTCAAATACTGAAGGAGGCGTTTACCGCCGTCCCCACCTTCGACGACCTGAATGACGAGTTCTACGACGGACTGGAGGAGGCGCTGATCCTGGCCGATGTGGGTGCTGACACCGCCGCTGATACCGTGGCCCAGCTGCGGAAGCGGGTGAAGGAACGCTTTATCGGCCGGATGGACGAGGTAAAGGACGCCCTGCGGGACATCCTGAAGAGCAAGCTGGAGGTGGGTGACAGCGCGTTGGTGCTGGAGGGCAAGCCCGCCGTGGTGCTGGTCATCGGCGTCAACGGCGTGGGCAAGACTACGTCTATCGGCAAGCTGGCCAAGCAGCTGAAGGATCAGGGCAAGAAGGTCCTGCTGTGCGCCGGCGATACGTTCCGTGCGGCGGCCGCCGACCAGCTGGAGATCTGGGCGGGCCGTGCCGGTGTGGATATCGTGCGGCAGCATGAGGGCGCGGATCCCGGCGCGGTGCTGTTTGACGCTTTGCAGGCGGCCAAGGCACGGAGCGTGGACGTGGTGCTGTGCGACACCGCCGGACGGCTGCACAACAAACAGAACCTGATGAACGAGCTGGCCAAGCTGCGGAAGATCATCGACCGGGAATGCCCCAATTCCAACTGCGAGACGCTGCTGGTGCTGGACGCCACCACCGGGCAGAACGGACTGATCCAGGCACGGACCTTCAAGGAGACGGCAGGGTTGACGGGTATTATCCTGACGAAGCTGGATGGTACCGCCAAGGGCGGCATCGTCATCGCCATCGCCCAGGAGCTGGGTGTGCCGGTAAAGTTCGTGGGTGTGGGCGAGGGCATCGACGACCTGAAGCCCTTTGACCCGACTGCCTTCGTGCAGGACATGATATAAGGAGGGCGCAGCATGACGAGAGCAGACGGACGGGCATTTGACCAGCTACGCCCGGTGGAGATGACACCCGGCTTTACGAAATTCGCCGAGGGCAGCGTGCTGATCCGCTGCGGCGAGACGGTGGTGCTGTGCAACGCCTCGGTGGAGGAGAAGACGCCGCCCCATGTGGCGGAGGGCTGCGGCTGGGTGACGGCGGAGTATTCCATGCTGCCCCGGGCCAACCGGGAGCGCAGCCGCCGGGACGTGGACAAGCTGAAGCTGTCCGGCCGCAGCGCAGAGATACAGCGGCTCATCGGCCGCAGCCTGCGTGCGGCGGTGGATATGGCAGCCCTGGGGCCCCGGACCATCACCGTGGACTGTGACGTATTGCAGGGCGACGGCGGAACGCGGACGGCATCCGTCACCGGCGGGTTCGCGGCGCTGGCGCTGGCCTGCAAAAAGCTGGTGACCGACGGCGTGATCGAGAGGCTGCCGCTGCTGCACTATGTCACCGGTGTGTCGGCGGGCATCGTGGAGGATGTGCCCCTGCTGGATCTGCAGTACAGCGAGGACAGCCGGGCGCAGGTGGACCTGAACTGCATGATGACGGAGCAGGGACAGCTGATCGAAATTCAGGGCACCGGCGAGGGGCGGCCCTTTACCGTGGCCGAGCAGCAGGCACTGGTGGCGCTGTGCGCCAAGGGGTGCGGCGAGCTGCTGACGAAGCAGAAGGAGATACTGGGAGAGATACTATGAGATTTGTACTGGCATCCCACAACAAGGGAAAGCTGGCCGAGATGCAGGCCATTCTGGGCGAGCTGGGCGTGGAGGTGGTCATGCCCTCCGACGTGGGCGTGGACGTCGACGTGGAGGAGACGGGGACCACATTCGCGGAGAACGCAGCGCTGAAGGCCAACGCCATCATGGCGGCCAGCGGCCTGCCGGCTATCGCGGATGACTCGGGACTGTGCGTGGACTGGCTTCAGGGCGCGCCGGGGGTGTATTCCGCCCGGTACGGCGGGCTGGACAGCGACCCGGAGCGCTGCCGGCTGCTGCTGAGCAATATGCGCGGCGCCACGAATCGGGCGGCGCATTTCCACACGGCCATCGTCTGCGCCTTCCCCAACGGGGACACGCTGACGGCGGAGGGGGACTGCGCCGGGACCATTGCCTTTGCGCCTATGGGCGACGGCGGGTTTGGGTACGACCCTGTGTTCTTCGTGCCGTCCCTGCGAAAGACCTTCGCCCAGCTGACGGCGGAGGAGAAGAACGCCATTTCCCACCGGGGCAGTGCCCTGCGGGCCTTTGCCGCGGAACTGAAAACGTATTTGGAGAAGCAATGATATGGAACTGACAAGCAAACAACGCGCACAGCTGCGGTCCCTGGCCACCAATCTGGACACCATCGTCCACGTGGGCAAGGACGGCATCGGCGACAATCTGATCAAGCAGGTCAACGACGCGCTGGAGGCCCGGGAGCTCATCAAGGGCCGGGTGCTGGAGAATTCGCTGCTGACCGCCCGGGAGGCGGCGGAGGAACTGGCAGTGGCTGCCCGCTGCGAGGTGGTGCAGGTCATCGGCAGCAAGTTCGTGCTCTACCGGATGCAGCACGACAAGAGCAAGCGGAAGATCGAACTGGTCAAGGCGAAGAGAAGCGTATGAACATCGGTGTTTACGGCGGCACCTTTGATCCGCCCCATATCGGCCATGTGACGGCGGCCAGGGCCGCCATGGAGGTCCTGGGGCTGGACAAGCTGGTGTTGGTCCCGGACGCGCAGCCGCCCCACAAGGCGCTGCCGGAGGGCAGTGCCGCGCCGCAGCAGCGGTATGACATGGCGGTGCTGGCCACAGCGGCGCTGGGGAAGCGGGCGGAGGTCAGCGACATGGAGCTGCGCCGCAGCGGCGTCAGCTATACCGCGGACACGCTGGCGGCGCTGCGGGAGCAGTATCCGGATGACACGCTGTATCTGCTGATGGGTTCGGATATGTTTCTGAGTCTGCACAACTGGCGCAGGCCGGAGGCGATCATGGCCATGGCCCACATCGCGCCCTTCAGCCGGGAGGCGGAGGATGAGTCCGCCGCCTTTGCCGCGCAGAGCGCGCGCCTGGAACGGGAGTTCGGCGCGCAGGTGACCGTGGTGCCCAATCCGCAGGTGGTGGAGCTTTCCTCCACCGAGGTCCGCGCCGCGCTGGCACAGGGCGGGGGAGAGGACCTGCTGCCGCCGCCGGTGTGGGGCTATATCCGGCGGGAGCACCTGTACGGTACCCATACGGACCTGACGCACCTGACGCCGGAGGAGCTGCGGCCCATCGCGCTGAGCTATCTCAAGCCCAAGCGGATGCCCCATGTGCTGGGCACGGAGCAGGAGGCGGTGCGTTTGGCGGAGCGTTACGGCGCGGACGTGACAAAGGCGCGCATCGCCGCGCTGTTGCACGACTGCACCAAAAAGCTGGATATGGACGAGCAGCTGGCGCTGTGCAGACACTATGGCATCCCGCTGGATGAGCTGGAGCAGAAGGCACTGAAGCTACTGCACAGTAAGACCGGCGCGGCCATCGCACGGGATGTGTTTGCCGTGGACGACGAGGTGTACAACGCCATTTTATACCACACAACGGGTAAGCCGGACATGACGCTGCTGGAGAAGATCATCTATCTGGCGGATTACATCGAGCCTACCCGCGATTTCCCCGGCGTGGAGGAGCTGCGCCGCACCGTATACGAGGATCTGGACAGGGGACTGCTGCTGGGACTGACCATGACCATCGACGAGATGGAGGAGATGGGCAGCCCCGTCCACCACATGACCCGCGATGCGCGGGACTATCTGATGAAAAGAGGGATATCATGAAAACACCGAAAGAACTGGCGCTACTGGCCGCCCGTGCCCTGTCCGATAAGAAGGGCAAGGAGATCCGCGTGATGGAGATCGCCGAGCTGACCACGCTGGCGGACTATTTCGTGCTGGCCACTGGCGCCAGCAATACCCAGATCAACGCGCTGGTGGACAATGTGGAAAAGCTGCTGGCAGAGGAGGCTGGTGAGCAGCCCCTGCACCGCGAGGGCTATCGCGGCGGCACGTGGGTCCTGCTGGACTACGGCTGCATCGCCATCCATGTGTTCAATCAAGAGGCCCGGGCCTTCTACGGCTTGGAGCGTCTGTGGCAGGACGGCAAGAGCGTGGACATCAGCGGCATTGTGGAGGAGCACGACTGAGTTTCCGCGCCGAGTGGCGCGTACAGGTGTTTTTCCCGGAAAACGGGGTTGACATTCGGCAAAAATGCGCTAAAATAGACTTCGATATTGTCAGAAGCGATGAAGGGAAAAAGACAGAGATCATCCACCCGAAGAGAGCCGGCGTATGGTGCGAGCTGGCGGGGACGCTCTGTTGTACTGGTCCTGGAGCTTTCCACCTGAACAGGGCGGGACGGGTGCGCGCCGTTACAGCGTCGTCTTTCGTAAGAAAGACACGGAGCGCCGCGGAGCGATCTGCGGCGGAAGCAGGGTGGTAACACGTCTATAACGTCCCTGGCTGCGTAAAGCAGCCGGGGATTTTTATTTGCGAAAACAAAATTCACATACAAGGAGAAGCGAGCATGAATTACGATTTTGCGGCCATTGAGAAGAAATGGCAAGCCAACTGGGAGAAGACAAAGCCCTATGCCGCCATCACCGGCGACAAACGACCCAAGTTCTACGGGCTCATCGAGTTTCCGTATCCCTCCGGCCAGGGTCTGCACGTGGGTCATCCCCGCCCCTTTACGGCTATGGATATCGTCACCCGCAAAAAGCGGATGCAGGGCTATAATGTATTGTTCCCCATCGGCTTCGATGCTTTCGGTCTGCCCACGGAGAACTATGCCATCAAGAACCACATCCACCCTGCCATCGTCACGAAGAACAACATCGAGAATTTCACCAAGCAGCTGAAGATGCTGGGCTACGGCTTTGACTGGGACCGCTGCGTGGACACCACCGACCCCAAGTACTACAAGTGGACCCAGTGGATATTCCTGCAGATGTTCAAGCACGGCTTGGCCTACAAGTCCACCATGCCCGTCAACTGGTGCACAAGCTGCAAGTGCGTGCTGGCTAACGAGGAAGTGGTCAACGGCGTGTGCGAGCGCTGCGGCAGCGAGGTCATCCGCAAGGAGAAGAGCCAGTGGATGCTGAAGATCACCGAGTATGCCCAGCGGCTGATCGACGATCTGGATGATGTGGACTATATTGAGCGCGTGAAGATCCAGCAGCGCAACTGGATCGGCCGTTCCACCGGCGCAGAGATCACCTTCGACACCAATGTGGGCGACCAGGTGACGGTCTATACCACTCGTGCCGACACCCTGTTCGGCACCACGTATATGGTCATCTCTCCCGAGCACCCGCTGCTGAAGAAGTGGCAGCCCCTCATTAAGAACTGGGATGCTGTGGCAGCCTATCAGGAGGAAGCGGCCCATAAGTCCGACTTTGAGCGCGGCGAGCTGAACAAGGAAAAAACCGGCGTGCGGCTGGAGGGTATCGAGGTCATGAACCCGGTGACCCACAAGCCCCTGCCCATGTTCGTCTCCGACTATGTCCTCATGGGCTACGGCACCGGCATCGTCATGGGCGTGCCCGGCCACGACCAGCGCGACTGGGAGTTCGCCAAGAAGTTCGGCCTCCCCATCATCGAGGTGGTGGCCGGCGGCGACGTGACCAAGGAGGCCTTTGTGGCCAAGGATGACAGCGCTGTCATGGTCAACTCCGGCTTCCTGAATGGCATGACCGTCAAGGAGGCCATCCCTGCCATGAAGAAATATGTGGTGGAGCAGGGCTTCGGCAAGGAGAAGGTCAACTACAAGCTGCGCGACTGGGTGTTCTCCCGCCAGCGCTACTGGGGCGAGCCTATCCCCCTGGTGAACTGCGAGAAGTGCGGCTGGGTGGCCCTGCCGGAGGAGCAGCTGCCCCTGGTGCTGCCCCAGGTGGAGAGCTATGAGCCCACCGATGACGGCGAGAGCCCCCTGAGCAAGATGACAGACTGGGTCAACACCACCTGCCCCTGCTGCGGCGGCCCGGCCAAGCGCGAGACGGACACCATGCCCCAGTGGGCCGGCTCCAGCTGGTACTTCCTGCGGTATATGGATCCCCACAACGACAAGGCACTGGCCAGCAAGGAGGCGTTGGACTACTGGTCCCCCGTGGACTGGTACAACGGCGGCATGGAGCACACCACGCTGCACCTGCTGTACTCCCGCTTCTGGCATAAGTTCCTGTACGACATCGGCGTGGTGCCCACCAAGGAGCCCTACGCCAAGCGCACCAGCCACGGCATGATCCTGGGCGAGGGCGGCGAGAAGATGTCCAAGTCCCGCGGCAACGTGGTCAACCCCAACGACATCGTGGCCCAGTACGGCGCGGACACCATGCGCCTGCACATCATGTTTATCGGCGACTTCGAGAAGGCTGTCAGCTGGAGCAACGAGGCTGTCAAGGGCAGCAAGCGCTTCCTGGACCGCTGCTTCAATCTGCAGGATATCGCCACCGCTGAGGAGTCCATCTCCGCCAAGAACGAGTCCATCGTCCACAAGACCATCAAGAAGGTCAGCCAGGATATCGACGAGCTGAAGATGAACACCGCTATCGCCGCCATGATGACCATGGTCAACGAGTTCTACGCCAATGGCTGCTCCAAGGGCGACGTGGAGATGCTCTGCCTGCTGCTCAGCCCCTTTGCCCCCCACATGGTGGAGGAGATGTGGGAGAACATGGGCTTTGCCGCCAAGTACGGCAAGATGGCCATGCAGATGGATTGGCCCGAGCACGACGAGGCCAAGACTGTGGACAGCCACGTGGAGATGGCCGTGCAGGTCAACGGCAAGCTGAAGGGTACCGTTACCGTCCCCGTGGACAGCGACGAGGCTGCTGTGGTGGCCGCCGCTATGGAGAGCGACAAGGTGAAAAAGGCCACGGAGGGCATGAGTGTCATCAAGACCATTTTGGTCAGGAACAAGCTGGTGAACCTGATCGTGAAGCCCGCGAAATAAAGCGTTGTATCCCCCGGTGCAGCCGGGGGATACTTTTTCTGGAGGGCGGACCGCCGGGAAGCACACTTTTTTGCCGTTTTTGTAAAAAAACGACTTGACAAGCTGTGTTATCCCCGGTATAATACACCCGTTAGTCATGTAAATGGCTCTTAAAGAGCACCCAGGATCGAGCCGGGTGTATCGGAGGGAGGGAAACATAAATGTCCGAAGTCCATGTTAAGGAAGGCGAGTCCCTGGACAGCGCTCTGAAGCGTTTTAAGAGAAGCTGCGCCAAGGCGGGCGTCCTGGCCGAGGTGCGCCGCAGAGAGTGCTACGAAAGCCCCAGCGTTAAGCGCCGCAAGAAGTCCGAGGCTGCGCGCAAGAACCGCAACAAGCGTTACTATTAAGTGACAAAGAAGCCTGAGAACATAGGTTCTCAGGCTTCTCTTTTATCTATCCTGTCAGGTCCCGCAGTATGTCGGCGCACTCCGGCAGGGTCAGCAGACCCCGGTGTATGCCCAGGCGCTCGCCCAGAGCGATTTTTCTATGCAGGGTGTCACCGTCGTCCAGCAGGACGAACCGTGTCTCGCCGCCCCGGCGGTACGTGAAATACCGGGCGCCCAGCTCCCGGGAAAAGAATATCTGGCGGCCTGTTTGCAGGGTGGCTAGCTGTTCATCTGTCAGCGGTATGCCCTCACCAGTGGGACAGGGGAGAGGGAAGTCCATCCGCAGGCGCTGGAGGTCCAGCACGATACGGTCCGGCCCGAAGGCATGGCAGCAGGCGGACAACCGGTTTTCGATATCCCCGCCGGACAGGGCGGTGCATACCAGTACCCGCGCGCCGGGAGCCGTGTGGGCGCATTTCTCGTGGACCCACAGGGCGATGCCGGACCGGTGCAGGGGCTGGGCCAGCGCCTCCGTCAGTTCTGCGGCGGAGAAGGGGACGATCACTGTGCCGTATCTCCGGCGGCGGCACTCCTGCACCACGCCGGCTGCCGTTTCCGGGCTGAAGGGTCCCGCCGCGCCGGTGAGCAGCATGGCACCGCCCCGCAGGGCAGGCGGCATGGGCAGGGCACACAGCACTCCGTTTTCTATCCGGTAGGCCGCGTTGGCGATGGGCAGCTGTGCGCCGCAGGCCATCTGGCGAAGCGGCGGTGCGGCGGCGATCATCAGCTGCATAGGCGTACCCCCTTGCGAGACCACGATGTCCGTGGTACAATACTGCTGTACTTTATGAGAGGAGTCGGATACCTATGCCCATTTCCATGACGCCCTACCGGGTGTTTGACAGCTACCGCAGCATCACGCCAGCGTTTTTTATGCGGCACGGCATCCGGCTGCTGCTGTGCGATCTGGACTATACCCTGGCGCCCAAGTCCCAGCCGGAGCCGGACGCGGACCTGCGCCGCTGGCTCTCCGATGTGCGGGCGGCGGGTGTGGAGGTCATGATCCTGTCCAACAACCGCAGCCCCGTGCGAGTGGAACGATTCTGCCGCGATCTGGGGATCACCTACGAGGGCCATGCGGGCAAGCCGTCCGTAAAGGGCTTTCGCCGGGCCATGGTGCGCTGCGGCGTCACCCCGCGGGAGACGGCCATGCTGGGCGACAAACTGCTGACGGATATGCTGGGTGCCAACCGGGCTGGCGTGCTGCCGCTGATGGTGGAGCCGCTGGGCGGGCCGCGCGGCGCGTGGAATAAGGTGCTGCATGGCCTGCAGAGGCCGTGGAAGGCCGCCAGTTTGAAAAAACATCCGGAACGGTGACTTTTTTACGCGGAAACACTTGCCAAACAGCAGGTTATCATGTAAAATATATAAGGCCGATTTTGGCTGGTATTATTTATTCAGAGGGAATGGAGATATTCCCTCATACACAATGGGAGGAATATCAATATGGCAACTATTACCGCCGGTGATTTCAGAAACGGCAAGACCTTCGAGATGGACGGCAAGGTCATGCAGGTCGTGGAGTTCCAGCACGTCAAGCCCGGCAAGGGCGCGGCTTTCGTCCGCACCAAGATGCGTAACGTGGTGACCGGTGCTGTGACCGAGACGTCCTTCAACCCCACCGCCAAGTTTGAAGAGGCCTTTGTGGACCGCCGCGATATGGCCTACAGCTACAACGACGGTGATTTGTACTACTTCATGGATCAGGAGACCTTTGACATGGTACCCCTGAACAAGGAGCTGCTGGGCGATGCGTTCCGCTTCATCACTGAGAACACCGTGTGCAAGGTGCTGAGCTATAAGGGCAGCGTCTTTGGCCTGGAGTGCCCCAACTTCATGGATCTGGAGGTCACCGAGACTGAGCCCGGTCTGGCCGGCAATACCGCCACCAACACCCTGAAGCCCGCCACCGTGGAGACCGGCGCCGAGGTGAAGGTGCCCCTGTTCATCAACATCGGCGACAAGATCACTATTGACACTCGTACCGGTGAGTATCTGAGCCGCTGCAAGTAATTTGACAACCAACCGACCGTACAGAAAGGAGCCGAACATGGAGATTTCTGAAAAGGTAGCGTATCTGAAGGGTCTGGCCGAGGGCCTGAACCTGGACACCGACAGCAAGGAAGGCAAGCTGATCGCCGCCATCATCGATGTGCTGGACGACATGGCCGAGAAGTTCGCGGAAGTGGACGACGAGCTGTGCGATGTGGAGGACGGCCTGGATGCCGTCAGCGACGACCTGAGCGATGTGGAGGAGACGCTGTACTTTGCTCTGGACGACGATGAGGATGACGACGAAGACGACGAGGAAGAGGAGTGCTTTGTGACCACCTGCCCCGAGTGCGAGGAGGAGGTCTACTTCGACGAGACTGTTCTGGAGGACGGCGAGGTCGTCTGCCCCAACTGCGGCGCCAAGCTGGAGTTTGATCTGAGCGACCTGGCGGCTGCTGCCGAGGACGGCGAGGACGAGGAGTAATTCCCATATATAAGCATATCCCCCGGCATTGCCGGGGGATATTTCTTTCTATTTACGCATTTGCTCAAAAATGCCGGGAAATGGCGGCGGGGCTTGCCTTAACGGGAGAAAAGCGGTATAATAAAAAATACTACACTTTGCGCCACGCGCAAAGACCGATTTGAGGTATACGAATGAAAACTCAGGAAAAGCTGAACATGACCATGCTCTGTGACTTCTATGAGCTGACCATGGGCAACGGCTACTTTGAGGCCGGCTGCAAGGAGCGCATCACCTATTTCGACGTGTTTTTCCGCAAGGTGCCCGATGGCGGCGGCTTCGCCATCGCGGCAGGTCTGGAGCAGCTGATCGACTACATCGAGAACCTGCACTTCACCGAGGAGGACATCGCCTATCTCCGCGGGCGAAACCTGTTCTGCGAGGAATTCCTGGACTATCTGCGGAACTTCCGCTTCACCGGCGATATCTACGCCATTCCGGAGGGTACGCCTGTGTTTCCCAAGGAGCCGCTGGTGGTGGTCCGCGCACCGGCCATCGAGGCGCAGCTGATCGAAACGTTCACCCTGCTGACCATCAACCACCAAAGTCTGATCGCCACCAAGGCCAACCGTATCGTCCGGGCCGCCAAGGGCCGCACGGTGCTGGAGTTCGGCTCCCGCCGTGCCCAGGGGGCCGACGCGGCCATTGTCGGTGCGCGGGCGGCCTATATCGGCGGCTGTGCCGGTACGGCCTGCACCATCTCTGACGAGGTGTACGGCGTGCCCGCCGGCGGCACCATGGCCCACGCCTGGGTACAGATGTTCGACAACGAGTACGAGGCCTTCAAGACCTACTGCCAGACCTATCCCACCAACGCGACCCTGCTGGTGGACACCTATAACACGCTGAAGTCCGGTATCCCCAACGCCATCAAAGCGTTCAACGAGGTGCTCAAGCCACTGGGTATCACCAAATGCGGTATCCGCCTGGATTCCGGCGACCTGGCGTACCTGACCCGCAAGGCGCGGGAGATGCTGGACGAGGCCGGCTGGACCGAGTGCAAAATCTCCGTGTCCAACTCGCTGGACGAGTACCTCATTCAGGACATGCTGCTGCAGGGCGCACAGATCGACCTGTTCGGCGTGGGCGAGCGGATGATCACCGCCAAGTCCGAGCCGGTGTTCGGCGGCGTGTACAAGCTGGTGGCCATCGAGGAGCCGGACGGCACCGTGATCCCCAAGATCAAGGTCAGCGAGAACGTGGAGAAGATCACCATACCCCACTTCAAGAAGGTGTACCGCCTGTACGGGCGCGACACCGGCAAGGCCATCGCCGACTATATCACGGTCTATGACGAGACAGTGGACGACACGAAGGGCCTGACCATCTTTGACCCCATGGCCACCTGGAAGCGAAAGGCCGTGTATAACTTCGAGGCCCGGGAGCTGCTGGTGCCGATCTTCAAGAACGGCAAGCGGGTGTACGATTGCCCGCCGCTGGAGGAGATCAAGGCATACTGCGCCCAGCAGGTGGATACTCTGTGGGACGAGGTCAAGCGCTTTGACTATCCCCACAAGTACTATGTGGACCTGTCGGACAAGCTGTGGGATATCCAGCAGTGCCTGCTGCGGACCTCGCAGCTGTGATGACCATCTGAAATAAAAGAAAAGGGAGGAGGATCAACAGTGAAAAAGCCGAGAGTCCAGCAGCGGACAGAGCGCCGTATATCCGCCGCCCTGCGGTTGGTGATGGTGGCGGTGCTGCTTTTGGCGCAGATCGCGCTGGTGGTCGGCCTCAGCGACCTTCTGAAGCAGCGCATGGCGCTGGCCTACACCGCGCTGCAGCTGCTGGCCGGTGTGGTGGCCATGCGTATCTGGTCCCGCCCCGGGGCCACCAGCTATAAGATGGGCTGGATCATCCTGGTGCTGTTCGTGCCGGTGGTGGGGCTGATCCTCTATCTGCTGTGGAACGGCGACCGGCCGTCCAAGCGCCTGAGCCTGAAGAAGCCGGTGCCCATCGAGGAGCCTATGGCGCAGCAGGAGCTCGCCCGCACCAATCTGGAAAAGCTGCGCCAGACCGCGCCCCAGTGGTATCCGCTGGCAGCGTATCTCAGCGGCAAGGGCTTTGACCTGTACCGCAACACGGCGCTGCGCTATCTGCCCACCGGCGAGGCGTATCTGGAGGATATGCTCACCACACTGGATACGGCCCAGCGGTTCATCTTCCTGGAGTACTTTATCATGGCCGAAGGCGAGATATGGGATCGGTTGTCTGATATCCTCTGCCGCAAGAGCCGTCAGGGCGTAGAGGTCAAGCTGATCTTTGACGATTTCGGCAGCATGATGCGTATGCCCAACGAAAAAATAGACGCGCTGCAGGACGCCGGGGTGGAGGTCAGGGTATTCAACCCCGTGCACCACTACGTCAACCGGCTGTACTTCAACTACCGCGACCACCGGAAGATCACCTGCGTGGATGGAGATATTGCCTACACCGGCGGCGCCAATATCGCCGACGAGTACGCCAACCTGATCGAACGCTTCGGCTACTGGAAGGACTGCGGTCTCCGGCTGGAGGGCGAGGGCGCCTGGGGCCTGACCCGGGAGTTCCTGCAGATGTGGCAGCGGATGGACGGTCAACTGTACCATGAGTACGACTATTATCGCCCCCTGCACCACCCCCTGGAGCAGGGCTTCTGCCAGACTGTGGTGGACGGTCCCGATGACAACCCTAACAACGCGGCGGAGGATCTGTTCCTCCAGATGATCAGCCGTGCCCGGCGGGAGGTGTATATCACCACACCCTACCTGGCTATCGACGAGCCCATGCTCAAGGCGCTGTGTCTGGCCGCGGAAAGCGGTGTGGATGTCCGTCTCATCATGCCCGGCATCCCGGACCACAAGTTTGCCTATCTGGTGGCGGAGAGCTACTTCGACCAGCTCATGGCGCATGATGTTAAGATATATACCTTTACACCTGGCCTTGTCCATGGAAAAACCGTCCTGACTGACCGCGAGACGGCCTTTGTAGGCTCCGTCAATATGGACTACCGCAGCTTCCAGCTGCACTTCGAATGCGGCGAGGTGTTCTATGGCACGCCCGCCATCGAGACGCTGCTGGAGGATATGGACACCACCATGGCCCGCTGTGCGCCCATGACGCCGGAGCGTATGGCGGAGCGCCCGTTTTGGCGGCGGGCGATGGGGACGGTATTACGGCTCTTCGCCATGTGGATGTAACCCCCGTCTGGTATATTTTCGCCCCGGCTGCGTCGAATATCCAAGAAAGGAATTACCCATGGCCTGCTTTATCATCGGCGCGGGCAGCTTTTACGGCCTGCCTGTGTCTGTTCAAAGGACCGATATGGTCATCGCCGCCGACGGCGGCTGGCATACCTGTCGGGAAAATGGCATAACGCCCACGCTGCTGGTGGCGGATTTCGACTCGCTGGACGCCGCGCCGGCGTTTGACCACATCCTCCGCTTGCCGGTGGAGAAGGATGACACCGACATGATCCGGGCAGTCAAGGAGGGCTTCGACCGTGGTGAGAGGGAGTTCCATCTCCTGGGCGGCATGGGCGGCCACCGGACAGACCACACGGTGGCCAATATGCAGACGCTGGCCTACATTGCCCGCCGGGGCGGGCAGGGCTGGCTGTACGGAAACGGTGAGCGCTTCACCGCCATCTGCGACGGGGGCGAGATCACACTCACCGCAGGGCAGAACAGCGTTTTCTCCGTGTTCTGCCTGGGCGCAGACGCGGAGGGCGTTACCATTGAGAACGCCAAGTATCCGCTGACCGACGCCGTGCTGACGGCGGATTTCCCTCTGGGGGTCAGCAATCATTTTATAGGACAGGCGGTGCGCGTCGCGGTGCGGCGTGGCTGCCTGCTTATAGGGATAACAGATAAGGAGTAACGAAACATGAAAAACACCATGAAAAAGCTGCTGGCGCTGTTGTTGGCACTGGTGCTGACCCTGGCCCTGGCGGCCTGCGGCCAGAAGGAGGAAAACAAAACTGATGACCAGACCAACGACCCCGCGATCACCGATCAGGACAACGCCGCTGATGAAAAGGTGACGCTGCCTGTGGCGGACGGCGCGGTCATCGGTCAGGGTGCCGTGGCCTTCACTGTGGAGGTGCAGGGTGCGGACGGCAAGACCGTCACCTTTACCGTCAACACCGATGAGGAGACGGTGGGCGCGGCGCTGCTGAAGCTGGGCGTTATCGCCGGCGATGACTCCGAGTACGGCCTGTACGTCAAGACCGTCAACGGCGAGACTGCCGACTACGATGCCGATGGCACCTACTGGGGCCTCTACATCAACGGCGAGTACGCCATGACCGGTGTGGACGCCACTACGCTGGAGGCCGGCGCGACCTACGCTTTCCGTGTGGAGAAGGTCGAGGGCTGACAGGTATAAAAAAGAGACGGCGCAGGCCACATCTTCATAAGTACAAATTGTGGCACAAGGGCGGCTGATGCGAAATGCCCCGTCGCAGGGATTTCCTGCGGCGGGGCATTTTTGACATCTTTAGGCAAAGAAATAAAACCACAGCTCTAACAAGGGAACGAAAAAATCTTTAACACGAGTAAAACCTCCTATTGCAATATGCTGGTAAAAGCTTGCTGGCCGTTTTACTAGAGCAATAGGAGGTTTAATGCGTTTTAAGAAAGATGAATACAAAAATTCCGCAAAGTAAACTAACTTTGCGGAACTTGCAGCTCATAAACGTTGCATGAGCGCACTACCCATCAGTTGTGTTGGTATAAACGTTTCTTGTACAGGTAAAAAGCAGATGTTTTGTACGGCCTGTGACTTATGGGCTAATGATGGGTGATGGTACAGATTCAAAGTCGTCTTAATATCTGAGTGTCCGAGCATTTCGCTCACACTTTTCACATCTATTCCCCGTTCAACACAGCGAGTTGCATAGGTGTGGCGCAGAATGTGAAAATTTCGATAGTGAACTCCGCATTCCTTCAAAAACAGCTTGTACTGGTATTGACAGGTACGAGGGGCCATAGGTGCGTCCGTGCCTGTCATCAAAAAACTATCTATTGAATTAGAAAGACGCACTTGTTTCAGCAACGCTAACATATCTGCAGGAATGGGTATCCGTCGTAGGGATGATAAACTTTTAGGGGGCTGGATCACCAGTTTGCCTACTCCATCTACGGTCAATCTCTGTACTGTGCGCTGGACAGAAATTACTCCCGACGAAAAGTCAATGTCAGACCACCGTAGTGCACACAACTCTCCTAAACGCAAACCACTGTTCAATGTCAGCAAAATAGCTATTCCTAGAATACTCGGTACATCGAGTACTCTATTGGCAATGGAGTTTATCTCTGCATCTGAAAAGATTTCCGGCATATTTTGCCGATACTTCGGGAGTTTTGCGCCATGTGCAGGACTGCTGCAATTGAATGTAGTCTCTGCATACTTTAAAACGCCCTTCAATAATGTGCCTATATCTTTCAACGTCTTCTGTGACAGCTCGCTATCTATCTGTTTTTGCTGCAAAAAAGATGTGAATGCTTTTGTTGATAACTGATCTACACATACACGGCCCAACGATGGGAGAATATGCTTTCGCAGCATCTGCTCATAGCGCAGGTAAGATGAGAGCTTTATAGTGTTTTCCTTTTCGGCCAAGAAGCCTGTTACGGCCTCTTGGATAGTGACCACACCTCTTTGCTGAATGGCATTCTTCTCAGTTTTAGGATAACCCCTGTAGCGTGAATCATTGCTCCTAATAATTATCTGTTCTGAGTTTTTGGCCTTAGATGCCTTGCGGATGTAGATGCCTCTTTGCGACCACTGCCGTGTTCCTGCATTACAATACTCTCTTTTGCAATGCTGCATAGTCATCCTCCTTTGCCTATCAATCTCAAATTTGTCTACAATATTCGAATGTTGGAGAACTTCCATTAATCAATCGATTATTGCACTTTCCTGTTGACTTCTGCCAATAAGTGTAGTACTTTTATATCACAAGATGCTCCGCAAAGTTAGTTTACTTTGCGGAAGTGCGGCAGGAAGGCCATTACATTTCTGTATTATGCCTTAATATACCCTGCTGATACACATAAAAACTTCATAGGCCCTGGGATGTCTTACAGCGGTTATCCGAACTGCGTTCTGTGCGCGGTCAGGTAATTGCATAAAAGGAACGGGAATAATAATCCCACGCGAACGGCACCGTGGGCGCAAGAATGCACCAAAACAGCAGTAGCTGTTGGACGAAAGTCCGCCATTGAGGGATGCCCCTTGAGAAGGTAGGTAGCAAACGAGGAGCAGCAGCTCCGTGGCGCGAGGCGGGAGACTTGTATGATTAGGGCCATTAGCGGTGGGCGGATTCTCCACGCGTTGTGACAGGAGTGCTTGTTGTGACAGCTATCATAGTTTGTTTACGCACTTCTATTTTGGGTGCTTGCCGCTTTTTTCAGTTTAGCTGAAAGAGGCGGCATTTGTCATTATTGAGGGGGAAAATATGTCAAACAGAGATCCACGCCAACGATTTGACTATCAAAATTGGTTAAATGGTCAGGTCGCCGAACGAGCTAAAGCCTCGCTGACAGCGCGGGATGCAGCGTTCGCCGAGAACAATGCCGGGGTGACTCGTGCGGCCCTAACGCAGTATCTAAATGTATGTGCCGCTGCGCTGGGGCATAGTCCCAGCCCCACAGAGATCGACGGTGGTGCGTTTATCGAGCAGCGATTCGGCAGCTGGGATAATGCCATGACAGCCGCAGGATTGCCCCGGCCAAAAACCACACCTAAACTTAACAACACACTGCGTTACCGCATGGAAAAAGAAAAGCTGCTGCCGCTGTTTCTTTCCGAACGCAAGGAGAAGAAGCGGCAGAGGCAGACGGAAAAGGATCTGCGCCGCGGCCAGCGAATGCACGAAAGGGCCGTGAGGCGCAAAGCGGCGAAAGAAGTGACCGAGGCTGCGGAGCAGGAGGAAACCTGCTGAGTTACCCTTGTCAAGCCATGACGGTCTGAACGGAGACTGTCAGCTTTCCATAAGGGCAGGAGGGGTTCGCCGACCCCTCCTGCCGTCCTCAAACTGTTATCCGGTAAGCACGTCATGATGGCACATGACGAGTTTATAAAATTATTAAGGAGGAAAATGACATGAAGAAGAGAGTACTGTCTCTGCTGATGGCAGTCATGATGCTCGTAGCCCTTGTGGTTCCGGCATCTGCCACAACAGACACAAGCGGCACTGTGACGGTGTACGTCACCTACGGAATGTTCACCGAGGGTGGTATTGGAGAACAGCCCGCCTATCGGGGAGGCATCCCTACTTCCACCAACATCAACGCAAACTTCTATATTTCGGACTACACCATCAGCATCAGTGATGTTTCCGACTGCTTGGCGGACACGCAGAGCGCCTACGCAAAGCCGACCACGACACCTTCGAGCTTCAAAACGCCCAATGTGCTGGATGCCCTTTTGGTTGCTTTTTGGCTGAACGGCACTGACATTACGGACTCCAATAAGGTAGTCGCCGGTTGGGATGCAAACCCCTTGGAAGGTAACCCTGGCGGTTATATTAACGGTGTCTATCCCCAGTATGCTACCTACGGCAATCCGTATCCCGATACCGAGACTATCAACGGCGTTGTCTATAACAAATATAGCGGCAGCGGCTGGAACATTGCCTATGGCAGTAATGCAAGCAATATCGCCGCCACGGGTACGTACAGCACCAATGTGACGCTGACAGACGGAATGATCATCGTTTTCGACTTCAGTCCCTACTGCATTTACGAGGTACAGAGCAACAGCTAAATACATACAGCAGAAAAGATAAAGGGGCGGGCACACATCGCCCGCCCCTTCCTTTTATAAGTTGATTTTAAGAAAGGCAGTACACGAATTATGAAAAAACGATTGGCAAGCCTGCAAGCCGGGCTGCTGGCACTGGTGCTATTGTTCAGCCTGCTGCCGGTAAGTTCGTTTGCCACGGAACTAGATGCTGCGCCTGATTCAGTCATTACGATACAAGAGGACGCCGCCGCTGACCGCAACACAGCGGCAGAGGAAAGCGGAGAGCATACGCCCAGCGCAAGCGATGCACAGCCTGCGGCAGGGGGCACAGAGACAACTGCATCTGACTCAAGCGCAGGAACTGAGCAGGATGAGACACTTACCTCTGCGCCTTCCGACACAACTTCCGAGGCAGCAGACACGGTGGAGATGCCGAACACGCAGGATGCGGCGCACGAGGATGACGTAAACCGCATGGTGGCGGTGCAGGACACCGGCTTTTCCGCAGCGGATTTTTCCTTTTATGAAGTGCGGACATGGACAGGTTCGCATTATGAACGTATGCGATTGGAAAAGCCGACCCAACTCGTTGAAAATGACGGGAAATATACGCTCTATTTCCCCTATGGCGGTGCAGGCACTTATAAATGGAATGTGCGCGTGGAAGCTCCGGTAAACTATTCTGATACATTTTCTTTGTATTATATGACATTTTTGACCGGGGACGGTATTACTACTGATGAAGGTTATTCCGTAAACGCATATTCCAGCCTACATACCAAAGAAGACGCCAGCGTTGTTCAAAGCGTTGAAAGTGACATCCACCCGCATTCAACACCGGCAGCCTTAGGCGGCAACATCTACTATTCAAAGACTATAACGCTGATTTGGACGGAGAATGGGGAGAAAAAAACCTGCCTGATCGATGTGAAGCCCTACTGTGACATGGAGCTTTCCACAAATTTCAATATCTCCGAGAAAAACGGCAGCAAGCCGGGCCCTCGTCCGCTGGAGCAGATAGATAGCACCACATATAAAACAAACTTAGTCAAAGGAAGGGAAAGTTACGCACAAATCGTCCTTATGGACTCCACGAATCGACTTCAAGTAAGCTATGGTGGCAGCATACTTGCCGACGGAGTTACTGATACAGGCTGCACTATTCCCCTTGATACCACCGAGGTCGGTACCAAGGAATACAAAATAGAACTCAGAGACTCAAGGGGTGAAGCGGAGGCCAAAACCTATACGCTGATCGCAGAGACACTACCTTATGACTATACGCCGGAAAGCGATCCGGAAAAGACAACAAAGACATCACCGATTCCGTCAAAAATGCATAAGGTCACAGATCAGGGTAACGCCACACTGACATTCGGCTTGACCAACAAACAAATCGAAGACATTAAAACAGCTGGAGGCCAAACATCCTACTTGTGGGCAAACAATGGTCAGGTGCTGTCGACAGAAAGCACCTGCAAAGTACCGACAGAATATAACGTCGACAAAGCCATATTTTCGCTGACTGTCACAAATACTGTTAACGGCATTGCGTGGTCCAAGAGTTTTTCCTTTCCTATAAAAATTCAGATCCCAAACAACCTCTCTGGAATTTTCTATGCCAAGATCAAGACCGACAGTACCGAACTGACTTTCGGACACACTGCCAGCGACCTGAAGGCGGTAGTCGACGACTCGAACGCCCCCACAGACCTACTTTATCAATGGTATTCGAAGAACGGCAATAGTCTGAAGAAGATCACGGATGCCACGGCAGCTACCTATACACCGCCGACCAATGCCGTCGGTACCGTGGAGTATTGCTGCATCGCACGGGTCGCTTACGCAGAGCTGCCGACGGTCAAACCCTCCAGTATTACCGGTGAGGATCGCTGGGCAAAAATTACTGTCAAGCCACACGGATGGACAGCCGAGAGCGGCATCACTGGCCGTGGCACGGAAGATGACCCGTATATCCTGCGCTGTGCGGAGAGCTTCGCTGCCCTGCGGGATGAGGTAAACGCGGGAATTTCATACGCCGGCTCCTTCTTCAAGCTGGCGGAGGATATTACGCTGCCCGCTGATTGGACGCCCATCGGATGCCTGAAGGACGAGTCCGTCACACCCGGTGCGCTGGACTATGCGGATAAGGGCAGAAATATGAACCCATTCAGCGGTACGCTAGATGGGGACGGACATACGCTAACGATGGCGAAGGGCAGTCGGCCTCTTTTAATGTTTGCCCGCAAAGCCACGGTCAGAAACTTGAATATCCAAGGTGAGCGCATTGTCGGCAACGGTCTGCTGGAACGCTATGTCATCGACTATGGTACGGAGGGCTACTACAACAACAGCGTACCGAATACCATAACCATTGAAAACTGCCACATCGTCGGTGATACCAATATCACTGGATCCGGCTTCCTGAGCGGATATGCCTCTGGCCTGAATATCGTGATGATCGTAAACTGCTCTGTCGGCGAGGATGTGGTCATTGGCTGTGACAAGGACCAAAGCGAGGTGGGGTCTCTTGCAGGGCACTTTAACGGAAGCGTAATGAACTGCACCAGTGCCGCTACCGTATACGGCAAGTCCCGCGTCGGCGGACTGGTCGGCTACAAGGGACAGTCCATGGGCCCATGCTCTATATCAAGCAGCTCGTTTACAGGAAAAGTAATCGCCACGGGTGACTATGCGGGCGGCATCTTGGGCAGCGGATACAATCAAGGTTCTGCGCCCAACTCGCCCTGGGCCACCATCAAAGGCTGTTTTGTCACAGGAAGCATACAGGGCCGCGATGGAGTTGGCGGTATTACCGGCGGCGAGCCGGGTGTGGTCCAATGCTGGGACAATGGCATCGGCGGAATCACAGACAACGTGTTTTACGGAGAGATTCACGCTACCGGCACGAGTGTAGGGGCCATTGTGGGCACGATTCGCTCCCTGAACAAGAACACTCTAGTAGATAACAATTATTATTTGGCCGGCTGTGGCACCAGCAAGGGGATCGGCTCAATCACAACGGTCGATACGAAATATAAGCCATCTACGCTGCCTAAAGACACGGAATATATCTGCACCAGTGACGGCTACACCAACATATTCTTCAAGGATGGCGATTACAGCCGCGAGGATGACCCAGTAGGTAAGGATGCAGATAAGCTATCAAAGGCTGTTACGAATACAGTGCTGAAGGATGGCACTGTTGTTCAGTGGCTTAACACTTCGGAGAGCAGCTACCATAACTGGATGCAGGGTACGGTTGGGCCGATCCTCAGCAATAAGGCTATCGCCTATGATTTGGAGATTACCGGCGAGATTAACCAGCACTATGTCGGCGATGCTCTGAATCTGTCCGGCCTTACGCTGACGGCCAAGTGGTCTGACGGTACGACTACCAATGTACCGCTGAATGACCCCGACCTCAAGATCACCGGCTACGACGGCGGCAAGCACGGCCAGCAGACGGTGACGCTCCAGTACGGCGCGGCTAAGGTAGAGATCGTCGTCACCGTGCTGTATAAAGAGCCGGAGGACATTACCGTGACCATCACCCTGCTGGGCGACAAGGCCCACGGCGACAACGGCCAGGTACACGGACTGTCCAAGGGCGGCCTGACCGCGTGGGTCAGCGGCCACAAGGTGAAAGTGACCACCAACATGACTGTGTGGGACGCGCTGAAGCAGCTGCCCGGCGTAACATGGGATAACCTCACCGGCAACTACATCAAGAGCGTGACCTACGGCGGTGTGACCATTGGCGAGTTCACCAACGGTAAGAACTCCGGCTGGATGTATACGCTGAACGGCAAGTACCCCATGCTGGGCGTCAGTGAGCAGTATCTGAAGAAGGGCGACGTCATCGTGTTCCACTACACGGATGACTACACGCTGGAGGCGGCGGACATGGGCCCCGCGCCGGAGGAGAAAAAGACCGCTGATGAGGTCATCGCCCTTATCAACGCCATCGGCGTGGTGGATCTGACCAAGGGCGATGTCATCGCCAAGGCACGCGCCGCGTATGACGCGCTTTCCGCGGCGGACAAGAAGCTGGTGACCAACTATCAGACGCTCCTGGACGCTGAGGCGGCCTACGCCAAGCTGGTGGCCGAGCTGGGCAAGAAGGCGGACAGCATCTACAAGACCACCGGCGACTATCTGGCAAAGCTGGGCACGCCCAGCGTGGGCAGCATCGGCGGCGAGTGGATGGCGCTGGGGTTGGCCCGCAGTGGTCGCACTGTCCCAGAGGGCTACTATGACGCTGTGGTCAAGTATGTCAAGGACAACATCGACAGCAACGGACGGCTGGACAAGAACAAGGCCACCGAAAACGCCCGCATTATCCTGGCGCTGACGGCCATCGGCAAGGATGTGACGAATGTGGACGGCCATGACCTGCTGGCCGGGCTGAATGAGATGTCCTACCTCTCCAAGCAGGGCATCAACGGTGCGATATTCACGCTGATCGCGCTGGACAGCCACAACTACACGCCTGCCGGCGATGTGACCCGCGACAAGCTGGTACAGGCTATTTTGGAAGCGCAGATCAGCAGTGACGGCGGCTGGAGCCTGGACGGCAAGAACGCCGATGTGGACATGACCGCCATGGCTATCCAGGCGCTGGCAGCCTACTACAAAAGCAACAGCAGCGCGAAGAAGGCTGTGGACAAGGGACTGAGCTGGCTCAGCTCCGTGCAGCAGAATGACGGCGGATTCACCAGCTGGGGCGCAGCCAACAGCGAATCCTGCGCGCAGGTCATCGTTGCGCTGACTGCACTGGGCATTGACCCGACCAAGGACAGTCGGTTCATCAAGAATGGTGTCAGCGTGCTGGACGCGCTGTGCAGCTTCGCGGTGAATGGCGGAGGATTCAAGCACCTCGCCACCGAGACAAGTGCCAACGGCATGGCGACGGAGCAGGGGTTTTATGCACTGGTGGCATATTACCGGCTACTGAACGGCCAGACCAGCCTGTATGACATGACGGATGTGAAACTGGAGGGCGTCAAGGCCGAAGAGCCGGTCGATGATACCGACAAGTCGGATGATACTGCCGACACGGAGGTCGAAGATACTTCAAGTGGCGGACAGGTGGTGCTGTGGGTAGTCATCGGCGTGGTGGCTGTCGGTGGTATTGCCGCACTGGCGGTGACCAGCAAAAAACGGCATGGCAGAGATGCGGAGTAATACTTGAATACACCAACGCAGGGGCGCGGAAGCGTCCCTGCGTAAGGTGCTTTTGTGAGGGTTTCAACATGAAAAAGAAGTCATTCTGCTTGCTGCTCTTAACGGCAGTGCTGCTATTTTGTGCTGCCTGTGGCCAGACGCAGACAGAACAGCCGGAGGATACCGGCGACAAGGATCAGTACATGACTGAGCCTGTCCCGGATGGCAAGCCCGATCCGGTAGAGCCGCAGGATACGACGGTGGATACCACTACGACCCACACCTGTACTTTCTCCATCTCTTGCGAGACCATTCTGGATAATATGGACAAATGTGTGGAGAACAAGAAGTTTCTCGTACCGGCGGACGGCGTTATCTTTCCTGCCACGGAGGTAGAGTTCAGCGAGGGCGAGAGCGTATTCGATGTACTCCAGCGCGTATGCCGTGACAACGCTATTCACATGGAGTCCAACTGGACACCCATGTACAACAGCGCGTATGTAGAGGGTATCAACAACCTCTATGAGTTCGACGTGGGCAGTTTGTCCGGCTGGATGTACAACGTCAACGGCTGGTATCCCAACTACGGCTGCTCCCGCTACCAGGTGAAGGACGGCGACGTCGTGGAGTGGTGCTATACCTGTGACCTTGGCTATGATCTCGGCAGCGGTATGGGTGGATAATGGAGACACCATGATATAGAGAACGCTGATATAGGAAGCGGAGTTCCCGGAACGCATTGGCCTCTGGAGATATTCGGGAGGCCACCTGACCATGCGGTCAGACAAAATAGTATAGCGGAGAAAAAGCCATGGATGGCTCTTTGTGACCATCTCTGGCTTTCACATTCCCATTGACGTGTTTGTGGTTGTGTGGTAGTTGTGTTTGCTACCAAAACCGAAGGGAGAACACGACTATGAAAAAACTTGTACTGCTAACTCTATGCATCGCCCTGCTGCTTACAGGCTGCGGGCAGGCTGCTGCGCCGGAAGTGGACACCGTTCCCGCGATAGTGCAGGAGGAGACTACCCCCACAACTGACACACAAGATGTGCCGACGGGAATAGCGGAAGTAGCTGTCGAACCAACCATATCAGAAATCCCCGCGCAGTCGCAACACGCGCCCGTTGTTGCGCCGCTGGAGGAACCCGCGGTCACTGGTGCCAGCCGAACCGCCAACAGCGGACACACCCACACAGACACCCGAACCTGCACCCAATACAGGCTTAGACACCGTGCCGGCGCAGACGGCAGAGGAAGTGCCCTCTGTGCCTCCCGCCACCGGTGGCATCTACTCCGTCGAGGAGGCTGTGCGTGTGGGCAACGAGTACGCCAAGGCACAGTACGGCGTGACCATCGACACCAGTATGACCACCGCTGACTCCAGCTACTATCCCGGCACAGCGGACAGTGTAGCGCGGCTGACCGAACACGGCGGACAGGCCGCATTGAATGCCGCCGTCTGCGGCAATGTGGACGCCACCTTTGCATGTCTCGCGGCATTGGACAATGCGGAGGTGGTCAGTGCATACGCCCGATTCAACTGCACCGTCTGCTATAATGCGGTGGAAGATGAGTACATCGTGGCGGTGCTGTACGGCTGATCTTACGTAACGAACGGCACGAAGGGTACCCTTCGTGCCGTTCACTGTTTTGCATTTTCTGATTTGCGTTTGTTCTTACATTTTGTCTCTGTTTACAAAATCTTCCCTAATAACCTTCAGAGCGTCTTTCTCGGAGAGCGTCCCTGCAAGGTATGCATCCCGTGCTTCCGTTGCATTTTCCAACCACTCATAATACTCCGCATAGCTCAGATCCCTTTTGGATGCCTTTTTATTCGGATCCAGCGCACGCTCATAGCGTTTGTACATTCGCTGCTTTGCGCGGTCAAATTCCTCCACGACCTTTTTATTCTGCGCCTGCAGCTTATGCTTTAATGCGGGGCCCAAGTCCTTGCATGTTTTATCGTCCTTCAGTACTCTGTCGCAATACAAGGTTTTCTTGGCGGTCTTTGGAATGAAGTATCTGCCGCAGCATTCACACAATGCTACGCGCGGTTCTGCAGCAATAAAGTGGAGTACCAGAAACGTGTAGTAGTCAGCCGCAGAACGGAACAGATACTCTGGGGTATGCAGATTTGAAAAGCTGGAAATCTGTGTGAATTCCACCTCCTGCAAGCTCCGGTATTTCTTGTCCAGATCGACGGGGACATGGAAGCGCATATCCCGCAGGATATTGTTCACAGAGAATTGTGTAAGCATTACCGCGGACAATTCTGAAATGATTTTCTCCACGGCAGTCACGGGGTATGTGTCGCTCCCGTCAGCAATGGGGATTCGGTCTTCCATGATGGTTCTCGTAAGCGTTCCATATAGGGGATCGTCTTCTTCAAACTCCTCGATCAAATCCTGCACCGCATCCTGTATGAACTCAAATACGCGCATATCGACGGTATCCTTCCCGTCGCCGTCCTGCGTGACCAGATATGCAGCGGACAGCCGGATGCGATCTACGATAAAGGCATAGAAATCAAAAATGAGTTCAGAGAACAGGATGACCTCGTCATTCAGCGTTGTCGCATCCAATTCTGTCTCGCCAGATATGGAAACCGACGTGCGTTTCAGACTTCCGTCGTTACCCAGCGTGACATATAGGCCGAGTTTTCTCTCCATTGGCGTACCTTCCCGTTTTGTCCACAAGTGATCTTTCTTCGCAGCGGAGAAAGATCACTTTTTCATGTATAGCGTCCTGCATTCATTATACCATGAACACGCTGGGTCGTACAGAAAAATAAACTTTAGATTGGAGATGATATGCATGACGCATCAACAACTGCAAACCATCGACGCGGACACGCTGCTGTCCACTACATTGCCGCCCACACGGTTCATCA